>Ga0209256_1002109_pt1 | contig 17299 bp, 17 predicted proteins | sample AraplaCol_mCL_r2_2_FD_184270 | JGI IMG/M metagenome (GOLD analysis project Ga0209256, IMG submission 184270) | Arabidopsis root microbial communities from North Carolina, USA - plate scrape MF_Col_mCL_r2 (SPAdes) (version 3) | ecosystem: Host-associated > Plants > Roots > Endosphere | place...
AGACGGTGCTGCGCTCACATTGCTGAAGGCATGGAACACCGGTCATCCTGGGGGGGTGGCCACGATCCACTCGAATACCGCAGTCTCGGCGCTACGCCGCCTGGAGCAGCTTACCGCTGAGGCAAGCATGCAGCCAATGGAGGCAGTCATCGGGGAGGCAGTCGATCTGATTGTCTCTATTGAACGCACTCCGCGGGGCCGACGTGTGCGCGACATCATTCGGGTCATACGTTTCGTCAATGGCCAATACGAAATCCAATCCGACCAACCAACCGAAGAGCAGGAGCGTCGCCGTGCCACATAGGAAAATTCCGCTTGCTATCGCTTTTTTCAGCGCAACACTCCTTTTCGTGACAGGGATGCCCGCGCTCGCCAGTACCGGCGGCGGGCTTCCCTGGGAGGGCCCGCTCGAACGGATCCAACAATCGATCACGGGCCCCGTCGCCGGTTACATTGCGCTGGCTGCCGTCGCGATCGCAGGGGGGATGCTGATTTTCGGCGGCGAACTCAACGATTTCGCGCGACGTATGGTGTACGTGGTCCTTGTGGCCGGTATCCTCCTTGGCGCTACCCGGATTGTCGCTCTATTCGACGCAACAGGCGCATCGATCGGATGGATCGATGATCAACGCTCATCATCGAAGGTGTTGGAACGAGAGGAGAAAGCAAATGGCTGAATCCCTGTCCGGCTTGCAACGAAACCGCATCCATCGGGCATTGTCTCGCCCAAATTTTCTGATGGGCGCTGACCGCGAACTGGTGCTGATTACTGGCTTGGCAGCAGCCATTCTCATCTTCGTGGTCTTGACTGTGTACTCCGTAGTGTTCGGCGTCGCGGTGTGGATTGTCGTCATCGGCCTGCTACGCATGTTGGCGAAGTCGGATCCGCTCATGCGTCAGGTCTATATCAGGCACATTTCATACAAGCCTTTCTACAAACCAACCACCGCGCCGTGGCGCAAATACTGAGGAGGTGGGCATGGTTGCTTTGAGCGCATTCAGGATCACGGGTCCCTCTTTTGCAGATCTTGTTCCCTATGCAGGCCTTGTCGACAACGGCGTGCTACTCCTCAAGGACGGGAGCCTTATGGCTGGCTGGTACTTTGCCGGACCTGATTCAGAGAGTGCGACCGATCTGGAGCGCAATGAGCTTTCGCGACAGATCAACGCCGTTCTGTCGCGACTTGGCAGTGGATGGATGATCCAGGTCGAAGCGATCCGTGTTCCGACCGTCGACTACCCCTGCGAGGACCGCTGCCATTTTCCCGACGCGGTCACGCGAGCAATCGATGCCGAGCGTCGCGCTCATTTCGTACGAGAACAGGGGCATTTTGAAAGCAAACACGCAGTGATCCTGACCCATCGGCCACTTGAGGCTAAGAAGTCCGCGCTCAGCAGGTACATCTATTCTGACGAAGAAAGCCGCAAGAGGTCTTACGCGGATACAGTGCTCGCCATTTTCAAGAATGCGGTGCGAGAGGTCGAACAGTATCTTGCCAATACGCTCTCTATCCGACGCATGGAAACACGTGAGACAAGCGACCGGGGTGGGACGACGGTTGCCCGATACGACGAACTTCTGCAATTCATCCGCTTCTGCATCACGGGTGACAACTATCCCGTCCGCTTGCCGGATGTGCCCATGTATCTTGACTGGCTTGTAACGGCACAGCTTGAACATGGGCTGACGCCGAAGGTTGAGAACCGATTTCTCGGTGTGGTTGCGATCGACGGGTTGCCCGCCGAAAGCTGGCCGGGGATCTTGAACGCTCTCGATCTGATGCCGCTGACCTACAGGTGGTCATCGCGCTTCATTGTCCTGGACGCGGAAGAAGCCCGCCAGAAACTCGAGCGCACCCGGAAGAAATGGCAGCAAAAGGTACGACCCTTTTTCGATCAGCTGTTTCAGACGCAAAGCCGCTCCATAGATCAGGACGCTATGGCCATGGTGGCCGAAACGGAGGACGCGATCGCACAAGCCTCATCCCGGCTTGTCGCCTACGGATACTACACGCCGGTTGTCATCCTCTTCGACGGGAACAGCGAGGCGTTGCAAGAAAAAGCCGAGGCAATCCGCCGGCTGGTGCAGGCAGAGGGTTTTGGAGCGAGGATCGAAACGCTGAATGCAACGGACGCCTATCTCGGCAGCCTACCCGGCAACTGGTACTGCAACATCCGTGAACCGCTTATCAACACCAGTAATCTCGCAGATCTCATTCCCCTTAACTCCGTGTGGTCTGGCAACCCGACGGCACCGTGCCCGTTCTACGCGCAAAACTCTCCACCGCTGATGCAAGTCGCCAGCGGCTCGACGCCCTTTCGGCTGAACCTGCATGTCGACGATGTCGGTCACACGCTGATCTTCGGTCCAACAGGCTCAGGCAAGTCGACGCTACTCGCACTCATTGCTGCTCAGTTCCGGCGTTACGAGGGTGCACAGGTCTTTGCCTTTGATAAAGGTCGTTCTCTGCTTCCACTGACGCTTGCCTGTGGTGGCGATCATTACGAGATCGGCGATAGCGAAATGCAAAAGCCGGCGCTTGCGTTCTGCCCTCTATCTGATCTCGGCACGAACGGTGATAGGGCCTGGGCGATCGAATGGGTCGAGATGCTCGTCGCACTTCAGGGGGTTACCGTCACCCCGGATCTTCGCAACGCGATTTCCCGTCAGATTGGGCTCATGGCGACTGCTCCCGGCCGATCGCTTTCGGATTTCGTGTCTGGTGTTCAGGTCCGTGAAATCAAGGATGCCCTTCATCCCTACACGGTCGACGGACCCATGGGTCAATTGCTCGATGCCGAAGAGGACGGGCTGGCGATTGGTGGATTCCAGTGCTTCGAGATCGAACCTCTGATGAACCGCGGCGAGCGCAATCTTGTCCCTGTTCTCAGCTACCTATTTCGACGAATCGAGAAGTGTCTCGATGGCTCGCCAAGTCTGATCCTCCTTGACGAGGCGTGGCTGATGCTTGGCCATCCCGTTTTCCGGGACAAGATTCGCGAATGGCTGAAGGTTCTCCGGAAAGCGAATTGCGCTGTCGTTCTCGCCACGCAATCCATTTCTGATGCCGAGCGCTCTGGAATCATCGACGTTCTGAAGGAATCCTGTCCGACAAAGATCTGCCTTCCGAACGGTGCCGCCCGTGAACCTGGCACGCGCGAGTTCTATGAGAGAATTGGATTCAACGAACGCCAGATCGAGATCGTCGCGAGCGCGATCCCGAAGCGGGAATATTACGTCGCATCACCGGAAGGGCGGCGTCTGTTCGACATGTCGCTCGGTCCCGTTGCTCTTAGTTTCGTTGGGGTTTCAGGCAAGGAAGACCTCAAGCGCATCCGGGTATTGAAGTCCAATCATGGTGAGGACTGGCCAGTCCGTTGGCTTGAGTCGAGAGGAGTCCACGATGCCGCATCGCTATTCAATATCGCATAGGAGGCTTGCCGGACTGATCGCCTGCACGCTCATCTTGGGTTCGGCCGCAACCGCTTCTGCAGGTTCGGTCACTGGCGCGGCTACCGAATGGACACAGCTCGCCAACAACGCCCAGCTCGTCGATCTTCTGAAAAGCTCGGGCCTTCAGGTCGACAATCAACTGAGGCAGATCAGCCAGTTGGCAGAGCAAATTCAAAATCAACTGAATATCTACAAGAACATGCTGCAAAACACCGCATCGCTTCCCGATCACATCTGGGGGCGGGTGGAAGACGACCTCAACCAGCTCCGCGGCATCGTTGACCAGGGGCAGGGCATCGCCTTTTCGATGGGCAGCGCGGACGATGTGCTGAAGCAGCGGTTCAAGAGTTATGCCGAGCTTCAGGGCGCCCTTTTGAAGGGCGAGGATCTTTCTTCAACATACCAGACCTGGTCCGACACCAACCGGGGCACAATTGCCGGCACATTAAAGGCGGCCAGTTTGACCGCCGACCAGTTCGACGGCGAAGAGAGCACGATGCGCTCGCTCCGCAGCATGTCGGAGACGGCGGACGGGCAGATGAAAGCCCTGCAGATAGGTCACGAGATTGCCGCGCAACAAGTCGCCCAGATGCAGAAACTGCGCGGCCTCGTTTCGCAACAGATGACCATGGTGGGAACCTGGCTTCAATCAGAACAGACCGAGAATGACCTGGCGCAGAAGTTGCACGAGGAATTCTTCTATTCAATCGCTCCGCCTACATCCGGTGGCGAGAAGATGAAGGTGGAATGGTGATCCCATGAACCAGGCGCTTGCCCAAATGAGAACCGCTGCAGCACTCGCGGCCTTTACAATCTTGCTGGTGCATCCCGCGCTTGCCCAAGAGGGGGCTGCCCTGACTTCACTTCAGATTCAAATCACCTCCGCTGCCAAGGGATGGGAAACGAAGGTCATGGACGCCGCTCGCTCGCTCTTCTGGATTTTGGCGACTATTGAGATCGGAATTGCCTCCATATCGCTCGCGCTACAAGCGGCTTCGCTGGACGCCTGGTTCGCTGAACTCGTTCGGCGGATCATGTTCGTCGGCTTCTTTGCCTTCGTCCTTGCCCAAGGACCAACATTTGCAAAAGCCGTCGTCGACAGCCTCTTTCAGATTGGAGCCGGGGGTGAGGCGGCCTCGCCGGCAGACGTATTCAATACCGGACTCGCCGTCGCGACCAAGATGGCGGAAAAAGTTCGCTTCGGGCCGTTCCACGAGACCGCGCTTGCCATTTCAGCGGCTTTTGCGATGGTGGTGAGCGTCATTGCTTTCTCTTTGGTCGCTGCGATCTTTGTGTCAGTGATGGTCGAGATGTACCTCGGCTTACTCGCAGGCATGATCATGCTCGGTCTTGGAGGATCATCCTTCACCAAAGACTTCGCCATACGATATCTCGTATACGCGTTCTCTGTCGGGATGAAACTCATGGCACTTGTCATGATCTCGCGCATCGGGTCCGATGTCCTGATCGGACTGGCCGATGACCCGGACTTTGGCAATCACTTCCAAACTGCGCTCGCGATCGCCGGCATAGCTGTCGTTGTCTTCATCATCGCAATGTACGTGCCGAACATCATACAGGGTGTCGTGCAGGGAGCCTCGGTTACGGGCGGTATGGAGGTCATTCGACACGGCGGTCAGGCCGCTTCAGTCGCCTTGGCCGGCTTCTTTCTAGGTACGGGCGCTATCATCGCAGGCTTTGCTGCTGCAAAGGAAGCTCGCGCCGCCGGGTCCTCGCTTGCCGGGGCTGCCGCGCGCGGCATCGGTGCTGGCGTCAGCTCCGCCGGCAAAGCAGTCGCATCGGCAGCGAAGGAAAAGGCGATCGGCTCGCCCGGTGCCTATGCCGGCTCGATACTCGGCCTTGCCAATGCCAAACTCGATGCCGGCTTGAGCGGTCGCGCTGGCTTTAAGCCACCTCCCGAACGCAGCGATAAACCGTGATCCTTAGGAGAGAAATCGAATGGCAGCAAACCGGCCTTCCGAAAACCCGTACCTTGTCGCCAGGCAGGAATGGTCCGAGCGCTACGGCTCTTACGTCAAGGCCGCTGCTGCATGGCGGACCGTCGGGATCCTCGCTCTCGCCATGGCAGTGACGGGCTTTGGGTATGCTTTGTACCTCAGCACTCAGGTCAAGCTGGTCCCTTACATCGTCGAGGTGGATAAACTTGGCACCTCGGTCACGTCAGGTTTCCCGGAGCAGATCGAGTATGCCGACGCACGCGTGGTCAGGGCGGCACTTGGCAATTTTGTAACCAGCTTCCGGTCGATTACGCCGGATGCCGTGGTGCAGAAGCAATATATCGATCGCACCTATGCCCTTCTACGAACTTCCGACCCCTCGACGCAGAAGGTAAATGCTTGGTTTCGCGGCAATTCGCCGTTCGAGAAGGCCAAGACATCGACGGTTGCCATCGAGGTGAACAACATCGTGGCACTCTCGCAGCAAACCTATCAGATCGACTGGACGGAGTACGAGAGGGACCGCAAGGGCAAGGAAACCGGCACGCGCCGTTTTCGCGGGATCGCAACGGTTGCACTGACCGCACCACAGGATGAGGCAATCATCCGCGTTAACCCGATCGGCCTTTACGTTCGGGATTTCGACTGGACGGCACAGCTTTAAGGGCAGGGGAGTTTCCGAATGTACAAAACAGAACTGATGGCAGCCTTCGGCTGCATGGTCGGACTCGTCTTCGCAGGCGCTTCGCTTGCGCAAGGCATGACGCCAAATGAGGTCAAGGCGACGGACGTCTCGAGGAAGTGGCGAGGAACGCCGGCCCTTGTTGCAACGGGTCGGGACGGGAAGGTCATTTTTCTCTTTGGCGAAGCCCAGCCCTCGGTCGTCTGTTCTCCACTGCAGGTTTGCGACATCGAGCTTCAGGGGGGCGAAATCGTACGCGACGTCCTCGTCGGCGATACTGTCCGATGGAAAGTCGAGCCTGCGACATCAGGTGCAACCAGTGGGCAGGCGATCCATCTTGTCGTCAAGCCGTCGGAGCCTGGCCTGTTGACGTCGATGGTCGTCACGACGTCCCGCCGGACCTATCATATCCAGCTCAAATCGCACCCAAGCCAGTATATGGCGCGCGTCGGTTTCGAGTATCCGGAAGACGTTTCGACCAAGCTCGCCGACATCAATGCGCGACTGCAAACCGGAAGCAACCTTGGCGCAGCCCCTGAGAGGCTGAGTTTTTCCTATTCGCTCAGCGGTTCGGCGGCGTGGAAACCAATGCGCGTTTATTCCGACGGGGCCAAGACCTACATCCAGTTTCCAAAGTCGATCGCGGGTCAAGACGCCCCTGTACTCTTTGTCGTTTCCGGTGGGCAGAACCGGATCGTCAATTATCGCATGAAGAACGACATCATGGTCGTCGATTATGCGCTCGACGAAGCAATCCTTGTATCGGGCGTCGGTTGGCACCAGCAGAGAATTACTATTCGGCGTGGAGGCTGATCAATGCACAAATTGGCCCCCAGCTTGCTTATCACGTGCAGCCTTTTTTCTGGATGCCAGGCGGCTGGCGGACCGATTGACACCTATTCGGCACAGGGAGCCGCCGTCGGGCCAGTCGCCGCAAGTGCCATCGCAGGCGATATGGCAAGCCAGTTTGCCGAGCATATCGACAGACCGGTGAGGACACCCATCAAGATGGATGCGGACGGCTCGGACTATGCAAGCGCGCTTGAGGCAGCACTGAGGGGATGGGGTTTTGTCGTCATCACGGACGGGAGAGTCGGCAAGAGCCAAAAGCCAATCCAACTCACCTACTCGATCGATAGCCTCAATGGTGAGGTCCTTGCACGCCTAATGACACCGTCGATCGCGCTTGGCCGCACTTATGCGACGACACCCGCGGGCGCCACGCCCGCAAGTCCGCTCTCCATCATGCAACGACAGTAAGAGAGACAACAATGGTCCAGTCGCTTCAGCTTGGCGCTACGAGCCACGCGGTCGATCAGCGAGCTATGCGCCGCCTCAATCGCCTGCCGATCGTCATTGCCATTGTCATCACCGTGCTGTTCCTCGGTGTCGTGGTGGTCGGACTTTCCTGGCGTGGGACAACGTTCAATGGTGGGAATGATTTCGACACCACGTCGAACACGCCGGCAACGAATTTCGCAGACCAGCTGAAGAAAGGTATTTCCGACGGCATCATCGGCGAGCCGGAAAGGCAGGAAATATTCCAGCCAACGCCGCGGGCAATCGAGAAGGAGCCCGTCAAGCAGCCGGTTGCCGAACATGAACCGATTGACCGACAAGAGCGGCGACTTAGACTTGAATCTGAGGAGGAGTGGAGGACGCGGCTAAAGCGCGAACAGGACGAACAGTTCTTGCGCGAGGCACAAAGGCAGCGCATGGCACGCCTTCAGGCACGCGTGACCGCCTATGACTCTCCGTTGAAAGTGGATATTTCCGATGCTGAGCAGACTTCCACAGGCACCAAAACCGGTGATCCACAGAACCTTAACGACGGCACAAGTGGCGCATCCGATCTTTATGCGGCGGCGATGAAGTCGGGCCTGATCAGCCAGAATTTTGATCCGAGCGGTCAGGTCTCGAAGGAGGCTTTTTTCAATCAGGACATCAAGGACCTTGGTTACCTCTCAAAGCAGGTCGTGCCGCAGTTCTCGCCGTATGAGCTGAAGCGCGGTTCTGTGATACCGGCAACTCTCATCACCGGTCTCAATTCCGACCTGCCCGGGAGGGCAATTGCTCAGGTCAGCGCAAATGTCTACGACAGTGCAACCGGTTACCGCCTTCTCATCCCGCAAGGCGCCAAGCTGTTCGGACGCTACGATTCCAAGGTCTCGTTCGGCCAGCAACGCGTCCTCGTTGTGTGGACCGACATCAGTTTTCCGAATGGGTCAACGCTGCAGCTCGGCGGCATGGCGGGCACCGACGCTGAGGGATACGGCGGGTTCAAAGACAAAACCGATCGTCACCTATGGCCTACCTTTGGGTCGGCGGTTCTTATCGCTCTGCTAGGGACCGGGATCGATATGGCGATACCAGAGAGTTCAACGCTTGCGACACAGGACACTGCCTCAGATGCTGTGCGACGCAACTTTGCGGAAACCTTCGGTCGGGTGGCCGAGCAAACCATTTCCAAGAATCTGAACGTTCAACCGACGGTTCGGATCAGGCCTGGCTACAAATTCAATGTTCTGGTCGATCAGGACATTATCTTTCCCTCGCAGTACGTTGAAAACTAGCCTTTGCCTCGGCAACCGACATTTTGAGTGTGGAGAATGGAGACGTGTGGCGACGTTTTGGGCAGTTGGACACCCACTGATAATATTGAGCATCGAGCAGCGGCGAGTGTATCCGACGTTGTGATTTCTGGCTGCAGTGCCTCGAGCGTGGCAGCAAATCCCGGAAACCGTTGCCGCTTCAGTGGTGGCGTTGAATAAACTCTGCAATTGCCGCTTGGAGGATGCAGCCTCCTGTGAGCCTGTAGCGCCATCGGAGGGAGCTCAAGGGATGCACGCAACACACTATTCTTGCTAAAGAGGAGCGTGGACATGACGCATCCTCCCATTACTTGTCGCAGGGGCAGCGCCGTTGGCACCTTTGTGGTCCGGCCATCTCCGGGTCTGTGACGATTGTCGTTCAGGCACTGCCGGTGGAGAAAACCAGCAACATATTGTTGGTAGGCATCTCGATCGTCTCGCGGAGATTAAGTCCGGCGGCCTCACCCACGTGTTCAAGATCAGCGATATCACGCACACCCCAGGATGGGTTTCGCTCCTTTAGAGCCACGTCGAAAGCAGCATTCGAGGGGGCGTTGTGTGCGCCGTCGCGCATGAATGGGCCGTAGAGAACGAGAAGCCCACCAGCGCGAAGCAAGCGGCCAGCTCCTGCGAACAATCCTAAGCTTGCCGCCCATGGTGCGATATGGATCATATTGATCGACACGATGGCGTCAAAATGCCCAGTTTGTTCGACGCCCCATTGTCCTGAGCACACATCAATATCCCGCGGTGCCAGCACATTCTTCAGCCCTGCGAATTTGATCCAGCTGGACGTGCTGGCGCGGGCGTCGGCATCCGGATCGCTCGGCTGCCAGGTGAGGTTGGGCATTGCTCCCGCAAAACACACAGCGTGCTCGCCGGTGCCGCAACCAATCTCCAGCACGGTGCCATGTGTTGGAAGGACACGTTTTAGGACCGCGAGGATCGGCGCCGAATTTCGCGCAACGGAAGGCGAAAACATCCGCTGGTCGGCGCTTACGTCGCGCTGTTCCAGCGCAACAGGCGCACGGCCCTCCTTCTCTGTGGGCATGGGTCTTGAATCCCCTTTGAGCGATGTCTCCCATTTTATAGCTGAAATGATGGGACTGAAACCAGAGATTTCGAACTTCCGAAGGGAGGCGTCGGCGCGTGCGTTCGGCCGAGGGCGACCGAACGTCCACTTCGCGTCAAATCACGCGCCCACCAGACTCGAGGAATGCTTCGCATGAGTGACTCCCGCCATGCGGGGCCAACGCTGACAACGCTGCTCCGCCGCGCCAATGCGATCGGCGTGTCACTATCCGCCAGCCCACCTGGACCATTGGTTGAAAACGAGCGTCTCCAGACCTTCGGCTGGATGGAGGAACTATTTTCGAGCCCCGCGCGCAGTAGACATACAGACTAAACTTGACTACGACACTCATCAATTGTGCAACAAATTGGGTTTGATTCCAGGAGACGATCATGTCCAGCCGCCTTCGTACGTTATCCGCATTCACCATGTCCTTGGCACTTTTCGCACCGGCGACGCTGCATGCCGAAAGCTCGTTTACCGATCACCGAGGGAAAACAATTACGCTTGAAAAGCCACCGGAGCGCGTTGTCGCCATCGTCCGGTCCGCGCCGATAATCTATCGCGCCGTCGACGAAAAGGCAGGCAACATCGCCGGGATGAACAAGGATTCGCTGGTCCGCTATTTCACGAAGGGCATCTACGCCGAGATGCTGCCGGAAATGGCGAAGATCAATTCCAGCGCGGCGCAGGACGGATTCGTACCCAATGTCGAGGCGATCCTCGCGCAGAAGCCGGACGCGGTAATCCAGTGGACCCACGACGAAAAGATTATCGAGCCACTGGAGCGCGTCGGTCTCACCGTGGTGGGCTGGCAGTGCTGCACGGAGCAAGACCGCCTCGACTACATTACGCTAACCGGCTACATGACCGGCCGTAACGACCGCGCCCAGGCGATCCTGAAGGCGCAGGCGGATACGTTGAAGGCACTCGACGGTAAGGTCGGCAAGCTCGACAAGTCCAAGCTTCCCAGTGTACTTCATATCGACAAGGTGGCCGACCAGATCCAGGTCATCGCCAACGGTTCGCAAGACCTTTCGCTCAGCGGCGTAACCAACCCGGCGGCGGACAATACGGGCGAATGGTGGCGTACCGTCGATTTCGAACAACTGCTCGTCTGGAACCCCGACATCATCGTGATTCCGGCCTATGCCAGCGACCTCAACCCCAAGGATTTCTTCGACAACCCGGTGTTGGCCAGCCTGAAGGCGGTCAAGGAAAAGCGGGTCTATAAGCAACCCGTCTTCGCTCGCACGCCCGATGCGCCCGAAATCTTCCTGACGTCGGAATGGCTCGCTGCGATTGCCCATGGCATCGATTTCGCGCCCGAATTCAAGAAGCAGATCGCCGACACCTATAAGCTGATCTACGGCGCCGACTTGTCCGCCGACCAGGTGAAGACGATTCTCGAATCCGAAAGCAACGCTCCGGCGACGAACTATGTCGAGATCTTCGGTTAAGGCGTTGGCGGCCGGCAGCGCATCCGGCTGGGTGGGGCGGAAACTGGCTTCGATTTCCGTCCTTCCGGTCATGATCTCCCTTCTCATTCTTGCGGTTCTCTATTCCGTGACGATTGGGCGTTACGATCTTTCCGTCACTGACGTCAGCTATATCCTGATGGACAACGTCCACCCGTTGACCATTCCCTATTGGGATCCGGTGCAGGAGGTCGTCGTCGAGCAAGTGCGCTTGCCGCGTATCCTGGCGGCGGTGATTGTCGGTTTCGGCTTGTCGGTTTCGGGCGCGGCGCTTCAAGGCCTTTTCCGCAATCCACTGGTCGATCCAGGCATCATCGGTGTGACGTCTGGCGCGGGTTTCGGCGGAACGCTGGCAATTCTCTTCGGATTGCAGGGTTATTTCCTGCTGACGATGGCATTCCTCTTCGGTATCGGCAGCGTTTTCCTCGTCAAGCTCCTATCGACGGTGCGGGGGCGGACCAGCATGCTGACGCTGGTCCTGGCGGGCGTGGTGATATCGGCTTTCTTTTCGGCGGCGATTTCCATTGCAAAACTGCTGGCCGATCCCTTCCAGAAGCTGCCTGCCATTACCTACTGGCTAATGGGAAGCATCGCCTCCACCAATTATCTGGATGTTTTGCTGGTCGCCGCTGCCGTGGTACCGTCCTCGGTTGCCATCTATCTCCTGCGTTTCCAGATCAACATCCTTTCACTTGGCGAGGAAAAGGCACGGGCGCTCGGCACGAAGGTCGTGCTGGTGCAGTGGATCATCCTCATCGCCTCGGCGCTGATTTCGGCGGGCGTGGTCGCGACCTCCGGTATCATCGGCTGGGTCGGGCTCGTCATTCCGCACGTCGCTCGCGTGCTCGTCGGCGCCGACCACCAGCGGCTGCTACCTGTCGCAGGCGTTCTCGGCGCGATCTACCTGCTGATGGTCGACAACCTCGCCCGCACCATGACCACGGCTGAGATTCCGCTCGGCATCATCACCGCGCTAATCGGCGTTCCCGTTTTCGCGGTAATCCTGCGCCAACTGCATGCTAAGGGGGGCTGGTCCAGTGATTGAAGCACGCAATCTCACCGTCGAACGTGGCGGCCGGATCATCCTGAGGGACTACAGTCTGAGCCTGGAGCGCGGGCGGATACTGTCGGTGCTCGGTGCCAACGGTGTCGGCAAGACTACCCTCATCAACACGCTGATCGGCGTTCTGAAGCCCAAATCCGGGCGACTTTCGATCGGTGGGCAGGTGGGCTTCGTGCCGCAACTCTTCGACGTGCCGTTCGCCTATTCCGCGTTCGACATCGCCCTGATGGGAAGGGCGCGTCATCTCGGCCTGTTCGGCGCGCCGGGCAAACGGGACTACGAGATCGTCAGGCATTACTTCCAGATGCTTGGGATTGAAGATTTCGAGTCGCGGGCATTCAATTCTTTGAGCGGTGGCCAGAGGCAGTTGGTCATGATCGCCCAGGCACTAACGTCGGAATGCGATCTGCTGGTGCTCGACGAACCCTGCGCGGCGCTCGACTACAAGAACCAGGACAAGGTCCTCGGCCTGCTTGAACACCTTCGGGACACGCACGGGATGACAATTGTCTTTTCCACCCATATGCCGCAGCACGCCGTGGAGATCGCCAGCGACGTGCTGTTGATGACGAGCGGCAGTAAATATGTCTGCGGGCAGACCGAAGAAGCGCTCACCGCCGCAAACCTGACGGTACTCTATGACCTGCCCATCGCGCGTGCGGATTTCGGCGGGCTCGCCAAGCATACCTACGCGCCGGTGTTCCGCCATGACGGAGCTCGTTTCGATGTCTGAAGTGAACGCACCCCCGAAACGGATTGCCTATATTCACTGGGGCAATAGCTGGCAGCTCAGAAGCTTTCAGGATTTCCGTCACTACATCGACGACTGCATTTACATCCACGATCTACCGAAGGTGAACCTCTCCTCCTACGCGGCAGTAATCATGCCGGATGCGATGGACTCGGCCGCGCCGCTTCCGCATGCCTGGCAATTGAATGCCTACCTGCAGGGTGGCGGTTTTTTGATCGTCTGCCTTCAGGGTCATGCCGACTGGCTCGATATTCCCGGCTTGACATGGACGCCCGGCAACTGTCGCGACTGGCTGTGGTGGACAAAGGGCGAAAAGCTCGAGGTCAAGCTGTCGGTGCCACGTCATCCGATTACCGAAAGCTTGCCGCTGTCGCATATGAGCTGGCATTGGGGCGGCTCCTACAACGTTCCGGAAGGTGCGCGTTCCATCATGGAGATCGACGACGGGCGCGGCAGCCTGTTTCTCGACTTTCCGTCGCTGCCGGGCGGCGGGCGGCTGCTGCTCGCGACTCTGGACCCCCATTCGCACAATGGCCAGCGCTTCATGCCGGCGACCACGCGCTTCCTGCGCTCCTTCTATCCTTGGCTCAACCGCGAGCTCGGCATCGAGCGTTCGGCCAGAAACCGCTTCACCTATCTGCAATGCTCGCATGTTCCCTCCGAGTGGCATCCGGAATGGATCGCGGAAAGCCTTGGGATTGCCGGTTTCGAGCCCCGGTTCGCCCCACAGTATCAACTCGGACTCGATCTGCTTGAGAAGACGGATACGCTCTACATTCCGAGCAGCCATGACGAATTCTTCCTGAAAAGTCGGGCCGATGATCTCCTCGCCTTCCTGGCGCGGGGCGGAAACCTCATCATATGCGCGGAGCCGTGTCAGCCGTGGCTACCCTTCATGGCGCCGTTCCACGCCGTACCGTCGCGTCCCTTCGCGAACATCAAGGTTCGCGTGCGCGAGGACCGGTTCGGCATATTCGCCGACCTCGGAGAAGACTTCGACGGCTGGGCGGGCATTTTCGGGCAGTATGCGCGCGGATGGACCGATCCGCCGCCCGGTGCGATCTGGCTCACCGATGTCGGTACTGAAAACGACCCGAAACCGGCGGATTGGATCTGGCAGTATCCGACCGAGACCGGCCGTGGAGGCTACGTCTTCATGCACAACGGCGACAACTTGACCCGATATCCGGATCATGGACCCGCCAAGGAGCGGCTGGTTGCCAACATTGCCGTAGCTCTCAGGAAGCTTTCAATGGGGAAAACGCTGTTCTAGATATCGGTCCTCTATCTGACGCTTCTCAGCGGTGTTCGACGCAAATCTGCCGTTCACTTCCAATGTCCGCTTAGGGCCAGCTCCACGCGCCAACACACGACGGATGCTTGACCGCTTTCGTTTTCCAGGCTCCAGAAGCGGCTGACGGCCCCAAAGCCGACCTTCATAGATGTCGCCGGATGACCATCATGGTCAGGATCAGAGCCATAAGCGATACGATGACACTTGCGACGACATACGCCGCAGCAGCCAAATGCTGGCCGCGCTCGCACAGCACAGCTGCATCAAGTGAGAATGTCGAGAACGTGGTGAAGCCACCAATGACTCCTGTGGTCAAAAACAACTTGGTATCCTGCGACGTTAGGTTGGTCGTTGTGAAAACACCCACGACAATGCCCATGAGGGCAGAGCCCAAAACATTTATGCCGAGCGTTCCGAACGGAAAATTCGTCCCGAAGACACGAATTGAAAGCATGCCCACTGCGTAGCGAATCATGCCGCCGAGCCCTGATCCGATAAATACGATGAGATATCCCACGCACGCCTCCTGCTCGCCCAAATGGGGCGTTGATCAGCAGGCGTCATCAGCAACAGCGCGGTTATAGGGAGACACCATTCCCGTATCGGCTTCTATGCCAGCAACATGCTTCCAGATCAACATGGTCTACACGTGGCGCAAAAGCCGTCACGACTGGAACAATGATTTAACAGTGACAGCGCTGACGTTTATTTCTATAGGATCCATCGCTCCGCTTGCGAGTGAGGGAAACGCACCATCGGCGCGAAGACGCGGGGGTCGAGGTCAATTTCCAAGTAGCGACGAATTTTCACTCGGCGGGATTAGTATTTGGCCTTTCGCCAACCAGCTTCACGCGCTTCTTGCTCGGAACAGAACCAGCGCTCGCCATATTGCGGCGATATCTTTGTGGCCTCGTAATAGTGCTGGCCCGGTATGTGATAGATGCGGTCGCCAGATTCGATGCTGACGTTGCCCTTGATGTTGCACGCCGTGCCTCGTTCCACGATCACTCCGTTGTCTATGATCATCGGCTGCGTCGGTGCAGCAAACGAACGCTGGATCGGAGCGGTCACAAAATTGGGCAACACGGCGTAGCCGCCGGTTCCCAAGAATGCCGCTGCCGAACTCAAAGCTACCACCATTGGAAACTTCATGTCTCACTCCTAAAGTCTTCCAGAGTTTAACACGCTAGGGTTTATCTGTTCGTATGTCAGATTGCTAAAATGCGCGGTATTGGCGACGTGGTGTCTGGCGCGACCTGGGCATGGCGGTTGGAGCGCCGGAACGACACGTCACGCATTGACCGCTCTCAGGCCCCCGTTGCAGACACTGCTCCCCGGGGCCGCGCGTTTTGCAGAAGTCTTTGCCTGCCTCGGCTAGGATAAGGCGAAGCCTCTGTCAGCCTGGCAATCCTGTTCGTCGAGTAATGTCGAAAAGCGTCCAATTTCGACAGGCTTTAGGCTTTCTCGCTCTACCACCCTGGGTATTGCCAACTGTTCATGATGAGATCAACATGGATTTGCCGAGACGCATGCAAGGAATTTGATGGACTTCTAGGATACTGACGCGCAGCGGGTCCTGCCGCCGTCGGGCAATACCATCGTGGGGGAGTGCGATGCGGAGAGAAGCTCGGTGCCGGTTGCAACGCGGAGCGTTCCTGGAGACAGCGCGCTTCCTTTTGCTGACTATTCTCTTCCTGTCGATCGTGATTGTCCCACGACACGCCATGTCGGCCGACAAGACGTTGAAATTGCTGTTATGGCAGGCTCCAAGCACGCTCAATCCTCACTTGGCTCCGGGCATCAAGGACCAGACAGCCAGCCGGATCGTCTATGAGCCTCTCGCCAGCTTCGACCGCGAGGGACATCTCGTTCCCTTCCTCGCCGCGGACATTCCGACGCTCGAGAATGGCGGCGTGAGTGCCGACGGCCGTTCAGTCGTCTGGAAGCTCAAGCACGGTCTCAAATGGTCCGACGGCCAGCCCTTCACAGCCAAAGATGTGGTCTTCACCTACAATTATATCACAAACCCGGATGTCGGCTCGGCGAGTGTCGGCTCTTACAAGACAATCGACAAGGTCGTTGCGGTCGACGACGACACCGTGCGGATCACGTTCAAGGACGTCAATCCGGCCTGGGCGCTGCCGTTTGTCGGCGTGCAGGGTATGATCCTGCCCGAGCATGTGTTTGCCCCTTACAACAACAAGGATGCGGTGACGGCAGCCGTGAACCTGGCCCCCATAGGCACAGGCCCGTACCGCCTGAAGGCGTTTCAGACAGAGGATGTGCTTGTCATAGGTGAGGATGTCGTCAACACGGTGAAGGCCATCTTCGAGCGCAATCCGTATTATCGCAACGCGGATGAGCTGACCTTCGATGCGGTGACGCTCCAGGGCGGCGGCGACGCTTCGGTCGCGGCCAAGGCCGTGCTGAAGGAAGGCGTGGTCGACTATGCCTGGAACCTCCAGGTCGACGATGTCGTGCTCAAGGAGCTCGAAAAGGACGGCGTCGGCAAGGCGACGGTCTCCTGGGGCTCCTATGTCGAGCGCATCATGCTGAACTTCACCGACCCCAACCGAGAAACCGCCGACGGGGAACGGTCGAGTCTGCAATATCCGCATCCCACATTGTCCGACAGCAATGTACGCGCCGCACTCGCACTTGCTATCGACCGACAGAAGATCGCGGCGCTCTATGGCCGCACGGGCCGTGCGACCAGCAACATTCTGGTCGCCCCGGCAATCTTCAATTCGCCGAATAGCGAATGGGCGTTCGATCCCGACAAGGCCAAGTCGATCCTCGAGTCGGCAGGGTGGAAAGACAGCGACGGCGACGGCGTGCGCGACAAGAACGGCGTGCCGCTGCGTTTCCTGTTTCAGACAACCGTCAATTCCGTTCGCCAGCAGACCCAGGAGATCGTCAAGGCAGACCTGGAGGCGATCGGGGTCAAGGTCGAAAA
>Ga0209256_1002114_pt1 | contig 17273 bp, 18 predicted proteins | sample AraplaCol_mCL_r2_2_FD_184270 | JGI IMG/M metagenome (GOLD analysis project Ga0209256, IMG submission 184270) | Arabidopsis root microbial communities from North Carolina, USA - plate scrape MF_Col_mCL_r2 (SPAdes) (version 3) | ecosystem: Host-associated > Plants > Roots > Endosphere | place...
GATGGGCGCCTCGGACGCCATCGAGTTCCTGCTGGAGAAGATGCGCCAGTCGAAGACCAACGGCGATTTCTTCCAGAGCATGAACACTTAAGCTTGGTGTTTCACGTGAAACACGAAGGGCGGCTGGTGAGAACCAGCCGCCCTTTTTGTTTCCATCCTCCCCCTGTGGGGGAGGTGTCGGCGAAGCCGACGGAGGGGGAAGTGGGGCCTACGGGATCAGCAGCGTCGCCCCCGTCGTCCGCCGACCTTCCAGCGCCTCATGCGCCGCTCGCGCCTCCGCGAGCGGGAACGTCTGTCCGATCTCGATCTTCACCGCGCCGGACTCGAGCACCGCGAACAGGGCTGCCGCGCTTTCGTCCAACTCGGCCGTCGTGGCGATGTAGTCGAACAGTCGCGGCCGGGTGAGGAACAGCGACTTGCCCGACAGCTCCAGCGGCGCGATCGCGGGCGCGGGGCCCGAGGCGTTGCCGAACGTGGCCAGCACACCGCGTCGGCCCAGGCTCTTGAGGCTGGCCTCGAAGGTGTCCTTGCCGACGCCGTCATAGACCACGGCCACGCCTTGGCCGGCGGTGATCTCCGAGACCCGGGCCGCGACATCCTCCTCACCATAGAGGATCACATGGTCGGCGCCATGGTCGCGGGCGAGGGCGGCCTTGACCTCCGAGCCGACGGTGGCGATCACGGTCGCGCCGAGGGCCTTGGTCCATTGCACCAGGATCGAACCCACCCCGCCGGCCGCGGCATGGACCAGAACGGTCTGACCCGGTTCGACTTTGTGGCAGCGACGGACCAGGAACTCGGCGGTCATGCCCTTGAGCAGGACGGCCGCCGCGGTCTCCAGGCTGACGCCGTCGGGAACCTTCACGGCGCGATCGGCGGGGACCACGGCCGCCTCGGCATAGGCGCCGAGCGTGCCGTTGTAGGCGACGCGGTCGCCGATCCTCAATCGCGTGACGCCGTCACCCAGCGCCTCCACCACGCCAGCAGCTTCGAGGCCCAACACGGCGGGCATCTTCATCGGATAGAGGCCGCCGCGATGATAGGTGTCGATGAAGTTCAGGCCGACAGCCTGATGGCGGACCAGGACCTGGCCGGGTCCCGGCATCGGGACGGGCACATCGACGGCCTCGAGCACTTCGGGGCCGCCGGTGCGGACGGCTTGGATGGCCAGCATGCCGGTCAGCCCAGGTTGGACTTGAAGAAGGCCAGGCTGCGGGCGTTGGCCCTACCGGCGTCTCCCGCGTCGTAGTACGCGCCGCCTACTCGGGCGAAGGCATGGTCACGGCCAGGATAGGTGTGGATTTCGATCTGCGGGTGATCCTTCAGCGCGTCGAGGATCACCTTCTGGGCTTCCTTCGGCACGAATTGGTCTTCCTCGGCGATGTGCATCAGCAGGGGTCGGGCCAGCTTCTCCGCCTCGGCGACGTACTTCTCGATCCCCACGCCGTAGTAGGAGACGCTGGCGTCGGCGTCCGTGCGAGTGGCTGTCAGGAAGGCCAGAAGGCCGCCCAGGCAGTAGCCTACCGCGCCGACCTTGCCGTTGACGCCGGGCAGGGCGCGGACGGCGTTAATCGTCGAGGCGATGTCCGAGACGCCGGCGTCGACGTCGAAGGCGTTGTACAGCTCGAACGCCTTCTTCCATTCGGCCTCGCTCTGGTCGGTGATGTCGATGCCCGGCTCGATGCGCCAGAAGAGATCAGGGCAGATGGCGACGAAGCCTTGGGCGGCTAGTTCATCGCAGACATCGCGCATCACCTGGTTCACGCCGAAGATCTCCTGGATGACGACGATGGCCGGCGCGGCGCTTGCCGACGGACGAGCGACATAGGCCGAAAAGCCGCCGTCGGCGGTGGTGATCGTGAGGGTCTCGGACATGGGGCTCTCCGTCTCCTGTAAGGCGTCGATGGGACTTTCGACCGAAGCGCTCTAACGTGCTCCGGCGCGGTCGAGGCATAACAACATCGTGCCTCGACGGCAGGGAACCCTAGATCATGAAGATGACCATTGAGATCGACTGCACGCCGGTTGAGGCGCGCGCCTTCCTGGGCTTGCCGGATGTGAGCGCCCTGAACGAGCACCTGGTCAAGGAGATGCAGGACCGCATGACCGCCAACATGGCCATGCTGGCGCCCGAGGAACTGATGAAGAGCTGGATGACGTTCGGGGCCGGAGCCCAGGATCAGTTCCGCAAGCTGATGACGGCGGCGGCTGGAGCCGCGGTCGGCGGCATGGGCGGCAAGTCCGAATGACCGATACGATCTACGCGCCGGCGACGGGCGCGGGCAGGGCGGCCGTGGCGGTAGTCCGGATTTCCGGGCCGAGGTCGGCGGAGGCCGTGCGGGTCTTGGCGGGCGATCTGCCTCGGCCCCGCCGGGCCGTGCTGCGTCAGCTGACGCACAGGGACGTCGCCCTGGACGACGCGCTAGTGCTTTGGTTCGAGGGTCCCGCCAGTTATACCGGCGAAGACGCGGCCGAGTTTCACGTGCACGGCGGTAGGGCCGTGGTTGAGGCCCTGCTCGACGCCCTGGCCGCTGAAGGCCTGCGCCTGGCCGAGCCGGGCGAGTTCACGCGGCGGGCCTTTGAAAACGGCAAGCTGGACCTGACACAGGCCGAGGGCGTGGCCGATCTGATCGACGCCGAGACCGAGGCGCAGCGTCGGCAGGCCTTGGGCCAGCTGGGCGGAGCGCTTAGCCAGCGCTACGACGCCTGGCGCGGTCTGCTGGTCCAGGCCCTGGCCATGCTGGAAGCGGCGGTGGATTTCCCGGACGAGGAGCTCCCAGAAGATGTGGCCGCCCGCGCGCGTCCCGGGCTTCAGGCCCTGGAAGTCGAGATCGGGGAAGCCCTGGCCGACGCCGCCCGGGGCCGCCGCGTGCGGGACGGGTTCCATATCGCCCTGGTCGGCGCACCCAACGCCGGCAAGAGCACCCTGTTGAACGCCCTGGCTGAACGCGACGCCGCCATCGTCACGTCCACGCCTGGCACGACCCGCGACATCATCGAGGTCCCGCTCACCCTTGGCGGCTACAAGACCTTGCTTGCTGACACGGCCGGCCTGCGCGAAACCGAAGACGCCATTGAAGCCGAAGGCGTGCGCCGTGCCAGGGCATGGGCGGCCAAGGCGGACCTTCGCCTCTGGGTCATCGACGCGGCCATGTTCCACGTGAAACAGGACGGTGAGCAGGGCCTTCTGCGACCCGAAGACTGGGCCGTGGTCAACAAGGTAGATCTCGTCAATGCCGACCGTTTGGCGGAGCTGCGGGAGGTCCTCGACGCCCAGGGTTTCCGGGTCATCGAACTGGCTGCCCGCAAACCCGGCGGCGCCGAGGCGGCGAGGGCGGCTCTCGAGGCGCATGTCGTCGACGCACTTTCCGGCGCGGAGTTTCCTGCGGCGACCCGTATCCGCCATGCGGAAAGTCTGACCGAGGCACGGAACTATATCGAGCGCGCGCTTTCCGACGTCGGGCTTGAGGTCGAACTGGCGGCCGAGGATGTTCGTCTAGCGGCGCGAGCTTTGTCGCGCATCACCGGCCGGATCGATCCGGAGGACGTGCTCGACCGAGTGTTTTCAAGCTTCTGCATCGGGAAGTGATGTTTCACGTGAAACATCGACTTGAACTGTCCACAGGCTGATCACAGATGTCTGGGGCGTGTTTCACGTGAAACACCCGGGACTGACTCGCCGCTTGGGGGAGTCTCGCGTATAAGGCTGACACGCCCCCGCCGAGACACCTAGGTCACGGAGGGGGCGTTCGCATTGAGGCGCTCTAGCTTGTCCAACACCTGGGATGTCATTGTCATCGGCGGCGGTCACGCCGGCTGCGAGGCGGCGGCCGCGTCGGCGCGGGCGGGAGCACGCACGCTTCTGCTGACCCACAAGCGCGAGACCGTGGGCGAGATGTCGTGCAACCCGGCCATCGGCGGCCTGGGCAAGGGCCACTTGGTCCGCGAGATCGACGCCCTGGATGGCCTGATGGGCCGGATCGGCGACAGGGCCGGCATTCAGTATCGTCTGCTGAACCGCTCCAAGGGCCCCGCCGTGCGCGGGCCGCGCTCGCAGATCGACCGCAAGCTCTATCGCGAAGCCATGCAGGCCGAGCTGTTCGACTATCCAAACCTCGACGTGATCGCCGCCGCCGCCGAAGACCTGATCGTCGAGGACGGCAAGGTCGCGGGCGTCGTGGACGGGGAGGGCGGGATCTACCACGCCGGGCGCGTGGTGCTGACCACCGGCACCTTCCTGAGGGGCGTGATCCACCAGGGCGAAACCCGCATTCCGGCCGGCCGCGTGGGCGACGCCCCGTCGATCGGCCTGTCGGACCGGCTCTACGCCCTGGGCTTCGACATGGGCCGTTTGAAGACCGGCACGCCCGCGCGCCTGGACGGCAAGACCATCGCCTGGGATCGCCTGGAGATGCAGGCCGCCGACGAGCAACCCGAGCCGTTCTCGTTTCTGACGTCTCACGTGGACGTGCCACAGATCCAGTGCGGCATCACCTACACGACGGCCGAGACCCACAAGATCATCGCCGACCGACTGGGCGAGTCCGCCGTCTATGGCGGTCGCGCCACGGGCATCGGCCCGCGCTATTGCCCGTCGATCGAGGACAAGGTCGTCCGCTTCGCCGACAAGACCAGCCACCAGGTGTTCCTTGAGCCGGAGGGCCTGGACGACGACACGGTCTACCCGAACGGCATCTCGACCTCGGTTTCGGCCGAGACCCAGCTCTTGTTCCTGCGCACCATGCCGGGCCTCGAGAATGTCGAGGTCATCCGGTACGGCTACGCCATCGAGTACGACTACGTCGATCCGCGCGAGCTCTACCCGACGCTGGAGACCAAGCGCCTGCCCGGGCTTTATCTGGCGGGCCAGATCAACGGCACGACGGGCTATGAGGAAGCCGGCGCCCAGGGCCTGATGGCCGGGCTGAACGCGGCGCTGGCGGCGCAGGGCGGGGAGCCCGCCGTCTTCGCCCGCGACGAGGCCTATATCGGCGTGATGATTGACGACCTGGTCACCCGGGGCGTCACCGAACCCTATCGGATGTTCACCAGCCGCGCCGAGTTCCGCCTGATCCTGCGGGCCGATAACGCTGACCAGCGCCTGACCGACAGGGGTCTAGAGCTGGGCGTGGTGGGCGAAGTCCGCGCCACGGCCTGGGGCGCCAAGAAGGCCGAGCTTGAAGCCGTTCGCGCCTTCGCCCGCTCAGTCACCTTGACGCCGGCCGAGGCCAATCGCGCCGGGTTCAAGGTCAATCACGACGGCCAGCGCCGCGACGTCCTGGCCATGCTGGCCCTGCCGGACGTGACCCTGGACGGCCTGACGGCGGTATGGCCGGAGATTTCCACGTGGAGCCCGATGGCCCGGGAGCAGATCGAGATCGAGGCGGCCTATGCCGGCTATCTCGACCGCCAGCGCAACGACGCCGAGGCCTTCCGCAAGGAAGAGGATCTGCGCCTGCCGGCCGATCTGGACTACGGTTTGGTCGGCAGTCTGTCGAACGAGGTGCGTGAGAAGCTGGCCCGGGTGAAGCCCCTGACCCTGGGCCAAGCGGCGCGGATCGAGGGTGTGACGCCCGGCGCCCTGACGGCCCTGCTGGCCCACGTCCGCCGGTCGAAGGCCGCTTGATGTCCGCTGCTCCCGCGCCGCTGATCATCGAGGAGCTCGACCCCGTCGACGCCGCCGCCTTTCAGCGGCTGACCGGTTGCACCGATGCGCAGCTGTCCGATCTGACGCGCTTCCAGGCGCTGCTGGCCGAGTGGAACGCGGTGATGAACTTGGTGGGGCCGGCGACGATCGCCACCTACTGGAACCGCCACGCCTGGGACAGCGCCCAGCTCCTGACCTTCGCACCGGAGGCCAAGGTCTGGGCCGACCTGGGCGCCGGCGCGGGCTTGCCGGGCGTCGTCCTGGCCATCCTGCTGAAGGACAAGCCGGGGGCCAAGGTTCATCTCGTGGAGAGCATGGCCAAGCGCTGCCGCTTCCTGCGGGTCGTGGCCGACGAGCTGAAGCTGCCCGTCGAGATCCACAACGCCCGGGCCGAGGAGCTGGACCTGAAGGTCGATGTCGTGACCGCGCGCGCCTGCGCGCCCATGGTCAGACTGCTCGGGTACGCCCAGCCCTACTTCAAGCGGGGCGCGGTCGCCTGGTTCCTGAAGGGACAAGATGTCGCTTCGGAGCTGGCCGAGGCCGCTACATATTGGAAGTTCGAGTCGGACCTGCGGCCGTCCAAGAGCGACCCGCGAGGCCAGATCGTGCAAGTGAAGGGGCTTAAGAGTGTCCGTAAAGTCTGACCAACCGCTGCGCGTCCTCGCCATCGCCAACCAGAAGGGCGGGGTGGGCAAGACCACGACCGCCATCAACCTGGGCACCGCCCTGGCGGCCTGCGGCGAACGCGTGCTGCTGATCGACGCCGACCCGCAGGGCAACTGCTCGACGGGCCTGGGCATCACCCGCCTTCAACGCCGCACGACGCTGTACGACGTCCTGATGGGCGAGGCCCCGGTGGTCGACGCCGCGGTGAAGACCGAGTTGCCGGGCCTGGACGTGATCCCCGCCGACGCCGACCTGTCGGGCGTGGAAATCGAGCTGGGCCAACAGGCGCGGCGTTCTTACCGCCTGCGCGACGCCCTGGACCCGCTGCGCGCCAACGGTCCCTACACCTATGTGCTGATCGACTGCCCGCCGTCGCTGAACGTGCTGACCGTCAACGCCATGACCGCGGCCGACGCGGTGTTCGTGCCCCTGCAGTGCGAGTTCTTCGCCCTGGAAGGCCTGACCCAGCTGATGCGGACCATCGAGCGGGTGCGTGGCAGTCTGAACCCGAAGCTGGAGATCCAGGGCGTGGTGCTGACGATGTACGATCGTCGCAACAGCCTGTCGGACCAGGTGGCGCGCGACGTGCGCGAGCACTTCGGCGACAAGGTGTATGACGCGGTCATACCGCGTAACGTCCGGGTGTCCGAGGCGCCGTCGTTCGGTAAGCCCGTGCTGCTCTACGACCTCAAATGCGCCGGCAGCCAGGCCTATCTGCGGCTGGCGCGAGAGGTGATCAGCCGCGAGCGCAGCCGCCAGGCTCAGGCCGCCTGAGACAGCCAGAGCGCCGTCTGAGGATAACCATCCAAGTTATTGTCGAAATTGAGTGAAGAGCGCGTGAGGGAGTCGGTCGTGGTGGGAGAGCCGGGGATGTCTGAAGGTCGTCGTGGACTGGGTCGCGGGCTTTCCGCCCTGCTCGGCGAGGTCGATTCCGCTCCGGCCCAGGCGCCCGGTGATACCAGCGCCGGTTCGCGCGAGGCGCCGATCGAACTGGTACGACGCAACCCCGATCAGCCCCGCCGGACCTTCCGCGAGGAAGACTTAGTAGAACTTTCGGACTCTATCCGTGAGAAGGGCGTCCTGCAGCCGATCCTGGTCCGCCCCGCGCCGGGCGCCGCGGGCGAGTATCAGATCGTGGCCGGCGAACGCCGCTGGCGCGCCGCCCAGCGAGCCGGGCTGAAGACCATCCCGATCATGGTGCGCGAGCTGGACGACCTGGCCGTGCTGGAAATCGGCATCATCGAGAACGTCCAGCGCGCCGACCTGAACGCCATCGAAGAGGCCCTGAGCTACAAGGTGCTGATCGACAAGTTCGGCCAGACCCAGGAGCTGATCGCCCAGACCGTGGGCAAGAGCCGCAGCCACGTGGCCAACACCCTGCGCCTGCTGTCGCTGCCGGACTCGGTCCAGCACTACGTCACCTCGGGCGAGATGACCGCCGGTCATGCTCGCGCCATCGCCAATGTGCCCGATCCGGCCGCCCTGGCCCGCGAGGTCATCGACAAGGGCCTGTCGGTCCGTGACGCCGAGGCGCTGGCCCGTCGCGCGCCCACCGCCGACGGCGAGGCCCGCGCCAAGTCGAGCGGCGGTCGTCCTGCCAAGACCAAGGACACGGACACCCAGGCCCTGGAAGCCGACCTGTCGTCGGTCCTGGGTCTCGATGTCGAGATCGACCATCGCGGCGGGACGGGCGCCCTGACCATCCGCTACGCGACGCTCGAGCAGCTTGACGATCTCTGCAACCGCCTGACGCGGGGCCACTAGAGGCCTCGCGGAGGGTCCTCTGTGGCGCACAGAAGAGGGCCCGACCGTGTCCCTGGTCGAGCTGTTCGTCAGAATCGAGGCCGCCAGGGCCTCGATTTCGGGGGAATGCCCTGAAAGATAAGCGGAAATGGCGTGATCGGCCGAGAATTCGGTCGAGCGTCCGCATCGCCGGAGTCGGAACATTCCTGTGGATGAACGCACGGTGGATTTGACGAATCGTCGGCGATACGGCGGTCGGACGGGGCGAAGGTCCGTAAAGGGTGTCGGTTGGCGTGATCCAACGTCCGCTCTGGGTCGGGTCTGGAAATTGGCGCCGTGCCCGATATCGGACATCGAGCGTCATACTTGAAAGCGAGGGGTGTCCCTAAAGACCCAGCCGCCGCGCCTTGCCGGCGATCTGCAGCGCGAGACGTTCGGAGATCAGCTGGTCGGGCGAGCCGGACGTCTTGCAGGCCTTGTCGGCGGCCAGCACCTCGGCCTGGACCAACAACAGCTGGTCGAGGTTCCAGGCGCGGGCCTGACGCAGGAACTCGCGCTCCTGCTTCCAGAAGACGCCCGAGGCCTTGGCCGCCGCCGCCAGGTCGACGCCGTTCTTGTGCAGCGTCAGGGTGCGGCGCAGCCGGCCCAGGTGAAAGCCCATGGCCCTAACGGCCGCCGGTCCGCCTTCGCCCTCGGCGGCGGCGCGGCGCAGGCCCGCCTGGGCAGGACCCACGCGGCCGCCGAACGCGTCGGAGGCGGCGTCGAAAAGCGAAGCCTCGGGCTCCACGCCCAGGAAGTCGGTCAGGTCGGCCGGAGTGGCCACCACGCCGCTGCCTGGGCCGAGATAGAGCGCCAGGCGCTCGACCTCGGCGCGGGCCACGCCGCGCTCCTTGGGCAGGCGCGAGACGAACAGGTCCAGGGCCTCGCCGTTCAGGCTGACCTTGTCCTTGGCGAGGGCTTCGCGGGCGATGCGGGCCAGATCGCCGGCCTCGTCCTCGTAGCAGGGGATCACCGCCGCGCCGTTGGCCTTCTCGGCGACCTTGCGCAGGGTCGAGTCTCGGCCCAGGGCCCCGGCCTCGATCAGGAAGAAGGCGTCGGGGTTCAGCTGGCCTTCGACGTGGCGGGTCAGGGCCTCCGCCGCCTGCTTGTCGGGGCCGCCTTTCTCGCCGCTCAGACGCAGGCGCACCAGGCGCCGGCCGCCCATCATCGAGAGCGCCGAAAGCTCGTCCTCGAGCTTGCCGGCCTGGCTGTCCAGGTCGCTTTCGGTCAGCTGGGCGGTGTCGAACGGATCGTCCGGACGCTCGAACAGCTTGTTGGCCAGTTGGTCGGCGCGATCACGCACCACGCCGCGATCACGGCCGTAGATGACCACGGCGCGGATATCGGCGGCGGGGTCCCGCAGGAAGCGTTCGATATCCGGCCGCTTGGACAGGATCATGGCTTGGGCCTAGCTCTTGGCGGAGCCCGCGAGCCAGGCCGCCAGTTCCAGCTGGATCCGGCGAGCCAGTTCGGTCGCGGCGCGCTCCTGGCTCTCCTGCTGGGCGGCGATCGAGGCGTAAGGCTGGTCGGCGGAGTCGTAGGTCACCGCGGCGCTGGTGGTGCCCGACTTGACGGCCTGTCCGGTCTTGGAATCCATCAGCCGCCAGGACGCCGTCAGGTTCAGCTCGTAGCGGTTGGCCACGTTGTCGACGCGAACGCCGCGCGCATAGCGCTGCTCGCTGACGACATAGACCAGCCGGTGCGTCGGCAGGATGGTGGCGTCGCGGGCGAAGGCGTCGTCCAGCTTCTCGCGCAGCAGATAGCCGGCGCGGCCGGGGGGCGCGACCACCTCGATGGAGCTGAGCCCCTTGGTGACCGTCTGGGGGCCGTACAAGGGCGTGAAGCCGCAAGCCGACAGGCCCAGGGCCAAGACGGCCATCAGGGCGGCCGGGAGGGTCTTGGAGAGCGGAAAGCGCTTCATGGATCAGCCGGCCACGATGTTGACGATACGGTCTTTCACCACGATCACCTTGCGAACGGTCAGGCCCTCAAGGTGGGCCATGACGTTGTGATCCGCCAGAGCGATTTTCTCGACCTCGGCCTCGGCCGTGCCGGCCTTGACCTTGATCTCGCCGCGGCGCTTGCCGTTGATCTGGATGGGCAGCACGCGCTCGTCGTCGGCCGCCAGCACGGGATCGGCCTTGGGCCAGGGCGCGTCGACCACCATGCCGGCCTTGCCCAGATGCGCCCAGGCCTCTTCGGCCAGGTGGGGCGTGAAGGGTGAAATCAGGCGCGCCAGGATGTCCAGGGCCTCGGCCCGGGCCGCCAGGACGCCTTGGGAGGCGCCTTCGGCCGGCGCGGCCTTCAGCATGTTCAGGAACTCGTACAGGCGGGCCACGCCGCTGTTGAAGCGGAAGCCTTCGATGGAGTCCGTCACGAAGCCGATCAGGCGGTGGGCGCCCTTGCGCAGGGCCACGGCCGCCGCGTCGGCGTCGTCATGGGCGAAGTCGCCGGCCGGCTGGCTCTCGAACTCGTTCCAGACGCGGTGGGTGAAGCGCCAGGAGCCTTCGACGCCGCTGTTGGTCCACTGCACGTCGCGCTCGGGCGGGCTGTCGCTCATCACGAACAGGCGCGCGGCGTCGACGCCGTAGGCCTCGAAGATGTCCTCGGGGGCGACGACGTTTTTCTTGGACTTCGACATCTTCTCGATGTCGCCGATGGTGATCGGCTCGCCAGTCTTGGCGTGCTTGGCCGAGCGCGTGTTGCCTTCGACCGAGACGACCACGTCCGAGGGTTCGACCCACTCGCCGGCGGCGTTCTTGTAGGCCTCGTGCGTGACCATGCCCTGGGTGAACAGGCCGGCGAACGGCTCTTCCACCGAGACCAGGCCCTCGTCCTTCAGGGCGCGGGTGATGAAGCGGGCGTACAGCAGGTGCAGCACCGCGTGCTCGACGCCGCCGATATACTGGTCGACGGGCATCCAGTGGTCGGCCGCGGCCTTGCTGATCGGCTCGGCGGCGGTGGGGTCGGTGAAGCGGGCGAAGTACCAGCTGCTGTCCACGAAGGTGTCCAGCGTATCGGTCTCGCGCTCGGCCTTGCCGCCGCAGCTGGGGCAGGTGGTGTGGCGCCAGGTCGGGTGGCGCAGCAGCGGATTGCCCGGCTTGTCGAAGGCGACGTCGTCGGGCAGCACCACGGGCAACTGGTCTTCCGGCACGCCGACAGGACCGCACGCCGCGCAGTGGATCACCGGGATCGGGCAGCCCCAGTAGCGCTGGCGCGAAACGCCCCAGTCGCGCAGGCGATAGACGGTCGCGCCCTGCCCCTGGTCCATGGCTTCGATGCGGTTCACCGCCTCGGTCTTCGCCGCCTCGATGTCCAGGCCGTCCAGGAATTCCGAATTGAAGATCGCGCCGGGGCCCACATAGGCCTCCTTGCCGACCTGGAAGGTCGCGGCGTCCTCGCCCGGCGGCAACACCACCGGCTTGACCGGCAGGTCGTACTTGCGGGCGAAATCCAGGTCGCGCTGGTCGTGGGCCGGGCAGGCGAAGATCGCGCCCGTGCCGTAGTCCATCAGGATGAAGTTGGCGATCCAGACCGGCAGGGTCTGGGTCGGGTCCAGCGGGTGGACGACGCGCAGGCCCGTGTCGCGGCCCAGCTTCTCGGCGCCCTCGATGTCGGCTTCCGAAGTCCCGCCTTTGCGACACTCCGCGACGAAGGCGGCCACGGCCGGATCGGCCGCCGCCAGCTGCTCGGCCAGGGGGTGCTCGGGCGCGATGCCGACGAAGCTGGCGCCGAACAGGGTGTCGGGGCGGGTGGTGTAGACCTCCAGGCCGGTCTCATGACCCGCGGGGGCTTTACCCCCATTAGTGTCTTTGGCGAACTTGAACGTGAACCGCAGGCCCTTGGACCGGCCGATCCAGTTCTCCTGCATGATCCGGACCTTCTCGGGCCAGCGATCCAGGGTCTTCAGGCCGTCGATCAGGGCGTCGGCGTAGTCGGTGATGCGCAGGAACCACTGGGTCAGCTTGCGCTTCTCGACCGTCGCGCCCGAACGCCAGCCCTTGCCGTCGATCACCTGCTCGTTGGCCAGGACGGTCATGTCGACCGGATCCCAGTTGACCGAAGCTTCCTTGCGATAGACCAGGCCGCGCTTCAGCAGGCGCAGGAACCAGGCCTGCTGCTTGCCGTAGTATTCAGGGTCGCAGGTAGCGAATTCGCGCGACCAGTCGACCGACAGGCCCAGGGCCTTCAGCTGCTCGCGCATGGCGGCGATGTTGTCGTAGGTCCAGCCCTTGGGGTGAACGCCGCGCTCCATGGCGGCGTTCTCGGCCGGCATGCCGAAGGCGTCCCAGCCCATCGGGTGCAGCACGTTGAAGCCCTGGGCGCGCTTGTAGCGGGCCACGACGTCGCCCATGGCGTAGTTGCGCACATGGCCCATGTGGATGCGCCCCGACGGGTAGGGGAACATCTCGAGCACGTAGTACTTCGGACGCGCGTCGGGGGTGATCGGCGTCAGGAAGGTGTTGGCGTTCGCCCAGGCGGCGCGCCACTTCGGCTCGGTGTCTTTGGGGTTGTAGCGGGCCATGAAACCAGACTGTTCGTGCGGGAGATCACGCCCCAGGCGTGGTCCGCGGAAGTCATAAGCGGTTTCGGCCTGAGGCGCCCTGTAAAAGGGGGCGAGGTTCTAAAAGTGCGGACGGGAGCCTTCTGTCTCGCGGACAAAAGGCTCCCGCGCAGAACCAGGGAAGAACCCTAGTTCTTGATGTTGGAAAGTCGAAGCTGACGGGCGCGGGTCAGGATGGCGTTCTCGATGTCGGTCGCCGTCTGCTCGGTGGCGGCCGTGTCGACCCAGGTCCCGCCGTTGCTGACCTGCTTGAAGATCGTGACGTTCAGGCCGTCAGCGCGCAGGCGGGTGTCCAGGATGTAGACGGTGGCCTTGAAGCGCTCGTCCGGCTTTTCAGGGTTGGTGTACCAGTCGGTGACGATCACGCCGCCATACGGGTCGGCCGAGGCGAGGGGCATGAAGGCCAGGGTGTCGAGGCTGGCGCGCCACAGGAAGCTGTTGACGCCGATCGCGCCGGCCTGCGGAGAGGACTTCTTGCCGCCGCTACGACCCTTGAAGGGGCTCCAGCCGCCCTCTTCCTGGGTGACGAACGTGCCGCCGCCCTTGTTGCCGCCGCAAGCCGAAACGCCCGTCAGAACAGTCAACGCCAGAACGCCAGCGGCGACGCCGCGCAACACCGACCCACGCTCAAACGCCATAGTACCTCGCTCCAATGTATCACCCGGCGCTTTCGCGCGACCTGGCGCGCCCCCGCAGCCGGAAGCCGGTCTATAGCATGGTCGCGCTGCGTCAAAACAGGAATCGCGTGGCACGACCGCCACAGGCGCCGCTTGAATCGACTCTTGCGACCTTGAGTCTAATCCAACGGCGGTTGACCGCGTTGTACTAGGGTCTTTAATCGATGTTCAGGGAGCCCGCTCCTATATAGGGTTTTGTCTCTATCAGGCGCGGGTTGAGGGATTGGGTTCGAGTAATATGTTCGCCGCACGCTTTTTGATGGCAGGGGCCGCCGCGCTGATCCTGATGGGATCGGCTTCGGGCGTCTATGCCCAGAGCAAGCCGCGCACCAGCTCGCCCGACTTCGCCGTGAAGAGCGATTTCAGCAATTCGACCCCCGTCGGTCCCTTCAACCCGCAGCAGGGCCCGAAAAAGTCGCTCAAGTGGGACGACAAGAAGGGCAAGTGGGGCCTCAAGCTCGATCTCGACCAGCCCGCGGGCCGCGAGATGGAAGCCAAGGACGTCCAGGCCGGCGCCTACTACAGCGTCACGCCGTCGCTCCGCGTCGGCGGCGCCGTGGCCCTGGGCGACCAGAACCCTGCTTTGGCCGCCCGCCGGAACGAAATCCAGGAGCCCGCGCCCCGGGTGAAACTGGAAACCGCGTTCAAATTCTAAAGTCGGCTAGGCGCTGAGCGCCTCCACCGCCGCGATCCCGACAATTCCCGTCTCCAGCAAGCGCTCCACCGTGCTCGCTTGCACGCCGCCCAGCGCGTAGATCGGCGTTTCCACCGCTTCCACGATCCGTTTCAAACCTTCGACGCCCAGCGGCGCGGCGGCCGACGGGCTGCGGCTTGGGAAGACGGGCGAGACCACCAGGGCGTCGACGCCCGCCTTCGCCCCGGCGCGGGCCGCGTCTCCGTTGTGGGCGGCCGCGGTGATTAGCCAGTCCGGATGGCCCGCACGCAGGCCCGGGGCCTGACCGGCTAGACGCTCGGGCAGGTGGACCCCGTCGGCTTCGATCGTCCGCGCCAGATCCGCGTCCGCCCCGACCAGCAGCGTCAGGCCACGTCGCCGGGTGATTTCGCGTAGCCGGGAGCCTTGCGCCGCCGCGTCGGCCGCGCCGAACGCCCTGAACACCACGCCCGCGCCCGCCGGCAGGCGTTTAGTGACCTGTTCGGGATCCGGCGTCCGTTCGGGGTCGGTGAAGAACAGCAGGTTCGGCAGCGGCTTTCCGCGCGCCAGCCATGGGCTAAGCCGCGCCGCCGTTCTAGACAGGGCTTCTAGCCCGTTGATCTCGTGTTCCGAGCCCATGTCCGACGTCTATACCTCGATCCAGTCCCGCATCCGCGCCGCCGCCGTGGCCGCCGGCCGACCAGCCGACGCGGTCACCCTGGTGGCGGTGTCCAAGCTGCAGCCGTGGGAGCATATCGCGCCTGTTCTCGACGCGGGCCAGCGGGTGTTCGGAGAAAATCGTGTCCAGGAGGCCATGGGCCGCTGGAGCGAGCGCCGGTCGGAGATCGAACTACGCCTGATCGGTCCCTTGCAGAGCAACAAGGCCCGCGACGCCGTGGCCTTCTTCGACGTGATCGAGAGCCTGGACCGCGAGAAGCTGGCGCGGGTGCTGGCCGATGAGATCCAGGCCCAGGGCCGGTCGCCGCGCCTGTTTGTCCAGGTCAACACCGGCGAGGAGCCGCAGAAGGCCGGGGTTGTCCCTGGCGAGGCCGACGCCTTCATCGCCCTCTGCCGAGGCCTGGAGCTGCCCGTGGAGGGCCTGATGTGCATTCCGCCGACCGCCCTCGACCCCGCTCCCCATTTCCGCCTCCTGGGCCAGATCGCGGCCCGCAACGGGCTCGAAAAGTTGTCCATGGGAATGAGCGACGATTTCGAGACCGCCATCGCCTGCGGCGCAACCTCGGTGCGGGTAGGCTCGGCCCTGTTCGGCTCCCGGACCTAGTCCACCGCGATCTCGACCGCGTCGCCGCGCTGGGCCGTCGCCAGCAGGGCTTCGATATCCGCCCGCGCCAGGGCCACGCAGCCCTCTGTGCCGGGATAGCCGTCGCGCGCCAGGTGCAGGAAAATCGCCGAGCCCATGCCGGGCACGGGCGGATCGTCGTTATGGCCCAGCACGACGACCAGGTCGTAGACATGATCCTCGCGCCACAGCGTCTCGGCGCTGGCGGGGTAGGGCAGCTTGACCGGCTGGTTGTAGGCCGGGTCGCCGGGCGCGTCGCACCAGCCGTCGCCGGGGGCGATCGGCTTGGCGGGCAGGGCGGTGGTGGGGCCGTTCGGATAGATGTTGGGCCGGTAGAGCACGTAGCGGATGGGCCAGACGCCCACTGGACTTCGGTTGTCGCCCTCGCGCTTGTCGGCCGCCGCGATCACCCCGGCCTTGCCCAGGGCGGCGCGCCGGACCTGGGCGTCCCAGGCGATCTGGCCGTCCCAGGGGTTGGAACCGGCGGGTCGGGCGCGAAAGATCGTCAAGACGAGGCCTCCAAGGGTCTTGCGCGACGCTGGAGCGAGAACCGCCCTTGGCGCCGGGGGCCGCAGCGGTGCATGTTCGCCGCCATGGCGCAACGCAAAACCCTTCTCCTGGTCGACGACGACGATGATCTGCGCGGGGCTCTGGCCGAGCAGCTCGCCCTCCATGAGGAGTTCGCGGTCGCGGAGGCTCCCGCGGCCGGCGAGGGCGTGCGGATGGCCAAGGAGCTGAAGCCCGACCTGGTCCTGCTCGACGTCGACCTGCCCGACATGGACGGTCGCGAGGCCTGCCGCCTGATGCGCAAGAACGGCGTGACCGCCCCGGTGATCATGCTGACGGCCGCCGCCAGCGACAGCGACACCATCCTGGGCCTGGAGTCCGGCGCCAACGACTATGTCACCAAGCCCTTCCGCTTCGGCGTGCTGCTGGCCCGCATCCGCGCCCAGCTGCGCAGCTACGAGGCCTCGGAAGACGCGCTGTTCCGCATCGGCCCCTACGAGTTCCGCCCGTCGGCCAAGCTGCTGATCGACGAGAAGCAGAAGAAGGTCCGGCTGACGGAGAAGGAGACCAACATCCTCAAGTACCTCTATCGCGCCGGGTCCAAGCCGGTGTCGCGCGAGGAGCTGCTGACCGAGGTGTGGGGCTACAACGCCGGGGTCACCACCCACACGCTGGAAACCCACGTCTATCGCCTGCGCCAGAAGATCGAGCCCGATCCGGCCGTGGCGCGGATCCTGATCACCGAGATGGGCGGTTATCGGCTGCAGCCCTGATGCACGAGTGGGGACAGTCGCATGCGACTGTCCCCAGTCCAGCAAAAAGCCCCGGCCGCTTCTGGCGACCGGGGCTTTTGTCTTTCAGCGCTGGCGCTGGGATCAGGCGTTGCCGACCACCACGCCTTCGCTCTGGGCCTTGCGCGCGGCGTAGACGCCGGCGAAGTCGATCGGGTCGATCAGGAAGGGCGGGAAGCCGCCTTCGGTGGTGACGTCCGAGATCAGGCGACGGGCGTAGGGGAAAAGGAAGCGCGGGCACTCGATCAGCAGCACCGGCTCCAGCTGGTCTTCCGGCACGCCGGCGATGTGGAACAGGCCGCCGTACATGACCTCGACGTGGAAGACGGGCTGGTCGTCGCGGGTGGCGCGGGCCGAAAGCTTCAGGTCCACCTCGAACAGGCCGTCCTGGCGGCCGCGGGCGTTCATTTCCACGCCCATGTCGATGGCGGGCGGAGCGCCGCCGGCGCGCAGCGAATCCGGGGCGTGCGGGCTCTCGAACGAGAAGTCGCGCACGAACTGGGCGACGATGCGGATCCCGGTTTCGGTGGCCGCGGTGTCGCCCGAAGCGGCGGGCGGAGCGGCGGTCGTGTCGGTCATGTGCGATAAATCCGTATTCGGCGTCGAAATTGGCCGCTAGGAGAGAGCCGGGCTGCTAACACGCGGGCGGCTGGCGCGCAACGCCAGGCGCCTGACGCGCGAGCCCGT
>Ga0209256_1002122_pt1 | contig 17203 bp, 14 predicted proteins | sample AraplaCol_mCL_r2_2_FD_184270 | JGI IMG/M metagenome (GOLD analysis project Ga0209256, IMG submission 184270) | Arabidopsis root microbial communities from North Carolina, USA - plate scrape MF_Col_mCL_r2 (SPAdes) (version 3) | ecosystem: Host-associated > Plants > Roots > Endosphere | place...
GCACGGGCTGGACACGCCGGCGGTGCGCCTGGTGGTGGAAGGAACCCCGCGGCCGATGCAGCGCAGTGCCGCCGAAGAGGCGTACATGATTGGACGCGAAGCGATGCTCAATGCGTTCCGGCATGCGAACGCCGCCACTGTACAGGTGTCGCTGGGGTACGGGCGCCAGGCCTTCCGGCTGCGCGTGCACGACGACGGGGTGGGCTTCAACCAGGACGCCGGTGCCGAAGACGGCCACTGGGGGCTGGCGGGCATGCACGAGCGTGCGGCCCGCGCCGGGGGCAGCCTGGCGATCCGCTCCGGCCGTCCCGGGCGCGGCACCGAAATCGACCTGCAGATTCCTGCAGCGTTCGCCTGGAAGTCGCCGTACCGCCCCGGCATGGCCGGCCTGCGCGACCGGCTGCGGGACGCGCTCAGGCGCGTGCGTCGCGCACCGCGCGGGTAAAGCGCACCGGCGTACAAGCGGCGCGGTGCATGGGTCTGTTCCCATGTGCGCAGCCCTCCCCCGAGAAGGACGCACCGATGTCCCCACGCCAGCTGGACACGCTGACGCTCACCCGCCGCCAGGTACTGCAGGCGGGCGCTTCGGCGCTCGCCGTGATGGCGTTGCCGGGCTTTGCCGCAACGCGCACCCATTCGCCCCCACCGGAAACCACGCACATGTCCGAGAATTTCGTCACTACCCAAGACGGCGTCCGCATCTTCTACAAGGACTGGGGCCCGCGCGATGCGCAGCCCATCGTCTTCCACCACGGCTGGCCGCTGTCCTCGGACGACTGGGACGCGCAGATGCTGTTCTTCGTGCAGCACGGTTATCGCGTGATCGCGCATGACCGTCGCGGCCACGGTCGTTCGGCCCAGGTCAGCGACGGGCACGACATGGACCATTACGCCGCCGATGCGTCGGCCGTGGCCGAGCACCTGGACCTGCGCAACGCCGTGCATATCGGCCATTCCACTGGTGGCGGCGAAGTCGCGCGGTACGTGGCGAAGTACGGCCAGCCGCAGGGCCGCGTCGCCAAGGCGGTGCTGGTCAGCGCGGTACCGCCGTTGATGCTGAAGACCGCGGCCAACCCGGGTGGCCTGCCGATCGAAGTGTTCGACGGCATCCGCGCCGGCGTTGCCGCCAACCGTGCGCAGCTGTTCCTCGACTTCCCGACCGGCCCGTTCTACGGCTTCAACCGACCGGGTGCCAAGGTGTACCCGGGGGTGATCCAGAACTGGTGGCGGCAGGGCATGATGGGCAGCGCCAAGGCCCACTACGAGGGCATCAAGGCGTTCTCGGAAACCGACCAGACCGACGACCTCAAGGCGATCACCGTGCCCACGCTGGTGATGCACGGCGACGACGACCAAGTGGTGCCGATCGCCAACGCAGCGCTGCTCTCGGTGAAGCTGCTCAAGAACGGCCCCCTGAAGGTCTACAAGGGCTACCCGCACGGCATGCTGACCACGCACGCCGATGTGATCAACCCGGACCTGCTGGCCTTCATCAAGTCCTGAGGCTGCCCCGGCGCACGGGGCCGGGAGCCCCGTGACGCCACTCCCGCGCATGGCCTGGGTGTGTTTGCCGACAACGCCCACGCCGCAAAACCGGACATGAGTCACTGTTCCACGGAGATCCATATGGCACAAGGAATGTGCGTATCCCGCCGATGCGGCAGCGGCAGCCCGCCTTGGGCGCTGCCTTCTCAACTCTGATCCATCGCCGGCGACCTGGTATCGGGCTCGATTCGTCAAGCGAGCTTTTCGGCGATGGCGCATGGATCAAAGACCAGACATGCTCATTGACCTCCGCATGCGTGATTGCGTGCCACGGAAATGCAGCCAATCACTTTCCAGGGCGATCCAATGTCATTTGTAAATGAGTTCATCTCCAAAGAAGACTGGGTGAAATACGGGATCGACGAGATCGATGGCAGGTTCGTCGTAGGTGGAACGAAGTCGCCGCACTGGGCGATTGATCGAGGACAGGACAGTTATCTTCGCCAGGTTGCCAATGGACGCGAGGAATTCAGCAACGAGCAGACCTACACTTTCCTGTGGCGGGGTCACATGCTTTTCGTCAAACTGCGCCTGCTGGCAAACAGCGGAAATCGCGAAGGTGAAGGGTGGGTGCATTATGAACTGATGCACCTGGGATCCCCCGGGCAGCAGGGCTTGGCGCCGGAAATCGAGCCGATGCGTGCCGAGATACTGTCTGACCTCAAGGCTGCATTGACCGCGTACAAGGCTGGCGGCGTGTACTCCACCTGGACATCGGCGACCGTCATCCTCGACGTCTGATCCACCTACAAGCAAGGACGCTTCCCATGACTACCCTTTAGGCCGCTGAGGCCATAGAGCTGCTGCGCAGCAATCCCGATGCCACGCCCTTTCTGCATCCGGCCTGCGCCCCGAGGAGCTGCGCAATGGATACCGGCTGGCCAGCCGGGTGCTCAGCTCCACCGGCCCCGCAGTATTGGTCTTGGCCGGGGCGGTCGGCAACCGGATCAGGCGAACCATCCAAGGTGGTATAAGTCCGCTGGAAGGACATGAGGCCAGGCATTGGCCCTACCCACCGTATGGAGCCGTGATGACTACGCTCGCCCTGATGATGGCCGTTGCCGTTGCAACAAACACTGTGCTGCCGCCCAACGCGGCCACCGTGGCGGCGATCGAGGCCACCTGCTTCGACTACGTGGATGGACAGCTCGAAGGTAATCCCGAGCGGGTTGCGCGATCGCTGCATCCGGACCTTGCCAAGCGGATGGTCCTTGGCGAAACCCCTGACGAGCGCCTTGGCCTGCGGCGCATGTCGAAGGAAGAACTGGTAGGGCTGACCCGGCAGGGCGCGCTGAAGACACCCAGGGATCAGTGGGACCGCACGTGCCGGGTCCTGGACGCGACCGACAACGCAGCCTCCGTACGCCTGGAAACCCCGTGGTTCGTGGACTACTTCCACATGGGCCGATTCGGTGAGCGCTGGATCATCGTCAACGCGCTCTGGTACTCGAAGCCCAAGCCAACAAGGCGGGAAGTTCCATGAGCCAACTTGATCCACCCGGGAGGGGCTGACCGGCACGCCCAGGGAAGCATCGGCCGGGTCACGTCATCCGCCCCTTGTTCGACAACGTGGGGTTGCTTAAGCTCCACGCTCCGTTGCCGGGTGGCATTACCGGTGATTCGATAACCACAGGGGGTGTGGCCGTGCGTCGATTTCTGCTTGCTTTTGCGTTGATGTTCATGGTGTTCGGCGCAGCAGCCGCCAAGCTGGATGTTTCAGAGCTGAAAAAGCGGACCAGCTTGGTCACTACCGGGGGCGACCAGGACAAGTTCAAGCGTCTTGCCACGACCACGTTTGGCCTTGAAGAAAGAATCGTCTACATCACCGGCATCACCTGGGAGCCGATCGATGCCGGTGCCGGGCGGCACAAGATCCGCTGGAGATGGTATTCCGGCGACACCGCCATCTCCGAGCTCAAGCAGACAGTGAACTTCACTTCGACGCCCTTCGAGACCATCGGCACCATTCCTGCATCGGTGCTGGGCGAGGGCGACCATCGGGTCGAGCTGTACATCGATGACGCGCTGTTCGATACCACCCGGTTCTCCGTTGTGCCGACGCCGACGCCGACGCCAAAGACGGAATGACGGCGGTCAGCCGGCGCGGCCGATAGGGAACTGCGATGCAGTTCTCGGTCCAGACCGGATGAACAGTCCGCGTGTTGACAAGGATTCGAGCCCCGGTCAGTCTCCGCCGAGGGGACACGCGCACTCATCGGGAAGCTGCGCAGCAGGGACGACATGTCACAGGGAAATGCGGCACTTGCGGTCGTAGGTGATGCGGTGGCTGACGCGGCGGAGACAAGCCTGGCATTGCGCGGGCTGGTGCTGCTTGCGCAGTTCCACGGGATCGCTGCCGATGTGGACCAGCTGGCGCATGAGTGCGCTGCCGACGACGGGCAGGTGGACGACACCACGCTGGTGTTGCTGGCGCGTCGCCTGGGCCTCAAGGCCAAGCTGACCACGCCGCCGGCGGAACGACTGGCCATGGCCAACCTGCCCGCGCTCGCGCTGGGCCACGACGGCGATGCCTTCATCATCGCGCGCATCAACGCCGACCAGGCATTGATCCACGACCTGCGCGCCAAGCGCCCGCTGACGGTATCGCTGGAGCAGCTGCACGAACGCTATCAGGGTCGCCTGCTGCAGGTGGCCTCGCGCGCTTCCGTGCTGGGCGAACTGGCGCGCTTCGATTTCAGCTGGTTCATTCCCGCCGTGGTGAAGTACCGAAAACTGCTGCTGGAAGTGTTCATTGTCTCGTTCTTCATCCAGCTGTTCGCCCTGGTTACGCCGCTGTTCTACCAGGTGGTGATGGACAAGGTGCTGGTACACCGCGGCCTTACCACGCTGGACGTGATTGCGATCGGCCTGGTGTCGATCGCGGTGTTCGACGTGGTGTTGAGCGGCCTGCGGACCTATGTGTTCGCCCACACCACCAGCAAGATCGACGTTGAACTCGGCGCGCGGTTGTTCCGGCACGTGCTCGCGCTGCCGCTGGCCTATTTCGAATCGCGTCGGGTCGGCGACACCATTGCGCGCGTGCGCGAACTGGAAAACATCCGCAATTTCCTCACCGGCCAGGCGCTGACCTCGGTGCTGGACCTGTTCTTCACCGTGGTGTTCCTGGCGGTGATGTTCCATTACAGCGGCTGGCTGACCCTGATCGTGGTGCTCTCGCTGCCAGTGTACGCGTTGATTTCAGCGGGCATCACCCCGGTACTGCGCAAACGGCTGAACGACAAGTTCGCGCGCGGTGCCGACAACCAGTCCTTCCTGGTGGAAACCATCAGTGGCATCGGCACGGTCAAGGCGATGGCGGTGGACCCGCGCGCGACCCGCACCTGGGACAACCAGCTGGCCGGCTACGTGGGCGCAGGCTTCGGCGTCACCAAGGTCGCCACCCTCGGCCAGCAGGGCGTGCAGCTGGTGCAGAAGCTGGTGGCGGTGGCGATCCTGTTCTGGGGCGCGAAGATGGTGATCGACGGCAAGCTCAGCCTGGGCCAGCTGATCGCCTTCAACATGCTGTCCGGCCAGGTCGCCGCGCCGATCATCCGCCTGGCACAGCTGTGGCAGGACTTCCAGCAGGTGGGCATTTCGGTCGAGCGGCTTGGCGACATCCTCAATACCCGCACCGAGCTGCCCGGCAGCCGCCTGGCACTGCCGCCGATCAAGGGCCGCATCACCTTCGAGCGGGTGGCGTTCCGCTATCGCCCGGATGCGCCGGAGGTGTTGTCCGGGATTGAACTGGATGTCCGCCCCGGCGAAGTGATCGGCATCGTGGGTCGATCGGGCTCGGGCAAGAGCACGCTGACCAAGCTGGTGCAACGCCTTTACACACCGGAGCGGGGGCGCGTGCTGGTGGATGGACAGGACCTGGCACTGGCCGATCCGGCGTGGCTGCGACGCCAGCTGGGCGTCGTGCTGCAGGAAAACTTCCTGTTCAATCGCAGCGTGCGGGAAAACATCGCGCTGAGCGACCCCGGCATGCCGCTGGAGCGGGTGATCCAGGCCGCGACGCTGGCCGGTGCGCACGACTTCATCGCCGCGCTGCCGGAAGGCTATGACACCAAGGTCGGTGAGCACGGTACCGGCCTTTCCGGCGGGCAGCGCCAACGTATCGCCATCGCACGCGCGCTGATCACCGACCCGAGGATCCTGATCCTGGATGAGGCCACCAGTGCGCTGGACTATGAGTCCGAGCACGCGGTGATGACCAACATGCGGTCGATCTGCAAGGGCCGCACGGTGATGATCATCGCCCACCGCCTGTCCACGGTGCGGCACGCCAACCGCATCGTGGTGGTGGAGAAGGGGCAGATCGTGGAAAGCGGCACCCATGACGAACTGGTGGCTCGTCCCAATGGCCACTACGCGCGCCTGTACCGCCTACAGCAGGGGGTCGCATGAAACACTTTTTCGACGGCGTCGGCGATTTCCTGAAGCGTTACCGCACGGTGTTCGGCAATGCCTGGAAGGTCCGCCGCGAGATGGACCCGCCGCTGCGTGGCGCAGATGAGCGTGCCTTCCTGCCTGCACACCTGGAGCTGATCGAAACCCCCGTCTCGCCTACCGCGCGCTGGACAATGCGGATCATCGTCGGCATGTTCGTCGTGGCCGTAACCTGGGCCGCGCTGGGCAAGCTTGATATCGTGGCGGTGGCACCCGGCAAGACCGTGGTCGATTCCCGGACGAAGGTGGTGCAGCCCAGCGAAGTCGCGGTCGTGCGGCGCATCCTGGTGCGCGACGGCCAGCAGGTGAAGGCCGGCGACCTGTTGATCGAACTGGATGCCACCGCCACCGGTGCCGACTTCGCCAAGGCCGGCGACGCCCTGGCCAACGCGCGCATGACCGCGATGCGCCAGCGCGCGCTTGCCGAGGCCATTGCCAGCGGCAAGCCCCTCCGGTTCGAACCGGTACCCGGGGTGCCCGAGGCACGCGTGGCCGCCGAACAGGCGCTGGCGCGCAGCCAGCATGAGGCGCTGCAGGCACGCCGGCACAACCTGCAGGCGCTGATCGCGCAGCGCCGGGCAGAGCTGGAAACCACCCAGGCCGGCATCCGGCCGCTGGACGAGTCCGCGCGCATCTCGCGGACCCGGGCCGAAGACTACGCCAAGCTGGTGGAGGGCAAGTACGTGGGCCGCCACGACTATCTGCTGCGCGAACAGGAGCGCATCGCCGCCGAGCGCGACCTTGCCACCCAGCGCAACCGGGTGCAGGAAATCCGCTCGGCGTTGCTGGCTGCCGACGAAGAGCTGCGCGTACTGGTCACCGATTTCCGCCAGCAGACCCTGGACGGCCTGCGTGCGGCAGAAGAACAGATCGGACAGATGAACCCGGAAGTGTCCAAGGCCGGCCAGCGCGACCGGTTAATGACGCTGCGCGCGCCGGTATCCGGAACGGTGCAGCAGCTCGCCGTGCACACGGTGGGCGGCGTGGTCACCCCGGCCCAGGCCCTGCTGGTGGTGGTGCCCAGCGAGGAAGCACTGGAAGTCGAGGCCACCGTGCTGAACAAGGACATCGGTTTCGTGCGTCCCGGCCAGGCGGTGACGGTGAAGGTGGAGAGTTTTCCGTACACCCGCTATGGCTACCTGACCGGCAAGGTCGTGAGCGTGTCGCACGATGCAGCACAGGATGAGCAGCTCGGACTGGTGTTCCCGGCCCGGGTGAAGCTCGAGCGCGCTACGCTGGACATCGATGGGGTGGAGGTCCGGCTGAGCGCCGGCATGAGCCTCAGCGCGGAGATCAAGACCGGCAAGCGGCGGGTGATCGATTACCTGCTCAGTCCCTTGCGGCAGCATGGCAGCGAGTCGTTGCGCGAGCGCTGAGCCCGGCGCGATACCGCGGGCGTATCGCAGCCCCCTGCAACCCGTATTGGCCTTGAACGGCGTCGCTCCGCGATCCTTTACGGATGCAGAGGCACAAAGACGTTTCCTTCGAGGGCCAGGTCGGGTTGGTCACCGGCGCGGCCAGTGGCCTGGGCCTGGCTTACAGCCGCCTGCTGGCGCAGCGCGGGGCGCGGGTGGTGATGCACGATGTCGGCGCCGGGCTGGATGGGCACGGCCACGACCCGCACCGGATCGACGCCACCGTGGCGCTGCTGCGTGGTACCGGGCTGGACGTGCATGCCGCGCACGCGGCCATCGACGAGCGTGAGGGCTGCCGGGCACTGGTGGCCGACATCCTCATGCGCCATGGCCGGATCGACTTCATCATCCACAATGCCGGATGGGTGGAGTACCAGCCGATCGACGTGCTGGAGGAAGGTCGCTTCGACCACATGATGACCATCGCGGCCAAGGCGCCGTTGTGGCTGGCCGAAGCCGCCTGGCCGTCGATGCAGGAAAACCATCACGGCCGTATCGTGCTCACCACCTCCGACCGCGCGCTGTATCCGCAGTACGTGCAGAAGGGCCTGGCGGCCTATGCGGCGGCGAAGATGGCGGCCGTGGGCATCGTCAACGTGCTCGCCGCCGAAGGTGCGCCGCACAACATCATGGTCAATGCGGTTTCACCGGTGGCCAAGACCCGCATGTGGGGCGTGGAAGGCGAGCCGGACGAACTGCACCCGGACGCGGTGGCCCCGGGCGTGGCCTTCCTGGCGTCGGCGGCGTGCCGCGAGGGCGGTTGGATACTGCGCGCCAGCAACGGGCAGTTCCATGCCACCCGCAGCGTCGAAGCCGAGGACGTGGCGTATCCGCGCGACCTGCGGGCCACGACGGCAGAGAGCATCGAGGACATCGCCGCGCAATGGTCGCGCATCGCGCAACCTACGGTCGAACCACGCAGCTAGCCGGGCGCACGGCATACTGGTGCGGTTGCCCGCTTCGTGTACGTGTGCCCATGGTCGATCTTCGCCTGCTTCGCCAGTTTGTTGCCGTCGCCGAGGAACTGCATTTCCATCGCGCCGCTGCGCGGCTGCACATGTCGCAGCCGCCGCTGAGTGCGGCCATGCACAGGCTGGAAGATGAAATCGGCAGCGCGCTGATACTGCGCGGCAACCGCACGCTCGGCCTGACCGCCGCCGGTACGGTGCTGCTGGCCGAAGCGCGCCTGCTGCTTCAGCAGGCCGACCACGCGTTGACTGCGACCCGCGACGCGGCGGCCGGACGCACCGGCAGCGTGCGCCTGGGCTACGTCGGCAGCGCCTTGTATGGCCGGCTGCCGGGCGTGATCCGCGGCTTCCGCCAGGCCAACCCGGCGGTACGCCTGGAGCTGATCGAAGCCACCTCGGCACGCCAGGTCCAGATGCTGCGCGAGCAGCGACTGGACGTGGGAGTGGTGATCCCGCCGGTGTTCGACGCCGAGGACATGCGGCTGCACGGCTTCGATACCGATCGGCTGGCGATCGCGCTGCCGCGCACGCATCGGCTGGCCTCGAGCGGGCCCGTGGACATTGCCGCGCTGGCCGACGAAGCGTTCGTGCTGTGGCCCGCGCGCGAGGGCAGGGGCTTCCACTCGCAGGTGGTGCGTCTGTGCGCGGCGGCCGGCTTCACCCCGCGCGTGGTGCAGGAAGCGCATGGCATGCACGCGGTGCTGTCGCTGGTTGCGGTGGAAGCGGGTATTTCAGTGGTGCCAGCCAGCATGGCCGGGTTCCGCAGTGCGGAAGTGGCCTATCACCCGCTGGCGGGGGCCGAGGCCGCGTTCGAGCTGCAGCTGTGCCTGCGCGCGGATGAAGCGTCGCCCGCGGCACTCAACTTCACCCGCCACGCAGCCGAGCACCGGTAGTGCCGACCGTTGGTCGGCACCGTCACCGTGTCCGCTTCACCCAAGCCCGCACCACCAGGCCGATCAGCGCCGCGAAGACGACCCACGACACCACATCGAACACACCATCGCCGACCAGCGCGCTGACCAGTCCCAGTACGCTGGCCGCGGCAATCCACGCGGGTGCGGTGAACGGACTGCCGGTGGGCGGGGACGGGCGGCTCACGCGGCACCCCCGGTCTTCTCGGCGCGTTCGATCTCGGTCACCCGCGCCTCGGTGCTGCCGCGCTTGAACCACAGGTACAGGCCGCTGACCAGCACCGCGATGGTCAACAGATCCAGCAGGGCCCACAGGATCTTCAGCGGCAGCTTGCCATAGTCGCCGAAGTGCAGCGGCTGGCTGAGCAGCAGCACGCTCATGTAGGTGGGCAGCTGCGGCTGCGCGGTGAGTTCGCCGCTGGCCGCATCGATCAGCACCGGGCGATACAGGCGTTCGGTCAGCGGCGTGTTGCCCTGCATGAACACCCCGTAGTGGTGGTCGCCGCTGTAGCCGGTTCCGGGGAAGCTCACGAAGGCCGGGCGCATGCCTGGCTCGGCGGCGCGCGCGGTATCCACCGCCGCCTGCAGCGGGGCCAGCGTGGTCGGCCGCGGCTGGCCGGCGTAGCGGGCGGCGAACTCGCCCAGCTGCTGGCTCTGCCATGCCGTTTCCAGCGGTTTGGCAATGGTGTTGATGGCGCCGGTAATGCCCACCACCAGCGCCCAGCCCAGGGTCACCACGCCGATCACGTTGTGCAGGTCCAGCCAGGCCAGGCGGCGGCTGCGCCCGGTGCGCAGGGTGCCGAAGCGCTGGCGGCGCATGAACGGTCCATACAGGACCAGCCCGGAGATGATCGCCACTGCGAACAGCAGGCCCATCGCGCCCATGAACAGCATGCCCGGCAGGCCCAGGAACAGGTCGGTGTGCAGGCGGTACAGGAAGTACATCACCCCTTCGTTGAACTGCGGCGCAGGCAGTACTTCGCCGCTGGCCGCATCGAGCAGCGCGGTTTTCATCTGCGGTGGCGGGGTCGCCGGCTCGGTGCCGGTGTTGACGTAGACGGTGTTGCCTTCCCAGTCCCAGCCGACGAACAGCGGCACGTTACCGGGGTATTGGGCGAGGGCGGTGCGCACCTGCGCGTCCAGGTCGCGGTGCGCTGCCTGCGGCTGCGGGTTGTCGACGTGGGGTTCGCTGAGGTGTGCGATCTCCTCGCCGAACACCAGCGGCAGGCCCGTGATGCACAACAGCAGCAGGAACAGTGTGCAGATCAGGCTGGTCCACTTGTGGACCAGGAACCAGGCTTTGATGGTGGAACGTTGCATTGGGTTCTCTGGCGGCGGCTGGAGATGAAGTGGCCCGGTTGCCGACCAACGGTCGGCACTACCGTTTAGAAGCGGTAGCTGATGGTGCCGGTCACGGTGCGCGGGTTGCCGGTGAAGCAGTCACCGAAATTGCGGCAGGGCGCGAAGTACTTTTTGTCCGACAGGTTGGTGATGTTCAGCGCCATGGTCCAGTCGGTGACCTTGATCTCGGCCAATGCGTCGACCAGGGTGTAGCTCGGGGTGCGGATGAAACCGCCGAAGCCCAGCGACTGGGTGTTGCCGACATAGCGGCCACCCACGCCCAATCGCAGGCGCGAGACGTCGTCAAGCTGGAATCCCTTGGCCAGCCACAGCGAGGACAGCTCCTGCGGGGTGTCGTTGAGGCGCTGGTTCACTTCCATCTCGAAGTTGCTCCGGGTCACCTTGGCCCGGTTGCGCGAATACGCCGCGGTCAGGGTCAGGTCGTTGGCGAAGGTGAACTGGCCTTCCAGCTCGACGCCCTTGGACTCGATCTCGCCGGTCTGCACCACGTTGAGCGGGTTTTCCGGATCGTTGGTCTGGCGGTTGGTTTCGGTGATGCGGTAGACCGAGGCGGTGACCAGCATGTTCGCGGCAGGCTGCCACTTCACGCCGCCTTCCCACTGGTCGCCCTGCATCGGCTTGAAGGCGTTGCCGTAGATGTCCTGGCCGGTGACCGGCAGGAACGATTCGCTGTAGCTGATGTACGGCGATACGCCGGCACCGATCTCGCCGATCAGGCCGGCACGCCAGGTGGTGGCGTTGTCGGTCTGGCTCGGCAGGCCTTCGGTCTTGCTGCGCGCGTGGTCGCGGCGGGCGCCGAGCACCAGCGACACGCGGTCGGCCCAGCGGATCTGGTCCTGCACGTACACCCCCAGCTGGGTGGTCTGCTGGTCGGGCAGGCGGTTCCAGCCATTGATGGTCACGCCGCTGGACACCGGGGCGTAGATGTCGATCGGGGTCGGCGTTGCATCCAGCTGCAGTGCCTCCTCGCGGTAGTCGCTGTAGTCCACGCCGGCCAGCAACATGTGCTGGAAGGCGCCGGTGGCGAAATCGAACTGCAGCGCGTTGTCGCTGGTCAGCGAGCGCACGTCCGGGCGCACGCCATAGGCGTTGCGGTTGACCACGCGCTTGTCGGCGTCGATGAACGGGTCCAGCGGATTGCTGTAGGCGTCCGGGTACAGCTCGCGGAACTCGGTGCTGCCGTCCAGGTAGCGCACCGACGAGCGCAGGCTCACGCTGTCGTTGAAGCGGAAGTCATACAGCGCGGTCACGCTGTACACCCGCGAATCGAGCTTGTCGAAGTCCTTGTCGCCGAGGAACGTGGACGGGTCCAGGCGCGGACGACCGGCGGGAGCGTTGAGCGTGGCCACCACCGGCAGGAACTGCTGGCTCGAGGCGGTCCGGTCGTGCTGGTAGCTGGTGAGCACGGTGAGGTTGCTGCGCTCGCCGCGCCAGCTGATCGAGGGCGCGAGGTAGATCCGGTCGTCCTCGATTTCGTCGGTCTGCATGCCGCTGTCGCGGACCAGGCCGACCACGCGACCGGCCAGGGTGCCGGCGTCGTTCAGGGTGCCGCCCACGTCGCCCTGCAGCTGCTTGCGGTCGAAGCTGCCCAGCTGCAGCCCGACCTCACCGTGAAGGTCGGTGTAGGTGGGACGCTTGGTCATGGCATTGATGATGCCGCCGGTCGCACCGGCGCCGTACAGCACCGACGACGGACCGCGCAGGACTTCCACGCGTTCCAGCCCGTAGACCTCGGTCCGCGCCAGCGGGCTGAAGCCGTAGCTTCGGCGCAGGCCGTCCACGTACTGGACCGGGTCCAGGCCACGCACGCTGCTGCCGTCACCGCGGGTATCCAGTCCGTAGGCGTCGGCGGTGACGCCGGCGCTGTAACGCAGGGTCTCCTGCAGGTTCTGCGCGCCGCGGTCGCTGAACAGGGCGCGGGTGACCACGCTGATCGCCTGCGGGGTCTGGGTCAGCGGGGTCTCGGTCTTGGTGGCGGTACGGGCGCTGTCGGCGACCACGCGGACCGCGTCCAGGGTCCGCGCGGTGTCCACCCCGGTGTCCTGGGCCTGGGCCACGGCCGACGCCAGCAGGGTGGGGACCAGCAGCAGGAGGGGCGAGCGGCGCGACAGGGCAGGCATGGCGGCGATTCCGGGGGTGAGGGCCCGGATTATCGGGAGGTGAGGATGCGAACGCAAATAACTCTCAGCTGCATGGCAGGCGGGTTTCATGTGCCTGCCACATCCCCTGCACGATCCCTGCGCGCTTTGGTCCCTAACGTAGACCGTCCCCACCCGCCGCTGGAGACGACCCATGAATACCCTGCAGACTGCCGCCCGGGCGATGCGCAATGGGCTGGAGGAAATGGCGGCGCTGCTCGTCGGGGAGCGCTCGGAGGACCTGCGTCGTGATGACAGCGCTGCGCCGGGCGTGGGTATTCCCATGCCGCGCCGGCTCCCGATGCGCCGCACCCTGCCGCGCACGCGCAAGGGCATGGCCCCCTGGCAGAAGGTCGGCGCACCCCGCCGCTGAGGCCTCGGCCCCCCCCCCGGGATCCGTTCCTGAACAGGCAAACAGGATCCACACATCCGTTTGTGGCTAACTAGCGCCCCGACCAAGCGACGGATCGATGTGTGAAGACAGCAGGACGATGGGCGCTGGCGACGCTGATGCTCGCCGCGGCAGTGTGGGTGACTGGCCTGCTGGCCTACCAGCTGCCCGGCCCGGGCTGGTTGAAGGGGGTAGCGTTGCTGGCGTGGGGCGGTTTTTCGCTGACCACGGCGATCGCGGTCGGGCGCGCGCGTAGTGGCCGCTGGCCCGGACCCGTATTCGTGGCCGCACTGGTGCTGTGCGGCGTCTGGTGGCTGCTGCTCACTCCGCGCCAGGACCGCGTGTGGGCCGATGACGTTGCCCAGCGCCTGAAGGTGGTGGAGATCGACGGCTCGCGGGTGGTGCTGGACAACGTGCGCGACTTCACCTGGCGCAGCGAAGACGACCATGACGTGCGCTGGGAGCGCCGCGAATACGACCTGGACCAGCTGCGCTCGGCCGACCTGGTGCTGTCCTACTGGATGGGCCCGCTGATCGCGCACACGCTGGTCTCGTTCGGCTTTGCCGACGGCCGCCAGCTGGTGTTCTCGCTGGAGATCCGCAAGGAGCGCGGCGAATCGTTCTCGGCACTGGGTGGATTCTTCCGCAAGTTTGAAATGACCCTGGTGGCCGCCGAGGAAACCGACATCGTGCGCGTGCGCAGCAACGTGCGTGGCGAGGACGTCTACCTCTATCGCCTGGCCGGCATGAGCCCCGAACAGCTCAAGGGACTGTTCGTGTCCTACCTGGGTGAAGCGCGCAGGCTGGACGCCGCACCCGCGTTCTACAACACGCTGACCAGCAACTGCACCACCATCGTGTACGAACTGGCCAGGCAGATCGCGCCGGGGCTGCCGCTGGACTATCGGCTGCTTGCGTCGGGCTACTTCGCCGAATACGCGCGCGACCTGGGCGTGCTCGCCCCGGGCGTGGACTTCGCCACGCTGAAGGCGCGCGGGCGGATCACCGACCGCGCGCGGGCGGCGGGCGACGACCCCCGCTTTTCGCAGCGGATCCGCCAGGGCGTGCCCGGCATCGACGCAGGGTCGCAGCCATGAGCCGGGCAGTGCTCCGGCAGCTGCCGATGCTGGCCGTGTTGGTCGCGCTGCTGCTTTCGAGCGGCTGTGCGATGGTCACCATGAAGCAGGTCTCGCCAACCGATTACCTGGCCAACAAGCGCGGCGACGTGCTCACCTCGGGCCGCTTCAGCATGGCCTCGCAGGAAACGCTCAGCGTGATCGGGCTGGACGTGGCGTTGTGCGAAAAGGACATCGCGGTCTGCGAAAAGACCTTGAAGGAAACCTCGGACCTGCCGGAGGAGCAGCGGCTGTCCGCGCTGTCCGAGTTGTGGGTGAAGAATGCGCTGGCGCTGACCCCCAAACCGAAGGATCGTGAAAAGACCCCGATGTCCGACGCAGCGCTGGATGCGTGGCTCGAGGCAGCCCGGTACGCCTACGCCTACCTGTTCTTCAGCGGGCGCACGCCTTCGGACCGGGCGTTCGAAGACCGCCAGACCCAGGTGCGCGATTACTACAACTACGCCGCCGAGCAGACCGCCACGGTGGTGTTCAAGCGCAGCCGCGAAAGCGCGCTGGAAGGCGAGGATTACAATGCCGCGGTGGCCGGCGAGCGCTGGACGCTGACCTCCGACTTCGACGCGCTGCGACTGACCAGCATCCCCACCACCATGGTGTCGGCCTCGTCGGTGAGCTTTGCCGGGCTGCGCAGCACCTACCGGCGCGATGGTTTCGGTGCCGAGCTGGTGGTGGTGATGGACCCGCCCAAACTGGTCGCGCCGGTGGACGGCGAGAAGGTCGAGATTCCGCAGTACAGCGAAATGTCCTCGATCAACGCCACCGCGTTGCTGCGCTTCAAGGGCGACACCCTGCAGCAGGTGCTGGACACCACCCAGGTGCTGTTCGACGTGTACTCGCCCGAATCCACCGAAAGCGTGGACCTGCACGGCGAGAAAGTGCCACTGGCGGGCAACTTCACCGCGGCGTACGGCATGTGGCTGGCGCAGTCCGGGTTCGCCACGCAGTCGCTGCGCACGCTGTTCGGGCTGAGCGAGGGCATTGCCGGACCGCACATGTACCTGATGCAGCCGTGGGACCCGAACCGCCGCATCATCTTCATGCTGCACGGCCTGGGCAGCAGCCCGGAGGCCTGGGTGAACGTGGCCAACGAGATCCTGGGCGATCCGGAACTGCGCCGACACTTCCAGGTGTGGCAGGTGTATTACCCGACCAACGCGCCGATCGCGCTCAACCGCTACGAGATCGACCAGGCGTTCGACAACACGCTGCGTCATTTCGATCCGAAGGGCACCGCGCCGGCCTCGAAGGACATGGTGTTCATCGGCCACAGCATGGGCGGCGTGCTGGCGCGGCTGCTGGTCACCGATTCCGGTGAAATCCTCTGGGACCAGTTGCTGGCCAACTACGACCTGAAGGGCGAACGGCTCAAGCGCGTGCAGGCCAAGCTGGGACCGTTGCTGCATTTCGATGCGGAACCCAACATGGAGCGCGCGATCTTCATCGCCGCGCCACACAAGGGCACCGACATCGCCGGCAACCGGGTAGGGCGCTTCATCGGCCGCCTGGTGCGCCTGCCGATCACCCTGCTGGGCAAGTTCGAGGACGTGTTCCAGACCCTGCAGCAGGCCGAAGTGCAGTCGGCGCAGGCGACCCGGCTGCAGATCCCCAACAGCATCGACAACCTCAAGGCCAGCGACCCGTTCGTGAAGGCATCCGCCGCGTTGCCGATCATGCCGGGGCTGAAGTACCACTCGATCATCGCCCAGCGCAAGGCCAGCGTGCCGCTGGAGCAGTCCGACGATGGCCTGGTGCCGTACTGGAGCGCGCACCTGCCGGGCGCGGTGTCGGAGAAGGTGATCATCTCCGGCCACAGCGTGCAGGAAACCCCGCAGGCGGTACTGGAAATCCGCCGCATCCTGCGCGAAGACCTCGAACAGGTGGAACAAGTAAAGCCGTAGAGCGGGGCTCTGCCCCGCTGCACGAGGGGCTCTGCCGCGCTGCACGCGGAGCCACCGCAGCCACGCAAGGCGTGGCTCTACACCCGCCGTGCCACCACCACGCTGGCGGCGGCCAGCAGCAACATGATCGCGAACGTCTGCAGGTAGCCCAGGGTCACGTCCACCGACAGCATCCACGCGAACAGCGACCCGGACACCGCCAGCGTGGTGGCCACGCCCAGCGCTTCGCTCAGCTGCAGCGCGGAGGTATTCGCGCCTTGTTCGGCCTGCGGCGACAACGACAGGGTCAGCACCGACAGGCTGGGGTAGATCAGGCCCATGCCCAGCCCGGTCAATGTCCACCCGGAAAGCGCCAGCCACAACGGCACGCCCGGCTGGATCGCCAGCGCGGTGGCGATGATGCCCGCGCACATCAGCAGCGCGCCGGCGATCAGCAGTTGGCGACGCGCCAGGCCCTGCCCGCCATGGCCCTGGAACCACGAGCCGCTGAACCAGCCCAGTGCGCCCAGGCTCAATGCCACCCCCGCCAGCAGCGGGCTCAGCCCACGCTCGCGCTGCAGCAGCAGCGGCAGGAACGCTTCGCAACCGAAGAAGGCCGACGCCGCGATGCCGCGCAGCGCGATCACGCTGGGCAGGCCGCGGCGCAGCCGCAGCGTACCCGCCGGCAACAGCTTCCAACTGCACAGCGCCAGCAGCGCAATGGCCGGCAGCAGCACCGCCAGCGCCGGCCATCCCACCTGCTGGCCACCCACGTACAGCAGCAGCGCGCCGAGGGATGCGCCGATCGCCCAGCGCACCACGCGGCGGCCGGAACCTGCGCCGGCGCTCGTCGGCGGCACCGCGCGCAGTGCCGGCCGCAACAGCAGCGCGGCCGGGATGGCAAGCAGCGGCACGCCCAGGAACACCCAGCGCCAGCCCAGGTGCTGCACGATCAGGCCGCTGATCGCCGGGCCGACCAGCGATGGCACCACCCAGCCGGCCGAGAACGCG
>Ga0209256_1002127_pt1 | contig 17165 bp, 10 predicted proteins | sample AraplaCol_mCL_r2_2_FD_184270 | JGI IMG/M metagenome (GOLD analysis project Ga0209256, IMG submission 184270) | Arabidopsis root microbial communities from North Carolina, USA - plate scrape MF_Col_mCL_r2 (SPAdes) (version 3) | ecosystem: Host-associated > Plants > Roots > Endosphere | place...
CTACAATCGCAGCCATCGCCGGCGCCGACCCGTGCCCGAAGTCACCATTCCACCCCTCACACTGGAATCCGACGTGCCCGCAACCACCTCGCGCCCCAAACCCGTTGTCCTGCTGATCCTCGACGGCTGGGGCCATCGCGACGACCCGACCGACAACGCGCTGGCCCAGGCCACGCTGCCGAGCTGGGATGCGCTGGTCGCCTCCGCGCCGCACACGCTGATCCACACCGAGGGCCGCCATGTCGGCCTGCCGGACGGGCAGATGGGCAATTCCGAAGTCGGCCACATGAACCTCGGCGCCGGCCGCATCGTCTACCAGGACCTCACGCGGATCGACGCCGCCATCGAGGACGGCACGTTCTTCGGCAACGACGAACTGCGCGCCGCCTGCGCAGCCGCGCAGGCCAACAACGGCACGCTGCACGTCATGGGGCTGCTGTCGCCCGGCGGCGTGCACAGCCACGAGAACCACATCTTCGCGATGCTCGAACTGGCCAGCCAGGCGGGCGTGTCGAAGGTCGCCGTGCATGCGTTCCTCGACGGCCGCGACATGCCGCCCAAGTCCGCCGAACCGAGCCTGGCGAAGTTGCAGGACGTCTGCCGCAAGCTCGGTAACGCGCATGTCGCGAGCGTCAGCGGACGCTACTACGCGATGGATCGCGACCAGCGCTGGGATCGCCTGCAACGCGCGTGGGACGCAATTGTCGAAGCCAAGAGCGAACACGTCACCACCGGCCCGATCGAAGCGCTGCTGCAGGCCTACGGGCGCGGCGAGACCGACGAGTTCGTCGCGCCGACCGTGATCGAGGGCCACGTGCCGATGGCCGATGGCGATGCCGTCGTGTTCATGAACTTCCGCGCCGACCGCGCGCGGCAGATCACCGCGGCGTTCGTGTCGCCGACGTTCTCCGGTTTCGACCAAGCCGGCAAGAGCGTGCGCCGCCCGAAGCTTTCGCGCTTCGTCTGCCTCACCGAATACGACGCCAAGCTGCCTGCGCCCGTTGCCTTCGGCCCGGACGACCTGCGCCACACGCTCGGCGAAGTACTCGCCGAGAACGGCCTCAAGCAGCTGCGCATCGCCGAAACCGAGAAGTACGCGCACGTGACGTTCTTCTTCAGCGGCGGTCGCGAAGATCCCTACACGGGCGAAACGCGCATCCTCGTGCCGAGTCCGAAAGTCGCGACCTACGACCTGCAGCCGGAAATGAGCTGCCCGGAACTCACCGAGAAACTCACCGCCGCGATCCGCTCGGGCGAGATCGACGTCGCGATCTGCAACATCGCCAACCCCGACATGGTCGGCCACACGGGCAACATCGAAGCGGCGATCAAGGCCGCCGAGGCCGTCGACGTCGCCATCGGCAAGATCGCGCAGGCCGTGCGCGACACCGGCGGCGCGCTGCTGGTCACCGCCGACCATGGCAACCTGGAAATGATGCGCGACCCGTCCACCGGCCAGCCGCACACCGCGCACACCGTCGGCCCGGTGCCGTTCGTGTACCTCGGCCCGCGCGCGGCGACGCTGCGCAGCGGCGGCGCGTTGCGCGATGTCGCGCCGACCATCCTCGATCTGCTCGGCCTGCCGAAGCCGGCGGAGATGAGCGGAACGAGCCTGCTCGCAGGCTGACCGCATGCGGCGCGCCGTCGTTGCGGTGAAGTTCGCGGTCCTGCTCGCCGCCGGCTTGATGCTGGCGGCGCCCGCGTTCGCGCAGAGCAGCCGCGAAGCCGAGCGCAAGCTGGAGAAGATCCAGCGCGAGTTGAAGTCGGTGTCCGCGGAGCGGCGGAAGATCGAAGGCCAGCGCGGCAGCGCGTCGCGCCAGTTGCGCGACGCCGACGAAAAGGTCGGCCAATCAAACCGACGTCTTCGCGAGATCGAAACGCGCATGGCAAAAGAGCAGGCCACGCTCGCCTCGCTCCAGACGCAACGCGCGCAGCTGCAGGAAAGCATGGGCGCGCAGCGCCAGGAACTCGCACAGCTGCTGCGCGCGACGTACCTGCAGGGGCAGGACGCACCGCTGAAGCTGCTGCTCGCGCAGGACCGCGTTGCCGACGGCAACCGCATGCTCGCGTATTACGGCTACCTGCAACGCGATCGCACGCGTCGCATCGCCGAGCTCGACACGCAGCTGCGCGAACTGACGCAGGTGGAAGAGGCGATCGTGCAGCGTCGCAGCGAACTCGACCGCACGCACGAACAGCAGCGCTCGCAACTGGGCCAGCTGCAAAGTGCGCGCAAGGCGCGCGCGAGCCTGGTGGCCCAGCTCAACGAGAGTTACGAGGACAAGAGCACGCGCGAGCGCGAACTCGGCCGCGATGCCGCCGGCCTCGAACAACTGTTGAAGAAGCTGCGCGCCGCCGCCGCGAAGGCCGAAGCGCAACGCCGCGCCGCCGCGGAACGTGCCGCGCGGGACGCCGCGCGCGACACCGCGGCCGGCAAGGACACCACGCCGCGCCGCAAACCGGCCGTCGTCGCCAGCGCACCGGCGCCGCAGGTCGGCGGGCTGGGCTGGCCGGTGTCGGGCGCGCTGCTCGCCGGCTTCGGCGCGACCATGCCCGACGGCCGCGACAGCGATGGCCTGCTGATCGCCGCCGCCGCCGGCACGCCGGTCAAGGCGGTCGCCGACGGCACGGTGGTCTACGCCGAATGGATGACCGGCTACGGCCTGCTGCTGATCGTCGACCACGGCAACGGCTACATGAGCCTGTACGCGCACAACGACGCGCTGCTCAAGGACGTCGGCGACACCGTGAAGCGCGGCGATTCCGTCGCCACCGTCGGTACCTCCGGCGGGCATGGCCGTGCGGCGCTGTACTTCGAACTGCGCCGCAATGGGGCGCCGGTCAATCCCGGGACATGGCTGCGGCGTTGACGCTGAACGGTCGATGCCGTTGCCTGGACGATTAACGAAAGCCTTCCATTGCGCTCCCCCGCCGTGTCCATAATCACCGCACGGCGGCCGCGCGGCGATTCACCGACGGCGGTCCGCTTCGCCTAACGCACCACCCCGGAGTTGCCCGAATGTCCCTGCGTCGCCTCGTTCCGTTCGCCCTGGCCGCTTTCGTCGCCTTGCCGGCCGCCGCGCAGGAGGCCGCTCCGCCGGCTGATGCGCCGATCGAGTCGCCCGACGCGGAAACGGCCGAGGCCAAGGTGCCGCTCGAAGAAATCCGCCGCTACGTCTCGGTCTACAACGCGGTCAAGCAGGCGTATGTCGAACCGGTCGACGACCAGAAGCTGATGCACTCGGCGATCCGCGGCCTGCTGTTCGACCTGGACCCGCACAGCGTCTACCTCGACAAGGAAGACGCGGAGAACTTCGACGAACAATCGCGCGGCGCCTACGACGGCGTCGGCGTCGAACTGATGCGCCAGCCCGACGGTTCGCTGCGCGTGATCTCGCCCATCGACGACACGCCGGCCGCACGCGCGGGCGTGAAGGCAGGCGACGTCATCACCGCCATCGACGGCAAGCCCTTCAAGCCCGACGAAGGCGACCAGTCCGGCCCGCTGCGCGGTGCGCCCGGCAGCAAGGTCACGCTGACCATCGCGCGGGAAGGCAAGGACAAGACGTTCGATGTGACGCTGACGCGCGAAACGATCCGCGTCGCGAGCGTGAAGAGCCGCATGCTCGAACCGGGCTACGGCTACGTGCGCATCAGCGCGTTCCAGGCCGATACCGCCGCCGATTTCGAAGGCCAGCTGGAAAAGCTCAAGGAAAAGGCCGGTGGCAAGCTGCGCGGCCTGGTGATCGACCTGCGCAGCAATCCGGGCGGCCTGTTGACCTCGGCGGTGCAGATCGCCGACGACCTGCTCGACTCGGGGAAGATCGTGTCCACGCGTGGACGCATCGCGATCAGCGACGCCGAGTTCGGCGCGACGCCGGGCGATCGCCTCGATGGCGCGCCGCTGGTCGTGCTGGTCGACGCCGGTTCGGCGAGCGCGGCGGAAGTGCTTGCCGGCGCACTGCGCGACAACAACCGCGCGCGCATCGTCGGCAGCCGCACCTTCGGCAAGGGCTCGGTGCAGACCGTGCTGCCGCTGGACAACGGCGATTCGGTGAAGCTCACCACTGCGCGTTACTACACGCCTAGCGGCAAGTCGATCCAGGCGCTGGGCATCTCGCCCGACGTCGTGCTGCAGCCGGGCAAGAACGCCGACAAGAGCATCCGCAACTTCAGCGAAGCCAGCCTGCCGGGCCATCTGCGCGGCGACGGCGAAAAGGATGGCGAGGAAGGCCAGCCCGGCGAGAACGCCGGCGACGTGCTCGACGGCGATGCGCCGATCGCGGCGGCACTGGTGGAGCTCAAGAAGCCGGTCGCGAGCGCGGCCGCGAAACCCGCCGCCAAGACGCAGTGAGCAGTCGCACGTTCGCGTGCTTGCGTTGCCAATAACGGCAGCGCAAGCCGATGAGCGTGGGGATGTTCGCCTGTACGCAGTGCTGCTCGCAATCGAGCAGCTCCGCGAGGGACTGCATGGCGATCGGAGGATCCTGCCGCTGCTGAATCAGCCGTGGACCCGACGGGCTAGCGACGTTCGTCCGATTCGCTGATCAACTTGCACGACACTTCGATCGGCGTGCGCACCGCGATCTCGAGCGTGTCCTGGAACATCCCGCAATCGAGCAGGTTGTCCGACGACGAACGCCGACCCGAATACACGTTGATGTTCACCTGCGGCGTGCCGGGCGCCTCGGTCGAGGCGAGTTGCTTCGGATCGAGCGTGACGGCGGGAAAACGCGCTGTCGGCGTGCCATCGAGTTGCGTGTCTTCCAGTTCGACCTGCGCGCGATGCAGCGTCAGCCACGGATTCTCGCTGCCCGGCACGTGCTGCGCCTGTGCCTGCGCAGTCGGATAGCCGAAGTACTCCGCGGTGGCGATCAGCGATTCACGCTGCGAGGTGAGCCGTTCGCGTGCGGCGGGCGACAGCTTGATCTCCACGTTGAACGCGTTGGATACGGTTTCGGCCGTCTGCGGTGCAGCGGCGGTCGTTGCGACGGGTGTCGAAGTCGCCGTGGATGAACTATCGGTTGCAGCTTCGCGCTGGCATGCAGTGAGCGTGAGCAGGACTGCGACGAGGGGGATCGTGTGGTTTAGGCGTTTCATCGCCCAATTATCGCGGCTTGCCCGGTAGCGGGAACGGCGTGACGACCTTTTCTCCGGTCGTTGCATCGCGAATCGCCGACTGGCCCTTCCGCTCGACTTCCTCGATGCGCACGATGCTGTGCATCGGCAGGTGCAGCGCGCGTGTGTTGCCGAATTCGTCGCGCAGGCGCTCTTCCGTGGGATCGATCACCACGCCGTCGTGCACGTCGAACACCAGCTCGCTCACTTCCGTGAATCCCCACAGTGCGCCCGACGCAACGTTGCGTGCGTACAACTCATACACCTTGCCGGCGTTGAGGAAGGTGATCTTGTAGAGCGGCTTGGACATGATTCGGGCATCGCGTGGAGGTTGCATGCAGACGATGGGGCCGCATCGCGTGCCAATCAACCGCCGTCAGAAGCCGCGCCTGCGCCGCATGCGACGCGCGATGCCGGCGCGGGCGATCAGGGCGAACACGCCACCGAAGGCAAAGCCGGCCAGATGCGCCGACCACGCCACCGCGCCGAAGGCCGGGCCGATGAAGGTGAAGACCAGTTGCAGCAGCGCCCAGACGCCGATCAGCAGCGGCGCGGGCACCTTCACGAACTGCAGGAACAACCCCAGCGGCACCACCACGCCCAGCTTCGCGCCGGGGAACAACGCCAGGTAGGCACCGATCAGCGCCGACACCGCGCCGCTGGCGCCGATGATCAGCCGGTCCGGTGTGCCGATCGCGATGACCGCGGCCAGGTTCGCCACCGCGCCGCCCAGCAGGAACAGCATCAGAAGCCGCCACGGCCCCATCGCCCGCTCGGCAGGCAGGCCGAAGATCAGCAGGAACACCAGGTTGCCCAGCAGGTGGGCCCAGTCGGCATGCAGGAACAGCGCCGAGAAGAGCCGCAACACGCTGCCGGAACGGATCGCCTGGAACCAGGCGTCGGGCGAGGCGAGGCCGCCCGACAAGGCGCCCCATTCCATCAGCAGGCGGCGCTGCTCGGCGCCGGGCATCAGCTCCACGATGATGAAACTCAGCCACAGCAGGCTGAAGAGCACGGGCGTGGCCCAGCGCAGCGGCATCCGTTCCCTGCCGGGGATCGTCACGAACATCGTGCAGCCTCTCCCCCATTCAGGGTTCCGGAAGGGTCGCGATGCGAAAAAACCCCTGTTTTACAAGTGCGGACGGCCATGCCGGCTATTGTTAGCCTCGAGTTAAAAGCCGGGTTATAGTGCATACGGCGTCGTACGTCGGGAGGGGTTTCCGGCGAACTCTGGCGACCGACCGGACCGGCCGGGTGCCCAGCAAGACGCGGCCTCGGAAGACGAAAAAATACTCCATTGGAGACTACACGCATGCAACACGCTTCTCGTTTCATCCAGCTGTCGGCGCTCGCCTTCGGCATCGCTGGCGCGCTGGCCGTCGGCCAGGCACAGGCTTCGGGTTTCCAGCTGAAGGAAAACAGCGTCAAGGCGATGGGCGCTGCCTTTGCAGGCGCCGGCGTCAACGAGACCGATTCCTCGGTCGTCGTCAACAACCCGGCCACCATGGCGCGCTTCACGGGCACGACGGTCCAGGCCGACGTCACCGCGATCGATCTCAGCTACGAATTCAAGGGCACCGGCACCGACGCGCTCGGCCGCCCGCTCTCCGGTGGCAACGGTGGTGACGCCGGCGACATCGCGGCCGTCCCGGGCCTGTCCGTGGTCCACAAGCTCGACAACGGCCTGGCGTTCGGCGCCATGGTCAGCGCGCCGTTCGGCCTGAAGACCGAATACGACAACGACTGGTCGGGCCGCTATTTCGCGCACACCTCGGACGTCAAGATCGTCGACCTGACGCTGGCCGCCGCGCTGGACATCATTCCGGACCGCTTCTCGGTCGGCGCCGGCATCATCTACTCGCGCGCCGACGTCACGCTGTCGAAGTCGGTCGACTTCGGTTCGCTGCTGTTCGCCAACCCGGCCACGCGCCCGCTGCCGTTCGCGCGCCCGCAGGCTGCAGACGGCTTCGCCGAGATCCAGGGCGACGACACCGGCTTCGGCTGGACCGTGGGCGCCAACCTCAAGCCGACCGACAAGCTCGCCATCGGCGTGAGCTACCGCTCCGAAGTCGACTACGAACTGGAAGGCACCGCCGACTGGACCGTGCCGGGCAACGTCGCGGCAGTGTTCTCCGCCAGCCCGACGACGCGTCCGCTGTTCCAGGACGGCGCCGCGCTCGCCAAGCTGACCACGCCGTCGGTGCTGAATGTCGACCTGCGTTACGACTTCACCGACAGCTTCTCGATGATGGCCTCATACGCCGAGACCGGTTGGACGTCGCTGCGCGAAGTCCGCATCGAGTTCGCGAACCCGGATCCGGATTCGGTCGAACCGTTCGACTGGAAGGACACCGCGTTCGCCTCGCTCGGCGCCGAGTACAAGCTCAACGAGTCGTGGACCCTGCGCGGCGGCGTCGCGTATGACGAAACGCCGACGCACATCGAAACCCGCACGCCGCGCCTGCCGGACGCGAACCGCATGTGGTATTCGCTGGGCGCGAGCTGGCTGGCCACGCAGGCGCTGGAAGTGAACTTCGGCTACACCCGCATCGAGCCGAACTCGCCGAAGATCGACATCACCTCGGGCGGCTCGCACCTGGTCGGTCCGTTCGACGGCGCTGCCAACCTGTACGGCGTCTCGGCGCAGTACAAGTTCTGATCGATCGTTACACGCTTCAAAAAAGGCCCCGCTTCGGCGGGGCTTTTTTTTGCAGTCACGCGATGACGGTGCGGTTCACAGCGCTGGTTCCATCGCGACATCGCGTTCGCCGCGAAGCGCCTGCGCGCGTTCCAGTGCTTGCTTCGACATGACCTGATCCTGCAGCGCGCGATACAGCGCCAGCGACTCCCACGCCACGCCGTAATCGGTGGAGGCGAAAGCATCCAGGTCGGCGAGCACCGCCGCTGCGGCCTGCGGTTGTGCGCCCAGGCGCAGCAGTCGCGCCTTCAACAGCCCGGCCTGCACGCGTTCCATCGGACTGCCTGCCTGTTCGACGCGAGCCATCGCCACGTCCGCCATGCGAAGCGCGTCGGCGTCATGGCCCTTCGCATGCGCGAGCAAGGCCGCGGCCACGTCCCAGTCCAGGCTTCGCTGCGAATCGTCGAGCGTGTCGCCGCGTGTGGCCCACTGCGACGCCGTGGCGATGTCGCCGTCGCGAAGCGCGGCCTGCACGGCGGCCAGTGCAAGGCCGCCCGACGTTCGCGCCCGCGGACTGGAAGGCGTGCGCACCCAGCGCATCGCCTCCGACGTCGTGCCGCGCGCCAGATGCAGTCGCACTCGAAGCTCGCGCGTCGCGTCCTTCACTTCGGCGTAGCCCATGGTCTCCAGCGCCGCGAGGTCGCGATCGACATCGCGCAGCCGCCCGCGCGCCAGTTGCACCTGCGCATGCACCAGCGCGATGCGCGCCAGCAGCAGTTTGTCGCCGATCGACGCCGTCTGCGCGCGTGCGCGATCCAGGCTCGCCAGCGCGGCGTCGGGCTGGACCATCTGCATCTGCACGTCGGCTTTGGACATCAGGGCCGCGGCCATGTAGTCGCGCACGTCGAAGCGTTCGAATACCGCGATGGCGCCATCGAATTCCTGCAACGCCTGTGGGTAGTGGCGACGCTGGCGCTCGATCAAGCCCAGGTTGGCGCCGACGGACGCCGCTTCGATCAGGTTTCCCGATCGCTGCATCGCGATGCGGGCCAGGCCCATGTTGTGGACCGCGTCGTCCATCCGCCCCTGCTGCACAAGCGCGACGCCCAGCCCGTTGTTGGCGGTGCCGGCCAGCGTCGGATCGTCGATGCGAGCATCGCCCGCGAGCGCCGCCAGCGCCTGCGTGTATTGCTTCTCGGCTTTCGCGAACTCGCCCCGGCGGATTGCCACCGCGCCCAGGCCCATCATCGCCTTCGCGCGTACGTCGACGGGTTCGGATGTGGAAGCGAGCGTGCGAGCGAAGATCGCCTCGGCTTCGTCGATGCTTCCCGCGCGGAATTCGAGTTGTCCGGACCGAACCTGCAGGGCGGGGTTTTCACGCTCGGCGAGCGGTGCGGTTTCGATCAGTCGGCGTGCGGCGTTGAGCTGCCCGGCCAGCAATTCCGCGTCGATCTGCTGCACGCGCTGGTCGAATTCGCTGGGACCGACGTCGGTGCGCGTGCGATCCGGATGCAGGCGTCGCAGCCACGCGTCGGCGGCGACGGCGGCCGCAGCCAGCGCGGTAGGGCCGCGCGCGTCGATGACGTGCTCCTTCGCGTTTTCCACGACACTCAATCGCACGCGCCAGCCACGTGCCTCGCGTTCGGCCTGCGGCACGACGATCCAGCGCGCGCCGCTGGTGTCCTGTAGTCGGCGGGCCTGCGCGGAGTCGAGGGTCGGCGCGTTGCCGACCTGGGCGCCGAGATGCAGCGCCTGTTCGCTGGGCAGCACGTGCAGGCCGCCGCGACGCAGGCGGTTGGAGAGGTAGTCCATCGCGCCCAGTCGCACCCAGGCGTCCTCGCTCTCGCCGGAGGCAATGGAGACGGGCAGCACCAGCGCGAGGTTGGATGCGGTCTTCGCCACACGGGGCGAAGCGACGGGAGGCGTTCGCGCCGCGAGCCAGGCACCCGCGCTGATGATCGCGACGACGGCGGCTGTCGCACCGATCCACAACCAGCCGCGACGCCGCGGCGGCGAGTGGCTCTGCGATGCAGCAACGATGGATGGCGCCGGAGCGTCGGTCGGCGGTTGCGTCGCGGCCTCTCCGGCTTCGCGCGCCACTTCCTGCACCGGTGCGATCCAGTGATAGCCGAAGCGCGGTACGGTGCGGACGATGCGCTGGGCGTGTTCGCCGCTGTCGCCGAGTGCCTTGCGCGCGCGCAGCATGGTTTGCGCGACGACAGTGTCGGTGATCTCGACCCTGCCCCAGACGGCGGCGATCAGTTCGTCGCGCCCGACCGCGCGGTCGCGATGCGCGACGAGATAGGCCAGGCATTCGAAGGACTTGGGCGGTAGGGCGATGCGTTCGCCGAGGCGTCGCAGCTCGCGTGCGGCGGGGTCGAGCTCGAAGTCGCCGAACCGGTATAGCGGAAGGCGCATGCGCCCGATCACCCCTTGCTGTCATGCCGGCGCCAGTGCCGGCGGGCGATCCCGGATGCTAATCGGCGCGACGCTACTGGATCGCTACGAAGAACTCGTAGTCCAGATCGGATTCCGGGCTCGATGCGAACGGGCGGCGACGTACGAAGCGAAGGCGTGCGTGGCCGCGCCGTTCGGCACGGAAGGTCCAGGTCTGCATGGCGCCCTGCCTGGCATCGTCGAAAGGCACGGCGCCCGGATCGCTTTCCATGCACAGCACGGACGGCAGCGGACTGGCGAACGTCCATCGGTCGCCGCTGGCGGGGCTTGCGCGCAGGTGCACGCGCAGCACGTCGCCCACGCGCAGATGTTGCAGAACGTCGGAATTTGCCGTGCCCACATCGGCGACGTGCACCGCTGGGTGACGCGCCAGTTCGACAGGTGGGGAGGGAAGGCGGTCGCAGGCGCAGCACAGAACGACCAGCGCCAGCAGGGGCGAACGGAGAAACACGATCACACGGGCTCCACGAAAAGGGCCGGAGCAGACGCTCCGGCCTGCCACTTCCATGCGGCTTAGTAGGTACGTACGTTAAGCAGAACGCCGGCGGTGTCGGTGGTCGTCTTCAACTTGAAGTAGTACTTGCCCGCGCGCGGTGAAACGATGTTGATTGCCTGGTTCGTCCCCGGTCGCGCGGAACTGCCAATGTTCGCGCTCGGCAGCGGTTCGGCTTCGTAGTTCGCAAGTACCGTGAATGTGCCGCTGCCCCTATAACTCACGAATTCCAGTCGCGCCTTACCCGCGGGGACGTCGATGGCGTAGATCGCGGTCTGGCCTGCGGCCAGCGGCGCCATCGGTTCCACCACGTTGTCGGTCAGGGGAACGGCGACGATAGGCAGGCCGAAGCGTTTGGCCTGTTCGACCGCCGCGGCCGCATCGACGATCCCCGAACCGATCGCGCGGCTCGGCTTGGTCGGGAACGGACGTGCGCTGTTCACCAGCAGGCCTTCCACCTGCGCCGGCGTGAGCGGCTTGGGCGCCACGCTCTGCATCAGCGCGACGATGCCCGACACGTGCGGTGCCGCCATTGACGTGCCGGTCATGCCGACGTACTGATCGCCCGCGGACGTGGTCGTGCCGGCGTTGTGCGTTGACCAGACGTAGCCGTTGGGTATGCCTTCGATGACGGCACCGCCGGGTGCAGAGACGTCGACCGCGGCGCCGTAGTTGGAGTAGCTGGCGCGCTGGCCGCTGGCACCGGTCGCGCCAACGGTGACGACGTTCTTGCAACTGGCCGGCGAATGAACCATCGCATCGTCGTTGTCGTTACCCGCTGCGACTACGACCGTCGCGCCGAGCGATACAGCCTTGTTGATCGCGGCCTGCGTGTCGACGTCGCATGGGTGATCGCCGCCCAGGCTCAGGTTGATGACCTCGGCGGGATTGGCATTTTCCGGTACGCCATCCACGTGACCGCCTGCAGCCCAGATGATCGCGTCGTTAATGTCAGCGGTGCTGCCGCCACAGCGCCCCAACGCTCGCGCCGGCACGACCTTCGCATTGAATGCCACGCCCGCGCCGCCGACGCCGTTGTTGGTGACCTCGGCAATTGTTCCGGCGACGTGCGTTCCGTGCCAGCTGCTGTTGCTGCCGGGCGAGCCGGCGCCGCACTGGTTCGGCGTGGTGAAGTCGCCCAGGTCCCAGCCGCCTGGCTCGCGCGCATCCGTGGGACGGCCGGATCTTGCGTCGTCGGTGATGAAGTCGTAACCCGGCAGCAGGTTCGCGGCCAGATCGGCGTGGGGCGTCGCGCCGGTGTCGATCACCGCCACGACCACGCCCGCGCCGGTCGCGCCCTGATCCCACGCGGTTGTCACACGCGCGCCGCCGGCACCGGTGCCGTAGTGCCAGATCTGGTACTTGGCCAGTACGGGATCGTTCGGCAGTGCGGTTGGACGCATGAGTCGATCCACGCCCACGTACTCGACGTCCGGATCGGCGGCGATGGCGCGCATCAGCGATTCGGCCTGCGCGCGATCGAGGCGCTGCGACGCGCGCACGAGATGCCTCCCGGTGGTGGTCGCGCGGATCGCGTCGATGCGCAGCGCGGCGGTGCCCTTCAGGCCGGCGATGCGCGCGCCCATCTGCGGACGCGCACGCTCGGCGGCGGCGGCCAGCGCGCGCTGGCGCGCCTGCGGCTGCACAAGTTCGGCGCTGCCGGTGCGGTACTTGACGATGAAACGCGGTGCGATGGTGGCGTCGTCGATCGAGGTCATGTCGACGGTGGCGGCGAAGGCGGGCGCGCAGGCGCCGGCGATCAGGACACTCAGCAAGGTGCGGCGAAGGTTCATGGATGGAATCCCTGGGTATACGAAGGGACGCGGCGCCCGGACGGCGCCGCGTGTTGGAAGGGCTTAGAGGTCGATGCCGAAGCCGACGCCGGCGGAGCTGTCGTCGCTGCTGAACGCGCCGCCGATGGAGAACGACGCGCGATCGCCGATGGCCTTCGAGTAGCCGACCGACAACGCGCTCTCGCCGTTCTGCCAGCCGGCGCCGACGCCGATGCGACCGCGAGGGCTGCGCGAGTTGGCGGCGTTGATCGCTATGTTCATCATCGCGGAGCTCATCGCGCCCTGGCGGTCGATGCGTTCGTCCTGCTTGCCCAGGCGATAGCCGATGTCCCTGAACTGGTCGTCCATCGCCTGGAACTTCGCGTCGGTGTATGCGTTGGCGCGCGTGAGCGTCTGCGTCGCGGTGTTGTCGGTGTAGGCATTCGCCGTCGCGACCGCCTGCGCATCGCCGTCCTGCAGCTGCTGCACGTTGGCCGCGTCGGTCGCGTTGACGCCCGCGGCGACGTTCGCGACGCGGCGTTCATTGCCCGCGCTGCCGACGGAGACCGTGTTGGCTTCGTTCGCCACCGAGCCCTGGCCCAGCGCGACGGCGTTGCCGGCCGTCACCGATGCGCCCTGGCCGATCGCCGTGCCCGACGGTGCGGTCACGCTGCTGTCGGCGCCGACGGCGACGGCGTTCGTCGCGGCGGCGCTGATCGCAGCGTTGCTGCCAACGGCGGTGCTGCCGTCTGCGTCAACCGTTGCGCCGGTGCCGATGGCGGTGTCGCTCGGGCTCACTGCGAAGCTGCTTTCGCCCACCGGAAGGCCGTTGCCGGTGCCCATCGGTACATCGCTGTGCGACACGCCCAGGTGGTTTTCGATCGACGTCATGCGATCGCCGATGCCGGCGAACGCCGCGCCGATCGCGTCGAACGCATCGCCGACGGTGGTGTAGTTCTCGCCCAGCAGCGTGAACTGCGGTTGCGTCATCAGCCCGTTTGCGTCGAATGCGGCGCCGCCACCGAATGCGCTGACCAGCGAGCCGAGCTGCTCGACATTCACCGCATCGCTCGACGCCAGGCCGGCGCGCAGGTTGGTAATCGTCGTGCCGGTCGTGCCGCCCAGCGTGACCGTGTCACGCGTGCCGGCGTCGTCGTACTTCACCGCGGCCTGGTCGAGTTCGTCGACGGTGGTGCCGACATTCGCCATCGCCGTGTTGAGCTGCGCGACGTTGACCGCGTCGGTGTCTTCCGTGCCGGCGGCGACGTTGGCGATCTGGCGTTCGGTGCCGATGCTGCCGACCGAAACCGTGTTCGCGCGATCGGCGATCGAATTGGCGCCGATCGCGACGCTGTCGTCTCCGCCGGCGAAGCTGTTGTAGCCAAGCGCCGTGCTGTTGACGCCCATGGCGAAAGCATTGGTGCCGGCGGCCAGCGCGAAATCGCTCCTTGCGTATGCGTAACTGCCCATCGCCGACGCGTATTCGCCCATCGCCTGCGCGCCGTCGCCGAACGCGGTCGCGGAGGTTCCGATCGCCTGGCTCGCATGGCCCATCGCCACAGCGCCGATGCCCGTGGCCGATGCCTCGTGGCCGAAGGCGGCAGCGTCTTCCGCCATGGCTTCGGCCTGGCTGCCGAAGGCCATCGCGTTGTTGATGTCCTCTTCGCCGTCGCTAACGCCGACTCGCGCGCCAACACCGAAGGCCGTGTTGGTCGTTCCGGCTTCGCCCCAGACTTCCGCGCCCATACCGATGGCGATGTCTTCGCGCCAAGATGCGATGGCCGCTTCGCCCAGCGCGATGCTGTCGATACCCCGCGCGAAGCTGTCGGTGCCGAGGGCGATCGCGTAGGCGTCGCGTGCCATGCTGCGAAGGCCTACCGCCACGCTTGCGTGACCTTCACCATGCGCGAGGAAGCCGACGGCAACTGCGCCATTGATGTTGGTCGGGTCGAGACTGCGATAGCCGCCGATGGTCTGGCCGGGCAGCGGCGGGTTGTCGGAGTCTCGGTCGTTGGTGAGCGCCGCCGGGCCGACGGCCGTGTCGTACGTGCCGGTGGCGTACGCCGCAGAGCCCAGGGCTTGCGAGCCGTAACTGCTGGCGTACGCACGACCATATGAGCTCGTCCCCGCTGTGGCCTGAGGTTTTGCGCCGAGTGCGGACATCCAGTCGAGATAGCCGCCCAGTGCGGTGGAGCTGGCGCCGAGGGAGTAGGCCGAGGTGCCCAGGGCCGTCGACATCTTTCCGTAGGCGATTGCGCGGGCGCCGATGGCCGTGCCGTAGTTGTAGACAGCCGCGGCGCTGAAGCCAATTACGGTATTGAACTGGTCGCGGATCGGTGTGTCGAACGTGCGGTAGCCCGTGCCCGGCTCGACAATGTAGTGGCCGTTGTCGTCGATCAGCGGCTGGATCGTGTCGCCCATGGTCTGCGCACTGGCGCCGATCACGACGTTATTGATGCCCTGCGACGCGGCGGAATTACCGATCACGGTCGAGTTGGTCGCCGGCCCCGGATCGGTGATCACAGACCGGTCGCCCCAGCCGATGACGGTGCTGGCGACCTTGGCCTCGGCCCGTGCGCTGCCGCCGATGACGATGGCGCCGTTGCCGTTGGCGCGCGCGCCGTTGCCTATGGCGACCGCGTTCTGTGCCGGGCCGGCGAAGGCGGTCTGCACCTGGGTGGTCACGCCATTGGTGGTGCTCGTGGTGCTGCCGGCGATCACCAGCTCGGTGGTCGCCCCGGTACCAATGGCGATGTTGTTGGCGCCGTTCGTTCGGGCCTGATTGCCCATCGCGACACTGCCGGTCTGGTTGCCGGCGGCGGGCGTCGGAGCTGTGGTCGTCGTCGTGACGGTGTTCGGCTTGCCCTGCACCGTGGTCGTGGTGGTCGTCGTGCGCTGCGCCTGGGTTTGCGACTGGTTGCCGATGGCAACGCTGTTGTCGGGCGTGGCGACCGACTTCACGCCGATGGCGACCGCGCCGTTGCCCAGCGCCTGTGTCGCCGCGCCCAGCGCGGTTGCGCCTTCGCCCTTGGCCCACGTGATCTCGTTGGGATCGACCGCGCCGTCGCCGTCGAGGTCGATCCACGACCCGACCGCGGTGGCGTTCTTGCCCGTGGCGGTGGTTTCGTCGCCTATGGCGACCGCACCGGCGCCGGGTGCCTTTGCGTCGGGGCCGCATGCCAGGGCTTCGGCGCCGGCTGCGGTGCTGTCGATGGGAAGTACCGCGCCGGTGTCGTCCGTCAGTTGGCAGTTCACGCCGGCGAAGGCGGGGCCGGCGAGGGCGGTCAGGAGCGCAAGGGTCAGGAGGCGGCGTTGCGGTCGAGCGGACAACTGCGTCGGAGACATGGGCGGTTCTCGATGGGTTGGGCGGAAGGCGGACGTCGCCGTCCGGCCGAACCCCAACCGTCACTTGCCCTGCTCCTGCCGGCATGAAACCGCGATGACAACCGGCGTCCCGCGATAACAGAGCGGTGACAGACCCGCGACAACCCCATGAAAATCGTAGGGAAATCCCTCGCCGTGGTAGGAACGTCCCTCTACCCATCGCCATGCGAACGTGCAAACGACGACGGCCCCGGTGGAAGCCGGGGCCGTCGTGGTGCTTCCTAGTGTGCGGGCCGTCGCCCGCGAAGGATCAGTCGCCCAGCGTCAGCAGCGACGCGTTGCCGCCGGCGGCCGTGGTGTTGACCGTGATCGTCTTCTCGGTCGCGAAGCGCGGCAGGTAGTGCGGGCCGCCGGCCTTGGGGCCGGTGCCGGACAGGTTCTGGCCGCCGAAGGGCTGCACGCCGACGACCGCGCCGATCTGGTTGCGGTTGACGTAGCAGTTGCCCACCTTCACCCGCGAGGCGATCTTCTCGATCGTCTCGTCGATGCGCGAGTGGATGCCAAGCGTCAGGCCGTAGCCGGTGGCGTTGATCTGGTCGATGACGGCGTCGAGCTGGTCGGCCTTCCAGCGCACCACGTGCAGCACCGGTCCGAAGATTTCCTTGTGCAGCTGGTCCAGCGACTTCAGCGCGTACGCACGCGGAGCGAAGAAGCTGCCGTTGGCGGCGTCGGCATCGAGGGCGACTTCGGCGATCTTCGTCGCCTCGCGGTCCATGCGCTCGGCGTGGTCGCGCAGCATCTTCAGCGCGTCCTCGTCGATCACCGGGCCGACGTCGGTGGACAGCAGGCCCGGGTCGCCGACCTTCAGCTCGGCCATGGCGCCGGCGAGCATGGTGGTGACCTTGTCGGCGATGTCGTCCTGCACGAACAGCACGCGCGCGGCCGAGCAGCGCTGGCCGGCGGAAGTGAACGCCGACGCGATCGCGTCCTTGACCACCTGTTCCGGCAGCGAGGACGAGTCGGCGATCAGCGCGTTCTGGCCGCCGGTCTCGGCGATCAGCACGCCGATGGCGGCGTCGCGCGCGGCGAGAGAGCGGTTGATCGCGCGCGCTGTGTCGGTCGAGCCGGTGAAGGCGACGCCGGCGATGCGCGGGTCCTTCGTCAGTGCGGCGCCGACGGTGGCGCCGTCGCCCGGCAGGAACTGCAGCACCGCTTCCGGCACGCCGGCTTCGTGCAGCAGCTTCACGGCGTAGTAGCCGATGAGGTTGGTCTGCTCGGCCGGCTTGGCGAGCACCGCGTTGCCGGCGGCGAGCGCGGCCGCGATCTGGCCGGCGAAGATCGCCAGCGGGAAGTTCCACGGGCT
>Ga0209256_1002132_pt1 | contig 17137 bp, 22 predicted proteins | sample AraplaCol_mCL_r2_2_FD_184270 | JGI IMG/M metagenome (GOLD analysis project Ga0209256, IMG submission 184270) | Arabidopsis root microbial communities from North Carolina, USA - plate scrape MF_Col_mCL_r2 (SPAdes) (version 3) | ecosystem: Host-associated > Plants > Roots > Endosphere | place...
CGGATCTGCCTCACCAACAACGCCGCCGAACGGGCGTTGCGCGGTTTCGCTCTGGGCAGGAAGGCATGGCTCTTTGCCGGCTCCGACCGTGGTGCTGATCGCGCCGCCTTCATGGCAACGCTGATCATGAGCGCCAAGCTCAATGACATCGATCCACAAGCGTGGCTCGCCGACGTGCTCGCTCGCATCGCCGACACCTCGATCACCAGGCTCGAGCAATTGCTCCCGTGGAATTGGCAGCCACCGAAATCCCGACAACATAAGGCTGCTTAGCCTGCGGCCCTGGCCGGATGGTTACGCTCTGTCACAATCCGTCTTGAAGAAGGCGCGTCTGCCGCCCGGATCGCCGCTGTCGTGCGTGCATCCGCAGGTTCGGCATGATTTTTCCATCGAACCGTGTGCGGATCATGGTGTCGACCAAGCATCAGCAAGTCAGCAAGTCGGCCGTCACCGGAAGGTGCGGTCAAACACCGCTTACTTAATTACCGGGCGAAGTCAATTTTCGGACTGTGGAAGGAGATGCTAATGTCGAAGACTTGAACGCTCCGAGCTTAGGGTTCATTCCTCCCGGAATGTCCGATGCAGCTGGTCCAAGAGTGGTTTTACAAGATAAGAAAGTACGGTTCGGTTGGCCCCATGCATGAAGACTTCAGCAGGCATACCAGGATACATGGACAAATTGTCGGCCGTTGCGGGGTGACCTTTGAAGGGTCGGATCTGAACGGAATAGTAGCTAACACCTGTTGCTTTATCGGTGACGAGATCAGGTGCAATTGTCTTAATCTGTCCACTCACTTCCGGAGTAGTCCGCTGATTAAATGCAGTAAATCGAATACTAACAAGCTGACCCGCCCGCACTTGGTCAATGTCTTTCGGCGCCAACCGCGCTTCTAACTCGAGACCCGCATCGGTCGGGACAATCTGCATCAGCGTTTCGCCCGGATTGATCACACCGTTCACGGTATGCACGGCGAGTTGATGCACCCGGCCGGAAATAGGCGCCACGATATCGAGCCGGCGCAGCTGATCCATGGCAGCTGTACGCCGCTCCTCGAACTCGACAATCCTCACCTCGGCCTCGGACAGCTCTTTCGAAACTTCAACTCGCCGATCTTCGTCCAGCTGGAGCATCTGCAGGTCGATCTCGTCGGATCTTCCGCGCACCTGCGCCCTGGCAGCGAGTTTCTGACCACGGTCCCCCTCAAGCTCAGCCCGCTGACGCTTCAACGCCGTCACGCGCTGGATTGGTGTCAACCCGTTCCGATAGAGCGCTTCGACACCGACCAATTCGTCAGCGATCAGCGACAATGCATCGTCTATGGCTCGAAGCTGAACGGTGAGCCCCTCACCCTCATCGGCGAGTTGCGCCTTACGTGACCGGAGTTGTTCCTTCATGCCCGAGAGGTTTGCCATTCGGTTGATCAAAAGCTGGCGTTCGCTTTCGATGAGGTCTTGAGACGAGATGCGCGTCCCAACAGCATCGAGCCCAAGATCGAAATCCACCATCGTGCCGCTGGAGCGCTCTACCAAAAGGCGCGCGCGCCGCGCATACAAATGAGCAAGCGAACTTTCTATAACCTCGAAATTGGATCGAACCACAGTGCTGTCCAAACGAAGCAATATCTGTCCGGCATCGACCGCCTGGCCTTCGGCGACCAGGATCTGCCCGACGATGCCTCCCGACAGGTGCTGGACCGACTTGGCGTTTCCTTCTACGGTCACGACCCCGCTCGCAACCACGGCGTACGACAACTCTGTTGTATAGGCCCAGCCGGCGACCCCACCAACCAGTGCCAAGGCCAAGGCGTAGATCGCTAATATGTGAACTCTTAGCGTCCTGAAGCTACTGCTCGGGCGTCCTTCACCGGTCATGCGTTTTCGCCCTGATTGTCGCCCACGACCTTAAGCGCGCCACCCCGTTCTGAATGTTGGGGCCGTCCTTGCCGCAACACGGCAGCGAGGACTTGATCTTTCGGGCCTATGGCCTGCGCGCGGCCGTCACTCATCATCAAGACAAGGTCCACGCTCTCAAGCGACGAGGGTCGGTGAGCTATGACAATCACGATACCGCCGCGCTTGCGAACACCTGCAATTGCTTCAATGAGCGCAACATCGCCCTCGGCGTCGAGGTTCGAGTTCGGCTCATCCAACACCACAAGAAATGGGTCGCCGAAGAGTGCGCGCGCCAATGCGATCCGCTGGCGTTGACCAGCAGAGAGCGCTGACCCTTCTTCACCAATCTCTGTCCCGTAGCCATTGGGAAGGCGCAGAATAAGGTCGTGCACGCCTGCTGCTTGAGCAGCTCGCACAATCGCCTCGGGATCTTCCGGCTCGGAGAAACGGGCAATGTTCTGCGCCACAGTGCCGCCGAACAACTCCACATCCTGCGGCAGATATCCAAAATGGCTGCCAAGGTCGTCCGATCCCCACTGATCGAGGGCGGCTCCATCGAGACGAACCGCACCGCGGTGTAACGGCCACACCCCGAGTATCGCACGAGCAAGCGATGACTTACCGGACCCACTTTGGCCGATTACGCCCAACGCACTGCCTGCAGACACTGAAAAACTAACGTCCTGCACGATGATGCGCCCCGCCGAGGGAGGCCCGCTGCTCACACCCTCAAGCCTCAAGCTATTTTTTGGGGCAGACAGGGCCATTGGCTTGGGTTGCTCCCGAAGGGCGACAAGGAACTCATCGAGGCGCCGCCAGCTTTGTCTTGTTGTGACAAGGTTGCGCCAGTTCCCGATAGCGAGTTCCACTGGCGCCAACGCTCGGGCGCATAAAATTGAGCCGGCGATGATGATTCCAGCTGACGCTTTGCCCTCGATCACGAGAACCGCCCCAACGGCCAGCACACCCGACTGAATGGCCATCCGAAACATCTTGGAGGTCGCACCATACCGGTTCACGACGTCCGATACGTGCGTGTTGAGCCTGCGCACCTCGCTGCCGACCTGCTCCCAACGAGCGGCCAGTGCTGGAATCATTCCCATGGATTGAGAGACTTCTGCATTGCGCTGCGAGAGCTTCGCAAGTGCATTTCTCTGACTGACCGCTTCGGTTGCCTTGGCAGCTGCTTTCTGCATGCCCCGGTTTGTCAGAAATGTCAGAAGTAGGAGTATCAGGGCGCCGGCAATTGCCGTGAAGCCGATCGCCGGATGAAACAGGAAGCAAACCGCGATGTAGATCGGCAACCACGGGAGGTCAAAAAGCGCGGCCGGCCCGGAGCTCGACAGGAAGGATTTGACCTGGTCAAAGTCCCTCAAAGCCTGGAGCCCGTCGCCATCCATTTTCGCGCGCAACGGGGCTGCGACCAGAGCGCGGAACACGGAGCTCGTCAGGCCCTCATCAACTACCGCGGCGATGCGGATAAGCATGCGTCCACGAAAAACCTCGAACGCGCATTGGAACGCGTATAGGAGGGCCGCAAGGAAGCTGATTGCTATGAGCGACGGGATGCTATGACTGGGCAGAACCCGATCATACACCTCCAGCATATAGAACGAGCCGGTCAGGTAGAGAATGCTGATCAAAGCGCTGGCAACGCCAATCGCAATGAAGGCTGACCGACAGTTTCGGAGCAAGTCGCCTGGACGCTCAGCCTTCATTCCACGACCCTGAATTCAACTCTCCTTCGTCCTGCTAGAGAATGAAGTAGTCTTTGGTGAGCGTAATCGGATCGTCAAAGTGTATCTTGAGGTCCGCAACCTTATCGCCATTTGCATCAGCGTAGACGTATGTGTCGGATGCTTCCTTCACATATCGAACTTGGCCGGCCGCACCAGTGAACCCACCCGTGCCAATAAACGCGAATGCTTGATCGCCTGCCGCCGTCGTGCTCGCGTCTATCTGGGAGAGATCTATGCGGTCGCCATCGCTCGGCTTGAAGTCGAAAACGGAATCAAATGTCGCTCCGGCCGAATCCGCGGGAGATGCGAACACAAACTTGTCAGCGCCAGTTCCACCATAGAGCCGATCGGCGCCGGCTCCACCGAATAGCCAATCGTTGCCGAGCCCCCCGCCAAGAACATCGTTACCATGTCCTCCAGTCAGGGCATTCACGCCCCCATCACCGGTGAGTACGTCCGCAAAACGCGAGCCGAGAAGATTCTCGATGCCATAGTAGGTATCGCCCTTAGCGTCCCCGGTGTTGCTTGCGAGGTCCGCCAAGTTTGCTCTTACAGCCGCCGATGCTGAAGCGTAGGACGCAGTGTCACTGCCGTTGCCACCGTTCAAGACATCGCCTGCGGCCCCGCCGGCGAGCGTATCATGACCTCCTCCTCCAGTGAGAACGTTGGCGGCCGCATCACCAGCGAGAACGTCATTGAAGCGTGAACCGGAAAGGTGTTCGATCGAAATATACGTGTCACCTTTCGCATCTCCGGTGTTGCTGGCGGGCGCCACAAGGCTAGCGCTTACACCGGCCGCAGCTGTCGCGTACGAGGCCGTATCGCTACCGTTGCCACCATCGAGACGGTCGCCGCTGGCACCGCCAACGAGAGTATCGTTTCCTTCTCCGCCCTTGAGAACGTTGCCGCCGGCATTGCCCGTGAGCACGTCGTTGAAGCGCGAACCTAGAAGGTCTTCCACGTCGAAGTACGCGTCGCCGGCTGCATCGCTGGTATTGCTTGAGGGATCAACGAGACTCGCGTGCACGCCTTGATCAGCCGTGGCATATGAAGCGGTGTCGGTTCCAGCGCCACCATAGATCCAGTCGGCACCCTTCCCGCCGATGATCGTGTCATTACCGGCATCGCCATAAAGATCGTCGTCACCACGGCCTCCGTTGAGCGTATCGTTACCGTCGTAGCCCATCAAGATATCAGCGAGATTGCCACCGGTAAGTGTGTCGTTCCCTCGGAGCGCATTAGCGATAACCGCGGCGTCATCCGAAAGGCTCCAGGTATCGGCAGCAGCAACGATGCTGCTCGCAGAAACACTTATGCTTTCGAAGATAAAAAGGTTCGCGCCATTGTAGGTGCCGCCGTAGCTGGCCACGGTGCCGGCATAGGGAACGCCGTCTGCGTCATATTTGAACCCCGTCCCCCGAAATTCGTCAGCGGTCCCATCCGCGTAATTCACGCGAAATACGGTCGATGAACGTGAATAGGTCGACCCGTAAAATAGGTTGCTGAAATCGAAGATGGTTTGATCGAAACTGAAGTTTCCCGCGACCGTAAGCTTGGCCATGCCATGTTCCCCTAACCCCAATGCCAAAGTGATAGAACAAATCTAAGTTGCGTTCAATCTCGCTCGTCTGAACCAAAGACGACGTCTTTGGAAACGGTCGGATGGCCTAGTTCGCCGACGTCATTTCGACGTTCGTATTGATGCTTGCGTCGAAGACCTGGACCAGGGAGTAGTCCTTATCATAAGCATTAAATTGAGGTCATTACGTCGATCGAGCGGCTGCACTGGTCTCGGGACCTCGTTGGCCGCGGCGACGCCTCCGGCGCAAGTGTTTCATAGATCGCCCAGGCGGCTGGCATCCATGTGAGCTGAATCTTCCGCTGGCGCAAGGAGCTCTGTCAAATCTCCGCGCCGCCTCGCTCGTAGAAGCTAGAGCCGTCATGATCAAAATCAGGTTGGCAATTTGCTCGCTGGCGCTCTTTTCAACCGCCTCCAACCGCGCGATCTCCGCCCGGCCGCCTTCAGACGGGCGCGGTACCGATGGTCTGGCACCTGTCGTCAGCAGTGAACATGGAAGCGCCGGGCTCCGGAGCGATCTTACGCTTCCGCGGGAAGCACGGAAGCACGCCGACCGGATCAAGCTTCGATGGTGGGATGGCCAAGGGTTCTGTCTATTCTACAAGATTTGCGGGCGCGGCTACTTTCCTTCGCCGACGGCAAAAGATGATGTTGCGAATCTAACGGAGGCTCAGTTGTCGACGCTTGTTGAAGGGATTGACTGGTGCCAACGAGCGTGGACTTGCGCCGTTGGCCGCGCTGGATAAAATCTATATCTTACAGTGACATCCGGTCAAGACGCTAATGCTTTCGCTGTAAACCGGCCATGTTTTGTTACTTGTCCCACGAAATGGCGCGCTCGAACCACACGCCGCTGAGTGGGTACCGAGGACAGTAACCTCGAGGATTTAGCTAGGGAGAGCGACTTTTGCTGTGCGACTAACCCGTTGAGTTGCAGCCTAAGTAACACTAGAAGACGTCGTGATCAACTGAGGCGAACAATGTCATTCCTTAAGACTCATGTCCAAGTAGTTGGCGCCTTGCTCGTTCGTGAGGTTACGACTCGATACGGCGGGAAGCCTGGCGGTTATATATGGGCCATCCTTGAACCGGCGTCCTACGTCATAATGATGACCCTCGTCGTGGGCGGCATTGCTCACCAACCGGCTCTAGGAACGAGCTTCAGCGAGTTCTTTGCGACTGGCTATCTAAGTTTCTTCTATTATGCTGGGTGTGTTGGATACCTGACCTCGGCAGTTCGCGCCAATAAGACCCTGTTGAGCTACCCAAACGTCGCTCCGATCGACACGATTCTAGCGCGCCTAATCGTTCAGACGCTTACGACCACCTTGGTCAGTGTTTTGGTGTTAGGAACCATTATATACTCACAGCGATTCCCGGTATCCATCCGTTGGGGGTACATTCTCGAATCTGTTGCCGCGATGACAATTTTGGCGGCAGGGGTGGGGCTTGCCAATTCGGTACTCGGCCCGAAGTACCCTCTATATGAACAAATTTTTGGGATAGTTTCGCGCCCGCTGATGATCCTCTCGGGCGTCATGTATCTGCCGGATTTAGTGCCTCATCCGTTCCGAGACGTATTGCTGCTAAACCCCCTATGTCATGCAACGATGCTATTTCGCGAAGGTTTTTATCCAGAATACCGGGCGACTGAGTTCAATTCGACGTACATGTGGTTGTTCGTTCTTTTCGTATTTGCAGTAGGCAATATGATTTTCACCTCCAGTCGAAAAACCCTTCGGGATGACTGAAACAGGTCTCACGCTTCAGGGCTGCTAGCCGCCCCTTTCTCCAGTTGCCGCTCTCGCAATCGGTATTCAATCGCCGCAAGGCAAATGGCGATGGCTGGTGTAGCCGCTTCTTCCGGATGCGCGTCGCCAATTATAGCCTTTGCACGGCCGGCCCCGCTCCAACTGAAGCCGCCGAAACCGACATGGGGACAAACCCTGTTGAGAAACAGGAGGGCGGCATCCGTTGATCCTGTAAAAAACGGGAGTTTGAGTAGGACGACTCCATCCAGCTCCCAAGATGCACTGGGGAATTGTTTTCCGTTCCGAACCAGAACATCTTCCCTCTTCACCCAGCCGCCAATACGGGCAATCTTCTCGTCCATAATGCGGTCCGGACCGCTCAGACCACGAAGGTCGTTCAAGAAATTGACTACACTCACTTCATGCTCCGTTCATCTGGATGTGGGGTTATAATGTAGGAAGTTGGTGATGTCACTCTAGCCGTAGCCGGTGGGTGGTTCGCGCGACCGGCTCGAGCAGGATCTCGCCAGGCCGACGTCGATCGCATGCGCCTGTCCGGCAACGACAACGCGAAAGCCGCCGTTGGTTGCGATGATCGTAAGCGGTGTTTTTACCGCACCTTCCGGATCACTTCGTGATTGACGATGTTGAGCCCGAACGAGGGCCTGGAATATATGTCGATTTCACAGCTTACGCCTACATCTAACGATGACGAGCCGGCACGTTGGTTTGAGGTTTTCACTGGCAGCGGCCGGCGGCGGGAGTGGAGCGACGAGCGCAAGGCGCAGATCGTCGCGGAGAGTTATGAGCCGGGCGTGACGGTCTGCACCGTGGCTCGACGTCATGGATTGACCACGCAGCAATTGTTCACCTGGCGTCGGTTTGCCCGCAAGCCGCTCGAAGATGTGCTGGTCGTCGAGGACGTTCCCATGTTTGCACCAGCGGTCCTGGATATGCCTGCGAAGGCTGTAGCGAAAGAGTGTGGACCGGCGCGCGCATCGAGAAAGAAGTCGAGCGGCGAAGCAATCGAATTGGAGAACGGCGGGGCGATCGTGAGGATCGCGTCCAGCGCGGACGCAGCCACGATTGCCGCCGTCATCCGGGCTGTGAAGGCGAAGTCGTGATCGGGCCGTCGGGAGCAGTAAAGGTCATGATCGCCACCCGGCCTGTCGACTTCCGCAAAGGCGCGGAGGGTCTGGCGGCGCTGGTCAAGGCAGAGATGGGTGCAGACCCGTTCTCCGGTACGACCTACGTGTTCAGAGCCAAGCGCGCGGATCGGATCAAGCTGGTTTTCTAGGACGGCAGTGTATCTGGTGTCCAAGCGGCTTGAGGATGGTGGTTCCACTGGCCAAATATGAAGGGCGGTGCGATGCGCCTGACAACGGCACAGTTCTCGGCATTGTTCGAGGGGCTGGACTGGAAGCGCGTTCGCGCACCGCTCGAGGCGCGTGTTCCGGAGCAGGCTAGCTAGTTGCCGCGACCCATTGAAGCACGTTGCCCAACGCCCTCGTTTTTAGTCGCCGGATTATGCTGTTGTCGCTCCATGGCGACAACGGCCGACGAACTTCCTGAGGACCTGAGAGCACTCAAAGCCATGGTGCTTTCGCGGGATGTAGAGAATGCCCGTCTGCGCCAGATCATCAAGGAATTACAGCGTCATTGCTTCGGTCGCCGGGCCGAGACGCTTCCCGAGGATCAGCTTGTCCTTGGGCTCGAACAAGCCGAATATGTCGAGGCAAACGGTCTGGCAGATGAGGAGTAAGCATCGAGCGATCTGCGCCGGGAACAGATCGCCAAGCGGCGGACAAACCGCGGTGCTCTTCCCGCTCACGTACCGCCCATCGATGTGATCATCGACATTGAGAGGCATGACTGCCCCTGCTGCGGCAATGGCCTGCAACGGATCAGCGAAGACGTCAGCGAGAAGCTCGACATCGTGCCGGCCCAGTTCCGAGTTCTGGTGACGCGCCGTCCCAAATATGCCTGTCGCGCTTGTGAGGAGGTGGTCGTCCAGGCGGCAGCTCCCTCACGGTTGATCGAAGGCGGCATTCCGACCGAGGCGACCGTTGTCCAGGTACTGGTCTCCAAATATGCTGATCACTTGCCACTTTACAGGTAGGCGCAAATCTACAAGCGCCAGCGGATCGATCTTGATCGCTCGAAACTCGCAGACTGCGTCGGCCGAGCCGCCTGGCATCTGCGCCCAGTTCATCAAAAGTTGCTTGAGCATCTGAAAGCCTCGACGAGACAACCGCCCCGGTGCTCGGTCCGGTTCGGGGACGACGAAGACCGGGCAGTTATGGGTATACACCCGCGATGACCGGCCATGGCAGGGAGCCGACCCGCCCGGTGTCGTCTATATCTATGCACCCGATCGCAAGAGCGAACGTCCTATGGCGCATCTCAGCGGCTTCGTCGGCGTGCTGCAGGTGGACGGCTACGCCGGCTTTCAAGCGCTCGCCGCCGCAACACTGTATCTTGGCATTCTGCTAGAGCCATGTGCGTCGGCGTTTCTACGAGTTGCCGGCTGCCGGTCCCGCGCCCATCGCCAGTGAAGCTGCTCAGACGTATCGCTGTGCTTTACAAGGTCGAGGATGGCATCCGTGGTTGGACCCTTGATGAGCGCCGCGCTGTCAGACTGGAAAAGAGTAACCATCCGGGCAGGCCGCAGGCTAGGCAGCCTGATGTTGTCGGGATTTCGGTGGCTGCCAATTCCAAGGGAGCAATTGCTCGAGCCTGGTGATCGAGGTGTCGGCGAGCCACGCTTGTGGATAAATGTCATTGAGCTTCGCGCTTTATACCGACCGGCGAACTATGCCGAACGCCTCTTCTGATGCTGACGGCACACCGTGCATTCCCGGCCAATTCGGCGGGGAGCCGTTGGGTGGCACTCGGCATAGTTCTCATGCTCAGAGCGTATTCAGGAATTCCAGAAGCCGGTCGCTTGGTCGAAATCGTTCGGCCTTGGCGCGTTCGTAGGGCGGCAGCTTTGCGAGTGCGGATTCCTTCAGTTCAAGATGTGCATGAGGATAGGTCAGCGTCGTTTCCACAGCCTCATGGCCCAGCCACGGGCAATGAATGAGCAGTCGACGCCCGCCTGTAGCAACGCCACGTGCATTGCCGACCCAAACCTTCTTTCGACATCTTGGCGGCGTAGACACGCGCAAACTCCTGATACCATGGAGCAGCTTCCTTCGCGTCAATTGCGACGGAGAGATCCTAAGCTATTCCGGCTGGGCGACGACCGCTATGCTGCCGGAAACGTTGAAAAAACTTGATTAATCGGCATTGTTCGCCGGTCGGCATAAACGGCCAAACTCAACGACGTCGAGCCAAGTCCTATCTCATCGACGTGCTCGCCAGGGTCGCCAACGGCCATCCTAACAGTAAGATCGACGAATTGCTGCCGTGGACCTAGCTTAAGAAGCCAGAAACCGTAGAATACCGCTTACGTAACTAACGGGATCGACTAATATTCACCGCTGATACGAGTTACGCAGTTTTTAGCACAGGTTTCGCACACGGAGGAAGATCAACTGCCATAGTCACGTCTGCGGAAATTACTCAAGAGTGCCCAAGTTGCTTTTATCCCACTCAATGCACTATTAGTGTGCCTCGGTGGTGGGATTTTTCGGAAAAGCACTCTGTCAGAATTAATTGAGCCGTCGAACGTTTCGTGGGTGAACATCTGGCTATCATCCAAGAATAGTTCACAGACTAGTCTCAATTGTTGCGTAGCTGTTTGCTTGGTTGTGAACCGTTGGCTGACTTGGAGATTCTTTGCAGGATGCATTGTTCTCGAGGAATCATAGGTCCAATTGAGGTCATCAATCAAAATATATCCTCCAGATTTCAGCATGCGGATGCATAGAGCAACAGCAAGTCCATCCGTGGGAAAGTTGTGTTCACCCTTTAGGAAAACGAAATCAAAGGCCTTTGCTTTACGCGATTTGATGTCGAGTAACAGTGGCGCCAAACTCCAGTTGTAGCTGTCCAGAGTTTTCCGCGAGTGTCCATGCGGGCGAATATTCTGGATTCCCTTGTTCTTCAAATCCCTTGTCAGCTCGGTTACTGTCTCGACATAGTCGAAAATATGCAGTTCGCCGCGATTGCGCATCATCTTGGCCATGGCAAGGGTTGTGGCGCCTACCCCGACGCCGATTTGAGCAACCCGCGGGTACTCATTGTTGTTCAGGACGTGACGCAATGTAAGAACTGCGTCTCGACAGGGTTTGGACATTTGCTGAAACTCCACTGTTCCAATTCGCTCAAACAAAAAATTACTGAAGCATAATTCTTAGTTCGCTTATCACGATTCTGTCTTCTATCTCTGGTTCCCCTGAATGTCTAAATTCTGTTATCCAGAAGTTCGGACACGTCCTCGCCGATGCAATGCGGTCATCTACCCCGTGCGCAATAAGGCTTTTAGGCTCCATGATCTCTTCGGTGAGAGAGTGCCGCGATTGTCTGCACGTGGCTTGGAGACCAAAGGCAGCCTATTTGAAAGCCGCGACCAGCTGCTCAAGCCGCTGAACGCTGCCTTGCGCGGCGATCAGCGTCGCCTTCAAAGCAGCAATATCGTGGGCAAAGTCGGCGGCGCCCAACATGTCGGAAGTTTTTCTAATTCCCTCCGATTCATCGCCGGAATTTGCAGCCCAAGTCATCGTGACGCACCTGTTCGATGGAGTGTGGCGCTCTCGACTCCACGGCACGGACCCGAGCAGTCGAGCCCAGCAAAAACAGCGCCTCGAAGCGGCACGCCCAGTTCGTCGCTCACGGTGGATCGCACGTCCAGGCTTACTGTCGTGAAAACCTCCGAAGTAGTCGCCTTGGAGAAACGTCCGTTGCGCGTCCAAATCAATCTGATCATAGATTGGATTGGCGAGCATAACGTGGGAATGGCATACAGGTTACGCAAATGAAGCATCGTTGTAGATCGTCTTGCAATTCTTAGTGCACGACCCAAGACACATCGGTGTTTGGCGATTGGGGAATGTCGTACAATGTAGCGCATGCCTGCCATTTTCGGGAGGGGCGGTCAGGTACCGAAATGTCTTCTACGCCGGCTGGCCCAGCGGCGTGATGCTAGGTTCGTTCCTCGTTCGGCCGTCATGCAACCGCCCGCGGTATAGCGGGCGGTTGCAACGTTCAGGTAGGCCCTACTGAGCAGGGGGCGTTGTTGCGGGTTGCGTCGTCGACGGCTGGGTAGTCGAGGGAGTCGTTGTTGACGGTTCAGACGTTAATGGTGCGGTCGTCGAAGGCTGGGTGGTTGTTGATGGTTCTGTAGTCGATGGGGGCGTCGAAGTTGAGGGAGTAGTCGATGGTTGAGATGTCGTCGCCGGCGGTGTTGACGTTTCCGTGGTCGCTTCCTTCTTGGGCATGAGGAAGATTATTGCAAGGATTGCCAACACGGCAACAAGGATTCCGATGAGCGTATTCCGGTTCATTATTGGCTCCTCTTTGGATGCGTCCGACTCGATAATTGTCGCACAGCAACCGAAATGTCAGTTCCCGGTGCTCGGTCGGAGACGGTCGTTCTCTCAGACGAAAAATAGAAACAAGTTGGAGCCATGAGAATGCGAGAACGGCGCCTGCCGTGAAGTCGCACAGCGACAGGGCGTTCTCCGGCTACGAGGATGAATTTTTCCGACAAGTCAGAAGAAACAGAGGGCGAAAATGACAGCCGCAGCAGGCTAGAAATCGGTACGCGGTGCAGAGAGCCCGTCTGGCGACAGCACGAACCGGGCTTATTCGTGTGCGCTCGGAGAATGAGCGTTGGCATGAATAGCTATGTCTGAACGTATGTCCGAACATAGAGACTTCCGTATGAGCGAAGCCGTTGCGGATCTGTTGGAGGGCGCTCAGCGGCAGTTTCGACGCCGGTCAGATGAATTCAAGGCGGCAAGTGTGGAGTCTGGGGCGAGCGTTTCGGCGGTGGCGAGACGCATCGGCTTTGATCCCTCGCAGTTTTTCACGTTGCGGCGCAACGCCGCCTGAAAGCCGAGGTCGTCGTCGGTACGGCTGGAATGGCCTGCTCCACTGTGGACATCATCAACGGCGGCGTCGTGATCTGCGTGGATGTCGGATCGACGAGTCTCACCTTGTTAGGCTGATCCGCCTTAGCCGGAGCCATGGTCTGCGCGCCGGTTTGCTTAAAACAGAGGTGAATCCAGGGCGCGGCCACGCTTTTTCAGGCGCTATTCTAAACGGACCAGAACAACAGGGCGCCTTCGCTAGGCGGCCGAAATCGCAGCAATGATCAATCAAAGTTGTTGGCCGCGCACATCGCGACTTATCCCGATCAAACCCGGCTAGTTGCCAGGACGCCCAAATATGCGATCGAATAGTCTGTTTCGAGGGAGTGTGGCTGAATGTCGCGGCAGCTAGAAGGGTCGGTGTTTTCGTTTGTAAGCGACCAAGAGCAGCAAAGCGAACACCACGATCGCGACTGACCAGAAATCTGTGGTCTGATCCCAGTTCCAAAGCCAGAACTTGTAGGCTTCGAGATGCGGCGGCGGCATATGCACACTCATCTCGTAGTCTCTCTTCTCGCGCCCATGAAAGTGGCCGGCGCCGAAGGCAAGCCCGATGATGATTGCGTCGCGGCAGGAGTAGAAGAGCATGCCAGGAACGGCAACGACAGCGGCAATGCACAGCGCCTCAACAATATGGCCAAGCCAGTCAAAGTTCTCGTGAATGTAGTGCCAGGGGATTTCCATCGCGCGGATTCTACAACGCCCTCGTTAAGATCTGAACAGCAATTGACACTAAACTAGCGATGTGCGCTAAGGCGGTGCCGTATCGCAGAATCTTCATGCGGCGCCCGAGAGTGCCATTCCAATCATAGCCCCCCGACGGCGTCATGCCGTATGTGGATGGTGGCCCGTTTTACTAACGAAGAGGTAAACGGCCAAGGTGTTCCTACCCAATCAATCTGTGGTACTCGTAATGAAAGGGCTTGAAACCGCCTAGGTCTTTGGCGCATCAATGCCGCGCCTGCGAAGTCGAACGCTCAACCGGGAAGACCTGCCTTCTAAAGGGAAAGTTAGCTTGAAGCGCATCCTTGTTGCCTTATTTTTCGTCTCAGCACTTACATCCTGTCAGGACGTGGTTCCTGGAGGGGGCCGCTAACTGATGCTATCCTTTCAGACGCCGGCAAGTCACATGAAGAGCTCCACCGCAATGACGCGACGGTCTACGAGGTCGTTGACGTCGATAATCGATCGGCCAGCCTAATTTCAGCCTATTCAAAGACGACGCTCTCAAAGCGCCTAGGTATGGGTGGAAGGCCGGAAACCGCGACTGACCCTTGAACAAGCGAGACGAGCGATCGTTGAGGCGCTCAAAGGCAAGGCCGTTGAGTAACCATCCGGCCAGGGCCGCAGGCTAAGCAGCCTTATGTTGTCGGGATTTCGGTGGCTGCCAATTCCACGGGAGCAATTGCTCGAGCCTGGTGATCGAGGTGTCGGCGATGCGAGCGAGCACGTCGGCGAGCCACGCTTGTGGATCGATGTCATTGAGCTTGGCGCTCATGATCAGCGTAAGCGCGTAGGGACCCCCACGTATCATTTGGTCCGCTGATCGGGGATTTTCTGCATGAATCATGCGGAGAATCCTATGAGCGACAGTGTGAATCAGCCGCGAACATTCGAGGTTTTGACGGCGGCGCCGGTGCGGGCGCGACGCAAGCCGCGCGACTGGCCGGACGAGGAGAAGGAGCGCCTGATCGCCGAGACGTTGTTGCCTGGCGCCAATGTCTCGGCGATCGCGCGTGCTGAGGGATTGGATCCTTCGCAGCTTTACGGATGGCGGCGCAAGGCACTGTCATCAGGCTTGGTTGCGCCCCTGACGGAAGCCGCGAAGGAGGAGGTCAAGTTCGCGCGCGTTGAGCCGGTGGCAAGCTCTACGGTGGAAATCGTCATCGGTGATGTCGTGGTGCGCGTCGCCGGCGATATCGAGTCGGATCACCTGGCGAAGATACTGCGGGCGGTCCGCAAGGCATGATCGCGTCCGGCGTCGTCGTTTACGTGTCGTGCCAGCCGGTCGACTTCCGCAAAGGTGCGGCATCCTTGATGGCTCTGGTCAGAGATGGCGGTCTCGACCCGTTCAACGGAGCGCTTTATGTGTTCCGGTCGAAGCGGGCGGACCGTGTTCGCATCGTCTGGTGGGATGGCAGCGGCGTCTGCCTCTATTCGAAAACGCTCGAGGAGCAGAGCTTTTGCTGGCCGGGCATATCGGCCGCCCGGATACGTCTGGACCATTCGCAATTAATGGCGCTTCTGGCCGGTCTGGATTGGAAGAAGATCCGGCCAACCAAGGTCAGGCGGCCGCTGCTGACGGGCTGATCAGGACTGCGGCAAGATGAATCATGCTGCTGTAACGATTGGGAAAGCGGCTGTTCTTGTGCTCTATTTGACCTCATGGATTTGCCCCTTAGCGACCTGCCGGACGACGTTGATGCGCTGAAAGCGATGGTCCTCGAGCTGGCGCGCGAACAGGCTGCGAAGGAGGCCCGGCTGACGGCGGCCGAGGCTGAGATCGCGCGGTTGGAGGCGGTTGAGAAGAGCGCCAACGAGCGGATTGCCAACCTGACCTTGATCATGAAGGTTTTGCAGCGCACGCAAAATGGCAAGCGCTCTGAGCGGCTCCGCCTCGGGGTCAACGACGAGCAGGTCTCCTTTGCTTTCGAAGAGGTCGAAACCGGCCTATCGGCAATCCGCAGCGAACTCGACCGCGCGGCCAAAGACAAGCCGAAGCGAGCACCGCGTCCGCGCAAGGGTTTTGCCGCCCATCTCGAACGCATCGAGGAGGTCATCGAGCCGGAAATTCCGGCCGGGTGCGAGGGGCTGGCAAAGGTTCTGATCGGTGAGGACCGCTGCGAACGTCTGGACGTCGTGCCGCCGAAGTTCAGGATTATCGTGACGCGCCGTCCCAAATACGCTTTCCGGGGCAGCGATGGCGTGGTCCAGGCCCTGGCGCCGGCACACATGATCGAAGGCGGCCTGCCGACGGAACGGCTGCTCGCTTATATCGCCGTTTCCAAATACGCCGATGGTCTTCCTCTTTGTCGGCAGGAAGCGATCTATCTGCGTGACGGCGTCGAGATCAGCCGATCGCTGATGGCCCAATGGATGGGGCATCTCGGCTTCGAACTGCAGATGCTGGCCGATTATATCCTGGAGAGGGTCAAGGAGGGCGAAAGGATCTTTGCCGACGAGACGACCCTGCCCACTCTTGCGCCCGGTTCGGGCAAAACCACCAAGGCCTGGCTTTGGGCCTATGCGCGCGACGATCGCCCCTATGGTGGGACCAGTCCGCCGATGGTGGCCTATCGTTTTGAAGACAGCAGAGGCGCGGATTGCGTGACGCGTCATCTCGCCGGATTCAACGGCATCCTGCAAGTGGATGGCTACTCGGCCTATACCAATCTCGCCAAGACGCGGGCGAAAACCGGCAGCAACGAAACGATCCAGCTTGCAGGATGTTGGGCACATCTACGGCGCAAGTTTTACGATCTGCACATTAGCGGTCTCTCTCAGGCCGCCACAGACACTGTCCTGGCAATGACCGAGCTCTGGCGCATCGAAGATGAGGTTCGTGGCAAGGATGCCGACAGCCGCTCCACGCTTCGCCAGGGAAAGTCTGCAGCCATTGTCGCCAGTCTCTTCGATCTTTGGGAAAGAGAGCTCGGCAAGGTCTCCGGGAAGTCCAAGACCGCTGAGGCGATCCGCTACGCGCTCACCCGGCGCGAGGCGCTGGAGCGCTTTTTAGCGGACGGTCGCATCGAGATCGACTCCAACATTGTCGAACGCGCGATCAGGCCCCAGACAATTACGAGGAAGAATAGTCTATTCGCCGGAAGCGAGGGCGGTGGACGAACCTGGGCGACGGTGGCCACCCTCTTGCAGACCGCCAAAATGAACAACGTCGATCCGCTCGACTGGCTCTCGCAGACCTTGACCCGCATTGCTCAAGGCTGGCCAGCATCCGAAATCGAAGCCCTCATGCCTTGGAACTTCAGGTCAGACGCTGTCAGCTAACCGCTTACTGATCAGCGTTGCCATGAAGGCGGCGCGATCAGCACCACGGTCGGAGCCGGCAAAGAGCCATGCCTTCCTGCCCAGAGCGAAACCGCGCAACGCCCGTTCGGCGGCGTTGTTGGTGAGGCAGATCCG
>Ga0209256_1002133_pt1 | contig 17115 bp, 12 predicted proteins | sample AraplaCol_mCL_r2_2_FD_184270 | JGI IMG/M metagenome (GOLD analysis project Ga0209256, IMG submission 184270) | Arabidopsis root microbial communities from North Carolina, USA - plate scrape MF_Col_mCL_r2 (SPAdes) (version 3) | ecosystem: Host-associated > Plants > Roots > Endosphere | place...
AGGCCTTGGCTTCGCCGCCGAACTTGGCCGCCAGCACGGTCGCGATCGCGGCCGTCAGCGTCGTCTTGCCGTGGTCAACGTGACCAATCGTGCCCACGTTCACGTGCGGCTTGGTACGTTCAAACTTACCCTTTGCCATTTCAATTCTCCAAAAAGAGCATTCGCCCGGTCTGTTGGTTTAGCGTTTCCGCAGCATCCTGATTCCCCGGCGACCGGCAACCGAGGGGACTTGCTGCGAAGACGAATCGATGATCGAGAAACAGATGAGCCGGCGCTCGAGAGCACCGGCTCAGTTCATCACTTCGCGCGAGCGGTGATGATCGCGTCGGCGACGTTCTTCGGAGCTTCGCTGTAGTGCTTGAACTCCATCGTGTACGTCGCGCGGCCTTGCGTGGCCGAACGCAGCGAGGTCGAGTAGCCGAACATCTCGGACAGCGGCACTTCCGCCTTGATGATCTTGCCACCGCCGACCATGTCGTCCATGCCCTGCACCATGCCGCGACGGCTGGACAGGTCGCCCATCACCGTACCAGCATAGTCTTCCGGCGTTTCGACTTCCACGGCCATCATCGGCTCGAGGATGACCGGGCTGGCGCGACGGCAGGCTTCCTTGAAGCCCATCGAGGCGGCCATCTTGAACGCGTTTTCGTTCGAGTCCACGTCATGGTACGAACCGAAGGTCAGCGTGACCTTCACGTCCACGACCGGGTAGCCCGCCAGCACGCCGTTCGGCAGGCTGTCGATGACGCCCTTTTCCACCGCGGGGATGAACTCGCGAGGAACCACGCCGCCCTTGATGGCGTCGACGAATTCGAAGCCCTTGCCGGCTTCCTGCGGCTCGACCGAGAACACGACGTGACCGTACTGGCCCTTGCCGCCCGACTGACGCACGAACTTGCCTTCGACGTCGGTGACCGACTTGCGGATCGTTTCGCGGTAGGCCACCTGCGGCTTGCCGACGTTCGCTTCCACGCCGAATTCACGCTTCATGCGGTCGACGATGATTTCCAGGTGCAGCTCGCCCATGCCGGAAATGATGGTCTGGCCGGACTCTTCGTCGGTGCGCAGGCGGAAGGACGGGTCTTCGGCAGCCAGACGGCCCAGCGCGATACCCATCTTTTCCTGGTCGGCCTTGGTTTTGGGCTCGACGGCCTGCGAGATCACCGGCTCCGGGAACACCATGCGCTCGAGCGTGATGATGCTGTCCGGATCGCACAGGGTTTCGCCCGTGGTGACGTCCTTCAGGCCCACGCAGGCCGCGATGTCGCCCGCCAGAATTTCCTTGATTTCCTCACGCTGGTTGGCGTGCATCTGCAGGATCCGGCCGATGCGCTCCTTCTTGCCGCGCACCGGGTTGTAGACGGTCGCGCCCGACTGCAGCACGCCCGAATACACCCGCACGAAGGTCAGCTGACCCACATACGGGTCGGTCATCAGCTTGAAGGCCAGCGCCGAGAACTTCTCTTCGTCGGTACGCTGACGCGTGACCGGCTGGTCGTCTTCATCGGTGCCGGCAACCGGCGGGATGTCCAGCGGCGAGGGCAGGAAGTCGATGACGGCGTCCAGCATGCGCTGCACGCCCTTGTTCTTGAAGGCGGTGCCGCACAGCATCGGCTGGATCTCGGTCGCGATCGTGCGCTTGCGGATCGCCACCTTGATCTCTTCCTCGGTCAGGTCGCCCGTCTCGAGGTACTTGTTCATCAGCTCTTCGGTGGCTTCGGCTGCGGCCTCAACCATCTTCTCGCGCCATTCCTGAGCGACCTCGACCAGGTCGGCCGGGATGTCTTCGAAGGTGAACTTCATGCCCTGGGAAGCCTCGTCCCAGATGATGGCCTTCATCTTGAAGAGGTCCACCACGCCCTTGAAGTTCTCTTCCGCGCCGATGGGGATCACCACGGGCACCGGGTTGGCCTTCAGGCGGGTCTTCATCTGGTCGACGACCTTGAAGAAGTTCGCGCCGGTGCGGTCCATCTTGTTGACGAACGCGAGGCGGGGCACCTTGTACTTGTTGGCCTGGCGCCAGACGGTTTCCGACTGGGGCTGCACGCCACCGACGGCGCAATAGACCATGCATGCGCCGTCCAGGACACGCATCGAGCGCTCGACTTCAATGGTGAAGTCCACGTGCCCGGGGGTGTCGATGATGTTGAAGCGGTGCTCGGGGTAGGACATGTCCATGCCCTTCCAGAAGCAGGTCGTCGCGGCCGACGTGATCGTGATGCCGCGCTCTTGCTCCTGCTCCATCCAGTCCATCGTGGCGGCGCCGTCGTGCACTTCACCGATCTTGTGGTTCACACCGGTGTAGTACAGGATGCGTTCGGTCGTCGTGGTCTTACCGGCATCGATGTGCGCCGAGATACCGATATTGCGGTAGCGCTCGATGGGGGTCTTGCGGGACATGGTGTCACTCCAAATGCATGGAGCCGCCATCGGGTCAGTAGTAACCCGAGGCGGCCAGAGAGGTCTTGATTAGAAGCGGAAGTGCGAGAACGCCTTGTTGGCGTCTGCCATGCGGTGGACTTCGTCGCGCTTCTTCATCGCGCCACCACGGCCTTCGGAGGCCTCCAGCAGTTCGTTGGCCAGACGTTGGGCCATCGACTTCTCACCACGCTTGCGCGCGGATTCCTTCAGCCAGCGCATGGCGAGGGCCAGACGGCGGACGGGGCGAACTTCCACGGGAACTTGGTAGTTCGCACCGCCAACGCGACGGGACTTCACTTCGACCATGGGCTTCACGTTGTTGATCGCGATCATGAAGACCTCGAGCGGATCCTTGCCGGACTTCTGCTCGACTTGCTCCAGGGCGCCGTAAATGATGCGCTCTGCGACGGCCTTCTTGCCCGATTCCATGATGACGTTCATGAACTTGGACAGATCAACGCTACCGAACTTCGGGTCCGGCAGGATCTCGCGCTTGGGTACTTCGCGACGACGTGGCATGGGATTCTTCCTTCAATGCTTCAGTTGGTCAGGGCTCTCGCCCCGCCGCGGATCTCCACCGACATCTGGGGGGATCCACTTACTCGGCTGCCGGTGCACCTGCACTCGGGCCGCAAAAATTCGATGACCTCTCGGCCACCAAGACCTGGGCTGATTAAGCCTTCTTCGGACGCTTGGCGCCGTACTTCGAACGCGCTTGCTTGCGGTCCTTCACGCCCTGCAGGTCCAGCGAACCGCGGACGATGTGGTAACGCACGCCCGGCAAGTCCTTGACACGACCGCCGCGCACGAGCACGACGCTGTGTTCCTGCAGGTTGTGACCTTCACCGCCGATGTACGAGATGACCTCGAAACCGTTGGTCAGGCGCACCTTGGCGACCTTACGAAGCGCCGAGTTCGGCTTCTTCGGGGTGGTGGTGTACACGCGGGTGCAGACGCCACGACGTTGCGGGCACGACTGCATGGCCGGCGACTTGGATTTCGTCACCTCGGTCTCACGACCGTGGCGAACGAGCTGATTGATGGTTGGCATAAGTAACTTGTTCCCGTTTGAAGTCACAACCCCAGCGCATCCTGGCCTTGTGGCACCGCGTCAGATCGAGGCGTTCCACAAGCGACAAAAGCGCAGCACCTTGCGGCACCACGCTCGGATCAACCCCGGATCCGGTTCGAAACCTGGACCCCGGACGCATCAAGACATGCTGGAGAGCCGGCGATTGTAGGCGAGTTCAGTGAAATCGCACAAGGCGCTATGCTGCCGGACCCTATGACCGACGCTGTCTCCATCGCCCTTCCGCCGCTTCCGGACAACACGGCCGCCGCCGGCCGACTGGTCATCCTGGACACGCAGGTCGTCATGGACTGGCTGGTGTTCGATGAGCCCACCCTGTTGCCGCTCATCGCCGCAGTGGAGAGCCGGCACTTACATTGGGTCGCCACGGCGGCGATGAAGGCGGAGCTGCTGCACGTGATCGGGCGGGGCGTCGCGGCCCGCTATTCACCGGACCTCCAGCGCGTGGAGACGGCTTTCACGCAACATTGCCGATTCGTCGAGGAGCCCTCCTTGAGCATCGCGCGCCCCCGATGCAGCGACACCGACGACCAGAAATTCATTGATCTTGGCCTGGCACTCGCCGCGACGGCACCGACCTGGCTGATCTCGCGTGATCGCGCCGTGCTGAAGGTCGCCAAGCGCGCCGCCCGGCTTGGACTGCCCATCCTCTCGCCAGCCGCCTGGCTGAAGCTGAACGCTGGATGAGCCGCGCGCGCGGACGCTGGGCGTCCGCGCCACGATGCGGGCAATGAAAAAGGCTGCCGCCCTTGCGGGACGGCAGCCTTCGGGTGGTCGAGCCGCGGACAGCTCGACCCGGGTCGCTTCGATTACTCGCCAGTGCCTGCGTCGCTGGCCGCGTCGAGCGCGGACAGTTGCACCGCCGCCATTTCCTCGGCTTCCTGCATGGCGATGGAGCGGCGCTCGGCGTCGTCCATCTCTTCCTTGGCGCGGCGCGCCTGGTGGAAGGCCATGCCGGTACCAGCCGGGATCAGACGACCGACGATCACGTTCTCCTTCAGGCCACGCAGTTCGTCGCGCTTGCCCATGATCGCGGCTTCGGTCAGCACGCGGGTCGTTTCCTGGAACGACGCCGCGGAGATGAACGAGTCCGTCGACAGCGAGGCCTTCGTGATGCCCAGCAGCACATCAGCGTGCGTGGCGATCATCTTGCCCTCGCCGCGCAGGCGGTCGTTGGTGTCCAGCAGCTCCGAACGCTCGACCTGTTCGCCTGCGATGTAGGACGAGTCGCCCGGGTTGACGATCTGCACGCGGCGCAGCATCTGGCGAACGATCACCTCGATGTGCTTGTCGTTGATCTTCACGCCCTGCAGACGGTAGACGTCCTGCACTTCATCGACGATGTAGCGCGCCAGTTCCTCGATGCCCAGCAGGCGCAGGATGTCCTGCGGATCGGCCGGGCCGTCGACCACGAGTTCGCCGCGGTTCACCACCTGGCCTTCGTGCACCAGGATGTTCTTTTCCTTGGGCACCAGCAGCTCGTGCTTGCGGCCTTCCGGATCGGTGATCTCCAGGCGGACCTTGCCCTTGGTCTCCTTGCCGAACGAGACCGTGCCGGTCTGCTCCGCCAGGAAGCCGGCGTCCTTCGGCGAACGGGCTTCGAAGAGTTCCGCCACCCGCGGCAGACCGCCGGTGATGTCGCGGGTCTTCTGGCCTTCCACCGGGATACGCGCCAGCACTTCGCCCGGAGCGAGCTCCTGACCATCGCGCACCTGGATCAGCGCGCCGACCTGGAAGCCGATCGTCACCGAGTGATCGGTGCCGGGGATCTTCACTTCCTGGCCGTTGGCGTCCAGCAGCTTGACCTGCGGGCGGACCACCTTGGCGGCACCGCGACGCTTCGGGTCGATCACGACCAGCGTGGACAGGCCCGTCACCTCGTCGACCTGCTTGGCCACGGTGACACCTTCCTCGACGTTCTCGAACTTCGCCTGGCCGGCGAATTCCGTGATGATCGGGCGGGTCAGCGGGTCCCAGGTCGCCAGGATCGTGCCGGCCTTGATGGTCTGGTCGACCTTGATGTTCAGCAGGGCGCCGTACGGCACCTTGTGACGCTCGCGCTCGCGGCCGTGCGGGTCGGTGATGATGATTTCGCCGGAACGCGAGATCACCACCAGTTCGCCCTTGCCGTTCGTGACGTAGCGCATCGTGGCATTGAAGCCGATGATGCCGTCCGACTTGGCTTCGACGCTGGAGGCCACCGCCGCGCGCGACGCCGCGCCACCGATGTGGAAGGTCCGCATCGTCAGCTGGGTGCCGGGCTCGCCGATCGACTGGGCGGCGATGACGCCGACCGCTTCGCCGGTGTTGACCATGCCGCCGCGACCCAGGTCACGGCCGTAGCACTTGGCGCACAGGCCGAAACGCGTGCCGCAGGTCAGCGGCGTGCGGACCTTGACCTCGTCGACGCCGGCCGCTTCCAGCACATCCAGCGTGTCCTCGTCCAGCATGTTGCCGGCGACCAGCAGGGTGGCTTGCGTTTCGGGGTGCACGACATCAATGGCTGCCACGCGGCCCAGGATGCGGTCGCGCAGCGACTCGATCACCTCGCCGCCTTCGACCAGCGCGCGCATGTGGATGCCGTTGTCGGTGCCGCAATCGGACTCGGTCACGACCAGGTCCTGCGTCACGTCGACCAGACGACGCGTCAGGTAGCCGGAGTTCGCGGTCTTCAGCGCCGTGTCCGCCAGGCCCTTGCGAGCACCGTGGGTGGAGATGAAGTACTGCAGAACGTTCAGGCCTTCGCGGAAGTTCGCCGTGATCGGCGTCTCGATGATGGAACCGTCCGGCTTCGCCATCAGGCCCCGCATGCCGGCCAGCTGACGGATCTGCGCCGCGGAACCCCGCGCGCCCGAGTCGGCCATCATGTAGATCGAGTTGAACGACTCCTGCTCGACTTCCTTGCCGTTGCGGTCGAGGATCTTCTCCTTCGACAGCTGCGACATCATGACCTTGCCGACTTCGTCACCGGTCTTGCCCCAGATGTCGACGACCTTGTTGTAGCGCTCGCCGGCGGTCACGAGGCCCGAGACGTACTGCTGCTCGATCTCCTTGACTTCCTTCTCGGCGCGGTCGATCAGCTCGGCCTTCTGCTTGGGCACCAGCATGTCGTCGATGGCGATCGAGATGCCGGCGCGCGTGGCCAGCTTGAAACCGGACTGCAGCAGCTTGTCTGCCAGCACCACGGTTTCCTTCAGGCCGCACTTGCGGAAGGACGTGTTGATCAGGCGCGAGATTTCCTTCTTCTTCAGCGCCTTGTTGATGTTGCTGAACGGCAGGCCCTTCGGAAGGATCTCCGACAGCAGCGCGCGACCGACGGTCGTGTCCACCAGCTTGGTCTCGGGGATCCACTCGCCCGTGTCCTTGTTCTTGGTGTACTCGGTCAGGCGCACGCTGATCTTGGCGGTGATCTCCACCGCGCCGTTCTCCAGCGCGCGGATCATCTCGGGGATGTCCGAGAAGACCATGCCCTCGCCCTTGCCGTTGGTGCGCTCGCGGGTCGCGTAGTACAGACCCAGCACCACGTCCTGCGACGGCACGATCGACGGCTCGCCCGAGGCCGGGAACAGCACGTTGTTCGAGGCCAGCATCAGCACGCGGGCTTCCATCTGCGCTTCGATCGACAGCGGCACGTGGACGGCCATCTGGTCACCGTCGAAGTCGGCGTTGAACGCCGCGCAGACCAGCGGGTGCAGCTGGATCGCCTTGCCTTCGATCAGCACCGGCTCGAACGCCTGGATGCCCAGGCGGTGCAGCGTCGGCGCGCGGTTCAGCAGGACCGGGTGCTCCTTGATGACCTCTTCCAGGATGTCCCAGACGACCGGGGTGCCGCTCTCGACTTCCTTCTTCGCCGCCTTGATCGTGGTGGCGATGCCCATCGCCTCCAGGCGCGAGAAGATGAAGGGCTTGAACAGCTCCAGCGCCATCAGCTTGGGCAGGCCGCACTGGTGCAGCTTGAGCGTCGGGCCCACGGTGATGACCGAACGGCCGGAGTAGTCGACGCGCTTGCCCAGCAGGTTTTGCCGGAAGCGACCGCTCTTGCCCTTGATCATGTCGGCCAGCGACTTCAGCGCGCGCTTGTTCGCGCCGGTCATGGCCTTGCCGCGGCGGCCGTTGTCCAGCAGCGAGTCGACGGCTTCCTGCAGCATGCGCTTCTCGTTGCGCACGATGATCTCAGGGGCCTTCAGCTCGAGCAGGCGGGCCAGGCGGTTGTTGCGGTTGATGACGCGGCGGTACAGGTCGTTCAGGTCCGACGTCGCGAAGCGGCCGCCGTCCAGCGGCACCAGCGGACGCAGGTCCGGCGGCAGCACCGGCAGCACTTCCAGCACCATCCAGTTCGGCTTGATGCCCGAGCGCTTGAAGGCCTCCATCACCTTCAGGCGCTTGGAGTTCTTCTTGATCTTCAGCTCGGAGCCGGTCATGTCGTTGCGCAGGCGGTCGATCTCGACGTCGAGATCCATTTCCGCCAGCAGCTTCTGGATGCCTTCGGCGCCCATCAGCGCGATGAACTCATCACCGTACTCGACGCGCTTCGCGTCGTAGTCGTCCTCGGACATGATGCTGAACTTCTTCAGCGGGGTCATGCCCGGATCGACGACGACGTACGCCTCGAAGTACAGCACGCGCTCGATGTCGCGCAGCGTCATGTCGAGCACCAGGCCCAGACGCGACGGCAGCGACTTCAGGAACCAGATGTGCGCGCAAGGCGCGGCCAGCTCGATGTGGCCCATGCGCTCACGGCGCACCTTGGTCTGGGTGACTTCGACGCCGCACTTCTCGCAGATCACGCCGCGGTGCTTCAGGCGCTTGTACTTGCCGCACAGGCACTCGTAGTCCTTGATCGGGCCGAAGATCTTGGCGCAGAACAGGCCATCACGCTCCGGCTTGAAGGTCCGGTAGTTGATGGTCTCGGGCTTCTTCACCTCGCCGAACGACCACGAGCGGATCTTCTCGGGCGAGGCCAGCCCGATCTTGATCGCGTCGAAATGTTCGTCCGGGGTGAATTGCTTGAACAGGTCCAACAAACCCTTCATACGTTTCTCCTGTTCTCTTTAGTTGCGCTCGAGCTCGATGTCGATGCCCAGCGAACGGATTTCCTTCACCAGCACATTGAACGACTCGGGCATGCCGGCTTCGATCGAGTGCTCGCCCTTGACGATGGACTCGTACACCTTGGTCCGGCCATTCACGTCGTCGGACTTCACCGTCAGCATTTCCTGCAGGATGTACGAAGCGCCGTAGGCTTCCAGCGCCCACACTTCCATCTCGCCGAAACGCTGGCCGCCGAACTGCGCCTTGCCGCCCAGCGGCTGCTGGGTGACGAGCGAGTACGGGCCGGTCGAACGGGCGTGCATCTTGTCGTCCACCAGGTGGTGCAGCTTCAGCACGTGCATGTAGCCGATCGTGGTCGGGCGCTCGAACTGCTCGCCGGTGCGGCCGTCATACAGGAAGGCCTGCGTGCGGCTGGGCGTGAGGCCCTTCTTCGCGGCGATGTCGTCCGGATAGGCCAGCTTCAGCATCGCGCGGATTTCCTGTTCCTTCGCGCCGTCGAAGACGGGGGTCGCGAAGGTGGCGCCGTGCTGCAGGTTGCGGGCCATGCCCAGCACTTCCTCATCGCTCAGCTGCGACAGGTCCTCGGACTTGCCGCCGTTCTGGTTGAACAGCTGGTCCATGAACTCACGCAGTTCGGCCACGCGGGCCTCGCGCTGGAGCATGTCGCCGATGCGTTGGCCAATGCCCTTGCCGGCCCAGCCCAGGTGGACTTCCAGCACCTGACCCACGTTCATCCGCGACGGGACGCCCAGCGGGTTCAGCACGATGTCGGCAGGCGTGCCGTCGGCCATGTAGGGCATGTCCTCGATCGGGGTGATCTTGGACACGACACCCTTGTTGCCGTGACGGCCGGCCATCTTGTCGCCAGGCTGCAGGCGGCGCTTGACGGCCAGGTACACCTTGACCATCTTCAGCACGCCGGCGGGCAGCTCGTCGCCCTGCGTCAGCTTCTTGCGCTTCTCGTCGTAGGCGAGGTCGAAGCTGTGACGGGTCTGCTCCAGCGAGTTCTTGATCGATTCCAGCTGGTTGGCGATGTCGTCCTCGGCGGGACGAATGTCGAACCAGTGGAACTTCTCGACCTCGGCCAGGTAGTCCTTGGCGATGACGGTGCCCTTGGCGATCTTCTTCGGACCGCCGTTGGCGACCTTGCCCACCAGCAGCTTCTCGACGCGGTCGAACGCGTCGGCTTCCACGATGCGCAGTTGGTCGTTCAGGTCCAGGCGGAAACGCTTCAGCTCGTCGTCGATGATCTGCTGGGCGCGCTTGTCACGCTGGATGCCTTCACGGGTGAACACCTGCACGTCGATGACGGTGCCGTTGGTGCCCTGGTCCACGCGCAGCGACGTATCCTTCACGTCCGAAGCCTTCTCGCCGAAGATCGCGCGCAGCAGCTTCTCTTCCGGCGTCAGCGTGGTCTCGCCCTTGGGCGTGACCTTGCCGACCAGCACGTCGCCCGGGTTCACCTCGGCACCGATGTACACGATGCCGGATTCGTCCAGACGAGCCAGCTGCTGTTCGCTCAGGTTCGGGATGTCGCGGGTGATTTCCTCGGAGCCCAGCTTCGTGTCACGCGCCATGACCACCAGTTCCTCGATGTGGATCGAGGTGTAGCGGTCTTCGGCCACCACGCGTTCGGAGATCAGGATCGAGTCTTCGAAGTTGTAGCCGTTCCACGGCATGAACGCGACCAGCATGTTCTGGCCCAGAGCCAGTTCACCCAGGTCGGTCGAGGCACCGTCGGCGATGATGTCTTCCGCGGCGACGCGGTCGCCACGCTTGACGATGGGACGCTGATGGATGTTGGTGTTCTGGTTGCTACGCTGATACTTGATCAGGTTGTAGATGTCGACACCGACTTCACCGGCCACGGTCTCGTCGTCGTTCACGCGGATCACGATGCGGTTCGTGTCGACGTAATCGACCACGCCGCCGCGGCGCGCTGCCACCACCGTGCCCGAGTCCTTCGCGGCCACGCGCTCGACGCCCGTGCCCACGAAAGCCTTTTCCGGACGCAGGGTCGGAACGGCCTGACGCTGCATGTTGGCGCCCATCAGCGCGCGGTTCGCGTCGTCGTGCTCGAGGAACGGCACCAGCGAGGCCGCCACCGACACGATCTGCGTCGGCGCCACGTCCATGTACTGGATGCGTTCGGGCGAGGTCAGCACCGATTCGCCGTTCTCACGCGCGGAGACCAGCTCGTCGACCAGTTGACCGGCATCGTTCAGCGACGCGTTCGCCTGGGCGATCACGTACTTGCCTTCCTCGATGGCGGACAGGTAGTCGATCTGGTCGGTGACCTTCGAGTCGACCACGCGGCGGTACGGCGTCTCCAGGAAGCCGTACTCGTTCAGGCGCGCATACAGCGCCAGCGAGTTGATCAGACCGATGTTCGGGCCTTCCGGCGTTTCGATCGGGCAGACGCGGCCGTAGTGGGTCGGGTGCACGTCGCGGACTTCGAAGCCGGCGCGCTCGCGGGTCAGACCGCCCGGGCCCAGGGCCGAGACACGACGCTTGTGCGTGATCTCGGACAGCGGGTTGGTCTGGTCCATGAACTGCGACAGCTGCGACGCACCGAAGAACTCCTTCAGCGCCGCGGAGATCGGCTTGGAGTTGATCAGGTCGTGCGGCATCAGGGCTTCGGTCTCGGCCTGGCCCAGACGTTCCTTGACGGCCTTCTCGATACGGGCCAGACCCGAGCGGTACTGGTTCTCGGCCAGCTCGCCGACGCAGCGCACGCGGCGATTGCCCAGGTGGTCGATGTCATCGACCTCGCCGCGGCCATTGCGCAGCTCGACCAGGATCTTGACGACGTCCAGGATGTCTTCGTTCGACAGGGTCATCGCACCGGTCGGGATGTCGCGGCCCACGCGGGCGTTGAACTTCATCCGGCCGACGCGCGACAGGTCGTACGTGTCGTCGCTGTAGAACAGGCGGTTGAACAGGGCCTCGACGGCGTCTTCCGTCGGCGGCTCGCCGGGGCGCATCATGCGGTAGATCGCCACGCGCGCGGCCAGCTGGTCGGCGGTCTCGTCCGACGCCAGCGTCTGGCTGATGTACGCGCCTTCATCCAGCTCGTTCGTGAACAGGCACTGGATGTCCTTGATGCCGGCGCCGCGCAGCTTCTTCAGCAGCGAGTCGGTCAGCTCGTCATTGGCCTTGGCGATGATCTCGCCGGTATCCGGGTCGACCATGTTCTTCGCCAGGACGCGGCCCAGCAGGAAGTCTTCCGGCACGGTCACGTGCTGCGTGCCGGACTGCTCCAGCTGGCGCACGTGGCGGGCGGTGATGCGCTTGTCCTTCTCGACCAGCACGTTGCCGCTCTTGTCGGTGATGTCGAAGCGCGCGACTTCCCCCTTCAGGCGTTCGGCCACGAACTCCATCTGGGCGCCCGAGTCCATCAGGCGGAAATTGTCGAAGACGAAGAAGTGCGCCAGGATCTGCTCGGGATTCAGGCCGATGGCCTTGAGCAGGATCGTGACCGGCATCTTGCGGCGGCGGTCGACGCGGAAGTACAGGATGTCCTTCGGGTCGAACTCGAAGTCCAGCCACGAGCCGCGATACGGAATGATGCGGGCCGAGAACAGCAGCTTGCCGGACGAGTGGGTCTTGCCCTTGTCGTGCTCGAAGAACACGCCGGGCGAGCGGTGCAGCTGCGAGACGATGACGCGCTCGGTGCCGTTGATGATGAACGAGCCGTAGTCGGTCATGAGCGGCACTTCGCCCATGTAGACCTCTTGCTCCTTGATCTCCTTGACCGTCTTGGGCTGGGGGCTTTCCCGGTCGTAGATGATCATCTGCAGCTTCGCGCGCACGGCGGCGGCGAAGGTCAGGCCGCGCTGCTGGCATTCGCGAACGTCGAACGGCGGCTTGGCGATGTTGAATTCGAGGAACTTCATTTCCACGAACCCGTTGTGCGACACGATCGGGAACGTGGACAGGAATGCCGCTTGCAGGCCTTCCGGTTTGCGCTTCAGGGGAGCGACATCCTTCTGCAGGAAGTCGACATACGACTCCTTCTGCATCGTCAGCAGGTACGGAACGTTGAGCACGCTCACGCGCTTGCCGAAGCTCTTGCGGATGCGCTTGCGCTCGGTGTAGCTGTAGGGGGTTGCTTGCGCCATAAAGACTCCGTGTCGAGCGCGCCCCTGGCCTGGAGGCGCGCTGCGTCGGCGACTGGCTGTTCGGGCGTTGCACCCGAAGCTTGGTGGTTGGCCACTACCAACCGCTGGCGGACAACCCCGGCCACCGGACGGCACGGAGGGCGTTGCACCCCACGCGTGACGCACGGCCAAACCGCGGCCCGACCAAACCGTTCTCTGCAGTCGGATCAGAGAACACTCGAAAGAACCGTGCATGATACCGCACGATGCTTTCGATTGCTCTTTGTCAACCGGAACCGCACAGGGACAAACCCTGAAACGAGGAAAGGGGAGGTCCCATGGGACCACCCCTCTCGCGGATTGGAATCCGGTGAACAGTCACCGGATCCCCACAAGGTCTTACTTGAGTTCGACCTTGGCGCCGGCTTCTTCCAGCTTCTTCTTGGCAGCTTCGGCGTCGGCCTTGGCAATGCCTTCCTTGACGGGCTTCGGAGCGCCGTCGACCAGGTCCTTGGCTTCCTTCAGGCCCAGGCCGGTGATTTCGCGAACGGCCTTGATGACCGAGACCTTGTTGGCGCCGGCGTCCGTCAGGACGACGTTGAACTCGGTCTTTTCTTCAGCGGCGGCAGCGCCACCAGCGGCAGCGCCGCCAGCAGCCGGAGCGGCCATCGAAGCGGCGGACACGCCGAACTTCTCTTCAATCGCCTTGACCAGGTCGTTCAGTTCCAGAACGGTCATGCTGTCCAGGGCAGCCAGGAAAGCGTCTTTGTCGAATGCCATGATAGGTTCCTAAATACAGAGTGTTTTGATTGCGCGAATGCAGCGTCGATCAGGCTGCGGCAGGAGCTTCTTCGGTAGCGGCTTCGGCGCCGCCACCCTTCTGCTGAGCCAGGGCAGCCAGCACGGCCGCGGTGCGTTGCACCGGCGACTTGAGCAGGCCGGCGATCTGCGACAGCAGGACTTCCTTGGTCGGGACAGCCGCCAGCGCCTTCACGCCGTTGACGTCCAGAGCCTTGCCGCCGTAGGCACCACCCTTGATGACGAGCTTGTCGTTGGTCTTGGCAAAGTCAGCGATGACTTTGGCAGCCGCGACAGCGTCTTCCGAAAAGCCGTAGATCAGCGGGCCGACCATGGCGTCCGTTGCAGCCTCGAACGAGGTGCCGGCGACAGCACGGCGAGCCAGGGTGTTCTTCAGGACATGAAGGTACACGCCTTGGGCACGCGCGGTGACGCGCAGCTTGTTCAGGGCTTCAACGGTGAGGCCACGGTACTCAGCCAGCGCCAGCGTCTGGGACTTGGCGGCTTGCGCTGCCACGTCGGACACGACGGCTGCTTTCTCGTTGCGATTGAGACTCAAGGTCTACTCCTCACATTACGCCCTCGATGCGAAGGAGGTCCATCGCGTCTCGGGCACCGGAATCAGCGACCTTCTGTCAGGAACCCATCGCGACGAATCGCGATTCGAATCCTTTCAGCGGGACCGCCATCTGCGCTGGCTGGAGGCCGGAGCCTCCGATTAAGCGAGCTCCCCGAACTGCGGGAACTCTCGCCAGCGGTCTTGGATGACCTGGCCGGGTTTCCCCGGCCAGCCCACCAATTCATCGGCGCACGCCAGACTCGCGTGACGCCTCAATTGAATGAAGCCTCAGGCGGCCGCTGCGGCGTTGATCGTGCCGACGTCCACGCGGGCGCCAACGCCCATCGTCGACGAGACAGCGATCTTGCGCAGGTAGATGCCCTTGCTCGAGGCCGGCTTGGCCTTGTTCAGGGCTTCGACCAGCGCGCGCAGGTTGCCTTCCAGCTTGTCGGTGTCGAACGAGCGACGGCCGATCGTGCCGTGGATGATGCCGGCCTTGTCGACGCGGAACTGGACCTGGCCAGCCTTGGCGTTCTTGACGGCGGTGGCGACGTCCGGGGTCACGGTGCCGACCTTCGGGTTCGGCATCAGGCCGCGCGGGCCCAGGATCTGACCCAGGGTACCGACGATGCGCATCGTGTCCGGCGAGGCGATCACGACGTCGAAGGGCATGTCGCCCGCCTTGACGCGCTCAGCCAGGTCTTCCATGCCGACGACGTCGGCGCCGGCGGCCTTGGCTTCTTCAGCCTTGGCGCCTTGGGCGAACACGGCGACGCGCTTGGTCTTGCCGATGCCGTTGGGCATCACGACGGCGCCACGGACCACCTGGTCCGACTTCTTCGCGTCGACGCCGAGTTGGATCGACACATCGATGGCTTCATCGAACTTGGCGGTGGCGCATTCCTTGACGAGGTTGATCGCCTCGGTCAGCGCGTACAGCTTGGTCGATTCGACCTTGCCCTGCAGGGCTTGTTGACGCTTGGTCAGCTTGGCCATGTCAGACACCCTCCACGATGATGCCCATCGAACGGGCGGAGCCGGCGATGGTACGGACAGCGGCATCCATGTCGGCGGCCGTCAGGTCCTTCTGCTTGGTCTTGGCGATCTCTTCCAGCTGGGCGCGGGTCAGCTTGCCGACCTTGTCCAGATGGGGGCGCTGCGAGCCCTTGTCGATCTTGGCAGCCTTCTTCAGCAGCACGGTCGCCGGGGGCGACTTGATGATGAAGGTGAAGCTCTTGTCCGCGAAGGCGGTGATCACGACGGGCAGCTTGAGGCCCGGCTCATAGCTCTGCGTCTGGGCGTTGAACGCCTTGCAGAATTCCATGATGTTCAGACCACGCTGACCCAGCGCGGGACCAACCGGAGGCGACGGGTTCGCCTTGCCAGCCGGGATTTGCAGCTTGATGTAGCCGACAATCTTCTTGGCCATGTTTTCTCCTGATGGCGACACGACGGCCACGCCGTTTCGCCTGAGTGCTAGCGCGAGGGACTGGTCCGGAGGACGTACCCTCGCTCCTCTTGTCCGCTTCTCGTTGCGGACTGGTCACGGAAGGTTGCGCCGGCTTTCGCCGTCGAGCACCTTCGGGCTCTTGTTCATTGGGCGGAATGACGAATGGCGGCCCGAGCCGCCATGCCATTCACCGCCGATCAGACCTTCTCGACCTGGGCGAAGTCCAGCTCGACGGGGGTCGCACGACCGAAGATCGTGACCGAGACGCGCAGCTTCGACTTGTCGTAGTTGACTTCCTCGATGCTGCCGTTGAAGTCGGTGAACGGGCCTTCCTTGACGCGGACGATCTCGCCGACGATCCATTCCACCTTCGGCTTGGGCTTGTCGACGCCCTCTTGCATCTGGTTGACGATCTTCATGACCTCGGCTTCCGAGATCGGCGCCGGGCGGTTCTTCGCGCCACCGACGAAACCGGTGACCTTGGACGTGTGCTTGACCAGATGCCAGCTGTCGTCGTCCATCACCATCTCGACCAGCACGTACCCGGGGAAGAAGCGACGCTCGGTCACGGCCTTCTTGCCGTTCTTCAGCTCGACGACTTCCTCGGTCGGCACCAGGATGCGACCGAACTTGTCCTGCATGCCGGCGCGGTCGATGCGCTCACGCAGGTTGCGCTCCACCGCCTTCTCCATGCCGGAATAGGCGTGCACGACATACCAGCGCTTGGCCGGGCCAGCGGGCGCGGTCGACTCGGTCGCAACGACGTTTTGATCTTCGCTCATCTTGGTCCCCATCCGTTCCCGCTCAGCGCTTCCAACCCAGGATCAGGTCGTACAGCACCCACTCCAGCGTCTTGTCGGTGAACCACAGGAAGAGCGCCATCACCACGACGAAGGCGAACACATACAACGTCATCTGGCCAGCTTCCTTGCGGGTCGGCCAGACCACCTTGCCCACTTCCTTGATCGAGTCCTGGCCATAGGCAATCAGCGACTTGCCGGACTCCGACGTGAAGAACGCCCCCACGGCCGCAGCCAACAACGCGAGCAGGGCACCCCACTGCACCCACGGACCTTGCTTGCTCAGCGCGTAGAAGGCGACGATCGCGGCCACCAGCAGCAGCACGGCGCCAGCCAGCTTGACCTTGTCGGCGCCCGTCGTGACGGTTTCGACTTGAGGATTGGACATTGAACTCACTTCCGTCGCGGCTCAGCGCCGCGACATTTGTTCGCCTGGAACATTCCAGCCGAACCCACCAGCAGCAAAGCCCGCCGAGATGACTCCCGCGGGCTTGGCGCGACCACTAGGACCAACGTTCGCTTATCGCTGATCGTTGGCAGGGGCAGAGGGTCTCGAACCCCCAACCTTCGGTTTTGGAGACCGACGCTCTGCCAATTGAGCTATGCCCCTGTGGCCTTTGACTTGAATTACTCGATGATGGTGGCCACGACGCCCGAGCCGACGGTACGACCACCTTCACGGATGGCGAAGCGCAGACCTTCTTCCATGGCGATCGGGGCGATCAGCTTCACGGTGATGCTGACGTTGTCGCCCGGCATGACCATTTCCTTGTCCTTCGGCAGCTCCACGGCACCAGTCACGTCCGTCGTGCGGAAGTAGAACTGGGGACGGTAGTTGTTGAAGA
>Ga0209256_1002134_pt1 | contig 17096 bp, 17 predicted proteins | sample AraplaCol_mCL_r2_2_FD_184270 | JGI IMG/M metagenome (GOLD analysis project Ga0209256, IMG submission 184270) | Arabidopsis root microbial communities from North Carolina, USA - plate scrape MF_Col_mCL_r2 (SPAdes) (version 3) | ecosystem: Host-associated > Plants > Roots > Endosphere | place...
GCGCTGTCGCCGCGCGGCGAGATCGAAGTCGATTCGCACGGCCGCACCTCGGTGCCGGGCGTGTTCGCCGCCGGCGATGCGACGACCACGCCGTTCAAGCAGATCGTCATCGCTATGGGCGAAGGCTCCAAGGCCGCGCTGAGCGCCTTCGACTACCTGATCCGCACCAGCGTGCCCGCGGAGGCGACCGCTACCGCGACGGCGTAACCCTCCCCTCGCGCCCTTCCCTGCTTGCGGGGAAAGGGCGCGAGGTTGATGCTTCACCACTACGCAGCATCCACGCAGTCTCCGAGCGAGGGACCCGCCTTGAACCTGCGCGATCTCAAGTACCTGGTGGCCCTGGCCGACCACAAGCATTTTGGCCGCGCCGCCGCGGCCAGCTTCGTCAGCCAGCCGACGCTGTCGACCCAGATCAAGAAGCTCGAGGACGAACTCGGCGTCGCACTGGTCGAACGCGCGCCGCGTCGCGTGATGCTCACGCCGGTCGGTCGCGAAGTCGCCGAACGCGCGCGCAAGGTCATCGCCGACGTCGAGCAGATGGCGGAGATCGCGCGCCGCAGCCAGGATCCGGAAGCCGGAACGGTGCGACTGGGCCTGTTCCCCACGCTCGGCCCGTACCTGTTGCCGCACGTCGTGCCGCGATTGCGGCAGCGCTTCCCGCGCCTGGAACTGCTGCTGATCGAAGAGAAGACCGACCAGATCCTGCAGCGCCTGCGCGACGGGCGACTCGACGCGGGGCTGCTCGCCCTGCCGATCCATGACGACCAGCTGCATGTGGAAGTGCTCTTCGACGAGCCCTTCCTGCTCGCCGTGCCGCAGCAGCATGCGATGGCCAAGCAGGACTCGCTGGACCTCAACGATCTGGACAACCAGCACCTGCTGCTGCTCGAGGAAGGCCACTGCCTGCGCGACCAGGCGCTGGACGTGTGCCACATGGCCGGCGCCGACGAACGCGACGGCTTCCGCGCCACCAGCCTGGAGACGCTGCGGCAGATGGTCGCCGCGGGCGTGGGCATCACGTTGCTGCCGGTACTCGCCGTGCAGCCGCCGGTCCCATCGTCGCCTGACATCCACCTGCTGCGTTTCCGTGGGCAAGCGCCGCACCGGCAGATCGCGATGGTGTGGCGTCGCAGTTCGGCGATGGGCGACTTCCTCATGCAGCTCGCCGGCGAATTCCGCAAGCTCCCCGAACAGTTGCTGCGCCCGCCGGAGCATGCGCCCTCGCAGGGCAGCCGCCTCTAGACGCCGTGACGCGGGCACGTCACTCCAGGCCGACCTGCCCCAGCCGGTAGCGCGTGAGCAGCGTCGTGGTCATCAACATCGCGATGACCAGGAACGTGCACACGGCATGCACGCGGCGGTTCGTGCTCCACGCGCACAGCACCATCATGCCGATGCCGAACACCTGCAGCAGGCGGAACGCGACGATCAGCGAGCGCAGGCCCATCACCGATTCGATCAACAACGCCCACGCGCCGGCCACCGCGAGAAGGCCGAAGAACACGGTGCGCGTGTCGTAGTAATGCCTTTCGGCATCGATGGTGCCGTCGACGAGTTCCGGCAGGAGCACGTGGCTGGCGATCACCAGCGTCGCCGGGCCGAGCAGCACGAAGGCGAAGCCGGTGTAGGTCCATTCCTGCACGCCGCGCATCATCCAGAACGACCACCACATCTGCAGATGCAGGCCGATCATCAGCAGGATCCACATGGCGTGCAGCCAGTAGAACCTCACGCGGCGCCGCACCTGCACCAGGTTGCCGATGCCTGCGAACAGCTGCGTCAGGCCCAGGCCCAGCACCATGGACACCATCACCGACAGGTAATTGAACGCGTCCATCGGCCCGACCTCGCGAGGTGGGCTGGCATGTCGCCAGCGGCGCGACTCTAGCGCGCCGCGAGTGCGCGGTCAGTAGTGCAGCAGCGCCTGCAGCGGCACGCCGTGAGGCCAGCGCGAACGCCCGCCCAGCGCATCCAGTTCGATCAGCACGCTCGCGCCGACCACGTTCGCGCCCAGCTTGCCCACCAGCTCGCGCGCCGCGGCCAGCGTGCCGCCGGTGGCGAGCACGTCATCGACGATGAGCGTGCGCTCGCCCGGACGCAGCGAGTCGTTGCGCGCCTGCAGGCGGTCGGTGCCGTATTCCAGCGCGTAAGCCACTTCGACCAGCGGCGGCGGGAGCTTGCCCGGCTTGCGCAGCGGAACGAACCCGGCGTGCAGCTTCTGCGCCAGCGCCGCACCGAAGATGAAACCGCGCGATTCGATGCCGCACACCGCCTGCACTTCGCTGCCCTGCCACGGCTCGGCCATCGCATCGATGCAGCGGGCGAAACCGCCGGCATCGGCCAGCAGCGGCGTCACGTCGCGGAAGGTCACGCCGGGCTTGGGGAAGTCGGCGACGGCGCGGATCAGGGAGTCGAAATCGAAGGACATGGCGCGGGGCCCATCAAAGGGCCGGTCACGATACCCGAAAGGCCCGTTCAGGCCGGTAGCCAGCCGTGGGAAGCATCCGGGGCTTCGTCGTCATCGTCGGCCAGCGCCGTCGGCTGGGTCAGCGGGAGCGCATCGACGATCTGCTTCGCCTGCGGCCAGGCCACGTCGGGCACGCACACCAGGATCGCCCCGAACAACGGCAACTCGCCCATTCCGCCCGTCAACGCCTCGCCCTGCAGGAAGACGGGGATTTCCTCCGCTTCCAGCGCGTGCCGCACCAGGTGGGCGTCGATCAGGTTCGCGGCTTGGTATACGACTTTCATGGCGAAGCTCCGGGGGAGAGGCTCACCGACAGCATACGCCCGACCTGAACACGACGACGGCGAGGACCGGCCGCACCGGCTAAACTTGCCGGTCTTCCCCGCCCACGGCTTCAAGCATGTCCGCTACGCCCCACCACGCCGCTCCCGCCACTTCGTCCGCCCCCGAGTCCGCCGCGCCCGCGAAGCAGGACTTCATCCGGCAGATCGTTCGCGAGGACCTGGCCAGCGGCAGGCATCAGGCGATCCGCACGCGTTTCCCGCCCGAACCCAACGGCTATCTGCACATCGGCCACGCCAAGGCGATCTGCCTGGACTTCGGCATCGCCGCGGAGTTCGGCGGCGACTGCAACCTGCGCCTGGACGACACCAACCCGGTGAAGGAAGACCCCGAGTACGTGCGCGCCATCCAGGACGACGTGCGCTGGCTCGGTTTCGAATGGCACGACCTGCGCCACGCATCGGACTATTTCGGCGTGCTGTACCTCGCCGGTGAAAAGCTCATCCGCCAGGGTCACGCGTTCGTCTGCGACCTCACGGCCGAGCAGGTGCGCGAATACCGCGGCACGCTAACCGAGCCGGGTCGCGAATCGCCGTTCCGCAATCGCAGCGTCGAGGAGAACCTCGACCTGTTCCGCCGCATGCGCGCCGGCGAATTCCCCGACGGCGCCCGCACGCTGCGCGCGAAGATCGACATGGCCAGCGGCAACATGAACCTGCGCGACCCCGCGCTGTACCGCATCAAGCACGTCGAACACCAGAACACCGGCCACGAGTGGCCGATCTATCCGATGTACGACTTCGCGCATTCGCTCAGCGACGCGGTCGAAGGCATCACCCATTCGCTTTGCACGCTCGAGTTCGAAGACCATCGCCCGCTGTACGACTGGTGCGTGGACAAGGTGGATCTGGCGAACTCGCCGGACCTGCTCGAACCCGTGCTCGCCAAGGGCCTGCCGAACGAAGCCAGCAAGCCGCGCCAGATCGAGTTCTCGCGCCTGAACTTCAACTACCTCGTCATGAGCAAGCGCAAGCTGCTGGCGCTGGTGAACGAAGGCCTCGTGGACGGCTGGGACGATCCGCGCATGCCGACGCTGCAGGGCATCCGCCGTCGCGGCTACACGCCCAGCGCATTGCGCCTGATGGTCGACCGCGTCGGCATCAGCAAGCAGAACTCGCTGCTCGACATCTCCATCCTCGAAGGCGCGCTGCGCGACGACCTCGACGCCGCGGCGCAGCGCCGCATGGCCGTGATCGATCCGCTGAAACTGGTCATCACGAACCTGGCACCGGGCCATGAAGAATCGCTGACGTTCCCGAACCATCCGAAGGACGAGAGCGCCGGCACGCGCACCGTTCCGTTCTCGAACGAGCTGTGGATCGAGCGCGAGGATTTCGAGGAAGTGGCGCCCAAGGGTTTCAAGCGCCTGATTCCGGGCGGCGAAGTGCGCCTGCGCGGCGCCGGCATCTTCCGCTGCGATGAAGTGATCAAGGACGGCGACACGGTCGTCGAGATCCGCGGCGTGCTCGATCCCGAATCGCGCCCCGGCATGGCTGGCGCCGACCGCAAGATCAAGGGCACGATCCACTGGGTCAGCGCGATGCATGCCGTGAAGGCCGAAGTGCGCCTGTACGACCGCCTGTTCGTCGTGCCGGATCCGGACAATGACGAAGGCGGCAAGACGTACAAGGATTACCTCAATCCCGAGTCGCGCCGCGTCGTGTCCGGCTACGTCGAACCTGCGGCCGCGAACGCGACGCCGGAGCAGTCGTTCCAGTTCGAGCGCATCGGCTACTTCGTCGCCGATCGCCTGGATCATCGCAATGACGCGCCGGTGTTCAACCGCAGCGTCACGTTGCGCGACACCTGGGCCACGAAGGGCTGATCGCCCGAAGGAGCACGTCATGCGCCGCCTGCTGACCGCACTGCTGGTTTCGTCGCTGCTCGCGCTTGGCGCGTGCGCCGCACCGTCTTCCGAAGGCGCGCACGCGGCCACGCCGCCTGCGAGCGACGTGCGCACCGCGACGCCTCCGTCCGACGACGCGCAACCCGCAGCGCCGCAGCCCACGCGCGCCCGCGCACCGGAACCTGTACCGAAGGAGCGTCAGGCCGAATCGACCGCCACCACGCCTGTGAAGCTCGATTTCGCCTGCAAGACCGATAGCGACTGCGCGGTGAAGAACGTCGGCAACTGCTGCGGCGCGAAGCCCGCGTGCGTCAACGCCAACAGCCCGACCGACCCGGAAGGCGTCAAGGCCGAATGCGCGCGCAAAGGCATGATGGCGATGTGCGGCTTCAAGGCCATCGAGGGCTGCCAGTGCGTGCAGGGCCAGTGCAAGGACAAGATCGCCGAAGTGGAAGCGGTGCACTGATGCTCTACGCGCAGGTTCACCTCACTCTGCCGGCATGGGTCCACGAGTCGGTCGACACGCAGCGTCTGTACGTCGGCGACGCCGCCAAGGTCGAGCTCGCCATCGCGTTGTCGCGTATGAACATCGAAGCCGGCAGTGGCGGTCCGTTCGGCGCGGCGGTCTTCGGGCCGGACGAGCGCATCATTTCCATCGGCGTGAATCGCGTGCTGCCGCAGTCCTGCTCGCTCGCGCATGCCGAAACGATGGCCTACATGCTCGCGCAGCAGCGCACGCAGCGCGCGCGCCTCAACGAGGATGCGATTGGCGAGCGTCTTGGGCCGATTACGCTGGCGACCTCGTCGCAGCCGTGCTGCCAGTGCTACGGCGCGACGATCTGGGCCGGCATCGACCGCCTGGTCATCGGCGCGCGCAGCGAAGACGTCGAAACGCTGACCGAGTTCGACGAAGGCCCGCTTCCGGCGGACTGGATCGGCGAACTCGAACGCCGCGGCATCGAAGTCGTGCGCGACGTCCATCGCGATCTCGCGCGCGACGTGCTGCGCGCGTATGGCGAGTCCGGCGGCGAGCGCTACTGACGAACCGCGTATTCGACATGACACCCGGCGACGCCCTCCTCTGCTACTGCCGCCCCGGCTTCGAGCCCGAACTCGCCGGCGAACTGAGCGAGCGCGCAGCGCTTGCCGGCCATCCCGGCTATGCGCGCACCGAGCGCAACAGCGGCTACGTCGAATTCCTCGGCGCCGATGCCGGCGCGCTGACGCGCGTGTTGCCGTTCGAATCGCTGATCTTCGCGCGGCAGAAGCTGACCCGCATCGCCGAGCTGCGCGGGCTCGACCCGAAGGACCGCATCACGCCGATCGTGCGGACGCTCGAAACCGTGCTGTCCAATTCGTACACCTTCGGCGAGCTGTGGGTGGAACACCCCGATTCCGACGAGGCCAAGCCGCTGGCCGGCCTCGCCCGCGCCTTCGGCAACGCACTGCGCCCGGTGCTGCGTAAGGGCGGCTGGCTCACGCGTTTCGACGACAACCGCAAGTCCAGACTGCATGTGGTGTTCCTCGCCGGCGACCACGTCCTGCTCGCCATTGGCGAAGCCGGCGACAGCGCGCCCTGGCCGCTGGGCATCCCGCGCCTGCGCATGCATGCCGATGCACCGAGCCGTTCGGCGCTGAAGCTTGAAGAAGCGCTGATGGTGCTGCTCAACGAAAAGGAGCGCGAACGCCTGTTTCGCGAAGGCATGCGCGGCGCGGACCTGGGTGCGGCGCCGGGCGGCTGGTCCTGGGTGTTGATGCGCCAGGGGTTGCGCGTCCTCTCGGTCGACAACGGCCCGCTGCAGGAGAAGCTGCTCGAGAGCGGCCGCGTCGAACACCTGCGCGAAGACGGCTTCCACTGGCATCCGCGCGCACCGCTGGACTGGATGGTGTGCGACATGGTCGAACAGCCGCGCCGCGTAGCCGAACGCATGGGCACGTGGATTCGCGAAGGCTGGTGCAAGCACACGATCTTCAATCTCAAGCTGCCAATGAAGAAGCGCTGGGACGAAACGCGGCTGTGCCTGTCGCTGTTCGAGGAACGCGCCGGGAAAGCGCTGCAGGTCCGTGCGCGACAGCTGTACCACGACCGCGAAGAGATCACCGTTTTCGCGACGTCGAAATAACGTCGCCCTCACGTGCGTGAATGCCGGGCATCGTGAAAACGTTGCCCGCGTGCGAATTGACCTGCGGTTGATCACGTCGGGATTAGCGTCGGCCCGTCCCAACAGCGAGGTCGACCGACATGAAGTCCACGATCCATTCCACCCGTACGCTGCTTGCCGTCGCCCTGCTGGCGGCGCTCGGCATCGCCGGCCCCGCGGCCGCGCAACGCACGCAGGGCGAACCGGTCAAGTCCAAGATCCAGGCAGAGGCAGCCGCCGACGTCGCCTCCGAGCAGGCCGAGGCGGCGCGCGCCAGTGCGCAGACCGCACGCGACGCGACCGGTGTGAGCGGCGGCGTCTACACCACGATCAACCAGCAGGCCGACGCTGCCAACAAGGCGGCCAACGATGCGGTGAATGCCGCGCACGACGCGCGTAGCGCGCAGACAGCCGCGGAAGGTTCCGCGAACCCGAGGCAGGGCGCCGTCGAGGCGAGCGAAGCGGCAAACGCCGCCACCAACGCGAACCTGAAGGCCCAGGTCGCAGCCGATACCGCCGTCCAGCAGGCGTACCCGCAGCCGGCGCCGGCTCCGGTTGCTCCCGCCGCGGCCTATGGCGTGCAGCCGAAGCAGGAAGTGCACGCAACGTCGAGCCCGCCGAATTCGACGCTCGCCAACAAGGTGGACTTCGATTCGCTCGACGCCAACCGCGACGGCAGCCTCAGCCGCACGGAGGTCAGCAGCGAAACGATGATCTCGGCCGATTTCAACAAGATCGACGCCAACCACGACGGTCGCATCAGCAAGTCTGAGCTTGCCGGCGGTAAGTGATCGAAACCGTCGGCGACGGCGAAGCCCTCCCTGCCGGGAGGGCTTCGCTTATTGGCCGGCCGCGTGACGCCAGAACGCGTGCGTGAGCGGCGGCAGTTTTCCGGCCAGCCCGAGCAACGGGCCGCGCAGCAACGTCGCGGCGACGTTGTCGTTCGAGAACAGACGGTTGATGCCGTCGAACGCATGCGCCGACATTGCGTTCTGGCTGCGCTGCGTGCGCGCCCAGCGCGGCAGTCGCGCCGATGGATCCAACCCGCGCGAACGCGCGTCGGAGAGCGTGCGACGCAAGGTCGCGACATCGCGCAACCCGAGGTTCACACCCTGCCCTGCCAGCGGATGCACGGCGTGCGCCGCATCGCCGACCACGACGACGCGACCCGCCACCAGCGATTGCGCCAGTTGCAGTCGCAACGGGAATGCCGCGCGGCGTGACACGCGCTTCAACGCGCCCAACGATCCGGCGAACGCGTTTTCGAGTTCGCGCAGGAAGGTGGCGTCATCGACTTCGAGATGACGCTGCGCTTCGGCTTCCGGCAGCGTCCACACGATGGAGCTCACGTTCGCATCGTCGAACGGCAGGAACGCCAGCGGTCCCGTCGGAAGGAAACGCTGCCAGCATGTCGCACGGTGCGGGCGCTCGCTTTCGACGAACGCCACCAGCCCGCGCTGGCCGTAGTCGTGCCGCGGCGCCTCGATACCCGCGAGGGAACGCAGCTTCGACTCGGCGCCGTCCGCTGCGACCACGACCTTCGAACGCAGCGACAGGCCGCTTTCAAGCACCACCGTCGCGCCGGTGTCGACCTGCTCCAGCGCGACGACGCTGTCGGGACAATGCAGCTGCACGCCGGCGCCGGGCAGCGCGTTCCACAGGCGATCGACCAGCAACGCGTGCTCGACGATCCAGCCCAGTTCACGGCGGCCGAAGGCATCCGCATCGAAGGCGAGTTCGCCACCGCCGGCAGCGTCCCACACACGCATCGCGCGATACGGCTGCGCGCGCGCATTGGCGACGTCGTGCCAGGCGCCCAGGTTGTCGAGCAGCGCCGCGTTGTCCGGCGCGAACGCGTATACGCGCAGGTCAATGCGTTCGGCGTCCGTGGGCAGCGGCTGCCATGCGGGCGGCTGGCGCGTTTCCACGAGCGCCACCTGCAGGCCGTCGCGCGCGAACGCGAGCGCGGCTGCCGCACCGACCACGCCGGCGCCGACCACGACCACGTCCAGTCCCGATCCGCGACGGCTCATGCGCGTATCCCGCGGCACAGCGCCGGCACATCGCCGCGGTACCCCATCGCGCCGCCGACCAGGAACGACTGCGCCGATGCGATGCGATCCACCGCGAACAGGCCCAGGCTGCGCAGCGGGCGCAGCAGCGGCGCGTCATTGGCGGTCAGGCGCGCGAGGCCGTCGGAGAAACCGATCGTGCGTTCGCGATCCTCGCTACGACGTTCGACGTGATGTTTCAGCAACGCATCGCTGCCGCAGTCGGCCTGCACATCGAGCGCGCGCGCATCGGCGATGAGTTCGGCCAGCGTGAGCGCGTCGCGCAGGCCGAGGTTGAAACCCTGCGCGCCGATCGGATGGATCGTCTGCGCGGCATTGCCGACCAGCACCGCACGCGGCGCGATGGTGCGCTGGGCGACGACACGGATCGCCGCATGCGAACTGCGCGGCCCGCACGAAAGGAAACGCCCTGCACGCCAGCCGAACACCTCCTGCGCACGCGCGAGGAAGCCGGCTTCGTCCAGCGCGGCGACGGCCTCCGCGTCGTCCCGTGCGACGGCATGGATCAGGCCGTAGTGGCGATCGCCGCGCGGAAGCAGCGCGGTCGGGCCGTCGTCGGTGAGTCGTTCGTACGCGGTTCCGTCCGGCGGGCGCGAGCCCCGGACACGAGTGACGAACAGCGTCTGCGCGTAATCGTGTTCGTCCACGCCGATGCCGAGCGCGTCTCGAACGCCGCTGCGGGTGCCATCGGCGGCGACGACCAGGCGCGCGTGCAGCAGGCGTTCGCCATCAGCATCGGCGACGCGGACCGCGCGGACGTCATCGGCGCTTTCGGCGAATCCCAGGAAACGCATCGGCCGGTAGCGCAGCAGGTTCGTGGCCTCGGCGAGCCGCGCCTCGAGCGCTTCGCCGAAATCGCGCGCGACGACGACGCGGCCGAATTCGCTGCGTCCATAGCGCGAGGCTTCGAGAAGGCCGCGCCCGAAATCGCCGCGACGGCTGACGTGGATGCGCGCGATTCCGCCTGCGGGCGCGCGCAGCTTCTGCATGACACCCAGCGCGGTCAACGCGTTGACCGTGCCTTCGGCGAAGCTGAGGTTGCGCTCGTCGAACACCGCCGGCAGTGAGCCGGGCGGCGTGGCCTCGATCAGGCCGACACGCAGGCCCAGGCGCTCCAGCGCGATCGCCAGGCTGGCACCGACCAGGCCACCACCCACGATGAGGACATCATGGAGGTCACCGATCGAACCTTGGGCGAGGGAGTCTCCGGGCGCGCCGGAGGGCGGATTTGAGGGGGCCGCGACAGGCATTGCGCTATGCTAGCGGTTCCTGAAGGCCGTGACCTTCTCAAGACCCGAACACGATGAACCGTCCCGCTTCCGCCTCGCCTGCCACCCAGGATCGTTCCGCTACCGGCCTGTTCGCGCCGGGGCCGCTGGTCCTCATCGGCATGATCGTGATCGCCGCGCTCACGCGCCTGCTGCCGCACCCGCCGAATTTCTCGCCGGTCGAAGCGGTCGCGCTGTTCGGTGGCGCCTATTTCGCTTCGCGCACGCTGGCCATCGCGGTGCCGCTGGTGGCGATGCTCGTGTCGGACCTGATCCTCGGCATGACGCTGGGCGGGACCTATTTCGAACACTTCACCAGCCCGGCCTACCTGGCGACGTGGCTGTCGGTGTATGCGTGCATCGCGCTGTCGGCCGCACTGGGCTTCGGCCTGCGCGGTCGCGTCAGCGGCGCGCGCGTGCTGGGCTACTCGCTCATGGGTTCGGTGCTGTTCTTCGTGGTGACCAACTTCGCCGTGTGGGCGACGGCCACGCCGATGACCGCGCACCCGGCCTGCATGGTCGGCCTGGCGCCGTGCTACGCGGCCGCACTGCCGTTCTTCCAGTGGACCGTGCTGGGCACGCTGTTCTACGCCGCGATCCTGTTCGGCGGCTTCGCGCTCCTGCGCCGCCGCGTGCCGGCGCTGCGCGCGCAGACGGTGTAAGCGGCTCGCCGCGTGGGCAACCGCCTCTCGAAGATCTACACCCGTACCGGCGATGACGGCACGACGGGCCTTGGCGACGGCAGTCGCGTCGCCAAGGACTCCAACCGCGTCGCCGCCTACGGCACGGTGGACGAAGCCAATTCGTGCATTGGCCTGGTGCTCGCCGCGGATATTCCCGACGACGTGCGCGCTCTGCTGACCACCGTGCAGCACCAGATGTTCGACCTCGGCGGCGAACTGTGCATCCCGGGCCACGCGGCGATTTTCGATGCCGACGTCGAGCGCCTGGAGCAGCAGCTGGACGCCTTCAACGAACCGCTCCCGCCGCTGAAGGATTTCATCCTGCCCGGCGGCGGCGAAGCCGCGGCGCGCTGCCACGTCGCGCGCCTGGAGCAGCAGCTGGACGCCTTCAACGAACCGCTCCCGCCGCTGAAGGATTTCATCCTGCCCGGCGGCGGCGAAGCCGCGGCGCGCTGCCACGTCGCGCGCACCGTCGTGCGTCGCGCCGAACGCGAGGCCGTTTCGCTTTCGCGCATCGAGGACGTGCGGCCGGAAGCGGTGCGCTACCTCAACCGGCTGTCCGACCTGCTGTTCGTGCTGGCCCGCGTACTCGCGCGCGCCAGCGGCCACGGCGAAGTGCTGTGGAACCACGAGCGGCGCAAGGCCTGACGCGCCGCGCGCCATGCGCCTCTACACGCATCCTGCCTGCACGCGGCACGATCCCGGCCCCGGCCACGCGGAACGTCCGCTGCGCCTGGTCGCGGTAACCGAAGCGCTGCGCGAATCGTTCCCTGATCTAGACTGGCACGAAGCGCCGCGCGCAAGTCGCGGCCAGCTGCTGCGCGTGCATGACGACTCGCTGCTCGCGCTGGTGCTCGACACGCCGGTCGACGGTCCGATGGCGCTGGATCCCGACACGGTGCTGGGCCCCGGCTCCGCCGAAGCGGCCCTGCGCGCCGCCGGCGCCGGCATTGCCGCGGTGGATGCGGTGATGCACGGCGAGGTCCGCCGCGTGTTCTGCGCAGTGCGTCCGCCCGGACACCATGCCACGCCGACGGTGGCGATGGGCTTCTGCCTGTTCAACAACATCGCCGTCGCCGCCGCGCACGCCTGCGACAAGCACGGCCTCTCGCGCGTGGCGGTGGTCGATTTCGACGTGCACCACGGCAACGGCACGCAGGCGATCTTCGATACCGATCCGCGCGTGATGTACCTCTCGTCGCACCAGATGCCCCTGTATCCGGACACCGGCTACGCGAACGAACGCGGCGTGGGCAACATCGTCAACGCCCCGCTGCCGCCCGGCTGCGATGGCGAGGCGTTCCGTCGCGTCTGGCGCGAGCAGCTGCTGCCGACGATGGAGTCGTTCCGTCCGCAGCTGGTTTTCATCTCGGCCGGTTTCGATGCGCACAAACGCGATCCGCTCGCGCAGGTCGAACTGGAAGGCGAGGATTTCGCCTGGATCACGCGAGAACTTGTCGCCATCGCACGACGGCATGGCGACGGCCGGGTGGTTTCGATGCTCGAGGGCGGCTACGACCTGGCCGCCCTGCGCGAAGCGAGCGTCGCCCACGTCGGCGCGCTGCTCGAAGGCTGAAAGCCTCCGGGGCGATCACGCGTCCGGCACGAACTCCAGCGACGCCGAGTTGATGCAGTAACGCAGGCCAGTCGGCGGCGGACCATCCGGGAAGACATGGCCCAGGTGCGAATCGCAGCGCGCGCACTTGATCTCGACGCGACGCATGCCATGGCTCTCGTCGACGTGCTCGGTGATGGCGTCCTTGGACACCGGTTCCCAGTAGCTCGGCCAGCCGCTGCCGGAGTCGTACTTCGCCTTCGACGAGAACAGCGGCGTGCCGCAGGCGACGCAGGTGTAGGTGCCGGCTTCCTTGTGGTTCCAGAATCGACCGGTGAAGGCGCGCTCGGTGGCGGAGCAACGGCACACCGCGAACTGTTCCGGGCTCAGGCGTTCGCGCCATTCGTCATCGGTCCGGCAGACCGGTGCGGTGTCGGTGGAAGGTTGCTGGGACATGGGCCACTCCTGTCTTGACGCGGAAATGAACAGTGCTGGGAGCAAGATGGTGCTCGCGTTGCCCCCTCGCAAGGGATACGGCAAGCTAGCGACCCGTTTTCCTGAACGCAGACGACCACGGTTCCCGAGTGCACCGACCTCTCCGATTGCTCCCGTTGTCGCTGTGCATCGCGCTGGCCCTGCCGGCGCATGCTGCCGACGGCGACCAGGACGACTGGGGCCTGTGCCCGATCATCGACGTGGTGCCCGTGTTCGAGGATGCGCCCGCACCGGTCGGCGGCATCGAAAGCCGCGGCAGCGAACCGACCGACATCGACGGCGGGCAGCTTGAACGCGCGGGCACGGCTGAGGACATCGTCGTGCAGGACAACGTGCGCCTGAACCGCGGCGACCAGTTCCTGGGCACCGACAAGCTCACCTACAACGCCGAGACCGGTCGCTACAGCGCCATCGGCAACGTGCGTTACCAGGACAGCGGCATGCGCATCCTTGCCGGGCGCGCCGAAGGCGACCAGAACGCCGACCGCCATCGCATCGAGGACGTGCAGTACCAGCTCACCCAGCGCCGCGGCAACGGCGCCGCCGAGCGCATCGAACTGGAAGGCCCGCGTGGTCGCCTGATCGGCTCGACGTATTCCACCTGCGCACCGAACCAGCGCGCGTGGGAACTGCGCGCCAACAAGATCGAGATCGACTCCGCCAAGGGCATGGGCGTGGCACGGAACGCGACCGTGCGCATCGGCAACGTGCCGGTGCTGTACGTGCCGTGGTTCATGTTCCCCGTCGACGACCGCCGCCGGACGGGTCTGCTCTACCCGCAGCTGGCCATGTCGGGACGGAACGGGTTCGATTACAAGCAGCCGATCTACCTCAACCTCGCGCCGAACTACGACGCCACGTTGTATCCGCGCATCATGACCGACCGCGGCGGACTGCTTGGCGCCGAGTTCCGCTGGCTGTACGAGCGCGGCAAGGGCGAGGTCTACGCAAACTGGATGCCGAGCGACAAGCTGCCCGGCGACGAACCCGACCGGTACCTCAATCCCGAAGTCGGATTCCCGGTGTCGAGCCTGCCGGAAAACAACCGCGGCCAGTTCGCGTTGCAGGCAACGCACAACATCAACAGCACGTGGTACGCCAACACCAACCTCGGCTGGGTGAGCGACACCCACTACTTCGAGGACTTCAGCAGCAGCCTGTACGGTATCTCCCAGTACTCGATCCGCAGCGACGCGGGCGTGTACGGTCGCGGCCGTTTCTGGCAGGCGGCGGTGATGGCCGACCACTACCAGCTGGCCGATTACACGCTGTCCGAATCCAACCTCGCGTTCGACCGCCTGCCTCGCGCCTTCTTCAGCTGGGCGCAGCCGTTCACGCCATGGCTGCAGGCTGGCGTTGATGCCGAAGGCGCGCGTTTCGAGCACCAGGAGTTCCTGGGCGGCACGCGCCTGGATCTCAAGCCGTTCGTCACCCTTCCGCTGGAAGGGGCGAGCTGGTTCATCCGGCCCAAGCTTGCCTGGCGCTACACGGCGTACCAGCTGGACGGCAATGCGCAGACGCGCGCAGACGAATTCGTGGCCCGCAACGGCGGCACGGTGACGCCGGAACTGATCGAGCGTTTCCAGGACAACAACCTCACCCGCAGCCTGCCGATCGCCTCGATCGATGCGGGCATGTACTTCGACCGCAACACCACGTTCCGCGGCACGAGTTACCTGCACACGCTGGAACCGCGTCTGTATTACCTGAACATTCCGTACCGGAACCAGGACGGTTTCCCCGTCTTCGACACCGGCCCGATGACCTTCAGCTGGGGCCAGCTGTTCCGCGATAACCGCTACACGGGCGCGGACAGGCAGATGGATGCCAACCAGCTCACCGCCGCCCTCACCACGCGTTTCATCAGCGAAGAAGACGGCCGCGAGCGGCTGGCCGCGAGCATCGGCCAGATCCAGTACTTCGACGACAGCCGCGTGACGTTGCCGAACCAGACGACGATCGAATCGGGCAAGTCGGCCTGGGTCGCCGACGCCAACGTTTCGCCGAACGACCGCTGGAACCTTGGCGCGACCTACATCTGGAATCCGAAGTACCGGGGCGAAGATTTCGTCAGTGCGCGCGTGCGCTACCTGTTCGAGCGCGGCGGCATCGTCAACCTCGGCTACCGCTATCGCCGCAACGCCAACTTCCGCCCGGACATCGACCCGCCGGAGCTTCGCGACCAGCTTGAACAGGCGGATTTCTCCTTCCTGTACCCGATCAACGAGACCTGGAGCGTCGTCGGACGCTACTACTACTCGATCCTGGACAAGAAGGAACTGGAGACCATCGCCGGTGTCCAATGGGAAAGCTGCTGCCTGGCCGCGCGCCTGGTGGCCCGCCGATACCTGCGAAACCGCGACGGAGAACTGGATACCCGCATCATGTTCGAATTCGAGCTGAAGGGCCTTGGCTCCGCCGGCCAGAACACGGAGCGCGTGCTACGCCGTGGTATCCTCGGCTACGACCGCGACGACCTCTATCTCGTGCCGCCCACCTCCACGCAACGCCTGAACAACGGCGGCGGCCAAGTCGAAACAACCCCCGACCCGACCCTATGAAGAAACTACTCGCGTCCGCCCTCGCCGTCGCGGTGCTCTCCGGCACCCTCCTGCCCGGCGCGACCGCCCTGGCCCAGACCGCGGCCTCCGTCCAGCCGATCGACGGCATCGCTGCCATCGTCGACGAGGACGTGATCCTCAAGACCGAGCTGGATCGCGCGGTGAGCAACATCCTGGCCCAGTACGCAGGACGCGAAAACCAGCTTCCGCCGCGCGACGTGCTGCAGCGGCAGGTGCTCGAACGCCTGGTCCTGGTGAAGCTGCAGGTGGCCCGCGCCCAGGGCACCGGCGTGCGCGTGACCGACCAGGAAGTCGAGCAGGCCATCGCCGGCATCGCCCAGCAGAACCGCGTCTCGCCCGAACAGCTGCGCCAGCAGCTGGCGCGCGAAGGCACGCCGTACACCGACTTCCGCAATTCGATCCGCGAAGAGCTGCTGATCCAGCGCCTGCGCCAGCGTTTTGCGCAGAGCCGCGTGACGGTCAGCGAAGCCGAAGTCGACGCCGCCATGGCCGCCCAGGCAAACCAGGGCGCGCAGTTCCACCTCGCCCACATCCTCGTGGCGCTGCCCGAGGGCGCGACCGCGGAACAGATCGCCACCGCGCAGAAGAAGGTGGAAGGCGTGAAGTCCCTGCTCGACAAGGGCGAGATGGACTTCTCCGCCGCCGCGGTCCGCTACTCCGACAGCCCGAACGCGCTGGAAGGCGGCGACCTTGGCTGGCGCAGCGTCGACGAAATCCCGAACGCGTTCGCCACGCTCATGCGTGACATGAAGCCCGGCCAGGTCACCGACCCGATCCGTGGCCCGAGCGGCTTCCAGCTGCTCAAGCTGGTCGAAGTGCGCGACGCCTCGCAGGCGGGCCCGAACCTGGTCACGCAGTACCAGGCGCGCCACATCCTGATCCGCGTGAGCGACTCGGTCGATGACGCCAAGGCCAAGGCACAGGCGCAGACGCTGCAGGCCCGCCTGATGGGCGGTGCCGACTTCGCCCTGCTCGCGCAGGAGAGCTCGCAGGACCAGAGCTCCGCCCCGAAGGGTGGCGAACTGGGCTGGTTCACGCGCGACGAATTCGGTCCGGAGTTCGGCAACGCCGTCGCCGGCCTCCAGCCGAACCAGGTGTCCCAGCCGATCCGCACCCAGGCGGGCTACCACCTGATCAAGCTTGAAGGCACGCGCGAGAGCGACGTCGGCGACCGCAATCGTCGCGCCCAGGTCCAGGAGACCATCGGCCGTCGCAAGCTGGAAGACGAGTGGAACCGCTTCCTGCGCGAAATGCGCGGCGAAGCCTTCGTCGACGTGCGCGTCGGCAAGACCGCGGAAGCGGCTCCGGAGGCGGCCCCGGCTCCGGCCAGCCCGTCTCCGCCGAGCCGTCAGGGCGGCTGAGTCGACCCGGCGATGACCCCGGTACGGCTCGCGCTGGTGCCGGGCGAGCCGGCGGGCATCGGCCCTGAGCTCTGCGTCCGACTGGCGCAGCGCTCCCGTGATTTCTCCCTGACGACGTTCGCCGACGCGCGCACCCTGCGCGCAGCGGCCGACGCGCTGTCGCTTCCGTTGCGCCTGCTCGGTGCCGATGAAGTCGCGACGCAGCCCGGCGAACTAGCGCTCGTCGATATCCCGAACGCCATCGTCCCCGCGTTCGGCCAGCCCGATCCCCGCAACGCCGACTC
>Ga0209256_1002147_pt1 | contig 17031 bp, 17 predicted proteins | sample AraplaCol_mCL_r2_2_FD_184270 | JGI IMG/M metagenome (GOLD analysis project Ga0209256, IMG submission 184270) | Arabidopsis root microbial communities from North Carolina, USA - plate scrape MF_Col_mCL_r2 (SPAdes) (version 3) | ecosystem: Host-associated > Plants > Roots > Endosphere | place...
CGCGCTGCCGGCAAGGCGCCAAAGCTCGCCATCACCGCCTGCATGCGAAAGCTCCTCACCATCATCAACGCAATCGTCCGATCAAACTCGCCATGGAGGGCCGCTTGACGACACAGTCGCTCTCCCACTCGGGAGAGGGGTTCCCTGCGGTTCTTGCGAAACTTATCCCCGCCCTTGCGTCCCACGCCTATCCTCGGCCCACCTCGTCCCCGAGGGGCAGCCATCCGGAGGTATGCCAGAGGCGGGGTGAGGTCGGCGCCTGCGGGTGGGGTTACGATCCACTCCCGGGAGGCTTCGGGGCACCGCCCTGGGGGTACTACGGCCCCTGTGCGAGGAGCTCGCTGGAACGGTCGGCGGCATCACGCCTTCGTCCCATGCCCGAAGAGACGCGACGAGGCCGGCATCGGACCGGAAAACGGCACGCCGTTTTCGGGATCATCCGATGCACGAGACAAAGGAGAGCGCGTCAGCGCTCTCTGCCGAACTGGCGTCGAAAGGGCTCGCGGCGAAGGATGGCCTCGACCCAATAAGCGCGGCCCGGAGACTTAAAAACGCCGATGAGCGGAGCGCCACGGGGCGTGCGGAAGGTGGCTCAATCCTTCCGCGCCGCATCCTGGCTCAATGGAAGCGGCCTGATACCCCCGCGCCTCGCGGCGCTCCGCTGCCCCTCATTCGAGAGCCGCCGCGCGGAAGCACGGGCGGGGTTTTGGCGCGCGTTGGCGAGGGGAAGCGCGGGGAACCCCTCTCCCGGATGGGAGAGGGGCAGGGGTGAGGGCCTGCGGCTGATCATTGAAGTGCAGCGGGGCAGCCGCGCCCTTTTGCGGAAAGGGCAGGCCCTCATCCGGCGCTCCGCGCCACCTTCTCCCATCCGGGAGAAGGGAAGAAGCACGCCTCAATCCCCCGTCATCGTGTTCTCGGCGTCGATAGCCTTCATTTTCGGATTGGCGGCGCAGAAGGCCCTGATCCGCTCCGTAACAGCGGAGCGCTCGCCCTTCCGGTGGGCGCTGGCCTTCAGCCAGTCGGCGCAGCTTAGCTCCGGATCGGTGATCCGGGCATTGGCAGGCGTAGCGAGGAGGAGGCCGGCGAAGGCGGCGAGCACAATGCGGGAGAGGCGGGGCATGGTCTGGTCCTGAACGGCGGCCGCATCACAGGCTCGCCTTGAGCGGCGCTCGTGCCTTGCGAAGCGTTCGCATGCAAATGCGATTGTCGCGGCCCCGATGTGCGGGCAGGGCAGTGCGGCGGGAGGCTGGTCGGACGGGGCAGGCAGGGGCGGCGATTCGTGATAGGCAGCGGCTCAATCCGCCAGAGCGTTTCCGGCGAACATGGGTTCGCCGCCAAAGCTCTGACCTTTGTTTTACGCAATTCCGGACGCAGAACCGCTTCGCCGTTTTGCTGGAATTGCTTTGGAGGTGACGAGACCATGGCCAAGAAGACCCCCGAACAGCTCGCCCGCGAATTCGAAGGCCGCAAGGCCAAGGGGCTGGCCAAGGGCGGGGCGGCGTTCTGGCCCAATATCCTCGCCAATGCCGTGCTGAAGCTCACCGCGGCGCGGGACGAGATCACGCCGCAGACGCTGATCGCGCTGATCGAGCGCGAGGGCGAGACGCTGGACGTCCAGGTGAAGGCCGGCGCGGCGGAGGCGGTCGCGCGGCTGAAGCAGGCCGTGGCCAAGGGGGCTTGAGGCGTCGCCTCAGCCCGGCTCGCCGGCGATGACGCCCTTGCGCAGCAGGAAGCAGCCATAGGGGCGGGGATCGCCGACCTGCACCACGGCGAAGGCCTGCCGCGCGGCTTCGTAAAAGGCGAAGCGCTCGAGGCCGGCCAGCGGGGCAGGGCGGCCGAGCGCCCGGTCGATCTCGCTTTGCACGGCGCGCTGCACATCCGGCAGCGCCGCGGCATTGCCGACCACCTCCATGCGCCGCAGCGGGCCGGGCTCGAAATCGTCGATCGGCAGCACGGAGAGGATGGCGCGGGCGGCGCGCTCCATCGTCAGCCCCGGCAGCCGGATCAGCCGGCCGCTCGTGGTCGCGCTGGCGATGGTTTCGGCTGGGTGGTTGGCGTCGACGAGCGCGAGGTCGTCGCCATGGCCCATGGCGGCGAGCACCCAGAGCAGGTCAGCGGAAAGGACGGGGTCGAGATTCTTCAGCATGGCGTTCCTGCTGCGGGGCTGCGGCCCCTGTTGGCGAGATAGATGCGGGCGGCGTTGCCGCCGAAAAGCGCGGCGCGATCCTCGGGCGAGAGCGCGGCGGTGAGGCGCTCGGCGCTGCCGAACCATTGCGGATAGGTCGCACGCAAAGTCACCACCGGCCAGTCGCTGCCCCAGAGCAGGCGCTCAGGCCCGAAGCAGGCGAGGAGATGGGCGATGGCGGGTTGAAGCGTCGCGTCGGTCCAGTCCGGCCCGGCTTCGGTGACGAGGCCGGAGAGCTTGCAGACCGTGTTCGGCCGGGCGGCGAGCGTCGTGATGCCATCGCGCCAGGCGCTGAGATCGGCGCCGGTGAGGTCCGGCTTGGCGCCGTGGTCGATGACGACGGAGAGGTCGGTCTCGCGGTCGAGCAGCGTCAGCAGCGCCGGGATCTGCGGGGGCTTGACCAGCGCGTCGAAGACGAGGCCGTGCCGGCGCAGCGCCGCGAAGGCCGGCGCGAGGTCCGGCCGAGCGAGCCAGTCGGGATCGGGAATGTCCTGGACCATGGGGCGCAAACCGACGAGCAGCGGGTCGGCGGCGAGCGCCGCGATGCGTTCCGCGGCATCGGGTGCCTCGAAATCCGTCCAGCCGACGACGCCGGCGACGAAGGGCGTGGCGGCGGCGGTCTCGAGCAGGAAACGCGTCTCGGCCTCGGTCGGCGCGGCCTGGACGAGAATGGTCGCGGCAATGTCGTGCTGGCTGAGGAGCGGCGCGAGGTCTTCGGGTGCGAAATCGCGATGGATCGGCCCGAGTTCGGGCGTCAGCCAGCCGTAATCGCCACGGGCGATCTGCCAGAAATGCTGGTGGGAATCGATGCGGGGCGGGCTCTTCACGGCGGCTCTCGCGAGTGCTTCGGCTGGTCGTGAAGCTACTATGTGCACGCCGACATGTTAGCTTGCAACCGGCTTGAAACCAGATTAGCGTCGAGGTCGATCGCGGGAGGAAATCCCGCGCGACCGAAGCCCGCAAAGGGCGTGGCCCAAGTTACGTGTCACAAGACACAAAGTCCTGGGGAGGACGCCGATGACCGACCAGATTCTCAAGCCGACCCGTCGCGCCCTGTTGGGCGGCGCTGCCGCCGCGATCGCCTCGCCGCTCGTGCTGCGCGAGGCGCGGGCGCAGGCGGCGTTCAACTGGAAGCGCTTCGCCGGCCAGTCGATCGACGTGCTGCTGGTGAAGAACCCGCGCTCCGACCTGATGCAGCAGGCGGAGAAGGAATTCACGGAGCTGACCGGCATCAAGGTCTCGGCCGAGCAGGTGCCGGAGCAGCAGCAGCGTCAGAAGGCGGTGATCGAGTTCGCCTCGGGCAAGCCGAGCTTCGACGTCAGCGGCATCTCGCTTCACGTCCAGAAGCGCATGGCGGCCAAGGGCAAGTGGTTCGAGAACCTCGAGCCCTTCATCAAGGACGCTTCGCTGACGGCGCCCGATTTCGACTTCGCCGATTTCGGCGCCGGCCCGGTCGCCTATGCGCGGCAGGCGGACGGAGCGCTCGATACGATCCCGTTCTTCGTCGATTACTGGATGGTCTACTACAACAAGGAGCTCTTCGACGCGAAGGGCGTGGCCTTCCCGAAGACGATGGAGGAGATGGCGACGGTCGCAGCCAAGCTGCACGATCCGGCCAAGGGCATCGCCGGCTTCGTCTCGCGCGGCCTGAAGAACGCCAATGTGCCGGTCTGGACCTCGCTGCTGCTCGGCCAGGGCGTCGAGACGACCTCGGCGGACGGCAAGCTCCTGACCGACACGCCCGAGGCGATCTGGGCGGGCGAGCTCTACAAGAAGCTCAACAAGGACACGGGCCCGCAGGGCGCCGTCGGCTTCAACTGGAATGAGTGCCAGACCACCTTCATGCAGGGCCGCGCCGCGATGTGGCTCGACGGTATCGGCTTCGCCACGCCGCTTGAGGACCCGTCGAAGTCTCGCATCGTCGGCAAGGTCGGCTACGGCATCACGCCGCCGGGGCCGAAGGCGCATCACGCCGGCATGTTCGCCGACGGCATGGGCATCTCGCGTGGCTCCTCCAAGAAGGAGGCAGCCTGGCTCTACATCCAGTTCATGACCAACAAGAAGAACCAGATCGCCATGCTGAAGGCCGGCGCGGGCGCGCCCGGCCGCTCCTCGGCCTATCTCGACACCGAGACGATCGCCCAGTCCAAGTTCGGCAAGCAGTATTTCGAGTGCTTGCTGGGCTCGGCCAAGATCGCGCGGGCCGGCCTGCCGCAGATCGTGCCGGTCACCGAGTTCCGCGACGTCTTCGGCGTCGGCCTGACCAACATGATCGGCGGGGCGGATGTCGCGGCCGAGCTGAAGAAGGCGACGGAGACCTTCGCACCGGTGCTCGCCAAGAGCGAGCAGGGCTGACGATAACCAGCGAGATGGCCGGGCTTGACCCGGCCATCTCGCGACCAGTGCGCACTCTCGAAGAGATGCTCGGGTCGAGCCCGAGCATGACGGTTCCAGACGCATGACGAGCACGTCCCTGCCTGCCAGCCTCGCCAATGCTGCGCCTCCGGGCGCGGCCAAAGCCTCGGCGGATTTCACGCCGCGCTATTGGCTGTTCTCGCTGCCGGCCGTGCTGGTGATCGCGGCGGTGATCGTCTTCCCCTGGCTGTTCACGCTCTACATGTCCGGGCAGGACTGGAAGATCGGTGGCGGGGCGGAGTTCGTCGGCCTCGGCAATTTCGCCGCGCTCGCCAAGGACCAGCGCTTCATCGAGTCGATGGGGCACACGGCCTACTTCACGATATTGGCGGTGGTGCTCCCGATCGTCTTCGGCACGGCGGCAGCGCTGGTCTTCCACCGCGAATTCCCGTTCCGCGGCCTGCTGCGCACGGTCTTCGTCATGCCGATGATGGCGACGCCGGTGGCGGTCGCGCTGGTCTGGACGATGATGTTCCACCCGCAGCTCGGCGTGCTGAACTACCTGCTCTCGCTCGTCGGCATCGGTCCTTCGGCCTGGGTCTACGACCCGAACACCGTGATCCCGACGCTGGTCATGGTCGAGGTCTGGCACTGGACGCCGCTCGTCATGCTGATCGTGCTCGGCGGCCTCGCCGGGCTGCCGCGCGAGCCCTACGAATCGGCGCTGATCGACGGCGCGAATGACTGGCACATGTTCCGGCACATCACGCTGCCGCTGGTCTGGCCCTTCATCATGGTGGCGATCGTGATCCGCACCATCGATGCGCTGAAGGCCTTCGACACGATCTTCGTGATCACGCAGGGTGGGCCGGGCACGGCGTCGGAGACGCTCAACATCTTCCTCTATCTGCAGGCCTTCCAGTTCTACAAGATCGGCTACGCCTCGGCGGTCGTGGTGATCTTCTTCGTCATCATCATCATGCTCTCGCTGCTGCTGCTCTATGCGCGGCAGAAGTCGAAGTGGAACGCGTGATGAACCGCGCGCTCAAGAAACTCGGCTTCTACGCCTCGGTCTTCGTGCTGGTCTCGCCGGCGGTGCTGGTCTTCCTCTGGATGATCTCGCTGTCGCTCAAGAACGAGCTCGACAACACCGCCTTCCCGCCGGTCTTCATCCCGGATCCGCCGACGTTGAAGAACTATGTCGACGTCTTCGCGCAGAACAATTTCGGGCTTTATCTCTGGAACTCGATCCTGGTCACGGGCGGGGCGGTGCTGCTCGGGCTCCTGGTCGGCGTGCCGGCCGGCTACGGCATCGCGCGCGGCAAGGCGCATAAATTCGCGATCCTGATCCTGGTCGCGCGGATGACGCCGGCACTGTCCTACCTCATCCCGCTCTTCCTGCTCTTCCAGATCACGGGGCTGGTCGGCACGATCACCGCGCTCGTCATCACCCATCTGGTCATCACCATCCCAATCATCGTCTGGATCATGATCGGCTATTTCGAGAATGTGCCGATGGAGCTGGAGGACGCCTCGCGCATCGACGGCGCCACGACCTGGCAGGCTTTCCGCTATGTCGCGCTGCCGCTGGCGAAGCCCGGCATCGTGGTCGGCGGCATCCTCGCCTTCATCTTCTCCTGGAACAACTTCATCTTCTCGGTGGTGCTCGGCGGCAAGGCGAGCCGGACGCTGCCGTCCGCCGTCTACAACTCGCTCACCTTCGAGCAGATCTCCTGGGGCCCGCTGGCCGCGGCGGCTCTGCTGGTGACGCTGCCTGTGCTGCTGGTGACCGTTATCGCCCAACGCCAGATCGTCGCCGGGCTCTCGGCCGGAGGCCTCAAGGACGGCTAGCGAAACGCAACAGATTTGCCGGCGCCCGGCTTGCGGGCGCTTCTGTCTCCATACTAACATGTCAGCCACTGTTCAGACCTGAAAGTGTTCCCCATGGCCCTTGATCCCAACCGCTTCGGCCTCTCCTGCGCGATCACGACCCCGATGCGGGAGGGCGGGAGCGTCGACCTTGGACGCCTCGTCCATCATGCCCGCCACGTCCTGGCCCGCGGCTGCGACTCCGTCACGCTGTTCGGCACGACAGGCGAGGGGGCCGCGCTCGGTCTGCCGGCGCGCGGCGCGATGATGGGGGCGCTGATCGGGGCGGGGATCGATCCGGCCCGGCAGATCTATGCCGGCATCGCCGCAGCCTCGCTGCATGAAGCTGTCGAGCAGGCGCGGCTTGCGCTCGCTGCCGGGGCGAAGGGGCTGTTGGTTGCGCCGCCCTTCTACTTCAAGGGGGTCAGCGACGAGGGGCTCTATGCCTGGTTTGCGCAGTTCTTCGAGAAGCTCGGAGCTTCGGCGCGCAATGTCGTGCTCTACCACATCCCCTCGGTGACGGCGGTCGATATCAGCGTCGCGCTGGTGCAGCGGCTGAAGTCCGCGTTCCCCGGGCTGGTCATCGGCGTCAAGGATTCCTCCGGCAGCTACGCCAATACCGAGGCGCTGCTGAAGGCGCACGGCGAGCTCGCCATTCTGGTGGGCGACGAGCGCCAGCTCGCGAAGGCGGTGCGCAACGGCGCGCAGGGCACGATCTGCGGCCTCTCCAATCTGGTGCCGGAATTGCTTCGGCCGATGGTCTATGAGGGCAAGGACAGCCCGGTCGTGGATGCGCTGGTCGACGAGATCTGCTCGTACCCGGTGCTGGCGGCCGTAAAGGCGCTGGTCGGCCATGTTCACGGCGATGCCGGCTACGGCGCGATGCGTCCGCCGCTGGACGCGCTAGACGAGGCCAGCCGCAAGCGGCTGTTCGCCGCCTTCGATTCGATCACCCAGGCCAAGGCCGCCTGACGGGCGGCCTGAAGGAGAGATTGTGAGCCAGCCGGAGCAGGAACCGCGCGAGACCGAGCCGTTGAAGCTGAGGGAGCGCGCCTACGCCTCCTTCACCGAGCGGCTGCTGGCGCGCGAGATCAAGCCCGGCCAGTTCGTGACCCAGCGCGAGCTCGTCGCGATGACGGGCTTCCCGCTCGGCGCCATCCGCGAGCTGATCCCGCGACTGGAGGCGGAGGGGCTGATCAAGACCGTGCCGCAGCGCGGCATGCAGGTCGCCCATGTCGATCTCGACCTGATCCGCAACGCGTTCCAGTTCCGCCTCTTTCTCGAGAAGGAAGCGACGGCGCTCTATGCCCGCGACGCGACGGACGACGAAATCGCCGAGCAGCGCGCCAGGCATGAGGCCATCGTCGCGCGGGCGGAAGCGGGCGGCGATGAGCGGCTGATCGAGGACGCCGAGGATGTCGATCGCCTGATGCATGAGGCGATCATCGACCATCTCGACAACGACATCGTCAGCCAGGCCTTCCGCGTGACCTGGCTGAAGATCAGGCTGATCCGGCAATATGAGACCCGCATCCACAACAGCATCATCGTGCCGGTGATGCGTGACCACCTCGCCATCATCGAGGCGATCGAATCCCGCGATCCGGCGCGAGCAGCGGACGCGATGGCTGCCCATATCGGCAACGCCCGCGAGCGGGCAATGCGATACTGAGAAGCGATATTATCGAGAGGCAAGTGCAATAAGGACGGTTTTTCCGCGCAACGATATCGCAGCATGACGAGCCGGACTAACCGGCCGCAAAGGGAGGAAGCCAAGATGACGAAACTGACGAAGCGAGATTTCCTGCACGGCTCCGCGGCGCTGGGCGCGACCGTGTTCATGCCGGCGATCGCGCGGGCGCAGGCTACCGTGCTGCGCTGGGGCGAGATGCTGCCGGCGACGCATCCGCAGGTGCAGATGGTCGAGCGCATCGCCAAGCAGGTGAAGGAGAAGACCTCCGGCCGCGTCGATATCCAGGCCTTTCCGGCCGGCCAGCTCGGCTCCGGCAAGGACATGATGGAGGCGGTCGCCTCGGGCGCGCTGACCATGACGACAGATGGCGCGGCCGCGCTCGGCTCCTTCCTGCCGCAGCTCTCGGTGGTCGAGGCGCCCTATCTCTGGCGCGACGCCGCGCATATGGCGAAGGTCGCCAAGGCGCCGGTCTTCACGCAGATGAACGCCGAGCTGGAGAAGAAGCGCGGCATGCGGATGGCCGCCGTGACCTATTACGGCAAGCGCCACCTCACCACGGGCTCGAAGCCGGTGAAGACGGCGGCGGATGTCGCCGGGCTGAAGATCCGCGTCCCGCCCGTCGATACCTTCCGTGCCATGGTCGAGGCCTGGGGCGGCAAGGCAACGCCGGTGAACTTCAACGAGCTTTATCTCGCGTTGAGCCAGGGTGCCGTCGACGGGCAGGAGAACCCGCTGCCGACGATCCACAGCGCCAAGCTGCAGGAGGTGCAGAAGCATCTGATCCTGACCGGGCACATCATCACGCCGCGGCTGGTGATCGTGAACAGCGATTTCTGGAAGGGGCTGAAGGATGCCGATCGCGCACTGCTGGAAGCGGCGATCGCCGACGGCGTCGCCTGGCAGGATGCCGAGCTCGCCAGCCAGGAGACGAGCCTGGTGGCGACGCTGAAAGGCGCCGGCATGACGGTGACAGAGCCCGATCTCGAAAGCTTCTCCAAGCCGGTATTGGCGAGCCTGCCGAAGCAGTTCGAGAGCAAATGGGGCAAGGGCACCTGGGACGCGCTGGCGGCGCTGTGAGGCGCGGCTCGCGTCGCTAGCTCTCCGTCATGGTCGGGCTTGTCCCGACCCTCCACGCCTTCCCTCGTGGAGGGTCGCGTTCAAGACGTGGATGCTCGCCACAAGGGCGAGCATGACGGGAGGAGGCGACCGCATATGTCTTCCCTTCATTCGAGCATCAGGACATGACCGGTCATTCGATGAAATCCCTCGCCGGCTGGGCGGACAGGCTGGTCTACTGGGCCGCGGTCGTGCTGCTCTTGGCGCTGCTCGCCGTGGTGGTGCTCGGCGTGTTCTTCCGCCAGATCAACCAGCCGCTCGCCTGGTCCGATGAGCTCGCGCAATATCTCCTGGTCTGGACCGGTTTCGTCGGCTGGATCATCGCGGCGCGGCGGCGCTCGCATATCCGCATCATGGTCTTCGCGGCCAAGCTGCCGTGGCCGGCGCAGGCCGTGCTGGAGATCGTCACGCAGCTTTCGATCATCCTCTTCGCCGCGATCCTGCTGCGCTATTCCTGGGCGCTGATCGACCGGAACTGGGATGTCGAGTCGATCGCACTGCCGATCACCGCGGCGGCGCTGTATGTGCTGATGCCCTTCGCGGCGCTGGCGCTGGCGCTGCAGGCACTGGTCGAGATCGGGGATGTGCTGGCCGGGCGCCGGGTCGAGATCGCCGAGCCGGGGGCGCAGGCGCTATGACAACGCTGATGCTGCAGATCGTCCCGGTCTGGTTCGTGGCGCTGCTCATGGGCGTGCCGCTCTTCGTCTCGATGGCGCTCGCCGCGATCGCTTTTGCCTTCTTCGGCGGTTTTCCGCTCGGCATCGTGCCGCAGAAGATCGCGCAATCGGCCAACTCCTTCCCGCTGCTGGCCGCGCCGCTGTTCATCCTGATGGGCAACATCATGAATTCGGCCGGCATCACCGACCGGATCTTCGGCTTCGCCACGGCCTGCGTCGGCTTCATGCGCGGCGGGCTGTGCCACGCCAACATCCTCGCCAGCGTAATCTTCGCCGGCATGTCGGGCTCGGCGGTGGCCGATGCCGGCGGCGTCGGCACGCTCGAGATCAAGGCGATGCAGGACGAGGGCTACGACGCCGAGACGGCGGCCGCGATCACGGCAGCCTCGGCGACGATTGGGCCGATCATTCCGCCCTCGCTGCCGATGGTGATCTATGGCGTCACGGCCGATGTCTCGATCGGCGGCCTCTTCATCGCCGGCATCATTCCCGGCCTGCTGATGGCCGGCGCGCTGATGGCGATGGTCGTCTACATCGCCACGAAGCGCGACCTGCCGCGCCATCCGTTCCCGGGCGCGCGCCAGCTCTGGGTCGCCTACAAGGAGGCGCACTGGGCGCTGATGACGCCGGTCATCCTGTTCGGCGGCATGATGGGCGGCATCTTCACGCCGACCGAGGCTGCCGCCGTCGCGACGGCTTACGCGCTGGTTCTGGGCCTCTTCGTCTATCGCAGCTTCTCGCTGAAGACCCTGCCGGATCTCGTCGTCCAGACGGTCGAGACGACCGGGGTGGTTCTGGCGCTGGTGATGGCGGCCGCCGCGCTGGGCTGGTGCCTGTCGATTTCGCGGATTCCGCAGGTCGTAGGCCCAGTGCTGGTCGAATTCGCCGGCAGCCCGCTGGTCTATCTGCTGATCGTCAACCTGCTGCTGCTCTTCGTCGGCTGCTTCATGGAGGCGCTGGCGGCGATGCTGATCCTGATCCCGATCCTGACGCCGGCGGCGGCGCAGTTCGGCATTGATCCGATCCAGTTCGGGCTGATTTTCGTGCTCAACCTGATGATCGGCACGATCACGCCGCCGGTTGGCGTGGTGCTGTTCGTGACCTCGAAGGTCGCGAACATCTCCTTCGAGGCGATGTCGCGGGCGATCGTGCCGTGGCTCGCGCCGCTCATCGCCGTGCTGATCGCGATCACGCTTTGGCCGCCACTGACGACCTGGCTGCCGCAACTGGTGATGGGGAAATGAGCGGCTGAGCGGACGGGCCTACTGTCCCTCCGGCTCGCCGCCATTCTTGAGATAGCGATCGACCGGGATGACGACCTCGTGGTCGATCTGGCCGATCGCGTCCTCGTCCTTGCCCTTGTAGGGAATCGCCCTCAGCACGTGCCGGATGGCGTTGAGCCGGGCGCGCAGCTTGTCGTTGCTGCGCACGACATGCCAGGGCGCAGCCTCCGAGGAGGTGCGGCCGAGCATCGCGTCGAAGGCGCGGGAATAGTCGTCGAAGCGCGGGATCGCCTCGAAATCGATGGGCGAGAGCTTCCAGCGCTTGAGCGGGTCGTGCCAACGGGCATGCAGCCGCATCATCTGCATCTCGCGGCCGATGGTCAGGAAGAGCTTGACGATGCGGATGCCGTCGCGCGCCAGCATGCCCTCGAAGACCGGCGCCTCGCGCAGGAAAGCCTCCGTCTCCTCGGGCTTGCAGAAGCCCATGACGCGTTCGACGCCGGCGCGGTTGTACCAGGAGCGGTCGAACAGGACGATCTCGCCGGCCGCCGGCATCTGCGCGGCATAGCGCTGGAAGTACCATTGCCCCTTCTCGGTGTCGGAGGGCTTGGGCAGCGCGACGATGCGGGCCTGGCGCGGCGGCAGATGCTGGGTGAAGCGGGAAATGGTGCCGCCCTTGCCGGCGCCGTCGCGCCCCTCGAAGACGATGACGATCCGCTCGCCATGCTCGACGGCCCAGTGCGTCAGCTTGAGCAGCTCGATCTGCAGCGGCAGGAGCTCGCGGTCGTAGCGTTTGCGCTTCATCCGCTTGCCGTAGGGGTACCCGCCGCTGTGATAGGCGGCGTCGACGATGGCCTCCGGTAGTTCCTCGGCCTCGATGTCGAAGCCCAGGGACTTCGCGGTCTTGCGATCTGAAGCCGGCTTCGCTGTTGCTTTGGAGTTCTCCGAAGCCTTCGCGGGCTTCTTGCCGGTTTTGGCGTCAGTCTTAGCCATGGGCCTCTCCCTCGGCCTAAACTCTAGCCGGCTGCGGCGCGGAAGGGAATTGACGCCTCGCCGACTTCCCCGCAGAAGGGCGCCGCGCCGGCCGATGCCGGCAGTCTGCGGGCTCGCCATGGTCGATATCGTCACTACAGAGGTCGCCGCGACGCGCAGCCTGATCGAGGCGCTCGGCGCGCCGGTCGTGCTGCTCGATGAGCAGGGCGTCGCGCTGGCGCTGAGCCCGGGCATGCGGGCGCTCGTTCCGGGGCTGGAAATCGGCAAGGCGCTAGCGCTGGTGCTGCGCGACCCGGACCTCAACGACGCTATCGACGACGTCGCGCGCGAAGGCCGCGCCAAGACTGTCGAGCTCGTCGAGCGCGTGCCGTTCGAACGGGCCTACCGCATCCACATCGCAGCGCTGAAAGGCTCTAGCCGGCACGCGACGTTGCTGACCTTCCAGGACCTGAGCGAACAGCGCGTCATCGAGCGCATGCGGGTCGATTTCGTCGCCAATGCCAGCCATGAGCTGCGCACACCGCTGGCCTCTCTGCTCGGCTTCGTCGAGACGCTGCAGGGTCCGGCGCGCAACGACGAGAAGGCGCGCGAGCGTTTCCTCGGCATCATGCGCGAGCAGGGCCTGCGCATGGCGCGGCTGGTGGACGACCTGCTTTCGCTGTCGCGTATCGAGCAGCGCGCCCACGTCGCCCCGGACACGCCGGTCGATCTTGCCGGCATCGCCCGCGAGATCGTCGACTCGCTTGCCCTGCTGGCGCGCGAGCGGGAGGTCACGCTGACGCTCAACACGCCGCGCGAGCCGCTGCAGGTGCCGGGAGACCGCGACGAGCTGCTGCGGTTGATGGAGAACCTCGTCGAGAACGCGATCAAATACGGCAAGCAGGGCGGCGAGGTGACGATCACCGTCGACGCCGGCGAGACCGAAGCCAGCTTTCAGGTTCGCGACGACGGGCCCGGCATCGCGCCTGAGCACCTGCCGCGCCTGACCGAGCGCTTCTACCGCGTCGACACCGCCGCGAGCCGCGAGGCGGGCGGCACGGGGTTGGGCCTCGCGATCGTCAAGCACATCGTGCTGCGCCATCGCGGGCGGCTGACCATCGAGAGCAAGCCGGGCGCGGGCGCGACCTTCAAGGCGATCCTGCCGCGCTTCGAGGCGGCGGGTCGGTAAACGGACTGGGCCGCATCCGCCTTTTCGGCCCTGCGGCTATTCCTTCGAGCGCGCGAAGGCCGGCACCTGGAAGCGTCGGCGATAGGCGCCCGGCGTCATGCCGGTGACGCGCTTGAACAGGCGGCGGAAGAAGGCGGCGTCCTCGTAGCCGACCTTCCAGCTGACAGCGTCCGCGGAGGCGTCCGTGCGTTCGAGCCGGCGCTTGGCGTCCTCGATCCTGAGGCGCTGGACGTAGTCGATGGGCGAGAAGCCCGTCGCCTCGGTGAAGCGGCGTTTGAAGGTGCGCTCGGCGAGGCCGGAGCGCCGCACCATCTCCTCGATGGGGCTGGCGACGGCGAAGTGGCTCGCGAGCCAATCTTGCGTATCCGCGACGACGGCGTCGCCATGGTCGGTGCGGCCCTGGAAGACGATGTAGGGCGCGAGCCCGTCATGATGCCATTGCAGCGCGAATGAGCGCGCCACGGTCTGTGCTGCCGTGGCGCCGACATGGCGGACGATGAGATAGAGCACCAGATCATGCCAGGTCATCGAGGCGCCGGAGGTGACCAGCTCCTCGCGGCTGCCGGAGACCATCAGCACGCGCTCCGGGCTCAGCGGCACGCGGGGGAAGGCGCGGGCGAAGGCCTCGGCATAGGCCCAGTGGACGGTCGTGTCCTGAGCGTCGAAGAGCCCGGTCTCGGCGAGCAGGAACACGCCCGAGCAGGCCGAGCAGAGCAGGGCGCCATCGGCATGCATGCGCCGCGCCCAGTCGACGAGCTGCGGATAGCGGCCGGTCTTCCAGCCCTCCGGGCCGAGCAGGATCGAGGGCACGATGACGATATCGGTCCTCGCGACCTCGCCGACCGCGCGATGCGGCTCGACCGGCAGGCCGCTGGCGAGCTGCACGGCGCCGCGCTTGGCAGCGACGATCTCGACCGCGAAAGGAGCCTGCGTCGGCAGGGCCGGCTCGATCTGGCCGAGCATGCGGAAGGAGCCGAGCACGTCGTAGATGCCGCTCAGCGTCGAGATCACCGCATCCGGGATCGCGACCAGGCTGACATGCAGCGGCCTCGTCGTCTCCGACATTTCCGGACCTCCTGGCACGAACGGACCGTGCCTGGCCGAACTCGCACTGCCGGGCCGGGCGGCGGCTCGCCATCCTGCCGCCATCTCCGCGCAAGGGGCGCGGGAATGCAAGGAAAGAGCGAAAGATGACGGTCAACCAGGAGAAGCTCGACGCGCTCGTCGGGCGTCTGATCACGGAGATCTCGGCGGGCTATGGCGGGGTGATGGTCGCGCTCGGGGACAAGCTCGGGCTCTACAAGGCGATGGCGGGGGCGGGGCCGCTGAGTTCGCAGGAGCTGGCCCGGCGCAGCGGCTGCGCGGAGCGCTATGTCCGCGAATGGCTGAACTCGCAGGTGGCCGGCGGCTATCTCGACTATCATAAGCTGTCGCGAACCTATGAGCTGTCGCCGGAGCAGGAGGCCGTGCTGGCGAACGAGCTGAGCCCGGTCTTCCTGCCCTTTGCCTGGCAGATCGTCGCCTCGATGTGGGCGGACGAGGACAAGACGCTCGCCGCCTTCCGGTCCGGCAAGGGCGTGAGCTGGGGCGAGCACGACGAACGGTTGTTCTGTGGCATCGCGGCGTTCTACCGGAACGCCTATAGCGCGAGCCTGATCGATGCCTGGCTGCCGATGCTCGACGGGGTGATGGGCAAGCTCGAGAAGGGAGCGACCGTCGCCGATGTCGGCTGCGGCCATGGCCACTCGACCGTGCTGATGGCGACGGCCTTCCCCGAAAGCCGGTTCTGGGGCTTCGACACCCATGGCGAGTCGATCGAGATTGCCCGTCGCGTCGCGAAGGCGGCCGGTGTCGAGGATCGCGTGAACTTCGAGATCGCAAAGGCCGATGGCTATGAGCGGCGCGGCTATGATCTCGTTTGCTTCTTCGACTGTCTTCACGACATGGGCCGGCCGGTCGAAGCGGCGCGCTATGCCTCCTCGGCTATGGCCGAGGACGGCACGCTGATGCTGATCGAGCCCTACGCCGGCGACCGTGTCGAGGAGAACATCAACCCCATCGGCCGGCTCTACTATGCGGGGTCGACGACGATGTGCTGCGCTCACGCGATCTCGGAAAAGGGCACGCATGTGCTCGGTGCGCAGGCGGGACCGCAGCAGCTGGAGACGGTTCTCAAATCGGCGGGGTTCGGCAGCGTCCGCAGGGCCGGCACGACGCCGTTCAACCTGATATCGAGGCCCGGCAGTAAGCAGGCTTTCCGAAGCCTATGGCCCATCCTCCTTGGTATCGGCAGGGAGGATGGGCGAGCCTTCGGTCCAGAAGCCATGCCGAAGATCGATGGCAAGGTTTCGCGCAGGGGCAGGAGCAGGGGCGTCCGGCCGGGCCGAGCCGGGCGCGGTTGAAAGCGCGGGCCTCTGCTCCCAAGTCAGCCCTTCTATCCCGCCGCGAGAACAGTTCCCGTATGAAACGATCCGATCGCAAGCGCGCCCTCATGCTGCGCAACCCCAAGGCGCGACGCGGGCAGGAATCGCTCGACAGCCCGCTGGAGCAATTGGCGCGCGGCGGGATCGACGTCACGATGGAGACGTTCGAGGCCCTGCCGGAGATCGCGCGCGACATCGTGCGGCTGCGCAGCATGGCCGACCTCATCGTCATCTGCGGCGGAGACGGGTCGATCTCATCCGGCGCGCTGGCGGTGATGGAAAGCGGGCTGCCGCTGGGCATCATGCCGATGGGAACGGCGAACGACCTCGCCCGTACGCTGGCGATCCCGATGGATCTGACGGAAGCGGCGAAGGTGATCGCCGATGGTCATAAGCGGCGCGTCGACATGGGAACGGTGAATGGCCACGCTTTCTTCAACGTCGCCAGCATCGGCCTGAGCAGCGACCTCGCGCAGGGGCTCGACCCCACGCTGAAAAAGCGCTTCGGCCGGCTGGGCTATGCGCTTGCGGCCACCAAAGTGCTGACGAAGGCCTCGCGCTTTCACGCCACGATCACCGAGAAGGGCCGCACCACCGAGGTCGACACCTTCCAGATCGCCATCGGCAATGGCCGGCATTACGGCGGCGGCAACGTCGTGCGGGACGATGCCGAGATCGATGACGGCCATCTCGACCTTTACAGCCTCGAGCTGAAGAACCTCTGGAAGCTCGCGCTCATGCTGCGCTCATTCCGATCCGGCACGCATGGAGCCTGGCAGGAGGTCCGCACCGCGCGATGCGTCGAGTTCGACATTGAGACCAGGCGCCCGATGCCGGTGAACACCGATGGCGAGATTGTCACGGCGACGCCGGCGCATTTCAAGGTCCATCCCGGGGCCGTCGCCGTCTTCGCGCCCGAAGCCGACCCCCGCACAGCGCCCATTCGCATGCCGATGTTCCACAGGTGATCCGGGATATCATGCATCGGGTTCAGTCGCCTGCGACAAGAGTCTTCCCGCAAGCGATCCGCCGAGTTGGACGGGGCCCTCGCATATTGGCCAATCACCGCGACACTAGCTGCGAGCGCGTATCGTTCACATCGCCTCACGGGCCACCGTCTGGAAATCTAAGCTTACGTTGCTCGGCCAAGTTGCGAACCCGGGCTATCATCGGCTTCGTCCGCTTCCGGGCAGTGTGCCAACGTCCGGAAGTGATGCTGTGGACGGCTCTCCACGCCTGCGGGAGCCTAAGCTCCTGCAATGTAGGAGGAGAGCGTCATGTTCAAGGTCGTCACAGTCGGTCTGGATATCGCCAAGTCCGTTTTTCAGG
>Ga0209256_1002156_pt1 | contig 16976 bp, 27 predicted proteins | sample AraplaCol_mCL_r2_2_FD_184270 | JGI IMG/M metagenome (GOLD analysis project Ga0209256, IMG submission 184270) | Arabidopsis root microbial communities from North Carolina, USA - plate scrape MF_Col_mCL_r2 (SPAdes) (version 3) | ecosystem: Host-associated > Plants > Roots > Endosphere | place...
GTTTCGGCCCCTGGTGTTCGTAATGCGGGCGCCAGACCTCCTTCTGGATCATGTCGGCCACCTGCGCCGCGCCGCCTTGCTCCCTGGCTCGCTCGGGACCCTTTCAGGTGAAAGCGTCCGGCATCGAATTCTTGCGCTGGTCGATAAAGGCCTTGAGCTTTTCGTCGATCGCGGGATCGAGGTAAGGCGCTTCGTAGTGTTCCAGCCAGCTGCGGGCGAGCGCATTGGCGCGCTGCTCGATGCGCTTTTCGCCTTCCACTTCCCACTGCTCGAAGGAATTGTTGTCGGCGAGCGGCGAGCGATAGAAGGCCGTCTGGAAGTTGGCCTGGGTATGGGCGCAGCCGAGATAATGGCTGCCCGGGCCGACTTCGCGGATTGCGTCCAGCGCCTGGGCTTCTTCCGAGAGATCGATGCCCTCGGCCATCTTCTGCATCATGCCGAGCTGGTCCTGGTCGATCATGAACTTCTCGTAGGACGAGACGAGACCGCCTTCGAGCCAGCCGGCCGCATGCAGCACGAAGTTGGTGCCGGCAAGCAGCGTCATGTTAAGCGTGCTGGCCGATTCGTGCGCTGCCTGTGCATCCGGAACCTTGGAGCCGCAGAGCGAGCCGCCGGTACGGAACGGCAGCTTCAGGCGACGGGCGAGCTGGGCAGCACCGTAGGAAACCAGCGACGGCTCCGGCGTGCCGAACGTCGGAGCGCCCGACTGCATCGAGATCGAGGCGGCGAAGGTGCCGAACAGAACCGGCGCGCCCTTGCGGATGAGCTGGGTGAAGGAGGCGCCGGCGAGAACTTCGGCGAGAATCTGCGTCAGCGTGCCGGCAACCGTCACCGGGCTCATGGCGCCCGAGAGGATGAACGGCGAAAGCACGCAGGCCTGGTTGTGGCGGGCATAAACCTTCAGCGCCCCCACCATGGTCTCGTCGAAGACCATCGGCGAGTTGGCGTTGATGAGGTTCAGCGTGACGCAATTGTTTTCGACGAACTCATCGCCGAATACGATCTTCGCCATGGCGATCGTGTCTTCCGCGCGCTCCGGCGCCGTCACCGAGCCCATGAAGGGTTTGTCGGAATATTTGATATGGCTGTAGACCATATCGAGGTGACGCTTGTTGACGGGAATATCGACCGGCTCGCAGACCGTGCCGCCCGACGAATGTATCGACGGCGCCATATAGGCAAGCTTCACGAAATTGCGGAAATCCTCGATCGTCGCATAGCGGCGGTTGCCCTCGAGGTCGCGCACGAAGGGAGGGCCGTAGACCGGCGCGAAGATCGTCGCCTTGCCGCCGACCTGGGCGCTGCGCTCCGGATTGCGGGCATGCCAGGTAAATTCGGATGGCGCCGTCTTCAGGAGTTCGCGGCAGAGCCCCTTGGGGAAATGCACGCGCTGGCCGCGCACGTCGGCACCGGCCTCTTTCCAGAGTTCGAGCGCCTCGGCGTCGTCGCGGAATTCGATGCCGATTTCCTCAAGGATCGTGTCGGCATTGCGCTCGATGAGCTGCAGGCCTTCCTCGTCGAGGACCTCATATTCGCGAATCTTGCGCTGGATATAGGGCAGAGACGGTCCCGGACCGCCCCCGGTGCGCGACGCACGCCGTGCTGCCGCTCCCCGTCCCTCGCCACGCGAGCGGCGACCGCCGCCTTCACCCGCGCCCTGATCTGTCACGTCGCTCATTCGCTTTTCCTCTCCCGCGCATCACTTTTTGCGCCTTCAAGCATCAATTGGTCCTAATGCTACCAAGCATAGGGGGCCTTGCGGGTCTCAATGCGCCAAGGAGTGGCGCAACTCGAACACTACCGAGAAGCGACCACAGGACGCCAAAAACCGCGTGGCGCGAATATATTGTTTTTGTTAAGAATATGCAGGCGTCAAAAGAAGCTGCCCTCCCGTCGCTTTTTGTCATATGCGACGTCGCTTTCGAAAACAGATTTTTAGAAATCGAACGCTATGGATTGATGGACGCGCCCGGAATATTTGCGCGGCCGTGCCAGGAACCGAGGAACCCCAATATGGCAGACGATGAAATCATTCTCGAGGACCTTTCCGACGAAGAACTTGTGCAGCAGATGCACGACGACCTCTATGACGGTCTGAAGGAAGAAATCGAGGACGGGACCCACATCCTGCTCAAGCGCGGCTGGACGCCCTACGATGTCCTGACCCAGGCGCTGGTCGAAGGCATGCGCATCGTCGGCATCGACTTCCGCGACGGCATCCTGTTCGTGCCGGAAGTACTTTTGTCGGCTAACGCCATGAAGGCCGGCATGACCATCCTGCGTCCGCTGCTTGCCGAAACCGGCGCGCCGAAGCTCGGCAAGATGGTGATCGGCACCGTCAAGGGTGACATTCACGACATCGGCAAGAACCTCGTCGGCATGATGATGGAAGGTGCCGGCTTCGACGTCGTCGACCTCGGCATCAACAACCCGGTTGAGAACTACCTCGAAGCGATCGAGCGCGAGCAGCCGGACATTCTCGGCATGTCGGCGCTTTTGACCACCACCATGCCCTATATGAAGGTCGTGATCGACACGCTGAAGGAAAAGGGACTACGCGACGACTACGTCGTTCTCGTCGGCGGTGCGCCGCTGAACGAAGAATTCGGCAAGGCCGTCGGCGCCGACGCCTATTGCCGCGACGCGGCGATCGCCGTCGAAACCGCCAAGGACTTCATGAAGCGCAAGCACAACCGGCTGGCAGCTGGCTAAGCTTCGGGCAATCCGAGATGAAAAAGCCGGCCGCAGAAGTGAAATCCGCGGCCGGCTTTCTTATGTCTGGCTGGTTCGGCGTGGGCGACGGAGGCCGTGCCCAGTCGTTTGCCGTCAGGCTTAGTTGACGGAGTGTGCCACCTTCTTGCCGGCCGACTGTGTCGCGTTGACAGTGTTTGCAGTATCCTGCCCGATGCCGCGGATGGTGTTGCCGCAGGCGGTGAGCGTTGAGAGGGCGACGAGAACGGCGCCGACGGTTGCAAGGGTCTTTACTGTCATGGTCAGGTTCCTTCCCGCTTATAGCCACATGGAATCAAGATGGAAAAAATATCGTCGGCAATAGAACGTGCACAACCGAAAAAAGTTCACGTGATCGGTTGTGGCGCCATCGCGCGCGAAATCCTGGCGATCTGCGAGGCAAACGGGCTCGCCCATATCGACCTCAACTGTCTGCCCGCCATCTGGCACAACACGCCTGAAAAGATCACGCCGGGCATTCGTGACGCGATCGCCAAGGCGCGCGCCGAAGACTTCGAGCGCATTTTCGTCGCCTATGCCGATTGCGGCACCGGCGGCCATCTCGACCGGCTCTGCGAGGAGGAAAAGGTCGAGCGCATCCCCGGCCCGCACTGTTATTCCTTCTTCGCCGGCAACGCGGATTTCGCCCGCCGTTGGGACGACGACATCACCGCCTTTTTCCTCACCGATTTCCTCGCCCGCCAGTTCGAAGCCTTCGTCATCGAACCGCTCGGCCTCGACCGGCATCCGGAACTGCGCGACATGTATTTCGGCCATTACCGCAAGTTGGTCTATCTCTCGCAGCAGGAGGACAAAGCCCTGCAGGAAAAGGCGAAGAAGGCAGCCGAAACGCTCGGGTTGGAATACGAATATCGCTTCACCGGTTACGGTGATCTGGCGACGTCGCTGATCAGGGCGTGATGGAACGGCGGCCGAAGTGGCCGCGGCAGATCTAGCTGCGCGCGGCGATCACGAGGCCGGTGGCAATCATGGCGCTGCCGGCCACCCGGTTCAGCGCCCGGACCGCCCGGGTGGTGCGGAACCACCGTGACGATGCCGCAGACAAGAGCGCATAGCCACCCATCGTGACAACATTGACCGCGAAAACGACGGCAAGCACCGTCCCGATCCCGAAGCGATCAAGGCTTTCGAGGTCGAGGATCAGCGGCATCAGGCTGGCATGAAAGAGGATCGCCTTCGGATTGCCGAAGCCGATGGCAGCGCCGAGCGCCAGCGAGCGCATCCATCTGCGCTCGCCCGATGCCACCTCCGCCTCAACCGTCGCAGCCGCGCGCCACATCCGATATCCGAGGAAAATCAGATAGCCGGCGCCAGCATATTTGATGGCAAGAAACAGCCAGCCGAACGTCTGTGCAATGACCGTGAGGCCAGCAAGCGCGACGCTTACGAGCACCATATCGCTGAGCGCGATACCGAGGCCACAGGCCAGCGCCGGGCCAACGCCACGGCTGATACTGGTGGAAATGACCGCGAACATGGCAGGCCCCGGGGTGACCGCGGCCAGGAACAGTGCCAGAGCATATGTGGAGATAACAGCAAGGGTCATGGCTAAGGCCTGGGAAAATTCCTCGATCCAAGCATATAGGCACGATCGCTCGACCTACACAAATAGACAAACACACAAAAAATTGGATCCACGCGCATATACAATGACATGCGCAAGACAAACCGAAACAATCTTCAAGAGAAGAAACACTCGAAAACATATCTCGAGAAAAACCAGGCCTCACGATCTGTAACTATTCAATTTAAATCTCGTCGACTTCAGAATTTATTTTGGAACCATGTGCGCTCCACCTCGTTTAGCTACCAGATCATATCTCCACCCCTGACGCTTCCTCTGCCGCCTGACAATTGGCCGTCTTTGCGCCAAGCACCGATCCAACACGCGGGAGCGTCTCCAGTGACCAGGCATTTCAAGTATGACAAAGAGGCCCTGCTTCGTGGCTGGGACGCAGTCTACGATCTCGAAGAGTTCATTGTGGCCTATCGCCTGCCACCGCTTGCCGCGCGCGAAATCTTCGCAAAGGCCGGCCCCCGCCGGCTCGATCTGGCAAATGCGATGGACGCACGAGACATAACGGCGCCCCAGGACCAGTCGAAACACGCTCAAGGTGCTTGAGTGAAGTTCTTTGCGCTGGCGCGACAACGCGTGCAGGGTGCTCCATCGACAGCGATTGAAGCGGGCGCTGTCGCAAACAGGCCTTTCCGTGCCTGCGCCCCAACCAAAGGAGGACGTAGTGTCTTCCAGCAATCCAGAACACTATCTTGATTCAGACGACCTCAGCCTGTTGGTCGAGGTGCTTACCGTTGCCGGTTTCTACGGAACGACAGCGACGGCAGATCCGGCCGGACGGCTTGCCGCGGCACGCTTCCTGATGACTGCTCTCGAAAGCGGCATCGACACCAGTGCGACGCTCGCCGCAGCACTTGTAGAGCGTGCGGATGCCTCAAACGGCGAACATCAGACGCCGGCACAGTTAAAAGCCGAGGCGATTGACCGATGGGATGACGAGGGCGGCGCCGTTTCGGATGTCGTCGCCAAGCCTGCGGCCTGACCGCCGCTTGCGGCTAACCGATTGATCGCGTGCGCTATTCCGGCGCCGGAAGGGAGAATTCGATGTACACGCTGCCCAACCTGACGGGCCATAATCTCAGCCACCACGACATCGTGGTGGTCCGGAGGGTTTTTGAAGCGACCTGCTCGAAAATATGTATTCAGCGTCCCGGCGACCATGCCGACCGCCTGGCCAGATTCATTGTGGACGAGTTTCGGTTCGGCAATACCGACGAGGCTTCGCTCCTTGAATGTGCCCTATGGCACGAGACACGGGGCAGCCTGCCCGAGGCGAAGCGCCACTCGATCGTTGACATACAAACAGCATTGGCCCGAGAGAACCACGATCTCGGCTGAACACAGGCAACAGATTTGCGGTCGAGACGCCCAGTAGTCGCTCTACCCGTCGAACTGTAACCGCCGTTCCAACCGTCCGATTTCTGCTATCTGGCCGCCGCTCACGAGCAGCCAGCACGGCCAGGCGCGTCGCCTGGAACATGACAGTGAGCCCTCGAACAACAGGAGCCATCATGGCCAAGGACATCAAGACACTGGACGTGCTTTTTCACGATACGTTGAAGGACGTCTACTTCGCCGAGAACAAGATCGTCGACACGCTGCCGAAGATGCGCGATGCCGCCAAGAGCAAGCCGCTCAAGGACGCGTTTATCAAGCATCTCGCAGAGACGAAGGTCCATGTCGAGCGGCTGGACGAAGTGTTCAAGATCATCGGCAAGAAGCCTGAGAAGAAGACCTGTGACGCGATCATGGGCATCACCAAGGAAGGCGCCTCGATCATGGAAGCGTATCAAGGCTCGCCCGCGCTCGACGCCGGACTACTTGCAGCCGCACAGGCTGTCGAACACTACGAAATGTCACGCTACGGCACGCTGAGGACCTGGGCGCTGGAGTTGGGCATGAAAGACGCCGCCAAGCTGCTTCAGACGACGCTCGACGAAGAGCAGGCGACGGACATTGCCCTGACCGCGATCGCCACCAAGGTCGTCAATCAGACCGCCGAAAAAGCGGCCTGACACAAGCACCAGCCCGGCTTGATCCTTTATCGAGCCGGGCAAAGGCTGCGGTTCCGGCGGCCATCTCGACCGGCTCTGCGAATTGAAGAGGTCGAGCGCATCCCCGGCCCGCACCGTTATTCCTTCTTTGCCGGCAACAGGGATTTCGCCCGCCGCCGGGACGACGACATAACCGCTTTTTTCCTTACCGATTTCCTCGCCCGCCAGTTCGAAACCTTCGTCATCGACCCGCTCGGCCTCGACCGGCATCCGGAGCTGCGCGACATGTATTTCGGCCATTACCGCAAGCTGGTCTATCTCTCGCAGCAGGAGGACAAAGCCCTGCAGGAAAAGGCGAAGAAGGCAGCGGACTATCTCGGGCTTGAATGCGAGTACCGCTTCACTGGCTATGGCGATCTCGCGACCTCGCTGATCAGGGCGTGAGTATGCGACTTGTCGCGCATGGCGCGCGGTGTCGCAGGTTGGGGCATCACACGCTGGCCCTGCTAGCGCGCATTTACTCTATCGGTTGATTGGGCGCTCCGACCGGCACACGCGCCACGATGGGCCTTCCCGCATAGGACAGAACGCTGCACAACCTGCTGGCTGCAACTCCACCGCTGACCACAGGATTGCCCGTCATGAGCGCACTGCTTTCCGCCGAACTCGCCTAGTACGCCACCGGCCGCTTCTACGAGGCGAACGACGGCACGTTGGCCGACTACGGCTATTTCCTGCACCTGCCTTTTCTTGATGCCCAGATGTTTGATGGAGAACCGGGCGAAACGACTGCCCATTTCACCTTCGCCGCCAAGCCTTTCAAGGCGCAAGCGGCGGCAAACGGTGTCCTGTCTCTCGGCCTCGACCCGGTCGGCGAATTTTCGCTCTATCTTCAGCGCAAGCCGGTTGGAACCTTCGATGACCCCGCCTCCTTCGCCAAGGGAGAATGCATAGCCACGTTCCGGCGGATCAGCCTGGTGGTGGGAACCACGGTCTCCGACACCATCGCTGGGACAACGGCGGTGCTGTTCGGCACCAATGTGTTTTCGGCCCGCCTGATTGCAAGCGCACCGTTCGATTTCGGCGGTCGCCGCCATGATTTCGCACACTATCTCGGCGCGGGCATCACGCAATTCGGCACGTCCGCCGCCACGCAGATCGAGCCGACGCCGGTGGGCTACAAGCGGGTGCTGCCGTTCACGGGCTCGGCCATCGCCCTCGGTCGAGCCGGCTAGAGCCGATCACGGAGGCTGATGCCGCCAGCGCCCATTGCCGCCGGCAACGACATTGTCTGACGGCGGCGGAAGCAGGAACCGAGCACTTTACGGCGAGCCTTATATAGGGTACCCCCCTATATAATATTGGAGCCAGCGGCATGAGCAATCACCAACACGACCATCATCACCACCACAGTCACCACGGGCATTCGCATGGCGAAGGACGCGTGCTCGCGGCGCGCCACGATCACGTCTTCCTTGGCGGCAATCACGAGCGCAACGAGCGGCGGACCTGGATCGTCATCGCGGTCACCGCGACGATGATGGTGATCGAGATCGCGGCCGGGCAGGTCTTCGGGTCGATGGCGCTCGTTGCCGACGGCTGGCACATGTCGACCCATGCCGCCGCGATGCTGATTGCTGCACTCGCCTATCTCTATGCGCGCAAGCATTCGAACAACCGCCGCTTCACCTTCGGCACCGGAAAGCTTGGCGACCTCGCCGGCTTTTCCAGCGCCATCGTGCTGGCGCTCATCGCGCTGCTGATCGGTTAGGAAAGCCTCCAGCGCCTGAGCGCACCTGTCAGCATCGATTTCAGCGAGGCCATTCTCGTCGCCGTGGCCGGCCTCGTCGTCAACCTGGTCTGCGCCTGGCTGCTGAAGGATGATCACGGCCATCACCATCACGAACACCATGGGCATCACCACGGACACCACGGCGGGCAGGATCGAAACCTGCGCGCCGCCTATCTGCACGTCCTCGCCGATACGCTGACCTCGGTTCTCGCAGAAGCACGGGCCGCATAGTGACGGCGCCCGAAACCGGAGTGACCGATGACCCATACCATCCGTGAAAAACAGAAGCTCATCAACCGGGTCCGGCGGCTCCGGGGCCAGATGGAGGCGGTCGAACGGATGCTCGAGGAGGAAAAGGGCTGCGCCGAGGTCATGCAGGTGATCGCCGGCATCCGCGGCGCGGTCAACGGCCTGATGGCGGAGGTTGTCGAGGACCACATCCACATGCATCTGGCCGCGGCCGACCTGTCGCAAAAGGACCGGGATGAAGCGGCGGCGGAACTGGTCGACGTGGTGCGCGCCTATATGAAATAGGCCGGGCGGAAAGGACACCGCCTCCGCCGCCGGAATTAGCGGCATCCCCCGCCAAGCTGCTTCAGACGCGACGCTCGACGAAGAGCAGGCGACGGACATTGCCCTGACCGCGATCGCCATCGCCACCAAGGTCGTCAATCAGACCGCAAATGCTCACCTCGCCTTTTTCGTCTGAAGAATTGGACCGATGGGGAAAATCAGGGTGGCGGCATGGCGTTTGATCGCGCCGCAACACCTGGAACGTTCCATTGATCGGAGCTCAGTTTCTTGCCGTGGTTCTCGTATCCTCGGGCACGCCGGAAGGGGACACTGTTTGCGCCCGTTCTTCGAGCTCGGCTGCGACCCACTCGAGAAACAAGTTGTAAGCGACCGCCAACAGGGTGGGTCCAAGAAAGAGCCCGATCAGCCCAAAGGCAAGCACTCCGCCGACGAGTCCAAACAAGCCGAGCAACACCGGCAGGTTGCTGTTTTGGTTGAGCAGATACGGCCGAAGAAAGTTGTCAATGCTGCTGACGAGCAGGAGCCCCCAGACGGCGACGAAGATCGCCCAGCCCATGGAACCTTGCAACAGCAACCAAAGCGCCATCGGTACCCAGAGAAACGGCGGGCCTCCCGGCACGAATGACAGTGCAAAGGTCAGGCCGCCCAACAATATCGGTTGGGGCACACCGGCGATCCAGAACCCGGTGCCGGCCAGCAAGCCCTGCGCAAGGGCAGTTCCGATCATGCCGTAGACGACACCCTTCACGGTCATACCGATGACCATCAGCAATCTCTTGGCGCGGGGACCGGCAACGCGCTCGCTGATCTGGCGCATGAAGCCGATCATACGGCGACCATGCAGGAACAAAAAGAAGGTGATGAATATGCTGAGTGCGAGCTCAAGCAGGACGGCCCCGAGGGCCGCTCCGCCTGCAAGCGCCATATCGGTGACGGGTCCCGTCAGTTTCTTGAGTTCAGCTATGAACGCTGGGGCGTCATGAGCGAGGTTCTCCCAGTAGGCCGCAACGCCTTCGCCAATGATCGGCAGGCCCTTGACCCAGTTGGGCGGCACCGACGGCCCCTCTTCCAGGACGTGCGCAATCGCTTCGGCAACAGTCTTTATATCGTCCACGAGCGCGGTCACAAGGAACGCAAGGGGTGCTGCCAAGACAAAGACGACCAGCATCGTCATTATCGCCGCGGCAGCTGGGCGATATCCTCCGACGGCACGTTCGCATTGGCGGTAGAGCGGCCAGGTCGAGAAACAGATCACCGCAGCCCACAACAAAGCCGACAGGAAGGGCCAGAGGACCAGGGCGCAACCGATCACCAGCAGGGCAAGCGCGCCCGTACCGAGAACAGGCCCTATCCATCTGCGAGAATCTGACATTGCCCGATCCGCCTCCTCCAGGGGCACCTTTTCACAGACGACACACTCGCCGGATCGAGCAGACGACGAGCCTAGGCCGGCATCCGATGGACTGCCGGCGCAGGTCCGACGAGGCTAGAGATTTGAGTGACCGCAACGTGGCTCGCTCACGAACTCATACGACGCAATGTCGGGCAATTGCCCGCCTTGCTAGGTCTCCCTCGGACAACCCGATCCATTCAGAAAGGGCCTACGTGTCCGTCCGTAGACGAATGGCTCAATACCAGCGACCGCGACCGTACCAGCCGCCGCCGCCGAGCAAGAGAACGATGAGAACGATGATGAGTAGTGTGGTGATATCCATTTGGGTCTCCTGGGAGTACCCTGGTTATCGTCGATCAAGATGATGGACGATGCTATTTTTTGCTGTACTCCAACGTAGGATGTAACGCGCCAGATGTGCCTTCGTTCCGGCGCCCAGAGGCGGGCGGCCATAAAGCCGCCCGCCGTCGTTTGGGGTGTTATTTGGCGCGGTGCCAGACGCCGTTGACGCCGTCACCCTTGACGTCGCCAGCCTTCGTGTCTTCGGCATAGGTGTAAAGCGGCTTTCCGTCGTAGGCCCACATCTGCTTGCCGGCGGTGTCCTTGACCAACGACCACTCGCCATCTGCCTTTGCATTCGCTGCGGCGTGGAAGGCCGGCCATTTCTTCAGGCAATCGGCGTCGCAGTTCGACTTGCCCTTGGTGTCCTTGTCGAACGTGTAGAGGGTCATGCCTGTATCCGTGGCCATGACCTTGCCCATCTTCGTGTCGACCATCTTGCCTGGTTCTGCGGCAAAGGCCGTCCATGACGTAGCGGCAGCCACGCCCAATGCGATCAGAAAGGTTTTCATGATTTTTCCCATCGGGGATGCCGGCGGAATGCCAGTAGTGCCCCGAAGTCTAACACATGCAAACGTGTCGCTTCGATTGCGGTTCCACGAACGCGAAGTTGGAGGCGTCTATCGGCTCGGACAAGAGCGGAACCTTGACCGACAACGTCAACCGCCGTGGCGGCTGCCTTGGTGCGGCGGAACTAGCTCTCATCTTCCGGCGGGCGGGGCGGAACCTTTATCGTGCCCCTGCGTATGCCGTCTTTGAGATTGAGAATATCCAGAAGATCATCCGCTTCATCGCGCGGCAAGTTCGACAGCAGAGAGCCGTGAAGAACGACCGGCTGCCCGGTGAAGACATCGACCACCGCCCAGACATTGTTGGCTTCGACCTTGAGACCGTACCGTAGCGTTGCCATGGTTCAGCCCAGTCCACAATCGGGGTTCACGACCTGGCCCTGATCCGCCAGATGCGGCATGGCTGAGCGACCATCGGCGTTGCCCTGAGGCGGTCTGAAGGCCCAGACAAGGACAACCGACAGGGCAAACAGAAGCAGGCAGAAGACCAAACGGGAGGACATTGCGCCTCTCCTTCTTCGAATGAGATCATCGCGGCCGGGCGTCATCAGGCTTGAGTAAGGAAACGTGCAAGCGCCTTTTGCAAGGTGTCGGCAGCCGTTCGGTTCAGGGCCCCTTCGATCGCAGTCTCCAATTCCAAACGATGAGCTTACCACATCGGCAATTGACGCGGGGCTTTATCGAGCGGACAACGGAAAACCGTGAGGGAGTGACGGTTGATGAGCCCCGACATCCGGAGAACCTCCGGCAAGCCCGCCAACAGGCGCGCGCATCCCCGCCAGCAGACACAACCGCCTCAATTGAAACTCAATCGACGCGCTATATTAAGCCAAGTAGATTTGGCCGATGTGGCTTTCGCGGTATCAGAACTTCGAACCGCCCCGATCTCCTAAATTTTCGACAGATACGCAAGCTTCGGTTCCAGTGCTTGGGCCAACGCTTCGTCTCGAAGCACATCTCGCTTCGGGACATCTGTTCGCCCGCGCCAAGCCATCTTTGAGCAGCTGTCCGGCCGACCGTGCCCAAGCACATTTTTAGAGGACTGAGACCATCATGAACACGCTAACGTTCACCAAACGCATCATCCGCAGTCCGCGCGCCCAGTCGCCTGTCCACCGTTTTCACGTTGGCCAGCTCGTTCGCTCCAGAGGGGCGCTGACGAGGGAGTCAATTGTCGGAGAAACATATCGCATTACCGCGACGCTGCCGATCCGCGACAATGCGCTCCAGTACCGCATACGCAGCAACGGCGAATGCCATGAGCGGGTAACCGATGAAGGCAATCTCGAACTCGTCAATGCCGGCAACGACGCGATCGCACGGGCCGAACGGGCGTTCAGAACTGCACACATCTTGTAAACACCAAGCCAAGCGGTCCGAACAGATCAGCCACAGGAGGCGATCATGAAGTACCACATACCGGCTCAGATCTATCTCTTCGACTATCGCGGTCTGCTTGCCTGGATTGCCCTTTCGCTCGCGATCGCCGTCGTCGTTACCACAATCCTCTTCGGGCGGATCTTGTGATGGCGCGGCGCGAAGATGAATGCACGTCTTCACGCGTCTACCCGGCCGACCCACCGCTGGCCAACTTGGCTTACCGCTAAAAGGATCACACCATGCCACTGAGCTTCCCAAACCAATCCCGAAGCTTCGATGGTGCGAGGAACGCCGTTCGCTTCCTTGGCCACGACGGCATGTTCGAAGTGCCCTTCTATGTCGAGGCGGCGGCTCTGGCCCGTGGCGCGCCCACCCGGACGACCGAGGCGGCCTGCCTCCAGGCATTCGACGCCGCACGCAACTCGATCTACGAAGTCGCAAGGGCAGCCTATGCCAACGGGCGCCGGACAATCTATATCCTCACAGCCGCGGACTTCCGCTAGATCTCGGCCGCTAGATCTCGGAAGGAAACCCGCGGCACCCGCTCGCGCCCAACACCCCTTGGTCTCACAGGATCGCCGCCCTGTTCGGCGACTTCACTGTCCACGTCCCCTCTCCCCGCAGGCGGCGACAGGGTGTGGCAACCTCAACTCCGTTGTTGAAATGCGTCCCGCTACCCTGTGGGCGACGCTGTCGCGACCGCTTGTCGCCAGCGCCTTTGGTATTATTGTTCCGCGAACCACAAACCAGGACCCGTGCATGCGGCACCCGGCAGTTTCACGGATCTGCTGAAATCACCAAGCGACAGGACTTCTCATGAAACTCGGCTTCATCGGCACCGGCGCACTCTCGTCTGCGATCGTCACCGGGCTCAAATCGCTTCCGGGCGAAACCACGCCGGTCGTGCTGTCGCCACGCAACGAAGAGATCGCGGCGGGCCTTGCCGCGCGGTTTCCCGATGTGCGGGTGGCGGCCGACAATCAGGCGGTCCTGGACGATTGCGACACGGTCATGCTTGCCGTCCGGCCACAGATCGCCCGCGAAGTGCTGCCGCTGTTGCGCTTCCGGCCGGATCACCATGTCGTCAGCCTGATCGCGACCTTCTCCTGCAATGAGATCGCCGCCATGGTCGGCCCGGTGAAGCGGGTGACCAAGGCATTGCCGATGCCGATGATCGCGATCCGCCAGGGGCCGACGATCATTTTCCCGCCGGATCCGGAAATGGCAGCGTTTTTCGGCAGGCTCGGCAAGGCGATCGAGGTTGAAAGCGAGAGCGAGTTCGATGTGCTGAGCGTGGCGACGGCCACCTATGCCAGCTACTTCAAATATCTCGAAACGATCCATGGCTGGCTGAAAGACAACGGCGTGGAGGACGCCAAGGGCCGCGACTATGTGGCCTCGCTGTTTGGGGCTTTGGGTCAGGCACCGGCAACGACACCGGATGCCAGCTTCGCGCATCTCGCCGAGGATTACGCGACACGCGGCGGCATCAACGAACAGGTGCTGCGAGAGCTGACGGAGCACGGGACGTTCGAGCGGTTCAAGGAAAGTCTCGGCGGTATTCACCGCCGCATCACCGCGGCTTCATGACGGCAAGGTCCAAACTTCAGAAGCCGAGCTCGATCACGTCGGGAGGAGTCTTGCTGTAATCGGAGTAGCGAATCCAGCGCGGTTCGACCCGGAACACCACGGCACCCTTCTCGACAAACTCTCTTTCGGCCGGAACGCTTTTCACATGCGCTTCCTGGTATCGCTCGAGATCATCGGCGGAGACCTTCGTCGCGTCGCCCTCATATTGAACGGTGATGTTGTTGTCCCAGCCGATGACGAGCGCGATGCGGCTCTGCTCCAAGAGGTTTGCGAACTTGCGGGTATGTTCGAACGTGTCGAACACGATTTCCAGGTCGTCTCGCACCGAGAAATCGATAGCCGCCGCTTCAGGCCTGCCATCCCGGCCGCAGGTCGCGATCACGGCCAAGGTGTGCTGCCTCAAGAAGTCGAGGATCATGCGTCTGGATTGAATGTCGCCCATTGCTTCATCGTCCTGGATGGCTGGGTGCGTTGCCGGCGGAACGAATTCAGGCTTTCCTGCCAAGCGCAGCTTGACAAGGCAATGGAGGGAGTCAAGGTGATCTCATAGCCATCGGCAACCATGCGGCGAACCATCAGCAGCGCGGCGCCCTTGCCGTGAGGCTATGTTGAAGAAGATCGCCACGCCTGTCGGAGGAGACAGCAGTGAAATTCCTCGAATATCTGCCCTATGCGCTTGGATGTGCGGCCGGCCTGCTTCTGGCTCTGCTGATCGGTGCGGTCTGCAACCTGACGGAAGACGTAGCGCTGCTCGAGTCCGTGGCATTGGTCGTGCTCGGCGGCGGTGTGGCCGAATGGTACTGGAACCAGTTAAGCCGCCGGTAACGGGCGAGCCTGCATATCTTGGCCCTGTTCACGCATGGGGCCGCCATGACCGAAATCGCCAGTCCGAATCAAGCCGCCGGCAAGCGCCCCGGCCCTATCGTCATGGTCACGGCGGGCGGTGAGAACCCGTGGATCATGATCAACGCGCTCGCTGGCCGCTTTTCCGATGTGACCGTCATCGAGGAACAGCCGGAATCCAAGGGCCTGTTCCTGCGTCGCCGCGCCCGCAAGCTCGGCTGGCCGATGGCGCTCGGGCAGCTTGCCACCATGATCGCCTCGCGCTTCGGCAAGCGTTTTACCCGTAGCCGCGCGGAAGAAATCTTCGCCACCTACAAGGTCTCGGGAAAACTCGATTCGTCGATCCCGATCAAATCCGTGGCTTCGATCAACGACGCCGACGCCATCAAGCAAATCCGCGCGCTGAAACCCGGCGTCATCTTCCTCATCAGCTGCCGCTTGCTGAAGGCCGAAACGCTTGCCGCGATCCCCTGCCCGGTCCTCAATTTCCATGCCGGCATCAACCCCACCTATCGCGGCCTGATGGGCGGCTACTGGGCGCTGGTCAACGACGATGCGGAGAACTTCGGCGCGACCGTGCATCTGGTCGATGCCGGCGTCGACACCGGCGGCGTACTCTACCAGTCACGCCAAAGGCCGAGCCAAAGCGACACGATGCACACCTATCCGCTGCTGCAGACGGCTGCTTCCACCGATATTGCGATTGCCGCAGTCACAGATGCGCTTGACGGAAAACTGCGGCCCGTCGATGTCGCAGGTCCGTCACGGCAATGGTTTCACCCGCCAATCTGGGCCTGGGTGTGGAATGGGCTCACACGTCGTATCTGGTAAGCGGTGCAAAGGGTTAACGTTCCTGTCACATGCGCGCTAAAAGCCTGAAACTGTGGGCAATCCGCTCCGAACGGCATTGACACGCCCGGCCGCTCGACCGACGCTCGCGCGTCCCGTGAAGCGCGCCCGCGGCGGCTCGTCGCCCAGCGTCGTTTTTGGACATATCCGACGTCGTGGCGAGATGAGCCCGGACGCCTGTACATGCGCATTGTCGCACCTACAGCGCTGCGCGTCGTATCAGGCGCGCAAAGGTCGCTGTAGCGCTTTAGAGTGCTGCATGTTTTTGATCCTTAATCGGCTCCGATTAAAGGAAACATGCAGGGGAGGAGAACGACACCCGATGGCAGATCGCATTATCGTCTACTGGCGCGACATTCCGGCCCAGGTCATCATCAAGAAGGGCCGCACGACGGCGAAGCGCGAGCTGTCGCTGCGTTTCACCGAGGCGATCGACATGTGCGCGATGCGCACCGGTGCCGCCGAAACCGACGATTATCTCGCCGAATGGCGCAAGGCCGATCCGGTGCCGGTGTCCGACGATCTGGAAGCGGAAGCCGACGGCGCTGCCGCCGAGCTTGAAGCCGCCTATGACCGCGAACGCCTCGTGGCGCTCGTCAAAGCCGGAGGCCGTGACAATGGCTGACGCCAAGCCCGCAGGCGAACCGAAGATCATGAAGGGCAACGCAGCACCTGGGGCAAAGGCTGCGACAGGCGCCTATACCCCGACCGGGGTTTCTCCGAGCCGCCGGTCGCGCCACAAATATACGGTTCGCCTCTGGGCCGTGCGCAACTCCCGTTTCCTCGAGTGGTTCTACAACCGCTTCGCCGATGTATTCCTGCTCTTGCATCCGCTCTGGAACGCCCTCGGCTACGGCCGGGTCGAGCGACCGATCACCTTCGTCGAGCGTCACGTCAAGGGTTTCCTCTTCGACTGTCGCATGTGCGGCCAGTGCGCGCTGTCTTCAACTGGCATGTCCTGCCCGATGAACTGTCCGAAGCAGCTGCGCAATGGCCCCTGCGGCGGCGTGCGCGCCAACGGCAATTGCGAGGTCGAGCCGGATATGCCCTGCGTCTGGGTGCAGGCCTGGAAGGGCTCGCAGAACATGGAGAAGGGCAATGCGATCATGAACGTGCAAAAGCCGGTCAACCAGTCGCTGCGCGAAACTTCGTCCTGGCTGCGCGTGACGGCGGAAGCCGCAGCGCAGCGTGAAGCGGCATCCAAGGAAGGCCAGGCATGAGCCCCGATATCAATCCCTTCGATCCCGGCGCGCCGCTTGAGCCCCTGCCCGGCCATTCCTCCCGCGGCCGTCTGGAGCGTGTTCTGCGTCGCGGCGAATTTGCCGTCACCGCCGAGCTCAACCCGCCCGACAGCGCCAACCCGCAG
>Ga0209256_1002158_pt1 | contig 16970 bp, 17 predicted proteins | sample AraplaCol_mCL_r2_2_FD_184270 | JGI IMG/M metagenome (GOLD analysis project Ga0209256, IMG submission 184270) | Arabidopsis root microbial communities from North Carolina, USA - plate scrape MF_Col_mCL_r2 (SPAdes) (version 3) | ecosystem: Host-associated > Plants > Roots > Endosphere | place...
CAACGCACCGGGCGTGCCATCCTGTCTTCCCGTCGCGACGTAAAGGAGGTCTTCGATGCGTATCGAAACTTACGGCCAGCAGATCGAGGTCACGCCCGCCCTGCGGGACTACGTTGAAACCAAGCTCTCGCGACTGGAGCGCCATTGCGAACAACCGTTCGATGTCCGCACCCAACTGAGCCTTGAGAAACCCAACCACCGCGCCAAGGCCACCGTGAACCTCGCAGGTCGCACGCTGGTCGCCGACGCACAGGCGCTGGACATGTACGCCGCCATCGACCTGCTCACCGACAAGCTCGACCGCCTGATCCGCGAACACCGCAGCAAGGTCGTCGATCACCACCGCGGCGAAAGCGCCGCACGCAGCAACAACTTCGGCTGATCCGGAAACCGCCCCCACACCATGCCGCTGCATGATCTGTTGTCACGCGCGCGTGTCGCCATCCTGGATGGTCACGCGATAGAGACGGGCGCGCCCGATGGCGCGCCTTCGCTCCCGCGCGTGCTTGATGCAGCGGCATGGCTGCTGGCCGATGGCGAGGACAGCGCGTCCATCTCGCATGCACTGCACGAGCGCGAAAGCCGCGCGAGCACTGCGCTGGGCGACGGTGTCGCGCTGCCGCATGCGCGCATGGCCGGCATCGAGGAATGCCGTGCCGCCTTCCTTCGCCTGCAACATCCGGTGGATTTCGGCGCGGCCGACGGCAAGCCGGTCGATCTCGTGCTTGCACTGCTCGTGCCCGAACACGAGGTCAGCGCGCAACTGCAACGCCTGGCCGAAATCGCCGACCGCTTCGCCAAACCCGATTACCGCAACGCATTGCGCAACGCGCGCGACGCCGGGCACCTGCGCCAGCTGCTCGGCGGTTCGGGTCCCGATCTCCTTCCCTGCGCCGCCTGAGGGCCCGGATGAGCACCAGCATCAGCGCAGGGGAACTGTTCGAACAACAACGCGATCGTCTCGGCCTGCGCTGGCTCGCCGGGCAGCGTGGCGACCGCCGCATCCTCGAATCGGTCAACACCGTCGCGCGCCGTCCGTCGCTGGCCGGCTACCTCAACGCGATCTATCCCAACAAGGTGCAGATCCTCGGCACGGAAGAGTTGGCGTGGCTCGACGCGCTCGAACCGCGCCTGCGCTGGGAAACGATCGAGAAGATCATGCAGTTCCGCCCGCTCGCGCTGGTCATCAGCAAGGACCAGACCTGCCCGGAAGACCTGCGCATCGCCGCCGAGGAAAGCAACACGCCGCTGTGGGCCTCGCCGCGCCGCGGGCATGAACTGCTCAACCACCTGCAATACCACCTCGCGCGCGCACTCGCGCCGCGCGTGACGTTGCACGGCGTCTTCATGGAGATCTACTCCATCGGCGTGCTGATCACCGGCGAATCGGGTTCGGGCAAGAGCGAACTCGCGCTGGAACTGGTCACGCGCGGGCATCGCCTCGTTGCCGACGACGCGCCGGAGTTCACGCAGATCGCGCCGGACGTGCTCGACGGCACGTGCCCGGAAATGCTCCAGGATCTGCTCGAAGTGCGCGGCCTGGGCGTGCTCAATATCCGCCAGATGTTCGGCGACACCGCGGTGAAGAACAACAAGTACCTCCGCCTGATCGTGCACCTGGGCAAGCCGATGACCGAACCCAAACCGATGGGCATGGAACGGCTCACCGGCGACAGCGGCATGCGCCGCGTGCTCGACCTCGACGTGCCGATGATCACCCTGCCCGTCATGCCCGGCCGCAACCTGGCCGTGCTCACCGAGGCGGCCACGCGCCTGCACAGCCTGCGAATGAAGGGGCTGGACCCGGCCGCGGCGTTCATCGCGCGACACAGCAATTTCCTCGAACGCGGCGATTCCTGACCGCCCACACGACGCGACCCGCGCCATGAGCGACACACCTGCTTCCACTTTGGTCATCGTCAGCGGCATGTCGGGCTCCGGCAAGTCCGTGGCGCTTCGCACGTTCGAGGACCTGGGCTACTTCTGCGTCGACAACCTCCCGGCCGACCTTCTCCCGCAATTCGTCGCCAGCGTGATGCGCGCCGACGAAGGCGCGCCGGCGAAGATGGCGGTGAGCATCGACGTGCGCAACCGCCACAGCGACCTGAGCAACATCCCCGAATGGCTGTCGGCCGTCGGCGCGCTGGGGCTGGATCCACGCCTGGTGTTCTTCGATGCGAACGAAGGCGCGCTGCTCAAGCGCTATGCCGATACGCGACGTCGTCATCCGCTGAGCCATCTCGGCCTGTCGCTCAACGATGCGATCGCATTGGAGCGGCAGGTGCTCAAGCCGCTGCGCTCCATCGCCGACGCGGTGGTCGATACCAGCACGCTCAACGTGCACCAGTTGCGACGCCAGGTGCTGACCGAATTCGGCATCGGCGGCGACACGGGCATGTCGCTGTTGTTCGAATCCTTCGCGTATCGCCGCGGTGTGCCGCCGGATGCGGACTTCGTCTTCGATGCACGCGCGCTTCCGAACCCGCACTGGGATCCGGTGCTTCGTCCGCTGTCGGGTCGCGATGCGTCGATCCGCGAATACCTGGAATCGCAGGCGGACGTGAACCTGTTCTTCGAACAGATTCGCCAGTTCCTCGATACCTGGCTTCCGCGCCTGCACGTGGACAGCACGCGCAGCTACGCGACGATCGCCTTTGGTTGCACCGGCGGGCGGCATCGTTCGGTGTACCTGGCCGAACGCTTCGCCGAACACGCGCGCGCGCAGGGCTGGGACGAGGTCGCGGTGCACCATCGCGAGCTGGACTGAGCGCCCTTCACGGCATCGCCACACGCCGGACGTCCTCGCGGTGAACGCGTCCTGACCCCAGGCGGTCACGCGTTCACACATCACGAAAATTTCGCATGACTCTTGCGCAAGCCTTGCGCCGGCAAGGCTACGGTCGGGTTGCGCTGCCCATTGGCGCCCACCCGCAGGAGAGTGCGATGCAGAACTCCATCACGAAGCAGACCTTCGTGCTGACCCTCGCGCTGGTCGCGTTCCCTGCCTTCGCGCAGCGGACCGAACAACCGACGCCCCCCACGCCGCCCACCGGCAGCACCACCGACACCACGCCGCGCACGCTCAGCTTCTCGGATCTCGACGTCAACGCCGACGGCAAGGTGAGCAAGGACGAAGCGGCGGCCGACGCACGACTGACCAGCCACTTCGCGCAGGTGGATCGCGATGGCGATGGTCAGGTATCCGAGACCGAATTCGCGACGGGGCATCAGACCACCGGCAGCTCCACGCCGTCGCGATAGTTGCCGACGTGAACCCTTCCCTCAAAGGAGCATCGACCGAATGAACATGCATCGACTCACCGGCGCGCTCGCGCTGATCCTCATGTCCTCGACGCTGGCCGTGTCCGGCTGTCAGAAACACGAAACCGAAGTCGTCCCGGTGGCAGTACCGCCGGCCGACACCACGCCGCCTCCGGACACGACACCGCCGCCGACCGACACCACGGTGCCGCCGGCCGACACGACGACCCCGCCGACCACGCCTCCGCCGGCCGAAGGCACGCAGGCGCCGCCGGCGGACCAGACCACGCCGCAGGACCAGACCACCCCGCCTCGTTCGTGATCCTCGCGGGGAGAACCCAACCTCAACGGCCCGCGCGAGCGGGCCGTTTTCGTGTCCACGGCCCGGCTTTCGTGACGGCGCTCATGGCCGCGCCCCGCCGCGTTCGAGGCAAGCTTCGCGGAACCCGCAAGACGGCACGCTTTCCGCTTCCGGGCCGTCACCCGGACCTGTTAAGTTGACGACATGGCCGTCGGCATCCTCCTCATCACCCACGAAGGCATCGGCAACGCGCTGGTCGCGGTGGCGCGTCGGCTGCTGAGCCAGCTGCCGCTGCGCACCGAAGCGCTCGAGGTGCCGTTCGAGGGCGATCCGGACGCGCTGCTGCCGCAGGCCAGCGCGGCACTGCGGCGCGTCGATGCAGGCGACGGCGTGCTGGTGCTGACCGACCTTTACGGCGCGACGCCCAGCAATCTCGCGGCGAAGGTCGCGCGACTGGGCACGCCGGTGCGGCGCGTTTCGGCGGTGAGCCTGCCGATGCTGCTTCGGGTGATGAACTACGCCGACCTGGGCCTGGACGAACTGCCGGCGGTTGCCGCCGCTGGCGCGCGCAATGGCGTGATCCTGGACGAAGCTTGACCTGGACGAAGCCCGACGCCGATCGGGCACTGAAACGCTGAAACAAGCACGCTGGACGAAACATGATTGGAGCAGAACAGACACGGGACCGGCGACGGGCCCGGAGGACGCGGCGATGATCGAGCAGGAACTGACCGTCAGCAATCGACTCGGCTTGCACGCGCGGGCCACGGCCAAGCTCGTGCAGACGCTGTCGGGCTATCGCAGCAGCGCCACGCTCACCGCCAAGGGTCGTGAGGTGAACGCCAAGAGCATCATGGGCGTGATGCTCCTCGCCGCCGGCCAGGGCACCCAGGTGAAGCTGCGCGTGGAAGGCGACGACGAGGAGCCCGCCGCGCAGGCGGTCGTGTCGCTGTTCGAACGCCGTTTCGACGAAGACAGCTGAGGCGCGGATGAGGCAGACGTTCGTCGGACATGGAGCCTCGCGCGGAAGCGCACTCGGTCGCGCTCGTGTCCGCCTGCCGCATGCACTGGAAGTCGCCGAGGAACACATCCCCGCCAAGCGCGTGGAAGGCGAGATCGTCCGCCTGCACGCGGCCATCGCGACCGTGCGCGAGGAGATGTTCGCCCTGCGCGAACGCCTGCACGGCGCGCTCGCGCACGAGGTCGGCGAATTCCTCGACCTGCACAGCCTGCTGCTGGACGATCCCGAACTGCTCCAGGGCCTGGACGAACTGATCCGTACGGGCCGCTATTCGGCCGACTACGCGCTGCGACTGCAACGCGACCGCATCGCCTCGGTCTTCCAGACGATGGACGATGCCTACTTCCGCAGCCGCGTGGACGACATCGACCAGGTCATCGGCCGCATCCACGCCGCGCTGCATCGGCGCGACGCCGGCATGCCGGGCGTCGCGGGCGAGATCCTGGTCTCCGACAACGTCGCGCCCGCGGAGATCGCGCAGTTGCAGGCGCAGGGTGTAATGGCGATCGTCACCACCACCGGCAGCATCCTGTCGCACAGCGCGATCCTCGCGCGCAGCCTGCACCTGCCGCTGGTCGTCGGCGTCGCCGACGGCGCGCTGCAGCGGATCAACGACGGCGACGTGCTCGCCGTGGACGGCGCGACCGGCAACGTCATCATCGAACCGGACGCGAACGATCTGCGCGCGCATCGCGGCCGCGTGCGCGACCTCGCGCGCGAACGCAAGCAGTTGCACCGCCTGCGCCGCGAGCCCACGCGCACGGTCGACGGCGTCGACATCAAGCTTTACGCCAATGCCGAATCGCGCGACGACGTCGCCGAAGCGCACGCGCTCGGCGCGGCCGGCGTCGGCCTGTATCGCACCGAATTCCTGTTCCTCCAGCGCAATGAACTGCCGGACGAGGAGGAACAGTTCCGCGTCTATCGCGATGTCGTGCTCGGCATGACCGGTCGCGCGGTGACGATCCGCACGCTCGACCTGGGCGCCGACAAGGCCGATCGCACCGGCCTTGCGTTGCGCGACGAACCCAATCCCGCGCTCGGCCTCCGCGGCGTGCGCCTGTCGCTCGCCCGCGCCGGCCTGCTGGAAGCACAATTGCGCGCGCTGGTGCGCGCGTCGGGTTACGGCCCGGTGCGCATCCTGCTGCCGATGATCTCCACGCGCGAGGAAGTGCGCACCGTGCGCGCCGCGCTCAAGCGCGTGATGGTGGAGTTGCGCGAACAGGGGCATGCGATCGCCGAAAACATCCCGCTCGGGGCGATGATCGAAGTGCCCGCCGCGGCGATCGCGCTACCGGCGTTCATCGGCAGCGTGGATTTCCTGTCGATCGGCACGAACGACCTCGTGCAGTACCTGCTCGCCGCCGACCGCAACAACGAAGCGCTGGGGAGTCTGTACACGCCGCTGCATCCGGCGGTGATCCGCCTGGTGCGCAACGTCATCCAGCTCGCCCACAAGCGCGGCAAGCCCGTGGCGGTGTGCGGCGAAATGGCGGGCGACCCGCACTTCGCGCCGATGCTGCTGGCGCTGGGGCTGATGGAGTTCAGCCTGCATCCGGCCACGCTGCTGGAACTGCGCCGAACGATCCGCCATTGCGACCTGGCCCAGCTCCAGGCGCGTGCCCCTGCCCTGCTGCGCGCACGCGATCGTGCGGGGATCGAGGAGTGGATCGCGGAGAATGCCCCGGCAATCGCGTGATGCGATCGTGCACGGCGCGCACAAAGGGGTGGGCATCCCCGGCGATCGAGGCGATAATGTCGCGATGAACACCTGACCCTGTCGTGCCCGAGCGGCCCGACGCGACCACGCTTCTCACGAATCACGAAGCCGGGAAGCCCCGAATGGCCGAAGCCGTCCGCCACGACAAGACCGCGCGCCAACTGCGCCTGCTTTCCGATGCGTTGGACAGCGGCCGTCTTGGCCCCGTGCGCCGGCTGGTCAACACGCTCTCTCCTGCCGAGATCGGCAACCTCCTCGAATCGCTCCCGCCCGGCAAGCGCACCGTCGTGTGGGGCCTGGTCGATGCCGAGGACGACGGTGAAGTGCTCGTCCACGTCGGCGATGACGTGCGCGAAGGCCTGCTGGCCGAAATGGACCCGGACGAGATCATCGCCGCGGTCGAAGACCTGGACATCGACGACCTCGCCGACCTCGTCGAGGACCTGCCCGACACGGTCATCGACGAAGTCCTCAAGTCGATGGACCGCGAGAACCGCGAGCGGCTCGAGCAGGTGCTGTCCTACCCGGAAGACACCGCCGGCCGCCTGATGAACCCCGACGTGGTGACGGTGCGTACCGACACCACCATCGACGTCGTGCTGCGCTACCTGCGCCTGCGCGGCGAGCTTCCCGAACACACCGACCACCTGTACGTGGTCAGTCGTCGCCACCAGTACCTGGGCCGCATCGCGCTGGCCGCGCTGCTCACGCACGAGCCGGGCACGCCGATCAACAAGCTGATCGACGACGAGCAGCCCGCCATCGACGTGGACGAATCGGCGAACCAGGTCGCGCGCAAGTTCTCCGACCATGACTGGCTCAGCGCGCCGGTCGTGGACGACAACAACATCCTGCTCGGCCGCATCACCATCGACGACGTCGTCGACATCATCCGCAGCGAAGCCGAGCACCAGGCGCTGAGCGCCGCCGGCCTGGACGAGGACGAAGACCTGTTCAGCCCGGTCTGGCGCGCGATGCGCCGCCGGTTGATCTGGCTGTCGATCAACCTCGGCACCGCGTTCCTGGCAGCGAGCGTCGTCGGCGAGTTCGCCGACACCATCGACAAGCTGGTCGCACTGGCCGTGTTGATGCCGATCGTCGCGGGCATGGGCGGCAACGCGGGCACGCAGGTGCTGGCGCTGATGGTGCGCGGCCTCGCGCTGGGCCAGGTCGGCGCGGCCAACGTGCGCACGCTGCTGTGGAAGGAAGCGCGCGTGGCGCTCCTCAACGGGATCGTGCTCGGCACGCTGCTGGCGCTGATCGTGCTCGTGTGGTTCCACAGCATCGGATTGTCGATAGTGATAGCCACCGCGCTCACCGCCAACCTGCTGTTCGCGGCGGTGGCCGGCGTTCTGGTCCCGGTGACGATCAAGCGCTTCGGCTACGACCCGGCGCTGGCGTCAGGCATCTTCCTGACGACGGTGACCGACGTCATGGGCTTCTTCACCTTCCTCGGTCTGGCGTCGATCATCCTGTTGCGCTGATCTGACGAGCGATTGTCCGCTCGCGCGTTGCGGATCTGGGACGCATGCCATTGCGGCGCGGCGCCGCTGCGCCAATGATGCGGGCCGTTGCCAGGAGCCAGCCCATGTTCTCGCCGTTGCGTACCGCGCCCGCCGCGTCCTCACTCCCGATCCGGGCGTTGATCCGCCTTGCCGTCGTCACCCTGGCGCTCGCGCTGGGCGCATGCGCGACCACGCCGCGGGAAGCGCCGCCGGGGCAATTCGTCGAGCGCAGCGTGGTGGTCGGCGGCACGACGCATCGCTACCAGGTCTTCGTGCCCGCGCGGGCGGCCGGCGGAAAACATCCGGCGACGGTGCTGTTCCTGCACGGCTCGGGCGAACGCGGCACGGACAACCAGCGCCAGGTCGACGTCGGGCTCGGCCCGTTCGTGCGCGCGCATGCGAAAACCTTCCCCGCCATCGTCGTCTTTCCGCAGTCGCCAGAAGGCACGTCGTGGGTCGGCACGCAGGCACGCGTGGCGCTGGCCGCGCTGGATGCGGCGCTGGACGAATTCGACGGCGACGAAGACCGCATCGTGCTCACCGGCATGTCGCGCGGCGGCTATGGCGTGTTCGAGCTGGCGATCCTGGAGCCGCGCCGCTTCGCCGCGCTGGTACCGGTCTGCGGCGGCATCACCCAGCCGCCGGGGCTGAAGGAACACCTGCAGGTCGAAAGCGTGGCGCTGGCGCCCGATCCCTTCGTCGCCGCCGCGCAGAAACTGCAGAAGCTGCCGGTCTGGGCCTTCCACGGCGCGAAGGACGACGTGGTCACGCCCGACCAGTCGCGCCACATGGTCGAAGCGCTGCGCGGCGTGGGCGGCAACGTGCGCTATACCGAGTTCGCCGAACTCGGCCACAACGCGTGGGACGCGGCGTACGCGACGCCGGAGCTGTGGAGCTGGGCGTTTGCGCAGCAGCGCAAGGGCGGGTTGTTCTAGTCCTGCGTTTGTTGCGGTAGATCGCCAGAACGATCCCGCGCGTCTGAGCCCCTCTCCCCACGGGAGAGGGGTTGGGGTGAGGGGCAACGAAGCAGTTGCGACGACCCGCCCGTGCAGCGCAACGCTGCGCTGCTGCTTCGTTGCAGCTCAGCGCAGAAAGTCAGAATGGGTTCCAGCTTTCGCTGGAATGACGGTGAGGTGGTTCACCGTTTCTGGAGTACACACGCGCAACAGGCCTGGGTCCCGGCCTTCGCCGGGAATGACGACAAAAAACCGTCCGACCGTCACTCACGCCGCGCCAACGCGCGACTCGACTCACCCTTTAAGCAACGCCTCCAGCACCGCCATCCGCACCGCGACGCCGTTGCTTACCTGGCGCAGGATCAGCGACTGCGGGCCGTCGGCCACTTCGTCGGTGATCTCGACACCGCGGTTCATCGGGCCCGGATGCATCACCACCGCTTCCGGCGCGGCGCGCTTGAGGCGCTGCGTCGTCAGGCCGAAGTCGCGGTGATAGTCGTCGAGCGAGGCGACCAGGCCTTCTTCCATTCGTTCGCGTTGCAGTCGCAGCATCATCGCCGCGTCAACGCCTTCCAGCGCGGCGTCGAGATCGTGCGAGACGACGCAACCGTCCAGCGTGCCGTCGTTCGGCAGCAGCGACGCCGGTGCGCACACGCGGATCTCGCCCATGCCGAGCGTGCGCAGCGCGTGCAGGTCCGAGCGCGCGACGCGCGAATGCTTGACGTCGCCGACGATGACGACCTTGAGCTTCGAGAAATCGCTACCCTTCGCCTGCCGCAGCGTGAGCATGTCGAGCAGCCCCTGCGTCGGATGCGCGCTGCGGCCGTCACCTGCATTCACCAGTGCGGTGCCGTCCTCGACGTGCCGCGACAACTCGGCTACCGCGCCGTCCACCTTGTGGCGCACGACGAAGCCGCGCACGCCCATCGCTTCGAGGTTCTTCAACGTGTCCAGGGCGGTCTCGCCCTTGCTCGTGGATGAGGTGGACGCGTCGAAGTTCAGCACGTCCGCGCCCAGTCGTTGCGCCGCGAGCGTGAAGCTCATGCGCGTGCGCGTGGACGGTTCGAAGAACAGCGTGCACACCGCGATGCCATCTAGCGCGCGACGGTCGTAATGCCCATCGGCGAACGCCTGCGCGCGCGTGAGCAGCGCGTCGAGCGCATCGAATGACAGGCCATCGAGCGTGAGCAGGTGGCGCGGAAGGTGCGTGTGCGATGCGTTCATGCGGTCGGAGGATTCGGCCGGGGCGTCTTGGCGGGTTCGGGAAGATCGGAAAGGTCCAGCGCGTCTTCGGGCGACGCGAGCCAGCGTTCGATGATGACCGCGGCGGCGACGGCGTCGAGGGCTTCGGCATCGCGGCGACGCTTGCGGCCTTCGGCGCGGTCGGACGCGAAACGCTGCGCGGCTTCGATCGAACTCATGCGTTCGTCCACCAGCACCACCGGCAGGTTGTAACGCTGCGCGAGTTCGCGGGCGAACGCATGTGCGCGCAGGCGGATCGGCTGGTCGCCACCGTCCAGCGCCATCGGATCGCCGACGATCAGGCCATCGGGACGCCACTCGCTGCGCAGGCGGTCGATGGACGCCCAGTCCGGCCCGTGGCCGTGTACGTCGATCACCGCCAGCGCGCGTGCGCCGTGTCCGAATGCGCTGCCGACCGCGACGCCGATGCGGCGCGCGCCGACATCGAACCCCAGCACGGTGCCGTCGCGCCGGATGCTGGGCTTGTCGGGCGAGGCCGCCATCAGGCGTGACCGGCGTAATCGGCCAGGTGCGCGAAATCGACGCCGATGCGACCGGCCGCCGCCTGCCAGCGCGCGTCCAGCGGCAGCTCGAACAGCAGTTCGGCGTCGGCCGGTGCGGTGAGCCAGTCGTTCTCGGTCAACTCGTGTTCCAGCTGGCCCGAACCCCAGCCGGCGCAGCCCAGCGCGACGATCGCGTTCTCCGGGCCTTCGCCGCGCGCCATCGCTTCCAGGATGTCGCGCGAGGTGGTCAGGAACAGCGCTTCAGTGATCGCCATCGTGGAATCCCACTGCATGCCGCCGTCGTGCAGCACGAAGCCGCGCTCGGGGTGCACCGGGCCGCCGGCAAGCACCGGCTGCGCGCGCATCGATTCATCGCCGCCTTCCAGTCCCATCTGGCCGAGCACTTCGCCCAGCGTGTACTCGGAAGCGCGGTTGACGACGATGCCCATGGCACCGTCGGCGTCGTGCTGGCAGATCAGCGCCACGCTGCGCGCGAAGTTCGAATCGGCCAGCGCGGGCAGCGCGATCAGCAGCTGGTTGGCCAGTGGCGTGGGCGTAACGGACATGGCTGCATTCTAGCCCGCCTCGCGTGATGCGTGCCGCATCGCGGCAGGCGTAGGATGGCGTTTTTCCCAGCCCGGCAGCACAGCCAAAGACCGTCGCCATGTCCTCGTTCGCACCGCGTCCGCTCGTCCTGTCCTGCCTGGCCGTCCTCGCCCTCGGCGCCTGCCAGCGCGCGACCCCACCGGAAGCCGCGCCTGCGGCATCCACGCCCGCGCCGGGCGCCGCTGCGACGTCCTATGCGGCGCAGCACGCTGGCGATTACGCCGTGGTGCCGCTCAAGGCCGATCTTTCGCGCTTCGACGAAAACACGCGCCACATGATCGCGCTGCCGGTGGAAGCCAGCGAAGTCACCAACGACCTGTACTGGAAGCAATCGTGGGAAGGCGACCGCGCCGCGCTGCTCGCCCGCGCGCCGGACGCCGCCACGCGTGAACTGGCGGAAACCAATTACGGCCCGTGGGACCGCCTGAACGAGGACACGCCCTTCATCGACGGCGTCGGCCCGCGTCCGCCCGGCGGCCCGTTCTATCCGGCCGACATGACGAAGGCCGAGTTCGAGGCGGCGCAGCTGCCCGACAAGACCTCCAACTACACCGTGCTTCGCCGCGAGAACGGCAAGCTGGTGACCGTTCCGTACCACGTCGCCTACAAGCCGGAACTCGAACGCATCGCGACGCTGTTGCGCGAAGCGGCGAAGCTCAGCGCCGACAAGTCGTTCGCCAAGTACCTGAACATGCGCGCCGACGCGCTGCTGAGCGACGACTTCCGTCCCAGCGACATGGCGTGGATGGAGATGAAGACCAACCCGGTCGACATCGTCATCGGTCCGATCGAAACCTACGAAGACCAGCTGTTCGGCTACAAGGCCGCGTACGAAGGCCTCGTGCTGGTCAAGGACGTCGAGTGGAGCCAGAAGCTCGCGCGCTTCGCCAGCTTCCTGCCGGCCTTGCAGAAGGGCCTGCCGGTCGATGCGAAGTACAAGGCGGAGACGCCCGGCTCCGACGCCGACCTCAACGCGTACCAGGTCGTCTACTACGGCGGCAACGCGAACGTCGGCGGCAAGACCATCGCGATCAACCTGCCCAACGATGAAGAAGTGCAGCTGAAGAAGGGCACGCGTCGCCTGCAGCTGGAGAACGTGATGCGCGCGAAGTTCGACGCGATCCTGGTTCCCATCGCGAACCAGCTGATCGCGAAGGACCAGCTCCAGCATGTCACCTTCGATGCGTTCTTCGAGGACGTGATGTTCCATGAAGTCGCGCACGGCCTGGGCATCAAGCACGTCATCAATAAGAGCGGGCTGGACGGAAAGGGCACGGTCGATGAAGCGCTGAAGGAATATTCCTCCAGCTTCGAGGAAGGCAAGGCCGACATCCTGGGCCTGTACATGATCGACGCGCTGAGCCGCCAGGGCGAACTCGACGAGAGCAAGTTGAAAGACGGCTACGTGACGTTCCTCGCCGGTATCCTGCGTTCGGTGCGATTCGGTGCGAGCGATGCGCACGGCAAGGCGAACATGGTGCGCTTCAATTTCTTCGCCGAACGCGGCGCGTTCACGCGCGACGCCGACGGCCGTTATCGCGTGGACTTCGACAAGATGCGCGAGGCGATGAACGCGCTCAGCGCGAAGCTGCTGACCGTGCAGGGCGACGGCGATTACGCCGAAGCCAAACGCATGACCGAGACGATGGGTGTGATCAAGCCGGAACTGGCAGCGGATCTCGCACGCCTGAAGGACGCGAAGATTCCCGTCGACATCCGCTTCGAGCAGGGGCTTGAAACGCTGGGGTTGCAGGAATTCAAGAGCCCGGCAAAGTAAGTCGTACCCTCCGTCCCGTCATTCCAGCGAAAGCTGGAACCCATTTTGATTTGCCTGTTGCTGCGAAGAGCAGATCCAGATGGGTTCCAGCCTTCGCTGGAATGCCGGTGACGAATCGACAATCCAAAGCCGCCACCTGCGCCAACACCAATACATAGAACGTCCATGTCCGGCTACTGCGACTACGCCCCCGGCCACCCGCTCCACGGCCCGTACCACGACACCGAATACGGCTTCCCGCATCGCGACGAAGCCGTGCTGTTCGAGCGCCTGATCCTCGAGATCAACCAGGCCGGACTAAGCTGGGAAACCATGCTGCGCAAGCGCGATGGCTTCCATCGCGCGTACCACGGCTTCAACGTCGACAAGGTCGCGAAGTTCGGCGACAAGGATCGCGAGCGCCTGCTGGGCGACGCCGGCATCATCCGCAACCGCCTGAAGGTGGACGCCGCGATCCACAACGCACAGGTGATCCGCGAACTTCGCGCCTCGCACGGAAGCTTCGCGCAATGGCTCGACGCGCACCTGCTCGACGAGGCCGGGAAGCGTCGCGACAAGGCCGGCTGGATCAAGCTGTTCAAGAAGACCTTCCGCTTCACCGGCGGCGAGATCACCAACGAGTTCCTGATGAGCCTGGGCTACCTGCCCGGCGCGCACCGCGACGATTGCCCGGTGCAGAAGAAGATCCTGAAGCTCAAGCCGCCGCTCGATCCGGCGTGGCGACGCAAGCTGTGACGCTTACGCGCCCGGCGGCTGCCGCGCCAGCGCCGCGAGGCGCAGCGACAACAGTTCGGTAATCGCGCTGGGCTCGGCCGGCTTCACCAGGTGCAGGTCGAAGCCTGCTTCGCGACTCGCCTCCTTCGCGTCCTTGCCGCCCCAACCGGTGAGCGCGATCGCCACGAAGGGCCGCCCATCCGCATCGGCACGCATCGCGCGGCAGGCGTCGAAGCCATTGAGGTCGGGCATGCCGATGTCCATCACGACCGCATCGGGACGCCATGCCTTCGCGCGCTCGACCGCCTGCCGGCCTTCATACGCCGCAGCCACTTCGAAACCCGACAGTCGCAGCAACACGGCAAGCGAGTCGGCCGAGGCACGGTTGTCGTCGACCACCAGCACTCGCTTCCACGCATGCGCGGCCTCGGTACGTTCGACCGCGAGCGGCGCACCCGCGGCGTCGCTTTCGACCTCCCGCGACCCTGCGGGCTCGGCAAGCGGGAGCCGCACGATGAACTCGCTGCCTTGCCCGAGCCCGGCGCTGCGCGCCAGGATGCGGCCGCCGTGCATCGACACGAGTTCCTTCGCCACGGCGAGCCCGAGGCCGAGTCCGCTTTGCCCGCGCTCGAGCGACGTATCCACCTGCATGAAGCTGGAGAAGATCTGCTCCAGGTGATCGACCGCGATGCCGATGCCGTCGTCGCGCACGCGAAGCACCGCTTCATCGCCTTCGCGGGCGAGCGACACACCCACGTGCCCGCCTTCGACAGTGAACTTCATCGCGTTGCTGAGCAGGTTGCCCAACACCTGCGTCACCCGCGTGGAATCGGCGAACACCATCAGCGGCGACGGCGCCAGGTCGATCGAAAGCGTGCGGTTGGCGGCTTCATAGGTCGCCTGCATCGTCTCGGCGGCCACGCGCACTTCGTGCACCAGGTCGATGCGGCGCCTCTCCAGCTCCACTTTGCCGCGACTGATTCGGCTGATGTCGAGCAGGTCATCGACCATGCGCACCAGATGCTTCACCTGCCGCTCCATCATGCACAGCGTGATGCCGGCATCCTCGCGCTCGTTCCAGCGGCGCAGCACCTCAATACCGGTGCGCAGCGGCGCGAGTGGATTGCGCAATTCGTGCGCGAGCGTCGCCAGGAATTCATCCTTGCGGCGATCCGCCTGCAGCAGCGCGTCCTCCATCACGCGGCGATCGGTGATGTCGGCGAACAGCACGGCGACCCGATGCGCATCGGGCGGACCGACGCGGAAGGCATACACGTCGAAGTCGCGATCGAACGCTTCGGCACGGCGCTGGAAGCGCAACGGCTTGCCGGTGCGCGCAACCTCGCCATAGGTGTTGAACCACGACTGATCCAGGTCCGGCGTGAACTCGCGCACGGTGCGGCCGACGGCATTGACCAATCCGGTCTGGCGCTCGAAGGCGGGATTCACCTCGGTGAACCGGTAATCGGCGACCCGGTCGCCCTCATAGATCATCTCGATCAGCGCGAAACCCTGGTCGATGGAGTCGAACAGGTGACGGTATCGTTCTTCTGAATGCCGAAGCAGGCCCGCTGCAACCTTGCGCTCGGTGATGTCCTGCGCCATGCCGGTGACGTTGCGCACTCGGCCGTCCGCGTTGCGCCGGCCAACGGTCGCGCGATCGTGGATCCAGCGCTCCGTGCCGTCATCGAGCACGATGCGGTATTCGGCGTCGAAGGCCGGCGTCTTTCCGTCCACGAACGCATCGTGCTGCGCGCGCACGCGCTGCGCGTCGTCGGCATGGACGCGCACGAACCACGCGTCGCGGCGGCGCGCGAGCTCCATCGACCACAGCCGGCGGTGCGCGTCGTTGAGGTAGTGCACGCGATCCTGCGCCATGTCCACGACATACAAAGACGCATCGAGGTTGTCCGCGACCTGCTGGAAACGTCCCTCGCTGCGGCGAAGCTCGGCTTCGGCACGTGCGCGCTCGACGGCTGCCCACGTGCGTTCGGCCGTTTCGCGCAAGACCTCGACTTCCTGCTCGGTCCACTCGCGCGCACGCACGTCGCTCACGCCGAGCACGGCGATGAAGCGCTGGTTCTTCACCAGCGGCACGTTCACCAGCGCGCGGATGCTCAACGCGCGATAACGCTCGCGTTCGGCCTGCGTGATCTCGGTGTCGGATTCGGCGTCGGTCATGACCAGGTCGCGTGCCGCGCGCAGCACGTCCATCTTCGGCGCGCTGTAGTCGTCCAGGCGATAGCGCCCATCCAGGCTGTCCACGCCGCGGTTGAAGCTGTCGCGCACCCGGCAATAGAGGCCGTTGCGCTCGATCTCGCCGTAGTAGCCGCGGTTCACGTCGAGGTGGTCGGCGATCATGCCCATCGCAGTGCGCATGATCGCCCCGGCGTCGTCGAGCGGCCGCAATGCGTCGCCCAGCGCGACGAGGAACCGCTGTGTGCGCGCACCCCCTCGCAGCACGGCTTCGGACTGCTTGCGTTCGGTGATATCCATCGCCACGCCGTCCATGCGAACTGGTTGCGGCGGCGCGCCTTCGAACGAGGTGCGTCCACTGACTGCGATCCACCGCTCGGCGCCGTCGGGGCGAACGATGCGGATGTCTTCCTGCAACAAACCCGCTCCGGCCGGATCGAGCGCGCGGTCGATCGCCTCGCGGTACGGTTCGCGATCGTCGGGATGGATCATCGCTGCCAGCGCGTTGGACAGGCTTATCGCCGTGCCCGGCGGCAAGCCGAACAGCGCGAGCAGGCGCGCATCCGGCACACTGCGATCGTCCTTCGGGTACCAGATGAAACTGCCCAGCCCGGCGGCGTCGAGCGCGAGCTGGATCCGCAGATCGCTTGCCTGCGCAAGCTCGTCGCGTCGCTCACGGCTGGGTTTGGTCAGTGCCATCCGGCGAGATCTCTTTGGATATGCATGGCCCCATGCTGTGCCATCGACGTGCAGGGTGGCGTCAACGTGCGCGGCCGTGTGACGTCGCAACGAGTGATTCCAGCCTGCTGGACGCGTCCCCGATCGCATCGCGCGCCCTGATCATTCGCGTGACGTGACGACGCCGTAACAGACGCGCTCACGTGATGCAGGCGAAGCCGGTCGCCAGAAACGAGAAGCCCCGCTTTCGCGGGGCATTCTCCAATTGCGTCAGCAGGAAACTCAGCGCACCTGCGCCAGCTCCACGCCGTCCAGGCCCGCCGCGAGCGTCTTCGCGTCGCCGCCCTGCGCCAGCTTGATGCGCAGGCGCACTTCGTTCTGCGAGTCGGCATAGCGCAGCGCGTCCTCGTAGGAGATCTCGCCGGCCTGGTACAGCTCGAACAGCGCCTGGTCGAAGGTCTTCATGCCCAGCTGCACGGATTCCTTCATC
>Ga0209256_1002166_pt1 | contig 16918 bp, 15 predicted proteins | sample AraplaCol_mCL_r2_2_FD_184270 | JGI IMG/M metagenome (GOLD analysis project Ga0209256, IMG submission 184270) | Arabidopsis root microbial communities from North Carolina, USA - plate scrape MF_Col_mCL_r2 (SPAdes) (version 3) | ecosystem: Host-associated > Plants > Roots > Endosphere | place...
AAGAAGGGCTGCTTGCGGCCATCCTCCACCTTCCATTCGTAATAGCCGTCGGCCGGGATCAGGCCGCGCCGCCGGCGAATCGCTCGCTTGAACGCGGGCTTCTCGAGAATCGTCTCCGAGCGGGCATTGATCAGGAGGGTAAAGCTCTTGGGATCCTTGACCCAGCCGGGCAGCAATCCCCAGCGCATCAGCCGGAAATGCCGCGCGCCGTTCTCGACCAGCACGACCGGAATCGGTTGTGTCGGCGCGACATTGTACCGAGGCGGGAAATTCGGCTGCTCGACATAGCCGAACAGTTGCCGCAAGGCCGCGGGGGCCGAAGTTATGACGAAGCGTCCACACATCCCAGGGGGTCTATATAGGGTCCGTTCAGGTCCTTTTAACCCCGAACGTTAACACTGCGGCTGATGAGCTCAATGGCCTCCCAACCCGCGCGGACGCACGTACAGACGGGCCCCGAGGCCTCCGCCTGGGCCGAGCGGCTGCGCGTGGCCAACATCAACCCGCGGACCGGGCTTGCCACCGACTATCTCAACCATTTCAATGAAGCCGTGATGCTGCTGGAAATGGTTCCGGACATGCCGGAATGCGCGGAAGATTTTTTGACCTGGTCGCCGCTGTCCTATGCCGAGCATTTCACGGCGTCGAATTTCAAGGCGCGCGACCTCGCCATCGAAGCCTATGAGAAGGCCGATCCGAACGTGCGCGCCCAGTTCGACCACCTCACCGATACCATGACCTCGATCCTGACCGCGGTCGGCTCGGCCATGCGCGAGGTCGAGAAGGACACCACGCGGATCCGCCTCGCCGAGCAGGCCGCACTCTGGGTCAAGCCGCTGATCGCGGCCTGCGGCGGTATCATCCACGGCGGCGCCGAAGCCGACGTCGACACCATCATGGCGAACTGAGCCGGATCCGTTAACAAAATGGCGTCAGTGGTCCAGCCCACCCACCCCCAGCTCGCCGTCAGCGCCGCCATTTTCCGCGACGGCAAGGTGCTGCTGACCCGCCGCGCCCGCTCGCCCGCCAAGGGCTTCTATTCGCTCCCGGGCGGCCGGGTCGAATTCGGTGAATCCCTGCACCAGGCGCTCAAGCGCGAGGTCAACGAGGAAACCGGCCTCGACATCGCCATCGTCGGCCTCGCCGGCTGGCGCGAGGTACTGCCGACCGCGCCCGGCGCCGGCCATTATCTGATCATGTCGTTTGCCGCCCGCTGGACGGCCAAGGAGCCGTCTCTCAACGACGAGCTCGACGATTACCGCTGGATCTCCCCCAGCGCCCTGGCGAGCCTGGGCGACCTCAAGCTGACCGGGGGCCTGGAAGAGGTCATCCAGTCCGCCGCGAGGCTGATCGGGGTGTAGCTGGCGCTCCGAACGCCGGTGCACCTCTCCCGCCTGCGGGAGAGGTCGGATCGCAAAGTGATCCGGGTGAGTATTCTTTCCTTTGGGGGACTGTCCCGTTGTGGAGACACCCTCTCCCCAACCCTCCCCCGCAAGCGGGGGAGGGAGCGCACTGCCCGTGCCGCTTGCCTTGCGTCCTCAGCCTTGACGGGGCATACACCCCGCCGATGTCCACGCGATTTCTGGCCATTTTTGTCCTGATTCTCGCCTGCGCCTCCACGCCCGCGAGGGCGCAGGACGTGGCGGCGCCGTTCGACGGCGATTTGCAGCGGCTGGCGGAGATCCTCGGCGGGCTGCACTATCTGCGCGGCATCTGCGGGTCCAACGAGGGCAACAAATGGCGCAACGAGATGCAGGCGCTGATCGACGCGGAAACCCCCTCCGGAGAGCGCCGCACCCGCATGATCGCGGGCTTCAACCGCGGTTATAACGGCTTCCAGCAGACCTATCGGAGCTGCACGCCGGCCGCGACGGTGGCGATCCGCCGCTATATCGAGGAAGGCTCCAAGATCTCGCGGGATCTGACGGCGCGCTACGCGAACTGAACACCCTCTCGTCATTCCGGGGCGCGCAGCGCGAGCCCGGAATCCATTGTGCCACCAACCCTGCCACCCGATGGATTCTCAGGTGCGCAATTGCGCACCATAGTTCGCGCCTAGCGGCGCGCCCCGGAATGACAGCGGCTGGAACCCTGTCATCGAGTTTGTACACAGCCGTTAACCGTTCCTAAAGATGTAGCCTAGCGGTCGTTAACGCCCGTGCTACACCTCTCGCACAGCGCATCGCCGTGGATCGCGCCCCAGCCCTGATCGAGTTTCATGAGCCAGCCGATTTCCTACGCCCCCGCACGCGCGCCGCTGCCCGATCACGAGCAGAAGCAGGCCGCACTGAGCTATCTCAACGAGGCCTGGGCCGAAGCGCGCCATGATGGTGTCGACGGCGACTGCCTGGCGCAGGCAAGCCTGTTCGCGGCCTTCGCCGAGCTCGTCGGCACCTATGGCGAGGACGCGGTCGCCAAGTTCGTCGAGGGCTTTCCCGGCCGCATCCGCAACGGCGAATTCTCGGTCGACATCTGCAGGCAATAAGCCCTGCCGAAAATGACCCCGCCACGCGGGCGGGGCCAGTCAACGGATGAATGACTTTGCGAACGGATTTGGCGAACAGGTCCGCGAAGTCTGCCGCGTTTATCGCACGGAAGCCGCTTTCCGCTGACAAGCATTAGTCTCGCGGCGGCCGGGAGATGTTCCCGCGGCGTGCGGGAATGCGCTCCCCTGACGGCGCGACCCTGAGCGTCGGCTTCATGCTGGATTGATTTCGACCATCCGTGGATCCGGCGCATCCGTAGATGCATACCTCTTCTGGCTGAACCAATTTCAACACGCTACCATCAGATCATTCATCGATTCCTTTTTCGACGGGCTGATCCATGACCAAGCGCCTGTTTTTGTCCTATTCCTCGAAAGACAAGACGCGAGCTATCGCTCTTGAGAGCAGCCTGGAGGCCTTGAAGCTGCCGGTATCGCGGGATGAGCGCAGCATCAGCCCTGGCACAAAGTGGTTCGACGCCATCGAAAACGGCATTCGCGATTCGCGTGGTGTGATCGTTCTCGTCACCAAGGCCAGCAGACGTTCGGAATGGGTCATTTACGAATATTCACTAGCGAGGGGCGCCGGCATCCCGGTGATTGCAGTCCTCGCGGACGGCACGGCAATTCCGGCCCCGCTACAACCGTTTCAGGCCGTGAAGCACGAAGATCCAGACAAGGTCGCGGAGAAGATCAAGAAGGCACTTGCAGACCAATCACGCGCCATCGGACGAAACCGCGCATCGTCTGCCCCCGTGCTCATGGCGAAATTTCAGGAGGAGAATGGCGAGCCGATCCGTGCGACCAAGGGCAAAACGCCTGAGCTCTGCATGGAGATGTGGTTGGAGCAGGTCCCCACAGAAACGAAACGCGTCGCGTTCGAGATTCCGGATGAGGGGATCAGGGACAACAAATGGACGGCAAAACGCGCATCGAACCGGCCTACCGCACGGGAAAGAGCGTTTCTGTGCGATGACATCCGACTCTATGGCGACGTCGACATATGGGCCAGCGGAAGTGGCAAAGGCCCTGGAAAATGGTCCGGCTCCTGGCGGCTCTACGAGGCCTTGATGCGCTATTATCGCAGCCGTTTGTATAGCCGCGGCATTCGCGCGGCACTCGAGCAGATCCGGAAGAACTAGGACGATGCGGATACGCGCGGAGCGGTCTTTCCAGAGATCGCGCGGGCATCGTAGAGCCCGTCCCTAATCCGTCTCGATCGGCAATGCCGGGTCCCTCGCCCATTCGCCCATCGAGGCATCGTACAGCGTCAGTCTCTCGTAGCCGAGCTGCGTCAGCAGAAAGAGGTCGATCGTCGCCGAGATGCCGCCGCCGCAATAGAGGATCACGTCCTTGTCACGGGTGACGCCGGCAGCCGTGAATTTGGCCTCCGCATCAGCCAGCGTCGTCAGGGTCTTGTCGGCATTGACGAGCGTCGCGGCTGAAACGTTGACGCTGCCGGGAACGCGGCCAGGCCGGCCGTAGCGGCTCGGCTCGAGGCCGCGGTGAAACTGCGGGCCGAGCGCGTTGACGATCACGGTCGAGGGATCGCCGATCCGTGTCTTCACGGTATTCTTGTCGACGAAGAGGCCGGCGCGCGGCGCCGCCTTGAACGTCGTGGCGGGATATCCCTTCGGGGCGCCCGTCTCGACCGGCCGCCCTTCTTCCTTCCATTTGTCGAAGCCGCCGTCGAGCACATGCGCATCGACGCCGAGCGAACGCAGCATCCACCAGAACCGCGTCGCCCACATCATGGTGCCGATGCTGTAGAGCACGATGGTCTTGTCCGCGTCGAGCCCGTGGCGGCCGAAGGCGGCCTCGAGCTGCGCGACATCGGGCATCATGAAGAACTGTTGCGACGAGGTGTCCGAGAACTCGCCCTGCAGGTCGAGGAAATCCGCGCCGGGAATGTGGCCGGCTGCGAAGGTCTTGTCGCCGGGCACGGCGCGATACGGCACATCGCTGCCGGGTGGGACGGGTTCGTTGTAGGTCGTGCAATCGTAGAGGCGAAGATGGGGATCGCCGAGGATGGCGGCGAGCTGCTCGGTGGTGATGAGGGCGGTTGGCTGGGACATCGGACTGCACTCCGTTCGAGAGGAAGTGTAGCTCTCTCCCCTCGTCATTGCGAGCCACCGGGTCCGCGCGAAGCCTCGCAATGACGGGGATGGTGCGCTCGCCCCTCCGACAAGAGCGCCTATTGCTTCAACGTCTCCAGAAACCGCACCGCTTCACCCTGCGCCGGCGTCACGAGCTCGCCCTGCCACATCACGCGGCGGCCGCGGATGAAGGTGCCGACGGGCCAGCCGGTGACACGCACGCCGTCATAAGGAGTCCAGCCGGCTTTCGACGCCACCCATTTGTTGGTGATGGTCTCGCTGCGCTTGAGATCGACGATGGTGAAGTCGGCATCGTAGCCGGCGGCGATGCGGCCCTTGCAGGCCATGTTGTAGAGGCGCGCGGGGCCGGCGCTGGTGAGATCGACGAAGCGGGCGAGCGACAGCCGGCCCGCGTTGACGTGATCAAGCATCAACGGCACCAGCGTCTGCACGCCGGTCATGCCGGAGGGCGAGGCCGGATAGGTCTTCTGCTTCTCCTCCAGCGTGTGCGGGGCGTGATCGGAGCCGAGCACGTCGATGATGCCCTGCTCGATGCCGCGCCAGATCCCGGCGCGGTGATCGGCACCGCGCACGGGCGGGTTCATCTGCGCCAGCGTGCCAAGCCGCTCATAGCATTCGGGCGCGACCAGCGTGAGATGGTGCGGCGTCGCTTCGCAGGAGGCGACATCCTTGTGGTCGCGCAGGAACTCGATCTCTTCCTTGGTCGAGATGTGCAGCACATGGATGCGCTTGCCGGTCTCATGGGCGAGCTTGACGAGGCGCTGCGTCGCCATCAGCGCCGCGGTCTCGTCGCGCCACACCGGATGCGAGCGCGCATCGCCCTCGATGCGCAGCGATTTGCGATCGTTGAGGCGATATTCGTCCTCGGCGTGGAACGCGGCGCGGCGGCGGATCACCTGGAAGATGCGGCGCAGGCTTTCGTCGTCCTCCACCAGCAACGCGCCGGTCGAGGAGCCGATGAACACCTTGACGCCGGCGCAGCCCGGCGCGCGCTCCAGCACCGGCAGATCCTGCACGTTCTCCCGGGTACCGCCGATGAAGAAGGCGAAATCGCAGTGCATGCGATGATGGGCGCGCTTGATCTTGTCAGAGAAGGTCGCCTCGGTCACGGTGAGCGGCGAGGTGTTCGGCATCTCGAACACGGCAGTGACGCCGCCCATCACGGCGCTGCGCGAGCCGGTCTCGAGGTCTTCCTTATGCTCCAGCCCCGGCTCGCGGAAATGTACCTGCGTGTCCATCACACCGGGTAGGATGTGCAGGCCCTTGCAGTCGATCACCTCCGCGGCCGAGGCCTGCGACAGCGGGCCCAGCTCGGCGATGCGGCCGCCCGTGATGCCGATATCGCGAACGCCCTCGCCGTCCTGGTTGACGACGGTGCCGTTCTTGAGGATCACATCGAAGCGCTGGGTCATGGCTGAGGGCCTCTCTCGTCCCCAAGCGCAGGGCTCGAGGTCTTGTCGTTTATGCCTTGCGGGCTTACGTTCCGGAGCAACATGTCGCAAGAGATTTTCGCATGAAATCAGCGTTTCTTCCCGACCGGGGCGTGGTCAAGGTCGCGGGCGAGGATGCGCGCAACTTCCTCAACGGCCTGGTCACGACCGATGTCGACAGGCTGAAGCCGGGCCTGGGGCGATTCGGCGCGCTGCTGACGCCGCAGGGCAAGATCATCGTGGATTTCCTGATCACGGAGGTGCCCGCAGGGCATGGCGGCGGGTTCCTGATCGACTGCCCGAAAGCGCTGGCCGACAGCCTCGCCACCAAGCTGAAATTCTACCAGCTGCGCGCCAAGGTCACCGTGGAAAACCTGTCCGGCGATCTCGGCGTGCTCGCCGCCTGGGACGGCGAGCCTGCGGCGCAGCCGGACCTCGCCTTCACGGACCCGCGCAATGAAGCGCTCGGCATCCGCATCCTGATCCCTGAGGATCTCAAGCAGAAGCTGTCCGACCTCATCGGGGCCGAGCTGGTCGAGGCGCGCGACTACGAGGCGCACCGCATCGCGCTGGGCGTGCCGCGCGGCGGGCTCGACTTCATGTACAACGACGCGTTCCCGCACGAGACCAATATGGACCGCCTCGCCGGCGTCGATTTCGACAAGGGCTGCTATGTCGGCCAGGAGGTCGTCTCGCGCATGCACCATCGCGGCACCGCGCGCACCCGCAGCGTCAAGGTGCTGCTCGAAGACTTCTCGCCGGAGACCGGCGTCAGCGTGCTGGCCGGCGACAAGCCCGTCGGCACCATGGGCTCGTCGGCGCAAGGCAAGGGCATTGCGCTGGTACGCATCGACCGCGTCGCCGACGCGCTCGATGCCGGCCAGACGCTCACCGCCGGAGGGCTGGCTTTGACGCTCGCCGAACCCGATGTCGTCCGCATTCCAGCCAAGCAGCCCATCGCATGAGCCGCGCTCCTCGCCTGCATCCCGACGGAAAGACGCGTTGCCCCTGGCCCGGTGAAGATCCGCTTTACGTCGCCTATCACGACACCGAATGGGGCGTGCCGGAATATGACGACCGCGCACTGTACGAGAAGCTGATCCTCGACGGTTTTCAGGCCGGCCTGTCCTGGATCACGATTTTGCGCAAGCGCGACAATTTCCGCAAAGCCTTCGACGATTTCCAGCCGGAGAAGATCGCGCGCTACAACGACAAGAAAGTGCACGCGCTGATGAACGATGCCGGCATCGTGCGCAACAAGGCCAAGATCGACGGCACGATCCTGAGCGCGAGATCGTATCTGGAGATCATGGAGAAGGGCCCGGGCTTCTCGAAGCTGCTGTGGGACTTCATGGGCGGACGCCCCAAGGTGAACAATTTCAAGACCAGCGCGAGCGTGCCCGCCTCGACACCGCTGTCGGTGCAGATCTCGAAAGAGCTGTCGTCGCGCGGCTTCAAATTCGTCGGCCCGACCATCGTCTATGCCTTCATGCAGGCGACCGGCATGGTCAACGACCACCTCGTCGACTGCCACTGCCACGCGACCTGCGGCAAGGCGCAGCGCAAGCCGCGTCTCAAGGCAAAATGACCGCGAAGAAGACGGCGCCCGTCGCGCAATCCCGCGCCTGGCAGCGCATGCTGTCGGGCCGGCGGCTCGATCTGCTCGATCCCTCGCCGCTCGATGTCGAGATCGCCGACATCGCGCACGGCCTCGCCCGCGTCGCGCGCTGGAACGGGCAGACGACGGGCGCGCATATCTTCTCGGTCGCGCAGCATACGTTGCTGGTGGAGACCGTGCTGCGGCACGAGATGCCGAATGCGGATCAGCGCATGCGGCTCGCCGCGCTGCTGCACGATGCGCCGGAATATGTGATCGGCGACATGATCTCGCCGTTCAAGGCCGTGCTCGCCGGCAACTACAAGGCGGTCGAGAAGCGTTTGCTCGGCGCCATCCACGTCCGCTTCGGCCTGCCGCCGGAGCTGCCGGAGGAGATCACGCAGGCCATCAAGGCCGCCGATCGCGGCGCGGCCTATCTGGAGGCGACCGCGCTGGCCGGCTTCAGCGAAAGCGAGGCCAAGCGCCTGTTCGGCAAGGATCCCGGCCTCGCCGACAGCGTCCGGCGCGACTATCTGACGCCCTGGACGGCGGCGCGGGCCGAGAAGCAGTTTTTGGAGCGGTTTGGCGCGGTGTTCGCGTAGGTCTCGCAGGGTGAGCAAAGGCGCTCTTTGCGCCGTGCCCACGATCCTCTCGCGTTTGCGACAAAAGTGGTGGGCACGCTTCCGCCTTCGCTCTTCCAGCTATGGCGGACATGTCGCTTTGCCCACCCTACGGCACCGGCTATAATCGCCGGCAAAAAGGTCCGCCATGATCCACGTCTGTTCCCTCGCCGCGCTTCCCGAAACCGTCCGCCTCACCGGGGCCAGCCATGTGCTGACTGTGATGGCCAATGTCGAGCAGGTGGCACGGCCTGCGTCGGTGCTCCCCGCCAATCACCTCAAGGTCTCGATGGACGACATCACCGAGGAGATGGACGGCTTCGTCGCACCGTCCGAGGGGCATATCGACCAAGTGCTGAATTTCGTGCGCGGCTGGGACCGCAGCGCACCGCTGGTGGTGCATTGCTATGCCGGCATCAGCCGCTCCACCGCGAGCGCGTTCGCGGCGGTCTGCGCGCTCAATCCAAACCGCGACGAACTCGAGATCGCCAGGAAGATCCGCGCGGTCTCGCCGATTGCCTCGCCGAACCGGCGCATCGTCGGCCTTGCCGACCGTGCCCTGGGCCGCAACGGCCGCATGCTGCGCGCACTCGACGAGATCGGCCCCGGCGCGATGATGGTCGAGGGCCGCCCCTTCGTGATCGAGCTCGAATGATAGCTGCGATATCAATCGCATGAGCAAGACGCTGCTGACGCCGATCGAGATCGGCCTGACCGCGGCGATCGTCGCGATCACCGACCATGAGCCGCTGATCCTGACCGCACGCGGCAGCGACGGGCTGGCCGGCCTGCCGTTCGGCCCGTTCGACGCGCTCGCTCACCGCACCTTCGAAATCGGCCTGCGTGCCTGGGTCGAGGAACAGGCGGGCCTGCGGCTCGGCTATGTCGAGCAGCTCTACACCTTCGGCGATCGCGGCCGCCATGCCGAGGCCGGCGATACCGGCGCGCATATGGTCTCGATCGGTTATCTCGCACTGACGCGCGCGGTGGACGGCGAGCTTGCGGCGAACGCGGCGAGCTTCGCGCCATGGTATCGCTTCTTCCCCTGGGAGGACTGGCGCGAGGAGCCGCCGGCGATCATCGCCCGCGACATCATTCCCGCGCTGACCGAATGGGCCGCGGAGGAGACGCCGGAGACCACGCGCGCACTGCCGCGCAAGGATCGCGTGCGGTTCTATTTCGGGCTCGACGGGGCGGCCTGGGACGAGGAGCGCGTGCTCGACCGCTACGAGCTCTTGTACGAGGCCGGGCTGGTCGAGGAAGCCAGGCGCGACGGCCGCCCTGCGGCATTGGCGCGCCCAGCGCTTCCCCCGCTGGGCACCTCGATGCGGTTCGACCACCGCCGGATTCTCGCCACGGCGATCGCGCGGCTGCGGGCAAAACTGAAGTATCGTCCTGTCGTCTTTGAACTTTTGCCGCCCGAATTCACACTTACCGAACTGCAGCATACGGTCGAGGCGATTTCCGGCCGGCACCTGCACAAGCAGAATTTCCGCCGTTTGGTCGAAATGGAAGCCCTGGTCGAACCGACCGGGGTGATGTCGACACAGACGGGCGGGCGGCCGGCAGCGCTCTACCGCTTCCGCCGCGACGTGCTCCAGGAGCGGCCCGCACCGGGCTTGCGCGTACGCTCCCGGCGCTAGAGTAGGATTTCGCGATCGGCCCTGCCCGCCGGTTGCCTGGAGGCTTCATGTTCGACGGCCCGTTTGACGTCTTTGCGCTGATCATCGCGATCGTCGCCATCCTGATCGCAATCAAGGCCTCCAGCCAGGCGGCCGATCTGCGCCGGCGATTCAACGCGCTCGAACAGATGTTTTACGCGCAGCGGCAGGTGCAGCCACCGCCGCCGCTGCCCATGCAGGCCCGGACCGAGGCGCCCGCAACAGCTGCCGCCGAACCGCCGCCGCTCGCGCCCGAAGCGGACGCAGCGCCGCCTCCGCTCGTCACCGAAGAGCCGCCACCGCTCGCACCGCGCCCGCAGGCCGATGCTCCGCCGCCGCCACTGCCCGCCCGCGCGCCTGCTGGTCGAGAACCCGGCTTCGAAGAGCAGCTCGGCACGCGCTGGGTGGTGTGGATCGGCGGCCTTGCGCTCGCGCTCGGCGGCTTCTTCATGGTGCGCTATTCGATCGAGGCCGGCCTGCTCGGCCCCGGCGTGCGCGTATTCCTCGGCGGCTTGTTCGCAGCCGCCCTGCTGGGCGCCGGCGAATGGACCCGGCGCAAGGAGAGCATCTCGACCATCGCGGCGCTGCCAATCGCCAACATCCCCGCGATCCTCACCGCGGCAGGTACAGCTGTGGCGTTCGCGACCATCTATGCGGCCTATGCGCTCTACGGCTTCCTGGTGCCCGCGACCGCCTTCGTGCTGCTCGGCATCGTGGCGATGTGCACGCTCGCCGCGGCGCTGCTGCACGGCCCCGCGCTTGCCGGCCTCGGCGTGGTCGGCGCCTTCGTGACGCCGGTGCTGGTCTCCAGCGGCAAGCCCGACTATTGGGCGCTCTACATCTATCTTGCCGTCGTCACCGCCGCGAGCTTCGGCCTCGCCCGCATCCGGCTGTGGCGCTGGCTGGCGGTCACCACGATCGCCTTCGCGGTGCTGTGGATCTTCCCGGGTCTCGACACCGAGCAGGTGCAGGTCGCGCCGCACGCCTTCCATGCCATCGCAGGCTTCGTGCTGGCCGCGCTGCTGGTCGTCTGCGGCTTCATGTTCGGGCCCGCCATCGAAGACGGCGAGATCGAGCCGATCTCGTCGGGCGCGCTCGGCGCCTATCTGTTCGGCGCGATGCTGATCGTGCTGTCGAGCGCGCATGCCGACCTGGCGCTGATCGCGTTTGCGCTGCTCGTCGGCGGCACGCTGTTCGTCGCCTGGCGCGCGCCGGCGGCAACCGGTGCGCTCGGCGCGGCGGCGGCGACCGTCTTCATCGTGTTCGCCGAATGGGCGGTGCGCGCCAATCCGGACATGCTGGTGCTGCCGGGCGGCCCGATGCCGGGCATAGGCCCGGTCGCGACCGACAGCTCCGTGACGCTGCATCTGGTGATGGCCGCGATCTTCGCCACCGGCTTCGGCGTTGCCGGCTTCCTCGCCCAGGGCCGGTCGAATTCGGCGATCATCCCGGTGGTGTGGTCGGCGACGTCAGTCGCGACGCCGATCGCGATCCTCGTCGCGCTCTACGCACGTATTGCCCATCTCGACCGCTCGATTCCGTTCGCGATACTCGCGGTGCTGCTCGCAGCAGGCTTCGGCGCTGCGACCGAAGCTCTCACGCGCCGCGAGACCCGGCCGGGCACCATGATCTCCACCGCTCTGTACGCGACCGGCACGCTCGGTGCGCTGGCGCTGGCACTGACCTTCGCGCTGGAGAAGGGCTGGCTGACGATCGCGCTGGCGCTGATGTCGCTCGGCACCGCCTGGATCTCGCTGCAGCGGCCGATCCCGTTCCTGCGCTGGCTCGCCGCCATTTTCGCCGGCCTCGTCACCGCACGCATTGCCTATGACCCGCGCATCGTCGGCGATGCCGTCGGCACCACGCCGATCTTCAATTGGCTGCTCTGGGGCTACGGCCTTCCGGCGGCATCGTTCTGGGCCGCCGGCATCTTCCTGCGCCGCCGCGCCGACGATCCGCCGCTGCGCATCGTCGAGACCGCCGCGCTCCTGTTCACCGCGCTGCTCGCCTTCATGGAGATCCGGCATTTCGCGACCGGCGGCGACATGATCTCGCCGCCCTCGCTGCTCGAATTCGCACTGCAGGTCTGCATCTCGCTCGCGATGGCGATCGGACTGGAGCGCTTGGCGCAGCGCAGCCACAGCATCGTGCACAACATCGGCGCCATCGTGCTCACGGTGATCGCCGGACTCGTCAGCGTGTTCGGCCTGCTGATCCTGGAGAACCCGCTGATCTGGCGCGTCGACGTCGGCGGCGCGGTGTTCAACCTGCTGCTGCTCGGCTATGCGCTGCCGGCGGTGCTGATGCTGCTGTTGTCCTACGCGGTGGTCGGGACGCGCGGCAAGGCCTACGCCAACACGATCGCCGGCGGCGCGCTGGTGTTCGCGCTCGCCTATGTCACGCTGGAGATCCGCCGCTTCTATCACGGCCCGATCCTCTCGACCGGCCCGACCACGGGCGCCGAGCAGTATACCTATTCGATCGGCTGGCTGGGCTTCGGCGTGGTGCTGCTGGGGGTCGGCATTCTCGTCAACTCCGAACGGGCACGGCTGGCGTCGGCCGCCGTCATCGCCCTGACGATCCTCAAGGCCTTCGTCATCGACATGTCGACGCTGACCGGCGTCTACCGCGCGCTGTCGTTCATGGGGCTCGGCATCGTGCTGGTCGCGATCGGCTGGCTCTACCAGCGCATCCTGTTCCGACGGCAAGTCGCACCGCCGCCGGCTCCGCAAACGAGCGCGTAAAGGCTAAGCGAGGCGCCCGCCTCTCCCCGGCGGGGAGAGGTGACGCGAGAGCGTGCCGGCTCAGGCCGCGCGGACCGATTCGAGGAACTGCGCGACCTCGACCTTGAGACGCGTGCTGTCGGATGCCAGCGATTTCGCGGCCGACAGCACCTCGACCGAGGCCTCGCCGGTCTCGATCGCACCGCGCTGCACGTCGGTGATATTGGCCGAAACCTCCTGCGTGCCGACCGAGGCCTGCTGGACGTTGCGCGAGATCTCCTGCGTGGCCGCGCCCTGCTCCTCGACGGCGGCGGCGATAGCCGAGGACACTTCGGACAGCCGCTCGATGGTGCCGCCGATCTCCTGGATGGCGCTGACGGATTCCTGCGTCGCGGCCTGGATGCCCGACACCTGCGCCCCGATCTCGCCGGTCGCCTTCGCGGTCTGCTCGGCCAGCGCCTTGACCTCGGAGGCGACGACGGCGAAGCCGCGGCCTGCTTCGCCCGCACGCGCCGCCTCGATGGTCGCATTCAGCGCCAGCAGATTGGTCTGGCCCGCGATGGTGTTGATGAGCTCGACGACGTCGCCGATGCGCGAGGCGGCCTGCGACAGCGCATTGACGCGCTCGTTGGTCCGTGCCGCCTGCTCGACGGCCTCCGCGGCCATCCGCGCCGAATCCTGCACGCGGCGGCTGATCTCGGTGATGGAGGACGACAGCTCCTCCGAGGCGGAGGCGACCGCCTGGACGTTGGTGGAGGCTTCCTCGGAGGCTGCCGCAACCACGGTCGCGAGCTCCTGGCCGCGCTGCGCGGTGCTGGTCAGCGTCGAGGCCGACGCCTCAAGCTCGGTCGAAGCCGAGGAGACGGTGCCGACGACCTCGCCGATCATGGTTTCGAACTTGCGGGTGATCGCATCGACGCGGCGGCCGCGCTCGATCTTGGCTTCGGCATCGGCGGCGGCGGCCTCGTCGGCGGCCTTCTTGGCGATCAGCGCCTCCTTGAAGATCTGGAGCGCATCCGCCATCGAGCCGATCTCGGTCTTCTCGCCGCGATGCGGCACCTCGGCCGAGAGGTCACCCTCGCCGAGCGACTGCATCGGGCGGATGATCGAGGCGATGCCGCGAGAAACGTCGCGCACGAGATAATAGGCGGCGCCGATCGCGATCAGGACGGCCGCGATGATGATGCCGACAAGCACGCGGAAGATCAGCGCATAACTATCGGCCGCCTGCTTGGTCTCGAGCTCGGCACCGCTGTTGTTCAGCTCGATGCCCTTCTGCAGCAGCGGATCGGCGGCCTGCGCCATCTTGGCGACCTTGGTCTGCAACATCTCGTTGGCGTCGACCGGGAACTTGCCGACGCTCTTGCGCGACAGCGCCATCGTCTCCTGCACGCCGTTCAGATATTCGGCCCATGCCTTGCTCCACTGCTCGTAGAGCGAGCGTTCCTCGGCGACCGTGATCAGCGGCTCGTAAACCTTGCGCGTCTTTTCGATGCGCTCGCGCAAGCCTGCAAGTCGCTTCTCGGCGGCTTCCTTGCCCTCGGCGGTGTCCTGCATCAAGTGCAGACGAAGCGCGACGCGCAGCTCATTGATGTCGGCGCGCATCGAGCCCAGCGCACGCACGCTCGGCAGCCAGCTCTCCGCGATCTCGACGGTGTGGGCGTTGATGTTCTGCATCGTGCCGATCGCCATCACGCCGACACCGGCGAGCGAGAGAACCAGAACTGACAACACGGTCAGCAGCTTGAATACGATGGACAATTTCGACATCACGACAAATCCCGATGGTACCCAGCAACGCGCAGATCGCCTGCGCCCGGTCGTCGCAACGCACGACGGGGCGGAGGTCAGTTCAACAATGCTGGCTGGTTCTTATTCCGTAAGACTAGCGCTCATAATTGCAAACAGGCGTTAACAGGAACCTACGTAAAACTACGGCTTGCCCGCGGCGCCGTTATTTTCGACGCAACGACCCGTTGCGCCCGGTGCAGTGCAATATTGCGGCGTCCGCCTGCCCCGCTATGCCGCCCGCACCGATTCCAGGAACCGCGCGACCTCACTCTTGAGCCGGTTGCTCTCCTGCGACAGCGACTGCGCGGCCGAATGCACCTGTGCCGAAGCAGCCCCGGTCTCGCCGGCCCCGCGCTGGACGTCGGCGATGTTTGCCGAGACTTCGGAGGTCCCTTGTGCGGCGTGCTGGATGTTGCGGGAGATCTCCTGGGTGGCGGCACCCTGTTCCTCCACCGCCGCGGCGATGGTCGACGAGATCTCCGACATCTTCGCGATGGTATCGCCGATCTCCTTGATCGCGCCGACAGACTCGTCCGTCGCTGTCTGAATCGCACCGATGTGCTGGCCGATCTCGCCCGTGGCCTTCGCAGTCTGCTCGGCCAGCGCCTTCACCTCAGTCGCGACCACGGCAAAGCCCTTGCCGGCTTCGCCCGCCCGCGCCGCCTCGATCGTCGCGTTGAGCGCCAGCAGGTTGGTTTGCGCGGCAATGGTGTTGATCAGCTCGACCACGTCGCCGATGCGGGAGGCGGCCTTCGTCAGCTCGGCGACGCGCGCATTGGTGCGTTGGGCCTGCTCGACCGCGACGTCGGCGACGCGCGCCGATTCCTGCACCTGGCGGCTGATCTCGGAGACCGAGGAGGTCAGCTCCTCGCTCGCCGACGACACCGACTGCACATTCGCCGACGCCTCCTCCGAAGCCGCCGCCACGGCAGTGGCGAGCCCGTTGCCGCGCTCGGCGGTCTGGGTCAGCGTGTTCGACGACGCCTCGAGCTCGGTCGCCGCCGACGACACGGTCTCGATGATCTCGCTGACCGCGCCTTCGAACGTATCGGCGAGCCCTTGCATGTCGGCCTTGCGCTGTTGCCGGACACGCGCCTCCGCTTCGGCCTGCTCCGCGCGCAGCCGCTCGGCCTCCGCCATGTTGGTCTTGAACACCGCGACGGCGCCGGCCATCTCGCCGATCTCGTCCTTGCGGCCGACGCCGGGGATCGCGACGGAGGTGTCGCCATTTGCCAAGCCGGTCATCGAGCGCACCATGGCGATCAGCGCGGTCGAGATCGAGCGACCGATGAAGAAGGACACGCTTCCGACCAGCAGGATGGAGCATCCAAGCGCGACCCACATCCAGAGCTTGATCGAGGCTCGCGTCGACGCTTCGGCCGCCTGCGCCGTGACGTAGCGCTGAGTGATGTTCTTTTCGATGTCTTCGAGCACCGGCTCGATCGTCCGGAATTCCTTGGACATGGTCGAGCCGTGCGCGGCGAGATCCTGCGCGCCGGCGACCCAGGCCGTGAAGTCAGCCTCGTACTTGCCGAGCTTCTTGCCGATGTCCTGCTTGATCGCCGGGAGAATGGCCGATGCTTCGACTTGCTTGGAAAATTCCGCCGCGGTCTTCTTGAGAGAATCGAGGTATTTCCCGTCCCGGCGCAGCATGAAGTCCTTCTCGTGACGACGCATCATCAGCATGCCGCTGGTGAGCCTGGGATCGTCGACCTCCTTGAGCTTGCTCTCGATGTCGTGGACCGCCGTGCGCAAGGAGCCGGACAAGCCGAGTGTCTCGTTCAATCCAAGCTTGATCTCATCCTGTTCGACGGCCGCAAATGCGCTCGAATATCGCTCGAAGCCGGCGCGTGCCAGCGACACCTTCTCCCCGACTTCGGCGTGTCCTGCCGCCCGCGCGGCGCTGCCGAGACGATCAAGGTCGCCGGTGATGTCGGAAACGAGCACGGCGTGACGCTTGGCGTAAGACTGGTCGCGCCGGAGCTGGAAATCCTTCTCGGCGCGCCGCGCATCCAGCATCTGCTGGGAGATCCGCTGGTTCAGATCGGACAGCCTGCGCGCGCCCTCTGCGGCCTCGCGAGACATATCCTGAGACAGAGTGCCGATCTGGTAGATCGAGCCGAAGGCGACAAGTCCGATGAGGCCGAACAGTCCGATCGCCATGACCTTGTGTGTGAGGCGAATGGAAATTCCACTCATCGACGTGCTCCACCAATTGAAACGCAATGCGAAGGACGACTCAACGCCCGGAATATTGCGGGCATCATGACTGCGTCGATTTTCCGGAAGGTTAACTCGGCTCGCACGCGTCGCGGCGTCGACATGAGAACGCGCGCAACCGCCGCATCTTCACGCGGGCGGTTGCAGATCTATCCACCGAAGAACGCCGCCCGTCAGGCGGCGCGCACCGTCTCGAGGAACTTCCCGACCTCGAGCTTGAGGCGGTTGCTGTCGCCCGACAGCATCTGCGCAGCCGACAGCACTTGCGAGGACG
>Ga0209256_1002193_pt1 | contig 16736 bp, 12 predicted proteins | sample AraplaCol_mCL_r2_2_FD_184270 | JGI IMG/M metagenome (GOLD analysis project Ga0209256, IMG submission 184270) | Arabidopsis root microbial communities from North Carolina, USA - plate scrape MF_Col_mCL_r2 (SPAdes) (version 3) | ecosystem: Host-associated > Plants > Roots > Endosphere | place...
TCAAACTTTTTGGGTAAGCTTCCGTTAGCTATTTCACACCTGTCGGCCGGCGATCGCCGTCGACCTTGTTTTGCGTACGGGTGCCCATGCGTCTTTCAGCTGCGACCGCAATCCTTTTTGCCGGCCTCATTTCGGGCTGCTCCTCCAGTTCGAGCCTGGACACCATCGCGCCGCCCTCGCGCGAAACGACGAGTTCGGTCGCGATGTCGGCCGCACCGGTGCCCGCCGCCAATGTCGGCGCGCGGGTCGCACAGATGACGCCGCCGCAGAACGTTCAATCGGCACCGCCCCAAGAAATGCTCGCCTGGGCCGGACCGGTCCCGGAGCCGGAAGCCTTTGCACCCGCGGCAAACACCACGACGACGCTCGCCGCGCCTGTTCCGGACGCGCGGCCGGTCGCTTTCGTCGCGCCGGAAAATCCGGTGACCCAGGCGATGCCACAGGGCCGCTCGCGCATCTACGGTCATCGTTTCCGTGACGCCAAGCCGATCAACTTCGGCCGCGCCAAAAATCCGCGCAAGATGGCCGTGCATGGCGTCGACGTCTCGCGCTGGCAGGCTGACATCGACTGGGCTCGGCTGCGTACACAAGGGGCGAACTTCGCCTTCATCAAGGCGACCGATGGCGGCGACCACCTCGACCCGATGTTCAAGAAGAACTGGCGCGCTGCCAAGGCGGCCGGCATCCGCCGCGGCGCCTATCACTTCTTCTACTGGTGCCGCACGGCCGGCGAACAGGCCGACTGGTTCATCCGCAACGTTCCGCGTGAACCGGGCGCGCTGCCGCCTGTCATCGACGTCGAATATAATGGCGAATCGAGCTGCAAGCGTCGCCTGTCGCCCGAGCGCGTGCGCGAAAAGATGCAGGTGTTCATGGACAAGCTCGAGGCCCATTACGGCCAGCGTCCTATCATCTACACGGCGCCGGACTTCTACGCCGACAACCTGCAGGGCGCTTTCAAGAACTATCCGTTCTGGCTGCGTGCCGTCGCCCAGCACCCGTCGATCGTCTACCCGAACCGCAAGTGGCTGTTCTGGCAGTATTCCGGTTCTGGCCTTTCTCAAGGGGTCGATGGCAAGATCGACCTCAACGTCTTCCACGGCAGCGAGGACCAGTGGCACGACTGGCTGGAGGCACGGGCGAACTGAGCCGGCAGGCTCTCGCTAACCTGCCTTCTCAGTCTGCAACCTCTCAACCCGCGCGGGCCAGGTTCGGCCCGACATGGTTGACGCGGTCGAGGAACCGCCGATAGCCGGCATTGTCGCGCAACAGGCGCCGGCCGAGATCCGCAAGAAAATCGACGTCCTTTTCGTTGAGGCTCAGCCGATTGTGCAGCCCGAGGATCCGCCGCGCCAGCACCGGGTCGGATACATCCGACAGCGCCAGCCGGATGATATCGACATCGAGATCGCCGCAGCCCCGCTTGGCGCCGCTGCTGCCGCACCGCCAAGTCACGAAGCTTTCCCGCCAGGCCGGCAGATGATCGCGCAGCGCATCGAAGCTCTGAAGATTGGGAATATTGATCATCGCGTCGATGGCGGCGACGATCGCATCGGGAGCCTTGGGGCTGTCGACCGTCTTCGAGATGTCCCCGCCGATCCGCGTGGAGGCATCGACGACGATGACAACCAAATGCCTGAGACGGAAGGCGCGCTCCGCTGGGATGGGTTCCGGAGCACCCCGGCCCATCAGGTGCAGCAGGCTTTGCGTTCCGATGCCATCGACCAGGCCGCCATCGTAGAGTTTCAGATAGTTGAGATCCCTTGCCGTTTCATAGCGCCTGAGGGAGCCAGCGTATTCGCGCGCAACGAGCGAGCCCGGCGCGCGAACCCCTGTCTTCTGTGTTTTCGCTTCCGGCAACGCCTCGCAACCGCTTCGGAAGTTCTGCAAGGTCAGCGGCGCGAAAACGACCGGGACGGCGGCCGAGGCCGCAACCGCATAGGCGAGCGGATAGTCGTCGTAGCTGCTGCAGATGGCGGTGAACGAGGCACGGTCGAAGATGAACGGTGAGCGGTTATAGAGATCGGTCGCGTGGATCACCAGGCGCGGATGGCCGGAGCGCGAGATGTTGCCGAGCGTTGCGCCGTTAAACAGGTTGGCGTCGAGCCAGGCCGGAAAACCGGAGAGATCGTTCACCCCGCCGCGATAGCCGCGCAGGATATTGGGTGGTGAAAACGACGTCCTGAGCGAGGCCTCGACATCGCGTCCGAGAAACCGTTTGCGGAAATCCTCAAGGCCCGCGCGGCCGTTCAAGGCAAAATAGGAGGCGAGCACAGCACCTCCGGAGACGCCGGCAACAACCGCGACATCGTCGGCAAGCCGGCGCCCTCGCCCGCCCGGGGACGGCGCCTCGGCCAACGCCGACAGGACGCCGTAGCCGAAGGCAGCGGAGCGGGCGCCGCCACCGGAAAAGGCAAGGATGATGCCGGTGTCGCTCACATCAAACGTCGACTGCGCAAGCGACACGGCACCCGTCGTCAGTTCAAGTCGTCTGTTGGTGGGCGTCACGTCCGGGCCGGCGCAGCCGGCGGTGGCAAAAGCGAGCGCCAAGGTACCGTGACGCAGGAAACGACCTGCGCGCGCAAGTGCAACCGGATGCGCTGCACGCCAGCCAGCCGGCCTTTCCCTGCGTTGTCTGAGTGTAGGCGACGTCCGTTTGCTGAATGTCATGCGCCGTGATCCGGGTTGGCTTTGCCCGCGAACCCCGTTCTTGAGGTTTCACTGCTGCACAGCCTAAGGATCAAGATTGAGACAGCATGTCATGCAGGGCGCCCGCAACGAATGATTGTGCGGCGACAAAGATCGGGATTACCTTGCGGCGGGATGACAGGTTCCCTCAATGAAGCGGCACTAGGATCGCGCGCGTAGGCACGTTGCACGGGGTAAAGCGCATTCATGCGGGTCTTGCTGGTCGAAGATGAGAAGGAGCTCGCGGGGGCGCTCAAGGCCGCGTTGAGCCACCACCGGATGATCGCCGATCATGCGCGCGATCTCGCTGAGGCCGCGCTGATCCTCAACGACGCCGTCTATGACGTGGTCGTGCTCGATCGCAAGCTGCCCGATGGCGACGGGCTCTCGCTCATCCCCGTGATACGGGCGCGCGGCAACACCGTGCCGGTGCTGATGCTGACTGCGCTCGACGACCTCGCCGACCGGGTGGCGGGGCTCGATGGCGGCGCCGACGACTATATCGGCAAGCCCTTCGCCTTCGAGGAACTGCTGGCGCGGCTGCGCGCGCTTGCCCGTCGCCCGGTTCCGGTGCAATCCGATGTCGTCACCGTCGGTCGGCTCTCCTTCGATCTCGCCCATTGCGAGGCGAGTGTGGCCGGCACGCCGCTGAAGATGCCGCGGCGCGAGCTTCTGGTGCTTGAAACGCTGACCCGTCGCATGGGACGCATGGTGCTGCGCGCCGCCCTGATGGAAGCCGTGTTCGGGCTCGACGACGAGATCCACTCCAATGCGCTCGACACCCATATCTCGCGCGTGCGCCGCAAGCTGGCGGACGCAGACGCGGGCGTGACCATCAACGGCATCCGCGGCGTCGGCTATCTCCTCAGAGAAGACCAATGAGCGGCCGCGCTTCCCATTCCTTCAAATGGCGGCTCGTCGGCTGGCTCGTGCTGTTCGAAACGGTAGCGACCCTTGTCGTCATCGCCATTGCGGTCGGCCTGCTTTGGGTGACCGGCTATCTCATCGACGGCTACGAGAACGGCAATGTTGACGTCTTAAAGGACGCGATCACCCGCAAAGCCGATGGCGGGCTCGAACTTCAGGAAACGCCGGAGCTGCAGCGGCTGCGCCAACAGGCGGGAAAGATCTGGTTCATCGTTCGCGACAGACAAGGGCACAGCCTCTCGGAGGGCACGGTGCCGGAAGAATTCGCCTTTGCGGTCGCCGGGCTCGAGCGCATGAACGACGCCCGCTTCCGGCTTTCGCCCGACAAGAACGCCCGTCCGGAAGCGGTCGTCAAATGGCTCGAGTCGCCGGCCGGCATGGTCCAGATCTTCAGCGGCACGGAGGGACAATTGACGCTCGGCCGCCTGCTGCTCAGCACCACCGGCGCCTTCCTCAGCATCTTCGTGCCGATGCTGCTACTGCTCGCCTTTGCGACCGTGGTCGTCACCCCGATCGTCGTTCGAAGGATGCTCTCGGGCCTGTCGCACGCGGCCTCGCATGCCGCCCACATTGAATATGACCAGCGAGGCATCCAGATGCCGGTGACGGGTGTTCCCAATGAGTTTCTGCCGCTGGTGACGGCCGTCAACGATGCGCTGACAAGGCTCGATGACGGCTATACGAGACACAAGCGCTTCCTGGCCCAGGCGGCGCATGAGTTGCGCACGCCGGTCGCCATTCTCGGCGCTCGCATCGCCTCGCTGCCGCCGGGACCGGACAAGACCCGCCTCAACGAGGACGTGACGCGCCTTTCCATTCTGGCGGGCCAGCTTCTCGACCTCGAACGGCTCGACGCCGAGAACGATGAGTTCAGGCCGGTCGATCTTGCAGCACTTGCCGAGCGGGTGATTGTCGCGCTCGCGCCACTTGGCTTCGGAGCAGGTTATGAGATGACATTCGAGGCCGTTCAACGCCCTGTCCTGGTGACGGGAGACGAGGCGTCGCTGGAGCGAGCGCTCACCAATCTCGTGCAGAACGCCATCGACCACGGCGGAAGGCGCGGCACAATCACGGTCAAGGTCGATCCTCAGGGCGTGATCGATGTCTGCGACGACGGCGACGGCATTCCGCGCAGCGAAACCGACCGGATCTTCGAGCCGTTTCAGCGGCTGAACAAGGACGGCAAGGGCGCGGGCCTCGGCCTCAACCTCGTGCAGAAGATCGTGCACCTGCATGGCGGCTACGTCGACGTCTCCCGCTCCGCGTCCGGCGGCGCCTGCATGCGGATCGTGCTGCCGCTGGCGGCAGCCGTGACAGCTTGAGAAGAACAAGCCCCGGAACCGGCGCTGTCGGTCTTGCCCCGTAAATCGGCTAGGACATGGGGGAAAGACGACATGCGGTTCCGGGGCTCGACGCGGCCTGACCGGGAGAAAAAGTCAGGCTGCCTGGACCTTTTTCGACACGCGCGCCCATTCCGGGATCCAGTCGCGATGCGCGACGAGCAGGTCGTCGACGAGCGACCAGATCTGGTCGAGATCGAGTTCGGCCGCCGTGTGCGGATCCATCATTGCGGCGTGGTAGAGATGCTCGCGGTTCTCGGTCATAAGCGCCTGAACCGTCAGCTCCTGCACGTTGATGTTGGTGCGGATCAGCGCCGTCAGCTGCGGCGGCAGATCGCCGATGAAGGTCGGCTGGATACCCGAGGCATCGACCAGGCAGGGAACTTCAGCGGCGCAGTTTTCCGGCAGCGAGGTGATGCAGCCGTTGTTCCTGAGGTTGCCGTAGATGACGGAGGGTTCGCCGGTCCAGACCGAGTTCATGATCGAAGACGCGTATTCGTGGCTCTCGGCCACTTCGATCGTCTCGGCTTCCTTGAAGGCCGCCGCCTGCCCCTTCCAGCGTTCGATCTGCTCGACGCAGCGCTTCGGGTACTCGTCGAGCGGGATGCCGAACTTCTCGATCAGGTCGGGACGGCCGTCCTTGATGAAATAGGGCGTGTACTCGGCGAAGTGCTCGGAGCTTTCGGTGACGAAATAGCCGAGCCGCGTCAGCATCTCGTAGCGCACCTTGTTGGGGCAGCGCGGGTTCCAGTGGCTGGGCTTGGGGAAGCGGCCTTCGCGGTAGCCGCGCACCAGATCCGGATAGAGATCGCGGAAGCTGCCGTCGGCCTGTTTGTGTTCGAACTTGAGGAAGAAGGCCATGTGGTTGATGCCGGCGGCGCGGTAGCGGATCTCCGAAACCGGGATGTCGAGATCGCGTGAAAGCTCGTAGGCCGTGCCCTGGACAGAATGGCAAAGGCCGACCTGACGGATCGTCGGAAACTTCTCGGAGATCGCCCAGGTGTTGATCGCCATCGGGTTGACGTATTGCAGCAGGATCGCGTTCGGGCAGACCTGCAGCATGTCCTCGCAGATCTTCCAGAGATGCGGTACGGTGCGAAGGCCGCGCATGATGCCACCGACGCCGAGCGTATCGGCAATGGTCTGGCGCAGGCCGTACTTCTTCGGCACCTCGAAATCGGTGACCGTGCAGGGTTCAAAGCCGCCGATCTGGAAGGCGACGACGACGAAGTCCGCACCCTCCAGCGCCTTTTTCTGGTTGGAATGGGTCTCGATATTAGCCTTGACGCCGAGCGTGCGCACCAGCTTGCCGGCGACGATCTCGCTTTCGCCGAGGCGCTCGGGGTTCACGTCCATCAGCGCGATCGTCGCGGCCGACAGCGCCGGGCGCTGCAGTACGTCGCCGATGATGTTCTTCATGAAGACGGTGGAGCCGGCGCCGATGAAGGTGATCTTGGGTTGTCTGGTCATGGATTGCCTCTCAATTCTAGCGGTCATGCTGCCACATCGAAGGCGGCTCTCACGAGCCTTTCGGTGTAGGCGGTCTTGGGATTGGACAGAATTTCGCTCACCGGCCCCTCCTCGACTATTCTGCCGTGCTGCATCACCACCACCCGATGGCAGAGCGCGCGCACGACCTTGAGGTCATGGGAGATGAAGAGGTAGCTCAGGCCCCGCTCGTCCTGCAGCTTGCGCAGCAGTTCGATGATCTGGGCCTGGACCGAAAGATCGAGCGCCGAGGTCGGCTCGTCGAGCAGGATGAATTCAGGCTCAAGCGCGATGGCCCGGGCGATCGCAATGCGCTGGCGCTGGCCGCCGGAGAACTCATGCGGAAAGCGCGACAGGATGTTGCCCGGCATGCCGGCGGCGTTAAGCGCATCCACCACCCGGTCGAGCCGGTCCTTGCGGTTCTCACCGATGCCGTTGACGACCAGCCCCTCCTCGATGATCTGGCCGATCGACATGCGCGGGTTGAGCGAGGCGAAGGGGTCCTGAAAGACGATCTGGATGCGCGAGCGCAGAGGCCGCATCTGGGTCCGGTCCTTGTCGTGGATCGGGATGCCGTCGAAATAGATCTCGCCGCCATCGGGGTTGAGCAAGCGGATCAGCGCCTGTCCGAAGGTCGTCTTGCCCGAGCCGGATTCGCCGACCAGCCCCAGCGTTTCGTGCCTGCGCAGATTGAGGCTGAGCTTGTCGACCGCGACCAACTCAGAAAACTGCGAGCGGAAAAGACCGCCCTTCTTCAGCATGAAGGAGACCTTCACGTCCCGCCCGTCGAGCATGATCGGGGCGTTGTCCGGTAGCGGTTTAGCCGCACCCGACGGCTCCGACGAGAGCAGCCGTTTGGTATAGGCATGCAACGGGTTGGCGAAGAGCGCGGCCGTGGTGTTGTGCTCCTTCACCTCGCCGTACTGCATGACGTAGACGTAGTCCGAGAACTGCCGAACCACCGTCAGGTCGTGGGTGATCAGGATCACCGCCATGCCGAGCTCGCGCTGCAGGTCTCGGATGAGGTTGAGGATCTGCGCCTGGACGGTGACGTCGAGCGCCGTCGTCGGCTCGTCGGCGATCAGCACATCCGGATCGTTGGCGAGTGCCATCGCGATCATCACCCGCTGGCGCTGGCCGCCGGAGAGCTGGTGTGGATACTGATTGATCCGGAGCTCCGGGTCCGGGATCCGTACGTGGCGCAGGAGCTCCAGCGCCCGCTCGGTCGCGGCGCGTCGGCTCATCCTGCGATGCGCCCGGATCGCCTCGATGATCTGCGTGCCGACCGTGTAGACCGGATTGAGCGAACTCATCGGCTCCTGGAAGATCATCGCAAGGCGATTGCCACGCAAACCACGCCGCTCGCGCGGCGAGAATTTCAGCACATCCTTGCCGTCATAGTCGATGCGCGATTGGGGGGCGATCGTGGCGCGCTTGGAGAGCAGCCCCATGACGCAGCGCGCGGTAACCGACTTGCCCGAGCCGGACTCGCCGACGATGGCGATGGTCTCGCCGCGGTAGAGCTGGAAGGAAACATCCTTCACCGCCTCCACCGTGCCATGTTCGACCTTGAATCGAACCGCGACATTGCGCGCGTCGATGACCGGCCGGCCATCGCGTTCGGCAAGGTCCCTGCGTTCAGAGGGCGCGGCAGTGAGGACGTCGATTGTCTCTGTCATGATGCGTCCTCCTCAATAGGGATCGATGGCGTCGCGCAGGCCGTCGCCAAGCGCATTGAAGGCGAAGACCGTGACAAGCACGAAGGCGACCGGCGACAGGATCCAGGGATAGGACCCGATGACGGAATAGGTGGAGGTATCCTGCAGCATCAGCCCCCAGGAAATGAGCGGCGGCTTGACGGCAAAGCCGAGGAACCCGAGGAAGGATTCAAGCAGCACCACCTGCGGGATCGACAGCGTGACGGCGACGATCACATGGCTCATCACGTTCGGCAGGATGTGCTGGAAGATGATGCGCCGGTCGCTGGCGCCGACGGCGATCGCCGCCCGCACATAGTCGATGCGGGCAAGCGCCAGCGTCTTGCCGCGCACCTCGCGCGACATCTGCGCCCAGCCGAGCGCCGACATGACGATGATGACGAAGGCGAGGAAGACATTGGTCGGCGCCGTCACCGGGATCAGCGACGTCAGCGCCAGGTAGAGCGGCAATTGCGGGAAGGCGAGTACCAGTTCGACGAAGCGCTGAGTCCAGACGTCGAAGCGGCCGCCGAAATAGCCCGACGCCATGCCGACGGTCGTGCCGACGATGGTGACGATCGAGACGACGATGAGGGCGATCATCAACGAGATGCGCGAGCCGACGAGAATGCGTGACAGCACGTCGCGGCCAAACTTGTCGGTACCGAGCAGATGCACCGGCGAGCCATCGACCGCGCCAAAGAAATGGCGCTCGGCCGGGATCAGGCCGAAGAGACTGTAGGGGGCGCCCTTGACGAAGAAGCCAAGGATCTGCGGATTGTCGTAGTCGGGGCCGATGATCGGCTGAAAGGTGATCGGGTCGAGTTCCGTACCTTCGCTGAGCGGATAGCTGCGCGGCGAGAAAACGAGGTTGCCGTCCTTATCGGTAAAGCTGATCGCCTGCGGCGGCGCAAAGGCGACGCCCGTGGCCTTCGGATCGACCGGCGACAGGAAGTCGGCAAAGACCGCCATGAAGAGCAACAGGCCAACGAGCACGAGGCCGAGCATGCCGGTCCAGGAGCGCTTCAGCCGGCGCCAGACGAGCGCAGGATAGCTTTCGTTGTGCTGCTCGTTCTTGGGTTCGACGACGAGCGGAAGGGTTGTTTGCATCTCGACGGTCATGCCGGGGCTCCTCCGAGACGCACGCGCGGATCGAGTGCGGCCAACAGCATGTCGGCGATGATGTTGCCGAGGATAAGGGTCGCCGACAGAACCAGCATGAAGGTGGCGGTGACATAGACGTCGCCCACCCACATGGAGCCGACGATAGCCGGACCGACGGTCGGCAGCGCGAAGATGATCGCCGTCTCGATCTCGCCGGTCAGCATGTAGGGCAGCACAACGCCCTGATACATGATCAGCGGATGCAGGGCATTCGGCACCGCATGGCGCATGACCACCGCGCCTTCGCTCAGGCCCTTCGCCCGGGCGGTTTCGACATATTGCGCGTTCAGCGTGTCGAGCAGATTGCCGCGCATCACCCGCATATTGTAGGCGAGGCCGCCGAAAGTGGCGATCGCCACGACCGGCCAGACATGTTTGACGAGGTCGACGAATTTGTCCCAGGACCAGGGCGCACCGCCATAACGGGCCGAGTGGAAGCTGTTGATTTCGCTCACATTGAAATGGAAGACGAGGATGTAGACGATGATCAGCGCCATCAGGAAGCGCGGCACCGTCATGCCGAGGAAGGCCACCGTCGAAAGCAGGCTGTCGATCCACGAATACTGCCGTGTCGCGGCGATGATACCGAAGGATATGCCGATGATGGACGCCAGGATGTGGCAGACGAGCGCCAATGCCAGCGTGCGCGGCAGGCGTTCGCCGACGACATCGGCAACAGGCTTGTTGTAGGAGAGGCTGTGGCCGAAATCGCCGCGCGTCAGGATGCCGGTCATCCAGTTGACGTATTGAACCGGCAGCGGCTTATCGAGGCCATGCTCCTTGCGATAGGCCTGCGCCTGGGCTTCGGCTTCCTCATAGGATGCGCCACCCTGGTTGATCAGCTGCGAGCGGATGTAATCGCTGTAGTCTCCGGGCGGCGCCTGGATGATGGCGAAGGTCGCCACGCTCAAGACAAGCAGCACCGGAATGGCAGAGGCGATGCGGACAAGCAGAAACCTGAACATGCCGTTTCCTTCTGTCGGTTAAGATGAGGCGCCGCCCCTCCGGCTTGAGGCCGGAGGGGCGGCCTTCGATCAGTTGCTCAGGCTCTTCTCGCCGGGCTTGCCCGGGAGCTGCTCGGCGAAGAGCTCGAAGTCACCCTGCTTGTCGGCGGGGACAAAGAGACGCTCGCGCATGATCGTGTCCTCGGCCCAGTTGAACATGAAGATCGGCGCTCCCGTCGGCACGTTGGCGAAGCGCTTGTTGATGATCAGCGCGCCCGGATATTCGGTAAGGCCGACTGTATCGAGGTTCGTCGTCGCGACCTTCTGGTACTGCTTCATCAAGTTCGCGCGCTCGGCATTGTCGTTGGTGGCAATGAACTTGTTGATGATGTCGACGAGTTCCTGTTCGAAGGGCATCAGGTCAAGCTGACCGCCTTCCGGTGCACGGTGGTGCCAGCTGGTGCGCGGACCGGCGGCCGCCAGCTGCGGCGTGTTCTGCACGACGGAGGCATATTCGGCGGCGTTGCGGTGAACCATCCAGTCGAACTTGCCGGCGTAATTGGTCGCGTCCCGCTGCTTGCCGTCCAGCGAGTTCAGAACCACCCGGAGGCCGAGCTTTTCCATCTGGCCGATAAGGCCCTCGGCCAGGTTGCGGTCGGTCGCATAGCTGTTGTCGATCAGAAGCACGATCTCCACGTCCTTGCCGCCGGCCTTGCCGTCCGCGAAGTTGACGAAGCCGTTGCCGTCGGTGTCCTTCAGCCCCGCCTTCTCAAGCAGCGCCTTCGCGCCATCGATGTCGAAGGGATAGTAGACGGTCGATTGCCGGTCGTAGAAGCTGGTGCCGGAGGAAAGCCCGCCGGGATAGATCGCGGTAAAGGGGCCCTTTACGAGCGCCTCGCCGAGCTTCTTGCGGTCGACCGCCATGGTCACCGCCTTGCGGAAATCCTCGTTGCGGTTGAGTTCACGCACCGCCTGGGCGCGTTCGTCCGGCTCCCCCCAGCCATTGGCCGAGAAGTTCATGTGCAGATTGTAGCCGATGAGGCGCGGGCCGAAGGCAAGCCGGGCGGGGGCCGTATCCTGGGCGGCGCGCTTCAGCGACTCCACGAAGTTTTCCGGCTGCTCGAGGTTCGAGAGATCGGCGGAACCTGCAATCGCCTGTACGTCGCGGTCGGCCCAGGTCGAGAGCTTGTAGTGCAACTCGTTGATGTAGGGCAGCTGGTTGCCGGCCTCATCGACCTTCCAATAGTACGGGTTCCGGCGCAGCACGATGATATCGTCGGGGCGATAGGCGACAGGGACCCAGGCACCCATGACCGGGATGTTCATGTACTCGGGCGGGAAGGCATTCTTGTACTGGTCGTAGGTGGTACCGGCGTATTTCGGATGCTTGGCCTTGAGAATATGCGACGGGCCGGGGCAGAAGGTGCCATAGGCCATGGCATAGAGATGCTGGCGCGGGAAAGCCTCCTTGAAGGTCCACTCGACCGTATACTGGTCGATCTTCTTCAGCGTCGTGCCGGCGCCGAAGGTCTCCGGCGTCGCGCCGTTCAGCGGCGTCACGCTCGGGTCGAGCACGTTGTCTTCCCAGTAGAACATTACGTCGTCGGCATCGAAGAGGTCGCCATCCGACCACTTGGCGCCCTCGACCAGATGCATCGTCAGCTTGTGGCCGTCAGAAGACCAGTCCCAGCTCTTGGCAAGGTTCGGCAGAGGCTCGACGTCCTTCGCTTCCACCTGGAAGAGCGGCGCCGTACGCGTCAGGCATTCGGACATGCCGATATCGATGCCCCCCCACCCCTGGCTCTGGCCGGCTGAATAGTTCCAGCCCTCGGGACGACCGCCGATGACGTGGCGCAGCGTGTCGCCATAGACACCGACGCCATCAGGCATGTTGCCGGTCTTGAAGACCATCGGCTCCTTCGGCAGCCGTTCGGCGACCGGCGGCAGCTTGCCGGTCTTGACGTATTTCTCGGTAACCCAGGCCGGTTCCTTATATTCCGGCAGCGCCTTGAACTCGGCGATCGAGTCGCGCGGCACATAGGTGATCTTGCCCTCGGCCGGAAAGGCCGGCTGCTGGGGCACGACGGTCGGCTCGGAAGCGGTCGCCTCCAAGGCAAGGGTCGAGATGCCGACAAGCAGCAGGCTCGCCATTTTCATCAGTCTGTGGCTGGTCATTGGCTTAGATTCTCCCTCTTTGCCGCGCCGGGACGCGGCCTCCTCCTTGAAAAGTCTGCACTTCAGGCAGCGCTGCCCACGTCTCCTCACGGAAGCAGCGTTGCAATCGATCAGCCGGCGGCGCGGACCTGACGCTCGGCGCGCAACTCGTCGAGCGAACGCACCTCACGCCGCGCAGCACCCTTCCATTCGCGCGTCTTGACGGTTGCGCGGCCAAGCCGCTCCTTCGCGCCGTCGATGGCATGGGCGTATTGCGGCAGCCACTGGCTTTGAGCGACCACCATCTCGTCGACCATCTGCCAAACCTCCTCCGGCGTGCAGATGGCACCGACCAGCGGATCATGCAGCATCGCCAGCTTTAGAAGATCGAGATCGCCGGTCACGGCCGCATGGACCGACATGCGCTGGACGTTGATCGAGGAAAGGCAGGTGGCGGCACAGGCCTCGGGAAGGGTGAGGCCCGAGACCATGTTGATGCCGAAGCGATCGACGAAGCCGGGGGATTCGATGATGGCGTCGGCAGGCAGGTTGGTGATCACGCCATTGTTCTTGACGTTGAAATGGCCGCGATAGACCCGGCCCGTTTCCAGGGCCTCGAGAATATGGCTCGCATGTTCGTTCGAGCGCTTCTGATGGTCGAGCGGCCGGCCGGCTGCTTCGAGGAACTGCGGAAACTCGGTTTCGAACCAGTTGCGCGTCTCGGTCGAATGCCTGAGATAGCCGCCGGTCTCGCCGTGGATCCAGTCGGACATATCGATCCAGCGGGTAATTTCCTCCGGGCGCTTGCGATACCAGGGAAGATATTCGGAGAGATGGCCGTTGCTCTCGGTCGAATAGACGCCGAACCGCTTCAGCACGTCGATGCGGAGCTTCTCCTGCTTGGAGAACACCGGGTGCGCCTCGAAGGCCGCAACCAACTCGTCCTTGCCGATCCTGCGGCCCTTCAGCCTCACGTCGACGAACCAGGTCTGATGGTTGATACCCGAGCAGATGTAGTCGAGTTCGCCCTCGCCGGCTCCCAAGATTTCTGCGATCTGCTCGCCGCCGTGCTGAACACCGTGGCAGAGCCCGACCGTATCGACCTTGCCGTATTCGATCGCTGCCCAGGTGTTCATCGCCATCGGGTTGGCATAGTTCAGGAACTTGGCACCCGGTTCGGCGACCGCGCGGATATCCCGGCAGAAGTCGAGGATGACGGGGATGTTGCGCTGGCCGTAGAGGATGCCACCGGCGCAGATCGTATCGCCGACGCATTGGTCGACGCCATATTTAAGGGGGATGCGGATGTCGTCGGCATAGGCTTCGAGCCCGCCGACACGGACGCAGCTGATGATATAGCGGGCGCCTTCGAGCGCTTTCAGCCGGTCGGTGGTTGCCGTGACCTTCGTCGGCAGGCGGTTGACTTCGACAATCCGGTCGAGGATCGCCTTGATCATCTCCAGATTGCGGGCGCTGAGATCTGTCAGCGCAACCTCGATGTCGCGCAATTCCGGCACGGCGAGAATGTCGGTGAAGAGCTTCTTGGTGAAGCCTATGCTGCCGGCGCCGATGATGGCGATCTTGAATGTTGCCATGCCCTCACTCCTCATGAACTGCATGCATCTCTGACAAAGGGTAAAATCAATTCACGGTTTTCCACCGTCTCTGCGCGCAACTTCGATGCATCCCCTCATTTCTTACGGGCCAAAAGCACCGCCTGTTGCGCTGTTGGTGGTCATTATGTGTATAATCGCCGACCCCGCCAGAGCGGTATTGTGCTTTCATGGGTAATTTTATGCTGCAAGAATTGATCGACAACGGCCCGGTTATGCGCACCGTTTCGCTGCCGCGGGGACGCCAGAGCCTGCACGCGATGCCGACCAGCACCGGCTATGAAATCCGCAACAATGCGACCTATGACTGGGACGGCAGAAAGCGCGGAAACACGCCCTTTACCGTGCTCCAGCATACGATCGCGGGTGCCGGAAACCTGCGATACGAAAACCGCAGCTATCGGGTGCGCGAGGGCGAGACGCTGCTCCTGCTCGTGCCGCACAATCATCGCTACTGGCTGGAAGACGGCGGGCGCTGGGAGTTCTTCTGGATCTCGATGAACGGCGACGAGGCGCTGCGCATCCACCGCGCCCTGCTCGCCGTCACCGGTCCGGTATTGAAGCTGCAACCGGAAACGATCGAGCATCTGGCCGACTGCAGCCTGCGGCTGATCCGCGGCGGCGAGACGCCAGGCAGAGCCTCGGCGATTGCCTACGAGGCGGCGATGGCGCTCTACGACGACGTCTTCGGCTCGCACCCGGTGTTCAGCCATGAGCATAGGACGATGCACCGCGTCGTCGACCACATCATGAACAACTTGCAGAACCCGCTTCCGGTGGAGGAACTGGCACGCGTGTCGGGCTTGAGCCGGGCGCATTTCTCGCGCGTCTTCGCCGCCAGCGAAGGCATGGCGCCGGCCGAATATGTGCTGCAGAAGCGCCTGCAGCGCGCGGTAAAACTGCTGACGAAAACCGCAAGCCTTCCGGTCAAGGAAGTGGCCATTCTCTCGGGCTTTGAAGACCCCAACTATTTCGCCAAGGTGTTCCGCCGCTCCTTCGGTCTGAGCCCGACGGAATTCAGAACCACCGGCATGTATGCCAGCATCGCCGCCGGCTCGGTGGAGCAAGCGGTCGACACGGCGGAGGAAGCAACGGTGCTGCTGCCGGGTTGAAGACGCGAACGATCAGCCGGCGAGTTGCTGCCGAAAGGCCGGCACCCTCGGGAAAACCATGCCGAGGTCTGCATGCATGGCCCGCGCGATCACACGGAAGTCACGCTCGCTGATGGCAAGATGACCAAGACGAAGCTTCTGGTCCCAGTTACGGTTGCCTTCGGCAAATTCAAGGCTGTCGAGCCACGGCCGAACCGGCGCCTCCATGCTGTCGGCCCAGTCGATGTCGCCGCGATGCGGGGCGACACCGCCCATGGCAAAGAAGTAGGGCGGGCGCTCCTTGACGACACCGATTGCGGCAAAACATGCAAGCCCCGCCCTGCCGTTAAAGGCGGCGTTGGGCGCATAACCGATGAAGCCATCACCCGCCTTCATGCGCGTCATCGCCTGGACATTGCCGTAGCCGTAGCCAAAGCGAGAGAAGCCGTCTTCGGCGGCATGCTGCAGGTCATCGCCGGAAACAGCGCCGATCCAGAAATTGCGCTCGCCCGACCTGTTTGCTGCACCCATCTGAAACATATCCTGCGCCGACATCTGCAATCCCTCGATCTCTTATCCTGGGACCACTTTACGCGCGACCCCTGCCAGATTCTGTCAGCATCGTTTTGACGGCCCGGCATACCGTCGAGCCGCGTCTCAGCCGTCTTCGGAGGGCGCTTCCCATTGGCCGAAAAGCGTCACGCCTACGGCTCCCGCAAGCGCCACCGACGCGTGGTTGTCGAGTTGGCAGCGATATTGCGGTTGGTAGCCCTTTTCGAGGGCGGCCCTGCTGATTGCGCGCACGACCTTGCGGGCGTGGCCCTTACCCCTATCGGACACAAGCGTCAGCACACCGAGATCGGCGATCTGCCGCTCCTGCCAGGGATACATGCTCGCGGCACAGACCAGCCTGTCACCATCGAAGGCACCGTAGACCAACCAGTGATCCAGTTCGACATAGGCTGCATCGAGCTCCTCTTCCGAGGCGGAGCCCTGGAACAGGGCGAACGCGGCCGCATCCTTCGCCGTGAGCGCGCGCACATGGTCGCTCGAATTCTCCCGCAACAGCACAGCCTTATCCGCTTCGGTGAAGTAGAAGAGGTTGTCAGCCCCGTTCAGGACGATGCCGGCATCGCACAGCCCTTGGCGAAGGGTCGCTTCGGTGAGCACCTGCCCCGCCGCCGACGACAGCGCGGCGCCGAGCGCCGGGGACAGGGCCACGATCACGCCGTCTTCAGCCGTGTGCAGCACCATGGCCGGGCTCTCCTCGTCGAGGTCGGGATTGACCACGACGGTAAACCGATCCGCGCTTGCGAGAACATCGCCCGCAAAGGACGCGTTCCAGAAATCGGTAATCTCAGGGGAAAACGGCGGCATGGCACTCAGTCTCTTGAACGAACACCGCGCCTGTCGGCGGCAAGCGGCGCGATTAATGGAGTAGTCGATTAATCAAATCGCAGTGCCAGCGATGTGTGGGACGACAATGGCGCAATGAAGGCGCCAAAAAGCAAAAGCGCCCGCAGGAGATGCAGGCGCTTGGCAATTCTTCAGTCTTTAAGATCGCCTTAGCGGGCGAAGGCCGTACGTGCGACGCGGTCGATGTCGGCGCGTTCGATGCCGAGGTCGCGAA
>Ga0209256_1002194_pt1 | contig 16732 bp, 11 predicted proteins | sample AraplaCol_mCL_r2_2_FD_184270 | JGI IMG/M metagenome (GOLD analysis project Ga0209256, IMG submission 184270) | Arabidopsis root microbial communities from North Carolina, USA - plate scrape MF_Col_mCL_r2 (SPAdes) (version 3) | ecosystem: Host-associated > Plants > Roots > Endosphere | place...
TTGTCGCGCCTTCCGGGCCGCGTGGGCCTGTTCCTCGCGCTGACCGGCGCGCCGCTGAGCGCGGCCGATGCGCTGTGGGCCGGGCTCGCGGACCGGGCGGCCCGCGCGGAGGATCGCGGCGTGCTGCTCGAAGCCATCGCCCGCACGCGCTGGACCGGCGAGCGCGCCAGCGACGCCGAGGCGCTCGACGACCTGCTGCGCGCGTTGCCCGCTGCCGAACTGGCGCCCTCGGCGCTGGCCGCGCATCGCGCTCGCATCGACGCGTTGATCGGTCCTCACGACGGGCTGGCAACGATCGCGCCGCGCCTGCGCTCGCTCGCTGGCGACGCCGATCCTTGGCTGGCCGCGGCTGGCGCGGCCTTCCTGAAGGGCTCGCCGACCTCGGCCGCACTGGCGCTGGCGCTGCAGCGGCGCTTGCGGCACGCCTCGCTGGCGGACGTGCTGCGCCTCGAGTACCAGGCGTCGGTGGGCTGCTGCGTGCATCCGGACTTCGCCGAGGGCGTGCGGGCGCTGCTGATCGACAAGGACAGGTCGCCGCGCTGGCAGCCGGCGGCGATCGACGGGACCGGCGAGGCGCGCGTGGATGCGCTGCTCGCGCCGCGCTTCGAGGGCGCACACCCGCTCGCCGATCTGCGCTGATCCTTCAACGACTTCGAGGACCCCCACAAATGAGCAACACGATGAGTAACCCGAGGAACAGCGCAACAGGCAGCGCGACAAACAGCCCGATGAACAGCCCGATGAACGACACGAACCCGGTGGAGGAACGCATCGCCTTCATCGGCCTGGGCCACATGGGCGGACCGATGGCGATGAATCTCGCGAAGGCGGGATACGCGGTCACGGCGTTCGATGTGAGCCAGGCCGCGCTGGAGCGCGCCGGCCAAGCCGGCGTGATGGCGGCGCCGTCGGCCGCCGCGGCGGTGGAGGGCGCGACGGTGGTGATCTCGATGCTGCCGGCGAGCCGGCATGTCGAGGCGCTCTACCTGGGCGAGGGCGGGTTGCTGTCGCATCTGGCCGCAGGCGCGCTGGTGATCGACTGCAGCACCATCGCGCCGGCGAGCGCGCAGCGCGTGTCGCTGGCCGCGGAGACGCGCGGCGTCGCGATGCTCGATGCGCCGGTGTCGGGCGGCACGGCGGGCGCGGCGGCCGGCACGCTGACCTTCATCGTCGGCGGCGAGGCGCAGGCGCTCGAGCGCGCGCGGCCGGTGCTCGGCGCGATGGGGAAGAACGTCTTCCACATGGGCGTCTCCGGCGCGGGGCAGGTGGCCAAGCTGTGCAACAACATGGCGCTGGGCGTGATCATGGCGGTCACCGGCGAGGCGCTGGCGCTGGGCGTGTCGCACGGACTCGATCCGCAGGCGCTGTCCGCGATGATGGCCGTCAGCACCGGCAGGAGCTGGGCGACCGAGGTCTGCAATCCCTGGCCGGGCGTGAAGCCGGAAGCGCCCGCCTCACGCGGCTACGCGGGCGGCTTCGGGAATGACCTGATGCTGAAGGACCTCGGCCTGGCCGTGGAGGCGGCGCTGCAGGTCGGCGCCGCGGTGCCGCTCGGCGAGCTGGCGCGCAATCTGTATGCGCTCAACAGCCGGGCAGGGCGGGGCAGGCTGGATTTCTCGAGCGTGCAGCAGCTCGTCGCTGGAGACGGCGGGCCGCTGGGCTGAGCCGCACGCCCTCAGCGGGTCCCATACGGCTCCGCGGTGCGCTCGTTCTCATCGATGCGCAGGTGCTTCCCGAGCGCCGGAAACGCCCGTTGCGCGCAGCCCTCGCGCTCGCACAGCTTGCAGCCCGGGCCGATCGGCGTGGCGCTGTCCGGATCGCCCAGGTCCAGCCCCTTCGCATAGACGAGTTGCTCCGCGTGCCGCAGGTCGCAGCCCAGGCCGATCGCGAACTCGCGCGCCGGGGAGCCGTAGCCGCCGGTGGCGCGCACCTCGCAGTGCGCGATCCAGAGATAGCTGCGCCCATCGGGCATCCGCGCCACCTGCGTGAGCACGCGGCCCGGCTGGCCAAAGGCCTCGTAGACGTTCCACAGCGGGCAGGTGCCGCCGCTGCGCGAGAAGTGGAAGTCCGTCGCCGACTGCCGCTTCGAGATGTTCCCCGCCCGGTCCACCCGCACGAAGAAGAAGGGCACGCCGCGCGCCTCGCGGCGCTGCAGCGTGGAGAGCCGGTGGCACACGGTCTCGAAGCTCACGCCGAAGCGCTTGGCCAGCAGCGCGATGTCGTGCCGCAGCGCCTGCGCCGCCGACAGGAACGCGCGGTACGGCAGCACCACCGCGCCAGCGAAGTAGCTCGCCAGCCCGATGCGCGCCAACGCGGCAGCCTCCTTGCTGAAGCTCGCCGAGGCGATCAGGCGGTCCATCTCCGCGCCGCATTCCAGATACGCCAGCTGCGTGGCGAGCTGGAACGCGCGCTGGCCCGGCGACAGCGACGCCGACAGCAGCAGCAGGCGCGGCGCCGGCTCGTAGCGGCGCAGGCGCTCGTCCGCGACGAGCTGCACCTGGATGCGATGGGCGGTGATCAGGTGCGCCTCCAGCCGCTGCGCCAGGTCTTGCTGCGAGAGCGGCGTGATGCCGGCTTCCTCGCCGCCAAGGCCGATCGCCAGCGCCTCCGCCGCGCGGTCCAGCGCGTCCATGTGGTTGTGATGCGCGTAGAAGAAGTCGCGCACCTCCTCGTGCGGCCCCGGTCCCGCCGCGAGCGGCGCGCCGCGCTCGCCGCCATCGAGGTTGCTGACGCGCTGCTCCGCGCCGCGCGCGCGGCCGTGCAGGCGCAGCATCAGCTGCGCCATCGCCGGCATCTGCTGCACCAGCGTGCGCAGCTCCGACTCGGGCACGCCGCCCGGCACCGGTGTCTCCGCGACGATCTCGTGCAGCTGCGCGAAGAGCCGCGCCTCGTCGTCCTCGGAGAAGAACTGCAGGTCGATGCCCAGCGCCGATTGCAGCCGCAGCAGCACCGCGACGCTCAACGGGCGCTCGTTGTTCTCGAGCTGGTTCACGTAGCTGGGCGAGAGCTTCAGCGCCTGCGCCAGCGCGGCCTGAGTGAGGCCGCGCTGCTCGCGCAGGGTCTTGAGCTTCACGCCGAGGAAGGTCTTGCGCATAGGCTTCCATCAGGTTCGCAAGATTCGCAAATGTGGCGAATCGACTTCGCATTTCATTGCTAATTCAGCCATTGAGTGCCGCCGGCCGCGCTGCAAAGATTGCGAATGACGCGACTATCCCATGCCCCCATGGACTGGATCAAGGCCCTGGCCGCCACGCCGCTGAACGAGCTCACCCGCAGCGAGCTCGTGCTGCCCCATCAATCGAATCACTACGGCACCTTGTTCGGGCCCGAGGCGCTGGCGCTGCTCGGCCGCACCGCGTACCTCGCCGCCGCGCGCTTCAGTCAGCAGCCGGTGGTGATGGCCGCGGCGCGCGGCGTCGAGTTCCTCGCGCCCATCGGCATCGGCGCGCTGCTGCACCTGCATGCGCGCGTCGCCCGGCTCGGCCGGACCTCGATGACGGTGGACGTGCGCGCGGCGCTCGATGCCGCGCCGGGCCTGCAGCCCCGCGAGGTGCTGCGCGCCAGCTTCGAGATGGTCGCCGTCGATCCGCACGGCCGCCCCGTGCCCATCGAGCCGCGCGAACCGCGCGCGGCGCTGCCCCAGGTGCCGTCCGCCATTGCCCAGGATTCACAGGATTCCACGGATTCCCAGGAGGAGACCCCATGACCGACACCCTCGCCCCGGCGTTCAAGCCGAAGAAATCGGTGGCCCTGTCCGGCGTCGCCGCCGGCACCACCGCGCTGTGCACCGTCGGCCGCACCGGCAACGACCTGCACTACCGCGGCTACGACATCCTCGACCTGGCCCAGGCCTGCGAGTTCGAGGAAGTGGCCCATCTGCTGGTGCACGGCAAGCTGCCCAACGCCGCCGAACTGCGCGCCTACAAGGCCAAGCTCAAGGCGCTGCGCGGCCTGCCGGCCAGCGTGAAGGAGGCGCTCGAGCGCCTGCCCGCCGGCGCGCATCCGATGGATGTGATGCGCACCGGCGTGTCCGCGCTGGGCTGCGTGCTGCCGGAGAAGGACGGCCACGCGCTGCCTGGCGCGCGCGACATCGCGGACCGGCTGATGGCGTCGCTCGGGTCCATGCTGCTGTACTGGTACCACTGGGCGACGCAGGGCCGCCGCATCACGGTGGAGACCGATGACGACTCCATCGGCGCCCACTTCCTGCACCTGCTGCACGGCCGCAAGCCCGATGCCCGCTGGGAACGCGCGATGCACACCTCGCTGATCCTGTACGCGGAGCATGAGTTCAACGCGTCCACCTTCACCGCGCGCGTGATCGCAGGCACGGGCAGCGACCTGTACTCCGCCGTGGCCGGCGCGATCGGCGCGCTGCGCGGCCCCAAGCATGGCGGCGCCAACGAGGTCGCCTTCGAGGTGCAGAAGCGCTACGACTCGCCTGACGAGGCCGAGGCCGACATCCGCCGCCGCGTCGAGGCCAGGGAGGTCGTGATCGGCTTCGGCCATCCGGTCTACACCGTCAGCGATCCTCGCAACGAGGTCATCAAGCAGGTCGCGCGGCAGCTGTCCGTGGACGCGGGCACGACCAAGATGTTCGACATCGCCGAGCGCTTGGAGCGCGTGATGTGGGACATCAAGCGCATGTTCCCCAACCTCGACTGGTTCAGCGCGGTGAGCTACCACCTGATGGGCGTGCCCACGGCGATGTTCACGCCGCTGTTCGTCATCGCGCGCACCAGCGGCTGGGCCGCCCACGTGATCGAGCAGCGCCAGGACAACAAGATCATCCGCCCCAGCGCCGTCTACACCGGCCCCGAGGACCAGCCCTTCGTGCCGCTTGCCGCCCGCCAGTGATGACGCCCGCCGCCACCCTCTCCACCTCCACCCGCTGCAACACCGCCTGGCGCCGGCCCTTGCCGGGCACGGGGCTCGACTGGTTCGACGCGCGCGCCGCCGTCGAAACGCTGCGGCCCGGCGCCTGGGCGCGCATGCCGTACACGGCCCGCGTGCACGCCGAGAACCTGGTGCGCCGCTGCGATCCGGCGATCCTCGATCAAGGGCTGCTGCAGCTCGCCGACGGCTTGAGCGAGCGCGACTTCCCCTGGTATCCGGCGCGCGTGGTGTGCCACGACATCCTGGGCCAGACGGCGCTGGTCGACCTGGCCGGCCTGCGCGACGCGATCGCGGCGCAGGGCGGGGATCCGTCGCAGGTGAATCCGGTCGTGCCGGTGCAGTTGATCGTCGATCACTCGCTGGCCGTCGAGTGCGGCGGCGATGACCCGCAGGCCTTCGACAAGAACCGCGCCATCGAGGATCGCCGCAACGAGGATCGCTTCCACTTCATCGAGTGGTGCCGCACGGCGTTCCGCCATGTCGACGTGATCCCGCCAGGGAACGGGATCATGCATCAGATCAATCTGGAGCGGATGTCGCCGGTGGTGCAGGTGGAGCGCGAGGGCGCGCGCGGCCTCGCGTACCCCGACACCTGCGTCGGCACCGATAGCCACACGCCGCATGTCGACGCGCTCGGCGTGATCGCGGTGGGCGTCGGCGGACTCGAGGCGGAGAGCGTGATGCTGGGCCGCGCCTCGTGGATGCGGCTGCCGGAGATCGTCGGCGTCGAGTTGACCGGCCGCCGCGCGCCCGGCATCACCGCCACCGACCTGGTGCTGTCGCTGACCGAGTTCCTGCGCCAGCAGAAGGTCGTGGGCGCCTATCTGGAGTTCTTCGGCGAGGGCGTGGCGGGGCTGACGCTCGGCGATCGCGCCACCATTGCCAACATGGCGCCCGAGTACGGCGCCACCGCCGCGCTGTTCTCGATCGATGAGCAGACGCTGGCCTACCTGCGCCTGACCGGCCGCGAGGACGCGCAGGTGCGCCTGGTCGAGATCTACGCGAAGGCGGCGGGGCTGTGGTCGGGCGAGGGCGACACGCTGGCCGGCGTGGTCTATCCGCGGGTGCTGCGTTTCGACCTCGGCAGCGTCGAGCGCACGCTGGCCGGGCCGTCGAATCCGCATCGGCGGCTGCCCACCTCCGCGCTGGCGGCGCGCGGCATCGCCGGGCCCTGGACCGAGGCACCGGGCCGCATGCCCGATGGGGCCGTGATCATCGCGGCCATCACCAGCTGCACCAACACGAGCAACCCGCGCAATGTGATCGCCGCCGGGCTGCTGGCGCGCAATGCGCGCCGCCTCGGGCTCGCGCGCAAGCCGTGGGTGAAGTCCTCGCTGGCGCCGGGCTCGCGCGCGGTGACGCTGTACCTCGAGGAGGCCGGCCTGCTCGGCGATCTTGAAGCGCTGGGCTTTGGCGTCGTCGGCTACGCGTGCACGTCGTGCAACGGCATGTCCGGCGCGCTCGATCCCGAGATCGAGCGTGAGATCGTCGAACGCGAGGTCTATGCGACCGCTGTGCTGTCCGGCAACCGCAACTTCGATGGCCGCATCCATCCGCGGGCGAAGCAGGCCTTCCTCGCGTCGCCGCCGCTGGTGGTCGCGTATGCGCTCGCGGGCACGATCCGTGTCGACATCGAGCGCGACGTGCTGGGCGTTGCCGGCGGCCGCGAGATCCGGCTCGCCGATCTCTGGCCGGACGATGCGGAGATCGACGCGCTGGTGCGCCAGTGCGTGAAGCCCGAGCAGTTCCGCCGCGTCTACGAGCCGATGTTCGCGATCACGCCCGCCGCGGCGGCGGCCGCCGCGCCGCTCTACGACTGGCGTCCGCGCTCGACCTACATCCGCCGTCCGCCGTACTGGGAAGGCGCGCTGGCCCGCGAGCGCACGCTGCGCGGCCTGCGCGCGCTCGCGCTGCTGCCGGACAACATCACCACCGACCACCTGTCGCCGTCCAACGCGATCCTGGCGAACTCGGCGGCGGGCGAGTACCTCGCCCGCATGGGGCTGCCGGAGGAGGACTTCAATTCCTACGCGACGCATCGCGGCGATCACCTGACCGCGCAGCGCGCGACCTTCGCGAATCCCACCCTGCGCAACGAGATGGTCCGGGGCGCCGATGGCGGCGTCATCGCGGGCTCGCTGGCGCGGCTGGAGCCGGACGGCCGCGTGATGCGCATGTGGGAAGCCATCGAGACCTACATGGCGCGCCGGCAGCCGCTGATCGTGATCGCCGGCGCGGACTACGGGCAGGGCTCATCGCGCGACTGGGCCGCCAAGGGCGTGCGGCTGGCCGGGGTGGAGGTCATCGCGGCCGAGGGCTTCGAGCGCATCCATCGCACCAACCTGATCGGCATGGGCGTGCTGCCGCTGGAGTTCCTGCCCGGCGTGACGCGCCTGACGCTGGGGCTGGACGGCACGGAGGTCTACGACGTGGCCGGCACGCCGGCGCCGCGTGCGACGATGACGCTGGTCGTCCATCGCCGCGACGGCGCCCGCACCGAGGTGCCGGTGCGCTGCCGGCTCGATACCGCCGAGGAGATGGCGATCTACCAGGCGGGCGGCGTGCTGCAGCGCTTCGCCCAGGACTTCCTCGCGGCCGCGGCGCCGCGCGATCTCGAAGTGACGTCATGAACTTTCTTCCGCAATTGAAGATTCCCGCGACCTACCTGCGGGGCGGCACCAGCAAGGGCGTTTTCTTCCGCCTCGAGGACCTGCCCGAGGCGGCCCGCGAGGCGGGCCCGGTGCGTGACCGGCTGCTGCTGCGCGTGGTCGGCAGCCCCGATCCCTACGGCAAGCAGATCGACGGCATGGGCGGTGCCACGTCCAGCACCAGCAAGGTCGTGATCGTGTCGCGCAGCAAGCGCCAGGGGCATGACGTCGACTATCTCTTCGGCCAGGTCGCGATCGACCGGGCGCTGGTGGACTGGTCCGGCAATTGCGGCAACCTGTCCGCCGCGGTGGGGCCGTTCGCGATTCACTCGGGGCTGATCGACGCGGCCGCGCTGCCGCGCGACGGACGCGCGACGATCCGGATCTGGCAGGCCAACATCGGCAAGACCATCGTGGCCCAGGTGCCGATGCGCGACGGACAGGTGCAGGAGAGCGGCGACTTCGAGCTCGATGGCGTGACCTTCGCGGCGGCGGAGATCGAGCTGGCCTTTCTCGATCCGGGCGATGACGCGGGCGACACGGGCGAGGGCGCAGCGCTGTTCCCGACCGGCCAGGTGGTCGACGATCTGACGCTGCCCGAGGCGCTCGTGCCGGGCGGCCGGCTGCGCGCGACGCTGATCAACGCGGGCATCCCGACCGCCTTCGTCGAGGCCAGGGCGCTGGGCTATGAGGGCACCGAGCTCCAGGATGCGATCAATGGCGATGCGGCGGCGCTTGCGCGGCTGGAGGCGATACGCGCGCATGCGGCGCTGCGCATGGGCCTGATCCGGACGCTCGAGGAGGCGAAGACCCGCCAGCACACGCCGAAGCTGGCCTTCGTCGCACCGCCGGCGGCTTATCGCGCGTCGAGCGGCAAGGCCGTCGCGGCCGGCGACATCGACCTGCTGGTGCGGGCGCTCTCGATGGGCAAGCTGCACCACGCGATGATGGGCACCGCGGCCGTGGCGATCGGCACCGCGGCGGCCATTCCCGGCACGCTGGTCTGCGAAGCCGCTGGCGGCGCGCCGCGCGCGGCGCTGCGTTTCGGTCATCCGTCCGGCACGCTGCGCGTGGGCGCGGAGGCCGTGCTCGACGGCGGCCAATGGCGCGTCACGCGCGCGGTGATGAGCCGCAGCGCCCGCATCCTGATGGAGGGCGCCGTGCGCGTGCCCGCCGAGTCCCTGATCGACACGAAAGAACTCCCATGACATCGACCCGCAAGACGCTGCGCGCGCTGGTGGAGGCGCGCCGCGGCGTGCTGGTGCCCGGCGCCTTCAATGCCTTGTCGGCGAAGGTGGTCGAGGATCTCGGCTTCGAGGCCCTCTACGTCACTGGCGCCGGCGTGACCAACATGTGGTTCGGCCTGCCGGACCAGGGCTTCATGGGCCTGGCGGAGATCGCCGACCACACGGCCCGCATCCGCGACGCGGTCGAGCTGCCGCTGATCGTCGATGCCGACACGGGTTTCGGCAATGCGCTCAACGTGAGGCATGCGGTGCGGACGCTGGAGCGGGCGGGGGCCGATTGCATCCAGCTGGAGGACCAGGTCGCGCCCAAGCGCTGCGGGCACTTCAACGGGAAGGAAGTGATCTCGACGGAGGAGGCGGTGAGCAAGATCAAGGCGGCGGTCGACGCGCGCCGGGATCAGGATCTGCTGATCATGGCCCGCACCGATGCTTGCGCGACGCAGGGTTTCGAGGCGGCCGTCGAGCGCGCGCAGCGCTTCGCCGAGGCGGGAGCGGATCTGTTGTTCGTCGAAGCGGTGACGACGCCGGAGCAGATCCGTGACTTGCCGCGGCGCCTGTCCACGCCGCAGCTGATGAACATGGTGATCGGCGGGAAGACGCCGATCACCGATTCGACCGAGCTGCAGGAGCTGGGCTATGGCGTCGTGCTGTATGCCAACGCGGCGCTGCAGGGCGCGGTGGCGGGCATGCAGAAGGCGCTTGGCCTGCTGAAGACGCAGCGCCGGATCGATGAAGACCCGTCGCTGGTCGCGCCCTTCGCGGAACGCCAGCGCCTGGTTGACAAGGCAGGGTGGGATGCGCTGGAGAAGAAGTACACCTGACTGAGGTTCCTGGTCCGCTCGCGCAGTCCCTTCGCAAGAACTCCCGCTCCCCGGCGACCTCCGCGAGCCCCAGGCCTCAGAACCCCTTCATGTCATAGCGCACGCCGACCCACGCCTGCCGGCCCAGCCCCTGATAGCCGAACACCGGCTCGACGTCGCGATCCACCGCGTTGAGCACCTTGGCCTCCAGGCGCCATTGCGGCAGGAAGCGCCAGCTCGCGCGCAGGTCCAGCAGCGCATAGCCGCCCAGCGTCGCGCCGACATCGGGCCGCTTGCCGATGTCGGTCAGCGTTGCGCCCGCGCTCCACACGCCCGTGTCGTAATCGACGGAGACGCTCTCCTGATGCGCCGCGCGCCGCACCAGCCGGCTGCCGGTGATGTCGTCCTTGGCATCGAGGAAATCGACGTTGGCCGCGACGTTCCAGTTGCCCATTCGGTGCGCCCCGGTGAGCGTCGCGCCCTTGAGCGTCGCCCGGCCGACGTTGGCCGCGCAGCCGAACGCGAAGTCGTCGGTCGGCGGGCACAGCGCGGGATCCGGGTTGTAGATGATCAGGTCCTTGACCTTGTTGCGATAGATCGTCGCCGACGCACTGCTCGCGCCCGATCGCCAGTTCAGCCCCAGCTCCATGCTGCGGCCCTTCTCCGGCCGGATGTCGTGGTGGCCGTAGAACGGGAAGTCGGTGTCGTTGAAGGTCGGCGCGCGGAAGGTCTTGCCCGTCAGCGCGCGCAGCTTCAGCGTCGGGCTCAGCGCGTAGCTGCCGCCGATGCTGCCGGTGGTGTTGTCGCCATAGGACGAGTTGTCGTCGCGGCGCAGGTTGGCCTCCAGCGCCGCCGGCCCGAACTGGCCGCTGTAGCCGGCGATGTAGGCGTTGTTCGTGCGCTTGAGCGTGTCCGTCAGCACGCCGTCGGCCTTCTCCTCCAGCCGCTCATAGGCCAGCACCAGTTGCTGGTCCGGCGCGAGGCGCAACGCGTTCTGCCAGGTCGCCTGGTCGCGCGTGGTCTTGAAACGCGGCGCGTCGGCCAGACCGCTGATGGAGTCGTCGGTGGAGCGCGCGTACTGCAGCGTCGTGGTCCAGATCGGCGACAGCGTCCCGCGGTAGTCGATCGCGGCCTCGCGCGTCTTCAGGCGGTTGCGGTAGTCCCCCGACGGATCGGCCGGCGGACCGAATTCATAGCTGTCGTACTGCGCGTTCAGGCGGCTCTGCGTCGCGCTGATGCCGATGCGATGGCCTTCAGCCGGCGTGAACCCCAGCCGCGCCGAGGCCACCGTGCGGGCGAAGCCGTCGCGATCGGGGTTGTAGGACGGGCTGCCGCGATCACCGCGGATGGCGGTCATCCCGTCGCTGGTCTCGCGGCTCAGGCTGGCCGCGTAGTCGAAGCCGGCCTGCGCGCCGCTGACGGCGATGTCGCCCAGGCGCGAGCTGTAGTCGCCGACGGCCACGCCGGCATTCAGATTCAGCGGGCCCTGGCCCTTCTTCGTGACGATCTGGATCACGCCACCCACCGCATCGGCGCCGTACAGGCCGGACGCCGGGCCGCGCAGGACCTCGATGCGCTCGATGTTGGACAGGCTCATCGATTCGAGCGAGGCCTGTCCCAGCGTCGCGGATCCCACGCGCACGCCGTCGATCATGACGACCGTGGCGCTGGTGTTGGCGCCGCGCAGGAAGTAGCCGGTGTTCTGGCCGGGGCCCCCGGTGGACGTCAGCTGCACGCCGGCGTAGCGGCGCAGCACGTCGCCGACGCTGCCGGCACCGCTGTTGCGCAGCGTGTCGGCATCGATCAGGACGACGTCGGCGACGCTCTTGCTCAGCGGCTGCGCTTCGCGGGTGCCGACGACGATGACGGGATCGAGCGAGGACTGCGCCGCGGCGATCGACGGAACGAGGGAGAGGGCGGGCGCGACCATCAGCGCGGCACGGGCGACGGCGCGCAGCGCGGCGCGGGGACGGGAGACTTGCATGTCGGATTCACAAAGCGGCGGCATGTGGCCGCTTCCCCGCGGCCGCATGCGGAATGGACGCGTCGCCACGCGATGCGTCCGCCTGTTGGCCGGTATCCGGGCTGTCGGAAGAATGAGCCCGTGTTGCCTTCCCGGACCGGACGTCCAGTGGTCTCAGACACGAGCCGCGCGCCGCGAGGGCCGATGGCATCGGGGGGCCGACGATCTCGGCGGGGCGCGCCTTCCGCTTACCGTTGCGGGGGCAGCTCAGGTTGGGTCCGCATCGCGTGGCGCGCGGTCCCTCCTGATTCCCGTTGAACTGCGCCGGCGGAGGACCGGGCGCGAGCACCAACGGGCGGCATCATAGCGGCGCGTCCGTTGCGCGGATGCCGCATCGAGGGGCTTGCGCCGCGCGTCAGAGCAGGCTCACGCCGCTGAGGTTCACCAGCGAGGTCTCGCGCATGATCCGCACGAAATCGGCGAGGAAGGGCTTGCCCGCGAGGCGGGCCGGCGTGACCGCGTAGAGCCGGCCGGTCAGGCCCGCCTGGCCGATGCGCTGGCGCGCCACGTAGCCGCGCGACAGGTAGCTCTCCACCGCCCACAGCGGCAGCGCCGCGAAGCCCCGGCCGCTCGCGACCAACTGCAGCATCGCCACCGTCAGCTCGCTGGTGCGCCGCGGCGGCGTGATGCCGGCTGGCTTGAGCACGCTGCGCACCAGGTCCAGCATCTCGTCCGGCACCGGGTAATGGATGTAGGCCTGGCCGGCGAAATCCTCGGCCTCGAGCCAGGGCTTGGCCAGCAGCGCGTGCCCCTTGGGCAGCAGCGCGACGATCTCGAAGCTGAACAGCGGATGCACCGCGACGCTGGCTTCGTCCGCGTCCACGTCGGACACGATCGCGAGCTCCGCCCGGTCCTGATGCAGCAGCCCGACCGGATCGGCCTGGAAGCCGGACACGATGTCCAGCTCGACCTCGGGCCAGCGCTCGCGGAAGGCGTCCATCGCGGGCATCAGCCAGTCGAAGCAGGTGTGGCATTCGACGGCGATGCGCAACTGCCCGGCCGAGCCCTCGACCAGCCGGCGCATGTCGCGGTCGGCCTCGTCGATCTGCGGCAGCACCTGCTCGGCGAGCTTGAGCAGCCGCTGACCCGCGGCACCGAAGCTCAGCGGATTGGATTTGCGCTCGAAGAGTTCGATGCCGTAATGCTCCTCCAGGCCCTTGAGCTGGTGCGAGAGCGCGGACTGCGTCAGGTTCAGCAACTGCGCGGCGCGCGAGACGTTGCCGGCCTCGCGCAGCGCGATGAGCGTGCGCAGGTGGCGGAGTTCCAACGGTGTGTACATGAGCCGTTCCGATGATTAATCCGAAAAAGATTCGTTTGAATCATAGAGGCGCTCTGCTCATGATGTCGAATCAAGTTCATGTTGAAGAAGAAAATCATGATTCGGACTCATGCGATTGGCGGGGCTTCCCTGGTGGAGCAGCGCGCTGCCGGGCTGGACTACGTGACGGTGGGCGCGGTTTCGCCGGAACGGCGGGTCGAGGATCTGGCGCGGATGCTGGGCTGGGAGCCGGGCATCGCGCTGGGCGCGGGCGCGGCGTTCGCGCTGAACGCGGACGCGCTGTTGGCCGCGGTCGATGCGGCGATCGCGCTGCCCTCCAGTCCGAAGGCCGTGCTGCTGGGGCCGGTGAGTTTCCTGCGGCTGGTGCCGGTTGAGCCGGGCGTCGATCGTCTGGCACTGCTGGATCGGCTGCTGCCGGTCTACGAAGGGCTGCTGGTCCGGCTGGCCGCGCGCGGCGTGACCTGGATCCAGCTCGACGAGCCCATCCTCGGCGAGCCGCTGCCGCACGACTGGCAGGCGGCGCTGCGCAAGACCTACGCGCGGCTGGCGCAGGTCGATCCGCAACTGCTGCTGGCGGCGGATGCGTCGCCATTGGGGCCGAACCTGCCGCTGGCCTGCGAGCTTCCGGCCGGCGGCCTTCACGTGGACGCGCTGCGGGCGCCGGAGGAATTGCGAGAGATCGCTCGCCGCCTGCCGCGGGATCGGGAGCTCTCGGCGGGCGTGGTCGACGCGGCGGTGATCCGGCCCGGTGATCTGCCTGCGGCGCTGGCGGCCGTCGGTGACGTGCGGGAGATGCGCGGCGGCCGGCTATGGCTCGCCGCGCAGGGCCGGCGCGCCTGACCGGGATCCGTAGGTCGAGCTGCACGGGATGGCCTCGAAGTGGGAGTGAACTGCTGCAAAGCAAGGGGAGTCGGCGGCATCTGACATCGATCGGAGTCAGTGTGACGGTCGAGCAGCGTGAAGAGACTCGTGCACCTCTCCACTCTGCGGGCTCCGGCCTTTGAAACCATGACCGATTCCAGACACCGGCGGCAGATCGCCGCGCAACACAGTCCCGCTCAAGCGTCGGAGCGAGGGAAGCGTCCGGAGGATCTGGACGAGCAGCAGACGCAAGACATTCAGGGCGCATCGCCCGACGCACCGGAAACGCAGCCGCCCGGGGCTACCTCCGATGAGGCGATCGACAACCAGGTTCAGCAGCCGGCGCAACTGGCCGGGGAAGCGGCGGCAAGCGGTGGCGTACCGGGCGCCGTGGTTGGCGCGGGAGCGCTGGGCCTCGCGGGCCTGGCCGCGGTGGCGAGCGGCGGTGGGTCGAAGTCGGGAGACTTCAAGCCGCCCGTGATCGAGACGTCAAAGCCGGAGAAGCCGACGCCGACGCCCCAGCCAGAGCGCCCGGCGCCGGGGCCGGATGTGCCGGCACCGGATCCTGACAGGCCTGCTCCGGACGCTGGGAAGCCGAAGCCCGATCCGGACAAGCCCACGCCAACGCCCGAAAAGCCGACGCCCGAACCCGAAAAGCCGGCGCCGTCACCTGAGAAACCGACGCCGGAGCCGGAGAAACCCGTGACCAAGCCGCCGGCACTGACCGTGACACTGGTCAATGACACCGGCTCCCAGAATGACGATCGCATCACCAGCGACGCCGAGCTCAAGATTGGAAACCTCGCGGCGGGCGCCACTTGGCGCTACAGCATCGACGGTGGCGAGTGGAAGGATGGAAATGCGGCTGGCGTTATTTCCGCGTCGGAGTTCGCCGGAATCAACGCCACCCGGCAGGTGCGGGTCGAACAATCAAATGCGGCTGGCGCAAGCGATCAGGCGACCTTCGAATTCCGGCTCGACACCATTGCGCCAGATAAGATTGTTGCCGCCCAGGCAGGCATGGAAATTCACGACCAAGGCTCGCTTGATGTGAATTTGATCGCCAATCGCGACGCCGATTTCAGCCATGTGCAGTTCAGTCTCGACCGCGGTCAGACGTGGGTCGACGACAAAATCTCCGCGGGAATGCTGGTGGGGAATAACGGCGCACGTGACGTGCTCGTCCGGCAGGTCGACAAGGCCGGGAATGCCAGCGATGCGCTCGACTATCAGTTCACGCTGAATACCACCGGTCCGAGTGTCTCCCTCAAGTACGACACCGGCGAGCATGCGGACGATCGCGTTACCAATATCTCCACGGTCGTCATTGGGGATCTGGAACCGACTGCGAGTTGGCGATACAGCCTGGACGGGGGGCGGAACTGGAAGGGCGGTGGCGCGACGAAAGAAATCGCGGCCTCGGAATTCGGATTCGAGGATGGCGCGAGGTCGGTCTTGGTCCAGCAATTCACGATCGATGGATCAAAGCCATTCGTCGGTGAAAGCGTAAGTGCGGTCCGCAGTTACGAGTTCGATTTTCAACGTCAAGCAATAGCGGCGAAGGTTCGAGACGAAGATGCCTGGGAACCACTGACGATCGGTACTGCAGGCGCGGATCGGTTTGTGGTGGGAGTGGGCGAGAAGGGTTACATCCGGTTGTACACGGAGGATCTTTCTAGCCGCTATGACTATAAGCAAGGGGATGTGATAGATCTTCGCGGATCATTTGAGGTTGAGGCTGGCAAGCAAATTTCCGACTACTTGTCCGTCCGACTAGGCGGAGTGGGTTGGCGAGAGTTGTCGGTCAGCTATTCAGGGCAGATTGATACGGGCAGTGACCTGAAGGTAGCCATCGGTTGGGGCGACTCCTCCACGCTGATAGTGCTCTACTCAGGGGGCGAATATACGTATTCAGCTGGAGCGGTGCTGTAAAGCAAACCCGGCCTTGGCCGGGTTTTTGATTTCATGGCGAGGGCTTCTTACATGAACAGGTGCTCGCCCGCGTTCTCCCCGCCGAGCACCACGTAATTCACCTTGCGCAACTCCGCCAGGCTGCGCCCGCCGGCGTAGGACACCGAGCTCTGCAGGTCCTCTTCCATCTCGCGCAGGGTCTCCGAGAGATGCCCCTTCACCGGCTCGAGGATGCGTTTGCCTTCCACGTGCTTGTATTCGCCCTTGTTGAAGTCGGACGCCGAGCCGTAGTACTCCTTGTAGCGCTTGCCATCGACCTCGACGGTGTTGCCGGGCGACTCCTCATGCCCCGCGAACAGCGAACCGATCATCACCATCGCCGCGCCGAAGCGCACGCTCTTGGCGATGTCGCCGTGATGGCGGATGCCGCCGTCGGCAATGATGGGCTTGGTCGCCACGCGCGCGCACCACTTCAGCGCCGAGAGCTGCCAGCCCCCCGTGCCGAAGCCGGTCTTGAGCCGCGTGATGCAGACCTTGCCCGGACCGATGCCAACCTTGGTCGCGTCCGCGCCCCAGTTCTCGAGATCGATCACGCCCTCCGGCGTGCCCACGTTGCCCGCGATCACGAAGGTCTTGGGCAGCTTGTGCTTGATGTGGGCGATCATCCGTTGCACCGAGTCGGCATGGCCGTGCGCGATGTCGATGGTGATGTAGTCGGCGCCGACGCCTTCGGCGGCCAGGCGGTCGATGAGCGCGTAATCGGCGTCCTTGACACCGGCGCTGAGGGACACGAACAGCCCCTTGTCCCGCATCGCGCGGGCGAAGGCGAGGGCGTCCAGGTCGAACCGGTGCATCACGTAGAAGTAGCCGTTGGCGGCCAGCCATTCGGTGATGGACTCGTCGACGACCGTCTTCATGTTCGCGGGCACCACCGGCAGCTTGAAGCGGCGGGGGCCGAAGTCGATCGAGGTGTCGCACTCGCTGCGGCTGGTCACGCGGCACTTGCGCGGCAGCAGCAGGATGTTGTCGTAGTCAAAGATTTCCATGGTCCAAAGTCGCAAAGTCGG
>Ga0209256_1002224_pt1 | contig 16569 bp, 13 predicted proteins | sample AraplaCol_mCL_r2_2_FD_184270 | JGI IMG/M metagenome (GOLD analysis project Ga0209256, IMG submission 184270) | Arabidopsis root microbial communities from North Carolina, USA - plate scrape MF_Col_mCL_r2 (SPAdes) (version 3) | ecosystem: Host-associated > Plants > Roots > Endosphere | place...
ACCTGCAGGGCATCCCGCCGGCGCCGCGCGGCGTGCCGCAGATCGAGGTCACCTTCGACATCGACGCCAACGGCATCGTCAACGTCCACGCCAAGGACAAGGCGACCAACAAGGAGCACTCGATCCGTATCCAGGCCAACGGCGGCCTCTCGGACGCGGACATCGAGCGCATGGTCAAGGAAGCCGAGGCCAATAAGGCTTCGGACGAGAAGAAGAAGGCGCTGGTCGAGGCCAAGAACCAGGGCGAGGCCATCGTGCACTCGACCGAGAAGGCCCTGGCCGAGCATGGCGACAAGGTCGGCGCGACCGAAAAGGAAGCGATCGAAATCGGCCTGACCGACCTGAAGTCGGCGCTGGAAGGCGAGGACGTCGAGGCCATCCAGGCCAAGACCCAAGCCCTGATCCAGGCCTCGATGAAGCTCGGCGAGGCCATGTACAGCGCTCAGCAGGGCGCCGCCGAGGGCGGTGACGAAGCCGCCGCCGATGACGGCGTCGTCGACGCCGAATTCGAAGAAGTCGACGACTCCAAGCCGTCGGCGTGACCATGGGTCGCGGGGCGCACGGCGTGACTCCGGTCAGGCCATCCCTATTTTCCTGGGACGCCCCCATCCCCGGGAACAAGCCTTCCGCCCGCCGCTTGCGGCCGGGCGGAGGCGCTCCCACCTCCTATTCCAACATGGCTAGTGATCGACCCTGACGATGCGCGACTATTACGAAGTCCTGGGCGTGGCCCGTGGCTGCGATGACGCCGCCCTCAAGGCCGCCTTCCGCAAGATGGCGATGGAGCACCATCCCGACCGCAACGGCGGTTGCGAGAACGCGTCCGCGCGCTTCAAGGAAGTCAACGAAGCCTATTCCGTGCTGTCCGACGCCCAGAAGCGCGCCGCCTACGACCGCTTCGGCCATGCCGGGGTGAACGGTTCGCAGGGCGGGCCCGGCGGCTTCGGCGGCGACGCCAGCGATATCTTCAACGACGTCTTCGGCGACGTCTTCGGCGAGATGTTCGGCGGCGGTCGTCGCCAGTCGAACGGCCCCCAGCGCGGCCAGGACCTGCGCTATGACCTGGAGATCACCCTCGAGCAGGCCTATGCGGGCGCCGAGGTCGAGATCAAGGTTCCCGCCGCCATCACCTGCGAGGTCTGCGACGGCTCTGGCGCCAAGCCGGGCACCAGCCCGACGGTCTGCGGTTCGTGCGGCGGCGCCGGTCGCGTGCGGGCCACCCAAGGTTTCTTCGCGGTCGAGCGCGCCTGCCCCCGCTGCGGTGGTTCGGGCCGCCTGGTCCTCGACCCGTGCACCAGCTGCCACGGCCACGGCCAGGTGCGCCGCGAGCGCGTGCTCTCGGTCCGCATCCCCGCCGGCGTCGATGACGGCGCCCGCATCCGTCTGGCCGGCGAAGGCGACGCCGGGGCCCGCGGCGGCCCGCGCGGCGACCTCTACCTGTTCCTGTCGGTGATCCCGCACGAGCTGTTCGAGCGCGACGGCCTGGACCTGCTGTGCACCGTGCCGGTGCCGATGACGGTCGCGGCCCTCGGCGGCGAGATCGAGGCCCCCTGCCTGCTGGGCGGCGAGAACTGCGACGGCTCCAACCGCCAGACCGTCAAGGTCCCGGAAGGCGCCCAGACCGGCAAGACCGTCCGCCTCAAGGGCCGCGGCATGCCCTCCTTGCGCAGCCGCCAACGCGGCGACCTGGTGGTCGAACTGTTCGTGGAGACCCCGACCCACCTCTCGGCCCGCCAGAAGGAGCTCCTCCAGGAGCTGGCTGGCCTGTGCGGCGAGAAACAGAACCCCAAGTCGGCCAACTTCGTCGGCAAGGCCAAGCGCTTCTGGGAAGAAGTGACGGGCAGCTGAGGCTCCCCGGATCGGCGACGATATCGAGGCCCGAGGCGAAAGCTTCGGGCCTTTCGTCGTTCTGCGGTATCGAAACACCGCAATATTCGCACATCTAGTGGCTTTCCGTGGGATTGATCCCCAGGGCTTGTGGATATCCGTTGCCGAAGTCTTAACGGCGGCGTCGACGCCCTGTAGGCTCCGGCGTCATGAACGCTCCCGTCCAGACGCCCGTCCAGACCCTCGACCCCACCGGCGCGACGCCGGTGATGCAGCAGTTCTTCGAGATGAAGGCGCGGCAGCCCGACGCCATGATCTTCTTCCGGATGGGCGACTTCTACGAGCTGTTCTTCGACGACGCCTACAAGGCCGCCGCGGCCCTGGGCATCAGCCAGACCTTCCGGGGCACGCACAACGGCCAGCCGATCCCGATGGCCGGCGTGCCGCAGCACGCGGCCGAGGCGTACCTCTCCAAGCTGATCCGCCTGGGCTTCAAGGTCGCCGTCTGCGAGCAGATGGAAGACCCGGCCGAGGCCAAGAAGCGCGGCTCCAAGTCGGTGGTCCGCCGCGACATCGTCCGGGTGGTCACGCCGGGCACCCTGACCGAGGACGGCCTGCTGGACGCCCGGGGCGCCAACCGCCTGGCCGCGGTGGCCGTGCGGGCCGGCCAGGCGGCCGTGGCGGCGGTCGAGCTTTCCACCGGCGAAGTCGAATGCTTCTTGGTCGCCAAGGACGCCGTGGCCGCGATCCTGGCCGCCCTGGCCCCGTCCGAGACCCTGGTCGCCGATCGACTGCTGTCGGACGACCATCTCAGCCAGACCCTGAAGATCTGCGGCGGGTTGGTCCAACCCATGCCCTCGGCCCTGTCCGAGCCCCAGGCGTCCGAGACCCGCGTGAAGCGCCTCTATGGTGTTGACACTCTGGACGGTTTCGGCGGGCTTTCGCCGGCCGAGATCGGGGCCCTCGGCCTGATCGCCGCCCACCTGGAAATGACCCAGGCCGGCAAGCTGCCCGCCCTGCGCGCGCCGCGCCGCGCCGCTGAGGCCGACGTCATGGCCATCGACCCGGCCACGCGCTCCAGCCTCGAGATCGACCGCACCCAGGGCGGCGACCGCAACGGCTCGCTGCTGGGCGCCATCGACCGCACGGTGACAGCCGGCGGGGCCCGCTTGCTGGCCTCGCGTCTGGCCCGGCCGCTGCTGGACCCCGCCGCGATCGACGCCCGCCTCGACGCCGTGGAATGGTTCGTCGAGCACCGCATGTTGCGCGAGCGCCTTCGCGAAGTGCTCAAGGGCGCCGGTGACATGGCCCGCGCCCTGTCGCGCCTGGCCCTGGGCCGAGGCGGTCCGCGCGACCTGTGCTGCCTGAAGGACGGCCTGAAGACCGGCGAGAAGCTGGCCGGCATGGTCGGCGGTTCGGGCGACCCGCTGTCGCCGCCGCCGGCCGAGCTTGAAGGCGCGCTGAAGGCCCTGACCCCGTCGCTGCAGGAGGGCCTGTCGCGCCTGCTGGCCCAGCTGGAGACGGGTCTTGGCCCGGACCTGCCGGCCCTGGCCCGCGACGGCGGCTTCGTGGCCGCCGGGGTGCGTCCGGAACTGGACCAAGCCCGCGCCCTGCGCGACGACAGCCGCCGGGTGGTGGCCGCGCTGGAAGCCCGCCTGATCCAGGAAAGCGGCGTGCCGCTGAAGATCCGCCACAACGGCGTCCTGGGCTATTTCGTCGAGGCCACCGCCGGCAAGGCCGACCCGCTGTTCCAGCCGCCGCTGAACGCCACCTTTATCCACCGCCAGACACTGGCCAACCAGGTGCGGTTCACCACCGTCGAGCTGGCTGACCTGGACGCCCGTATCGCCCAGGCGGCCGAGCGAGCCCTGGCCATGGAGGTCGCGGCTTTCGAGGACTGGCGCGCCGAGGCCGTCGCCCTGGCCGAACCGATCCAGCTGGCCGCCGAGGCCCTGGCCCGCCTGGACGTCGCCGCCGCCCTGGCCGAGTGGGCCGAGGACTGCGGGGCCGTGCGGCCAGTGGTCGACAAGTCCTTGGCCTTCGACGCCAAGGCCGCTCGCCACCCGGTGGTCGAGGCCGCCGTCAAGCGCGCCGGAGACCCCTACACCCCCAACGACTGTCGCCTGGACGCCGCGGGCGACGTCGGAGCGCGGCTGTCGATCGTCACCGGGCCGAACATGGCCGGTAAGTCGACCTTCCTGCGTCAGAACGCCCTGCTGGCGATCCTGGCCCAGTCGGGCTGCTACGTGCCGGCCAAGAGCCTGCGCCTCGGCGTCGTGGACCGCCTTTTCAGCCGCGTCGGCGCCGGCGACGACCTGGCCCGGGGCCGCTCGACCTTCATGATGGAGATGGTCGAGACCGCCGCCATCCTCACCCAGGCCAGCCCGCGCAGCCTGGTGATCCTGGACGAGATCGGCCGGGGCACCGCCACCTACGACGGCCTGGCCATCGCCTGGGCGTGCGCCGAGGCCCTGCATGACGTCAACCGCTGCCGCGCCCTGTTCGCCACGCACTATCACGAGCTGGCCACGCTGGAGACGCGGATGGCCCATGTCTCCAACCTCTCCCTGCGCGCCAAGGAGTGGAACGGCGACCTGGTCTTCCTGCACGAGGCCGCCGCCGGTCCGGCCGATCGCTCGTACGGCGTGCAGGTGGCCAAGCTGGCCGGGGTGCCGCCGCAGGTCGTGGCCCGCGCCAAGGAGGTGCTGGATCGCCTGGAGAGCAAGACGGAGTCGCCAGCCAAGCTGGACGAATTGCCCCTGTTCGCGGCGGCGGCTCCTGTCGCGGCGCCTGTTTTTGCGGCGCCCAGCCGCACGGACGCGGCGCTGGAGGAGCTGGACGTCGACGGCATGAGCCCACGCGAGGCCCTGGACGCGCTCTATCGCCTTAAGGCTCTTCTCAAGACCTGAGTTCGTATAGTGAAGGCGCGTCCCAGCCAGCCTATATTGGTTTCATGCCCCGTCGCCTTCGCCCCACGCCCCTGGAACATGTCGTCGACGGCCACGCCTTGCGCGCCCGCCTGTCGGCCGCCGCCCTCGACCTGATCGGCGACGAGGCAGGCCAGCGGGCCCGCGCGATCGAGATTCTGAAGCAGGCGCTGTTCCGCGGCCGGATGATCGCCAAGGAGCGGCTCGAGAACGGGGCCGGGGGCCTGGAGACGGCCCGCCTGCTCAGCGGCGTCACCGACGAGGTGATCACCGCCCTCTACGACTTCACCACCGTCCACGTGTTTCGGGCCCGCAACCCGACCGAGGGCGAGCGCCTGTGCCTGCTGGCCGTGGGCGGCTACGGCCGCCGCACCCTGGCGCCGTTCTCGGACATCGATCTCTTGTTCCTGCGTCCCTACAAGCAGACGCCGCACGCCGAGAGCGTGATCGAGTACATGCTGTATGCGCTGTGGGACCTGGGCTTCAAGGTGGGCCACGCCTCGCGGACCATCGAGGAGTGCGTCAAGCTCTCCAAGGAAGACTACACCATCCGGACCTCGATCCTGGAGGGGCGCCGCCTGACCGGCGACGAACGCCTGGCCGAGGAGCTTAAGAAGCGCTTCCGCGACGACGTCATGAAGGGCACCGGCGCGGCCTTCGTCTCGGCCAAGCTGAAGGAGCGCGACGACCGTCAGGCCCGGGCCGGCGCCAGCCGCTACATGGTCGAGCCCAACGTCAAGGAGGGCAAAGGCGGCCTGCGCGACCTGCACACCCTGATGTGGATCGCCGAATACCTGCATCCGGTCGACCGGCCCGAAGACGTCTTCAAGCTGGAGGTGTTCGACCGCCGCGAAGTGAAGGGCTTCATCCGGGCCTTCGACTTCCTGCACGCCGTGCGCGCCCACCTGCATTTCGCCACCGGCCGCCCCGAAGAGCGCCTGACCTTCGACCTGCAGCCCGAGATCGCCCGCCGCATGGGCTATGGCGACCGTGGCGACGCGCCCGCCGTCGAACGCTTCATGCGCCGCTACTTCCTGGTGGCCAAGGACGTCGGCGCGCTGACCCGGGCCTTCTCGGCCAAGCTGGAGGCCGAGCACTTCAAGCACGAGCCCAAGGGCATCTCCCGCTTCCTGCCCGGCGGCGGCCGGCCCAAGCGCAAGGCGCTGGACGTGCCCGGCTTCTACGAGGACGGCGGCCGCCTGAACATCGACGGCCCGCAGGTGTTCGAGAACGACCCGGTCAACCTGATCCGCCTGTTCAAGATCGCGGACGACCGCGACCTGGATCTGCACCCGGACGCCTTCACGGCGGTGACCCGCAACCTGCACCTGATCACGTCCAAGGTCCGCCGCGACCCGCTGGCCACGCGAGCCTTCCTGGACGTGCTGGCCTACGGCAAGCGCAGCTACCGCACCCTGACCCTGATGAACGACGCCGGCGTGCTGGGCCGGTTCATCCCCGAGTTCGGCCGCGTCGTCGCCCAGATGCAGTTCAACATGTACCACTCGTACACGGTGGACGAGCACACCCTGCGCGCCGTGGGGGTGATCGGCGACATGGCCGCTGGCGGGCTGGTCGAGGACCATCCGCTGTCGGTGTCGATCATGCCGCTGATCGAGGACCGCGAGGCCCTGTTCCTGGCCATGCTGCTGCACGACACCGGCAAGGGCGGGGTCGGCGGCCAGGAGAAGGCCGGGGCCCGCAGCGCCCGCAGCGCCTGCGAACGGCTCGGCGTGGAGCGCACCAAGGTCGAGCTGGTGGCCTGGCTGGTCGAGAACCACCTGGTCATGAGCGACTTCGCCCAGAAGCGCGACGTGGCCGATCCAGGCACCGTGGCCGCCTTCGCCCGCATCGTCGAGAACCCCGAGCGCCTGCGCTTGCTGCTGGTCATCACCGTCGCCGACATCCGGGCCGTGGGTCCGGGCGTGTGGAACGGCTGGAAGGGGCAGCTGCTGCGCGAGCTCTACAACGCCACCGAGGCGGTGTTCCGGGGCGGCCGGGGCAGCGACGCCGCCGCCAGCGTCCAGCGCCACCAGGAAGCGGCCGCCGAGGAGGCCCGCGCCGTGCTGGTCCAGGCCGACCCCGCCGCCAAGGGCTGGGCCCAGGCGATGGAGCCCGCCTATTTCGGGGCTTTCTCGCTGGACGACCTGAAGGCTCACGCGGAACTGGCGCGCCGAGCCATGATCCAGGGTGGGGCCGCCGCCGAAGGGCGGGTGCCGGCCGGCGCCAACGCCGCCGAGATCGTGGTGGCCGCCAAGGACCGACGAGGTCTGTTCGCGGACCTGGCCCTGGCCATCTCGTCCCTGGGCGGCAACGTCGTGGGCGCCCGGGTCTTCACCTCGCGCCAGGGCCAGGCCCTGGACGTCTTCCATGTGCAGGACGTGACCGGCGCGGCCCTGGGCTGCGAGAACCCCCGGGCCCTGCGCCGCCTGGCCGACGCCCTGGAGGCCGCCGGTCGCGGCGAGCCGGTGGTCGTCGAGCCTCGGCGTGGCGCGGAACTGTCGCGCACCGCCGCCTTCACCATCGCCCCGACCGTGGTGATCGACAACGAAGCCTCCAACGAGGCCACGGTGGTCGAGGCTTCCGGCCGCGACCGCCCCGGCCTGCTGCAGGCCCTGGCCCGGACCCTGGCCGACAACGGCCTGTCCATCCAGTCGGCCCATATCGACGGCTACGGCGAGCGGGCGGTCGACGCCTTCTACGTTCAGACCTCGGAGGGAGGGAAGGTCGAGGAGACCAAGAAGGTCGCGGCGCTGAAGGCGGATCTGCTGGCGGCGCTGGAGCAGAACGAGGCGGGAGCGCCGAGCACGAGGCCGGGCCTGCGACGGGCGCGGGCTAGCGTGGCGCGCTAGCCTCGGACCCTCACCTGCCCTTCGGCAGATACTCCGCCGGAATCGGCGTCTCCGGCGTTTCCTGCGACCAGGCTATGTTCAGGATCCAGAAGCGCTGGCCGTCGTCCAGCAGTTGGATGCTGTTGATGCCGCGCAGCAGCGGCTTGGCGTCCGAGAGGCTGTGGCGGGCCTCATAAGTCGACCAGACATGGACGATGCGTCCGTAGCGCTCGACCTTCCGGGCGATCTCGACTTCGTGGAAGCCCTGGCCGACCAGGATCGGCTCGGAGGCGGTGATGTAGCCGTCGACCGTGCGTGGCCGGGCCATGCCGACGCCCGAGGCGTTTTTGCCGGTCGGGATCAGGCGGGCGTCGGGGTGGAACAGCGAGCGCATGCGGGTCCAGTCGCGCGCTACGCCCTTGTCGCCCGAGATCACGCCATACAGCGCCGCCAGGATGGCGTCGACGGACTTAACGTCGTCGGGATTGGCGGCTGGAGACGTGGCTGGGGCGGGCGTCGTCGCCGTTTGGGCGTCGGCCGACAGCGGCGCGCCGAAGGCCAGCATGAACATCAAAAGGCCACGACCGATCATCCTTGATCCCTCCCGTTTCGCCTAAGGCTAGGCCGGAGGCGGCGTCGACGGCAAGCGCGCGAAAATCCTTTGAAAATCCATCAGCGCCAGCCGGCGGGCCGTCGCGGATCCGTTAGAAGCCCGCTTGCCGCCAAGCCCTCGCTTGACGGCCCAGCGCCCAGGACGCAGAAGCCCTTCGTGACCGACATCGCACCCCCCCAAAAGCCCGCCCAGACGCCCGACCAACCCAAGAAGGGCGGCGGCCTGCTGAAGTCGTCGGCGATCTATTCCGGCCTGACCCTGGTCAGCCGGTTCATGGGCTTCGCCCGGGATCTGGCGGTGTCGTACCGAATGGGCGCCAGCGCGACCCCGGCCGCCGACGCCTACAACGCGGCCCTGGCTTTCCCGAACCTGTTCCGCCGCTTCTTCGCCGAGGGAGCTTTCGCCGCCGCCTTCGTGCCGGCCTACGCCAAGTCGCTGCAGCGCGACGGCGAGGAGAAGGCCGACATCCTGGCCGCCGACGCCATGGCCACCCTGGCGGCCTCGACCATCATCATCACCGTGATCTGTCAGCTGGCCATGCCCTGGCTGATGATGCTGATCAGCCCTGGCTTCGGCTGGGGCACCGAGAAGTACAAGCTGGCCGTGCTGCTGACCCAGATCACCATGCCCTACCTGCCGTGCATGGCCATCGTCGCGCACCTGTCGGGCGTGCTGAACGCCCGCCACCGCTTCGTGCTATCGGCCGGGGCGCCGATCCTGCTGAACATCGCCACCCTGATCTTCATCCTGCCGCAGACGACCGCCGTGTCGGCCGCCACCTGGGGTTCGGTGGGCGTGGTCGTGGCGGGCGTGGCCCAGGCGGCCCTGCTGGTCTGGGGCGTCAACAAGTCCGGCGCCAAGGTGCACTGGCGCATACCGCGCCTGACGCCCGAGGTGCGCGAGCTGATCGGCAAGGCCATCCCAGGCGCCCTGGCGGCCAGCGCCACCCAGGTCAACATCTTCATCTCCGGCAACCTGGCCAGCCACGTGCCCGGCGGCCGCTCCTGGCTCGCCACGGCCGACCGCCTGTACCAGCTGCCCCTGGGCCTGGTCGGGGTGGCCATCGGCGTGGCCCTGCTGCCGCGCCTGTCGCGGGCCGTGAACAGCGGCGACGGCGACGACGCCCAGAGCGCCATGGACCAGGCCATCACCCTGGCCATGGCCCTGACCATCCCGGCCGCCGCGGCCCTGGTGGCCATGCCCGGCTTCCTGTCGGACGCCCTGTACACCCGGGGCCAGTTCACCAGCTTCGACGCCAGCCAGACCGCCTCGGCCCTGTTCTTCTACGGCCTGGGCACCCCGGCCTTCGTGCTGCAGCAGCTCTACTCGCGCGCCTTCTTCGCGCGGGGCGACACCAAGAGCCCGATGCGTTTCGCCCTGATCTCGGTGGCGCTGAACATCGGCCTGGGCATCCTGCTGTTCAACCTGATCGGGGTGAAGGGGATCGCCGCCGCCACCGCCGTGGCCTCGTGGATCAATGTCGGCCAGATGGCCTGGGGCCTGTCGCGCAAGGGGCACTACAACCCCTCGCTCCAGACCTGGTCGCGGGTCAGCCGGATCCTGGCGGCCAGCGTGGCCATGGGCGGCGCCCTGGCGGCGGCCTCGCACTGGCGGCCGTTGATCGAGGCGCCGCTGCGCGAGCTGGGCCTGCGCGGCCACACCCTGGGCGCCAAGGAAGCCGCCCTGCTGCTGACCGTGCTGGTCGGCGGGGCGCTGTATCCGCCGCTGGTGCTGCTGTTCCGGGGCGTGACCCTGGCCGAGGTCAAGGGGATGCTGCGGCGGGGCAAGGCGTAGTTCACCCCAAACCTTTGTCATCCCGGAAGCCTCGCAGAGGCTGTCCGGGACCCAGGGGACTGGGCTGGCGCTTTGCGGTTCACCTGGGTCCCGGACAAGCGCTGCACGCTTTCCGGGATGACAACTGTTCTGAGGCCCGCTAACCAGCATCCATGGCTTCGATCGGTTCTTCCGCGCCGCGATGGCGCAGCTTCAACTGACCTCGACCGCCGCGTTCCGCACGCGGCTCGCGCTGCTGCGCATCCGCCATATCGCCATCACGTTCCAAGGCTGAAGCCATGACCGACCACACCCCTGTTCCCTACACGGGCCCCACCCGCGTGCTCTCCGGCGTCCAGCCGTCCGGGGCCCTGCACCTGGGCAACTATCTGGGCGCCCTGGTGAAGTTCGCCCGCCTGCAGCACGAGATGGACACCTTCATCTTCGTGGCCGACCTGCACGCTATCACCGTCTGGCAGGACCCGGCCCTGCTGGCCCAGCAGACCCGCGAGATCGCCGCGGCCTACCTGGCCGCGGGTCTGGATCCGAAGAAGGCCACCATCTTCCCGCAGTCGGCGGTGCGCGAGCACTCCGAACTGGCCTGGATCTTCCAGTGCGTCGCCCGCCTGGGCTGGCTGGACCGCATGACCCAGTTCAAGGAGAAGAGCGGCAAGCACAAGGAGCGCAGCTCGGTGGGTCTCTACACCTATCCGGTGCTGCAGGCCGCCGACATCCTGGTCTACAAGGCCACCCACGTGCCGGTGGGCGAGGACCAGAAGCAGCACCTGGAACTGACCCGCGACATCGCCGGCAAGTTCAACCACGACTTCGGCGTTCCCGCCTTCTTCCCGCAGCCCGAGCCCTTGATCCAGGGCCCCGGCGCCCGGGTGATGAGCCTGCGCGACGGCTCCGCCAAGATGAGCAAGTCCGATCCGTCGGACTACAGCCGCATCAACCTGACCGACGACGCCGAGGCCATCGCCGGCAAGGTCAAGAAGGCCCGCACCGATCCGGAACCGCTGCCCGAAACCCTGGACGAACTTTCGGCTCGTCCGGAAGCCGACAACCTGGTCGGCATCTTCGCGGCCCTGGCCGGCCGGACTAAGGCCGAGGTGCTGGCCGACTACGCCGGCAAGGGCTTCGGGACCTTCAAGCCGGCCCTGGCCGAGCTGGCCGTCGAGAAGCTGGCCCCGGTCGGCGAGACCATGCGCCGCTACCTGGCCGACCCGGCCGAGATCGACGCCATCCTCAAGGCCGGCGCCGAGCGGGCCTCCGAGGTCGCCGCGCCGACCGTGGCGGAGGTGAAGAAGCTGGTCGGATTCTGGGGGGCTTAAAGCCTCTCCGGAATCCGAACCGGCAGGCTCTCATAGCCCTTCACGAAGGCCGAGAAGACGCGCTTGGGCTCGCCCACCACCTCGATCTTCGGGAAGCGCTTGAGGATCTCCTCCCAGATGATCTTCAGCTGCAGCTCGGCCAGGCGGTTGCCCACGCAGCGGTGGATGCCGAAGCCGAACGACAGGTGCCGGCGGGCCTGGGGCCGGTCGATGATGAAGGCGTTGGGATTGTCGATGACGGTGTCGTCGCGGTTGCCCGAGACGTACCACATCACCACCTTGTCGCCCTTCTTGATGGTCTTGCCGGCCAGCTCGAAGTCCTCGATGGCCGTGCGGCGCATATAGGCCAGCGGCGTCTGCCAGCGGATGATCTCCGAGACCATGTTGGGGATCAGCGACGGATCGGCCCGCAGCTTGGCCTCCTGGTCAGGGTTCTGGCTCAGCGCCAGCAGGCCGCCGGTGATCGAGTTGCGGGTCGTGTCGTTGCCGCCGACGATCAGCAGGATGATGTTACCCAGATACTCCATGGGCGGCATGTTCCGGGTGGCCTCGCCGTGGGCCAGCATGGAGATCAGGTCATTGCCCGGCTCGGTCGAATTGACCCGCTGGTTCCACAGCTCGGTGAAATAGGCCAGGCACTCCATCAGCTCGGCGCGGCGCTGCTCCTCGGTCTCGACGATCCCGGCGCCCGGCACGGCGGTGGAGACGTCCGACCAGCGGGTCAGCTTGCGGCGCTCTTCCCAGGGGAAGTCGAACAGGGTGGCCAGCATCTGGGTGGTCAACTCGATCGACACCTTGTCGACCCAGTCGAAGGTCTCGCCGATCGGCAGGCTGTCCAAGATCAGCCCCACTCGCTCGCGGATCGTGCCCTCCAGCAGCGCCAGGTTCACGGGAGAGACGATCGGGCTGACCGTCTTGCGCTGGATGTCGTGCTTGGGCGGGTCCATGGCGATGAACATCGGCAGGACGAAGTCCTCGTCGAAGTCACGGATGGTGATGCCGCCGAACCTGGAGTCCGACGAGAAGACCTGGTGGGTCGTGTCGACGGTCATGATGTCGTTGTAGCGGGTGATCGACCAGTACGGGCCGAAGTCGCTTTCGGCGCAGTAGTGGACGGGGTCCTCGGCCCGCAGGCGTTCGAAATAGGGCCAGTGGGCGTCGGCGGCGAACAGGGCGGGGTCGGCGACGTGGATCTGGTCCAGCGGCGTCGAATAGGCCTTGGCGCGCGCGTCGGCCGAAAGATCGATGGCTCCGTCGCTCATGGCGACCTCCCGTGAAGATGGACCAGCCAAACAACTGTTTCGTCGATGGAGCCATAACGCGGTTCGTTTGTCACGATGACGCAAGCGGCAGTCTGGCTCTTGTCCCGGCGGCCCGACGGGTCCATCTCTCCGCCATGTTCATCCAGACCGAAACCACGCCCAATCCCGAGGTCCTGAAGTTCCTGCCCGGCCGCGAAGTGCTGGGGGAGGGCGCGCGCGAGTTCCGCACCGCCGAGGAAGGCGACGCCTCGCCCCTGGCGCAAGCCCTGTTCGGCCTGGGCGACGTCAACCGCGTGTTCTTCGGCCCGGACTTCCTGACCGTGACCAAGGCTGAGGGCGCCGAGTGGCCGCACCTTAAGGCGCCGATCCTGGCCGCCATCATGGACCATTTCACCAGCGGCCGGCCCCTGCTGGTCGACCAGGCCGTCCAGAGCGGCCACGACGAGGACGGCATCTACGACGAAGAGGCCCAGCAGATCGTCGCCGAGATCAAGGACCTGTTGGACACCCGCATCCGTCCGGCCGTCGCGGCCGACGGCGGCGACATCGTGTTCAGCAAGTTCGAGCCTGCCACGGGCGTGGTCTGGCTGCACATGCGCGGGGCCTGCTCGGGCTGCCCGTCGTCCTCGGCCACGCTGAAGGCCGGCGTCGAGAACATGCTCAAGCACTACGTGCCGGAAGTGACCCGGGTGGAGCAGACGCTGTAGGCCCTCTTGCCAGAGCGGCCATGCATCCTTATCGTAACTGTATAAGTTGCAATTATACCGCCCATAAGGATCGCTGATGGCCAAGCTCGCCGACACGGCTCTCGACCAACTGTTCACGAAGGCCCGCACCCGCAACGGGTGGAGCGACCAGCCTATCCCCGAGCCGGTGCTGCGCGAGCTGTACGATCTGGTGAAGTTCGGCCCGACCGCCGCCAACAGCACCCCGGCCCGCTTCGTGTTCGTCCAGAGCCCGGAAGCCAAGGCCAAGCTGGCGGCCCTGTCGTCGGGCTCGAACGGCCCGAAGATCCTCAAGGCCCCGGTCACGGTGATCGTCGGCTATGACCTCGATTTCCCCGAGACCCTGGATAAGCTGTTCCCCAACGCCCCCGGCGCCAAGCACTGGTTCGCCGACGCTGCGGCCAAGGAGTGGGGCGCTCTGCGCAACAGCTCGCTGCAGGGCGGCTATTTCATCCTGGCGGCGCGGGCCCTGGGCCTGGACGTCGGCCCGATGTCGGGCTTCGACAACGCCGGCGTCGACGCCGCGTTCTTCGCCGGGACCAACATCAAATCCAACTTCATCGCTTCGATCGGCTACGGCACCGAAGAGGGCCTGTTCCCGCGCAATCCGCGCCTGGACTTCGAGGAAGCCGCGCAGATCGTTTGAGAAACGGTTGTCATCCCGGAAGTGGCGTAGCCGCTATCCGGGACCGACGCCTGAGCGCCGCGTTCCAGGGCGGTCCCGGATCTTCGCGCTTCGCGCTCGTCCGGGATGACATGTGCACGCGCGCACATGCTAGAACGCACTCCATGACCCAGCGCCTCGCCCTGATCGCCGCCCCGCTGCTGCTGCTCGCCGCCTGCGGCCCCGCCAAGCAAGCAGACACTGCCGCGCCGGCCCCCGCCGCCGAGGCCCCCAAGTCCGGGCCCGTGGCCATCGCCGTGACGCCCTATCTCGGCGGACCGCTGCACGTGCGCGCCGACGGCGTCGGCCCGATCACCGCCGAGACGGCCTTCGACGAGGCCACGATCAAGGCCCTGTTTCCCAAGGCGGTGGTCAAGAGCGCCTTCATCCACACCGGGGAGGGCCCGCCCGGCCCGATCATCACCGTCGATCAGGACAACGTCCCGCTGCTGGAGATCGGCAAGGGCGCCGAGGGCGGCATCGGCGAGATCCGCCTGGCCGGCGGGCCGGTCGAGGGCTCCAAGGGCGAGGCGCTTCTCGCCAAGTGGGCCGACCTTTCCTTCGACATCGCCCAATGCCGTCCGGGCGAGGGGCGCACCGTCAACCAGACCGTCTGCGTGCGCCCCGAGGCGCCCACCGTGGCTTATGTGTTCGGCGTGCCCGGCTGGACCAAGGGCGGCCTGCCGCCGGTCGATGTGCTGAACGCCAAGGGGCAGCTGAACGAGTTCGTCTGGCGCCCGGCCGAGAAGGCCGCCGTCGGCGCGGCCTGATCCGAATGATCCTCGCCATCGATACCTGCCTGAACGCCAGCTCCGTAGCGATCCTGGACGGCGACACGGTCCGCGCCGCCCGCAGCGAACCAATGACCCGCGGCCACCAGGAGCGCATCGGCGTGATCGCCCGCGAGGTCGCCGCCGAGGCGGGGGTGAAGTTCGCCGACCTGACGCGGATCGCCGTCACCGTCGGCCCGGGTTCGTTCACCGGCCTGCGCGTGGGGCTGTCGTTCGCCAAGGGCCTGGCCACCGCCCTGTCGATCCCCTGCGTGGGGGTCAACAGCCTGGAAGCCCTGGCCGCCTCGGCCGACGCGGGCGGCCTGGTCGCGGGCGTTCTCGACGCCAAGATGGGGCAGGTCTACCTGCAGGTCTTCGACGACGGCCGCACTCTTATGGAGCCTGAGGCCCTGGAGGTCGCGGCGGCGATCGCCCGCCTGGCGGCGATTGGCGGCGATCGCGCAGCGACCCTGGTCGGCTCGGGCGCGCCGCTGGTCGCGGAGGCGCTGCCCGGTGCGACCGTGCTGACGCCCGCCTATCCCGACCCGGTCGCTATCGCTCGTCTGGCCGCCGCCAAGCCCGGTCCGGAACAATCGCCGCGGCCGCTCTATCTGCGCGCGCCCTACGCCGTGGCGCCGGCGGCATGATCCTGCGTCCCGTCGGGCTGGAAGCCTGCTTCACCCTGGCCGACCTGCACGACCGGGCCTTCGACCGACCATGGTCTGCGGAGGAGTTCGAGAGTCTGCTGAAAAGCCCGGGCGCCTTCGCCGTGCTGGGTGAGGCGGGCGAACCGGAGGACGCCAAGGGCTTCATCCTGTGCCGCGCGATCGCTGGTGAGGCCGAAATCCTGACTGTCGCCGTCGATCCCGCCGCCCGTCGCCGGGGCTGGGGCGCGGCCCTGGTCGAGATGGCCGCCGGGATCGCCAAGGAAGCCGCCGCCTTCGAGATGTTCCTCGAGGTCGCGGCCGACAACGGCGCGGCGATCAAGCTCTACGAAGCGACGGGTTTTGGGCGCGTCGGCCTGCGAAAGGGCTATTATCCCCATCCGGATGGGGCCAAGGATGCGGTCGTGATGCGCCGGGCGCTTAACAGCTAGCGGCCAAGCCCCTATCTTGCCCGCGAATCTTGCAGGAGACGCCACAGTGGATCGCCTCGAAAAGCTCTGCATCGAAAAGGGCATGCGCATGACCGACCAGCGTCGGGTCATCGCCCGCGTGCTGTCGTCGGCCACCGACCATCCGGACGTCGAAGAGCTGCACCGTCGCGCCCACGCCGTGGATCCGCACATCTCGATCGCCACGGTCTACCGCACCGTCCGCCTGTTCGAGGAAAGCGGCATCATCGAGCGCCACGACTTCCGCGACGGCCGTTCGCGCTACGAAGAGACGCCCGACCATCACCACGACCACCTGATCGACATGAAGACCGGCAAGGTCGTCGAGTTCGTGGACGAGGAGATCGAGGCCCTCCAGAACGCCATCGCCAAGAAGCTGGGCTACAAGCTGGTGGACCACCGGCTGGAGCTCTACGGGGTTCCGATCGAAGACTAAGGTCCGAAGGGGGGTGTGGCGCCGGCGACCTTGCGCCTCGTCGCCCCCGCGCTCATAACGCCCCGATGAGCGAGACCCCGCAAAAGCGCCTCTATATCAAGACCTACGGCTGTCAGATGAACGTCTATGACAGCGAGCGCATGGCCGATGTCCTGCGTCCGCTGGGCTATGGCGTGGTGGACGAACCCGAAGGCGCCGATCTGGTGGTGCTCAACACCTGCCACATCCGCGAGAAGGCCACCGAGAAGGTCTATTCGGAGCTGGGCTACATCAAGCAGATGAAGGGCCGCAAG
>Ga0209256_1002228_pt1 | contig 16548 bp, 14 predicted proteins | sample AraplaCol_mCL_r2_2_FD_184270 | JGI IMG/M metagenome (GOLD analysis project Ga0209256, IMG submission 184270) | Arabidopsis root microbial communities from North Carolina, USA - plate scrape MF_Col_mCL_r2 (SPAdes) (version 3) | ecosystem: Host-associated > Plants > Roots > Endosphere | place...
CGCCACGCAGATGCTGCAGTCGATGGTCGACAGCCCGATCCCGACGCGCGCCGAAGTGCTCGACGTCGCCAACGCCGTCATCGACGGCACCGACGCGGTGATGCTGTCGCAGGAATCGGCCGCCGGTCGCTACCCGGTCAAGGCGGTCGAGGCGATGGCGCGCATCTGCCTGGGCGCCGAACGCCAGTTCAACCACGACACCGATTTCGAAGCCGCGCCGCGCAACCTCGAACGCGCCGACCAGGCGATCGCGATGGCGGCGATGTTCCTGTCCGAACACATCGGTGTGCGCGCGATCATCGCGATGACCGAGTCCGGCGGCACGGCGCGCTTCCTGTCGCGTTTCCGTTCTTCGGTCCCGATCTACGCGCTTTCGCGCCACGACGGCGCGCGCCGCCGGATGGGCCTGATGCGCGACGTGGTGGCGCACAACTTCGACAGCCGTGGGCTTACCTCGCGCGATGCCGCCCGCAAGGCGGTGAAGGAACTGTTCGACCAGAACCACCTCAGCGTCGGCGAACGCGTGATGTTCACCAGCGGCGACCACATGGAACAGCTCGGCGCGACCAACACGCTGCGCCTGTTGCAGGTGGGCGAGGGCGGTGCGGCCGAGGGCCTGGGCGAGCTCTGATCGCCTGACACCGATGACAATGAAAGCGTGACGCCCGAAACGGCGTCGCGCTGTCCGCAAGGCCGGCAGCCTCGCGTTCTCCACGATGAATCCGTCGTGGGGGCGCGGCCATGTTGGCGAACGCGAAGCGGTCGGTCGTCGCATGTGTCGAACTGCTTGTGTGCGGGTGCGTCGTCGCGATGGCGGGCTGCACCAGCGTCGGCACGCACACGCGCGAACGCAACGCACTCGGATACGGCCCGCCGATGCAGCTTCGCGTCTGCGTGCTCCATACGCCGGGCGTCGCGCCGCAACGCATCGATGCGTTGATCCACGCCGTCAACGATGAATTCGCGGGCTACGGCATCGAAGTCGTCGTGCCGTGGTCACGGCCGTGGCAGCGCGCCGGCTTCACTCATGGGCGGTTGTTCGACGACATCGCCCATCGCGAACTCGAAGCGCCCTGCGATCGCCTCGTCGCCTTCGTCGACCGTAACGCGGGCGATGCGTTGTGGGGCCTGGTGATGCCGGAAGTGCTGGGCATGGTCGACGAGGCCACGCACACGCGCGGCTATGTCGTAGCCACGCGCGCCTCGCTCAACCAGCTGTTCGTGCCGCCGTCGAAGGCGACGGTGCACGAGTTCTACCATCTGCTCGGCTGCCCGCATTCGGGCACGATGGACGCGTGCTATCGCCAGATCGCCGCGCTGAAGGGCGCGCATGCGGCCGATGCGGATTTCGTTCCCGGCGTGGACCAGACGGGTGCCTTCGTCATGACGCGCGAAAACGCCAACCAGACCCTGCGAGATGCCCTGGCCGGCCAGCCCGCCATGTAAACGCATACATGCCAAGTGGTATTGAAATAAGAGGTATCCGGTCTGCAAGTGGTTGATTTCTAGTCGCGTTGACCGGCTCTTTGCAGCCGGACGCGTCTATAATGATCGGCTTCCCACCGCTCCCGCAGGACGACCCATGAGCATCGAACAGCTTGCCGAAACCGCCTTGGCCATGGTGGCCCCGGGCAAGGGCATCATCGCCATCGACGAGTCCGGCGCGACCTGCGCCAAGCGTTTCGCCGGTGTCGGCATCGAGAACACCGAGGAAAACCGCCGCCGCTATCGCGAGCTGCTGCTCACCACGCCGAAGCTGAACGAGTACATCTCCGGCGCGATCCTGTTCGACGAAACCATCCGCCAGTCCACCAGCGATGGCGTGCCGTTCGCCAAGTACATGAGCGACAACGGCATGATCCCGGGCATCAAGGTCGACAAGGGCACGCACAACCTCGCCGGTTTCCCGGGCGAAGTGGTGACCGAAGGCCTCGACGGCCTGCGCGCGCGCCTGGAGGAGTACTACAAGCTCGGCGCCCGCTTCGCCAAGTGGCGCGCGGTGATCAACATCGGCGACGACATCCCGTCGGGCACCTGCATCGATGCCAACACCCACGCGCTGGCCCGCTACGCCGCGCTGTGCCAGGAGCAGGGCCTGGTGCCGATGGTCGAGCCGGAAGTGATCATGGACGGCAGCCACGACATCGAGACCTGCTACGAGGTCACCGAAGTCACGCTGCGTTCGCTGTTCGCCTCGCTTTACGAGCACAGCGTCATGCTGGACGGCACCATCCTGAAGGCCTCGATGGTCGTGCCGGGCACCACCTGCCCGGACCAGGTGTCCTTCGACGAAGTCGCAGCCGCCACGCTGCAGTGCCTGAAGTCCACCGTGCCGGCGACGCTGCCGGGCATCGTGTTCCTGTCGGGCGGCCAGTCGGACGAAGCCGCCACCGCGCACCTCAACTCGATGAACCAGATGGGCCCGAACCCGTGGCCGCTGTCGTTCTCCTACGGCCGCGCCATGCAGGCCGCCGCGCTGAAGCTGTGGTCGCAGGACCTGGTGAACAACTTCGCCCGCGCGCAGCAGACCGTGTACGAGCGCGCCCGCGACAACGGCCTGGCCGCGCTGGGCCAGTGGAAGCAGGCCGCGTAAGCGACCGGCGTCCTTCGCAACGCAGTACAGGGAAGCCGGCCTCGTGCCGGCTTTTCTTTTGGGCGCAACGGCCGCATCAACGCCACGCGCCGATGGATGGCGACCGCACGCCCGCGCGTTGCGCGTATACATCGCCTATACGCAGCCTCCACGCCGCGTAGACCACGATTCGCAGGGGCGAGGAAGTCGCGGCGGCGAACCCTCCTTGATTGAGGTCAAGGCGCGCGCAGCTTCCCGTCAGCAGACTGGATGTCACGCACCGATGCACGGTGCATTCGCATTGCGAAGACAGAACAGGAGCCGGCCATGGACCAGCCAGATGACAACGTCATCAAGCGAAGAGAACGCACGGCCTTCCTGCTGCTCACGGCGGTGATCTTCCCGCTGCTGACGGTGATGATCGTCGCCAGCTACGGCTTCATCGTCTGGTTCTGGCAGATGTTCGTTTCCGGGCCGCCGTCGGGGCACTGACATGGCGCCCCCCGGCTCCCCGAATCCCCCGAATCCAGACCCATCACGACGCGCGCTGCTGTTCGGCCGCCGTGCCTCGGTCGCACCGCTGCGTCCGCCGTGGGCCTTGCCGGAAAGCGACTTCCTCGATGCCTGCACCGCCTGCGGCGCGTGCGTGGATCGATGCCCGGAACGCGTGCTCGTGCGCGGCGTGGGCGGACGTCCCGTGTTCGATCCGCGACTGGGCGAATGCACCTTCTGCGGCGATTGCGAGAGCGCCTGCACGCCGCGCGCGCTCGACCGCTCCGCATCGGTTGAACCCTGGACGCTGAAGGCCCTCGTCGGCGATTCCTGCCTGCCGCGCCACGGCGTGGTGTGTTCCAGCTGCCGCGACGCGTGCCCGGAACGCGCCATCGCCTTCCCGGTGACCTCGCGCGTGCCGCTGCCTTCCATCGACGCCGCGCGCTGCACCGGTTGCGGCGCGTGCGTGGGCGTCTGCCCGGCGCAGGCCATCGCGCTGTCGGCGCGCGTCGCGCAGCCGACCACGGAGACCGCATGAAACTCGATCCGTCCAGACTCGAACCCACCGCCGACGAGCAGCGCGACGTCCACATCGCCAGCTTCGTCGTGCAGCACCGCGTCGAAGCCGCCGAAGCGGTCGACGCCTACATCGCCGCGCACGACGACCTCGACCTTGCCGTGCGCGCACAAACGCGCAGCGTCGTGCTGTGCGAATGCCCCGACCAGTACGCGGTGCTGGACCGCGTCGATGCGCTTCGCGCGCTGCCTGGCGTGCTCAACGTCGCGCTCGTCTACCACCACGCGGAACCGCGCGAGGCGCTTGATGCGCCCCTGCCTGCCGCATCCGATATCAAGGCTTCCGGAGCCGCGTCATGACCACACGCCGCGAATTCATCCGCAACACCGCCGTCGCCACCGCGGCGGCCGCCGCCGGCATTCCGCTGCCGGGCGACACCGCCAACGTGCTGACCGAAGGCGACCTCACCGCACTGAAGTGGGACAAGGCCCCATGCCGCTTCTGCGGCACCGGCTGCGGCGTGAACGTCGCGGTGAAGGACGGCCGCGTCGTCGCCACGCATGGCGACGTGCATGCCGAGGTCAATCGCGGCATCAACTGCGTCAAGGGCTACTTCCTGTCGAAGATCATGTACGGCGGCGATCGCCTGACCTCGCCGCTGCTGCGCAAGAAGAACGGCGTCTACGCGAAGGACGGCGAATTCACCGAAGTCACCTGGGACGAAGCCTTCGACGTGATGACCGCGCAGTTCAAGCGCGTGCTGAAGGAAAAGGGCGCCGACCACATTGGCATGTTCGGTTCCGGCCAGTGGACGGTCTGGGAAGGCTACGCGGCCAACAAGCTGATGAAGGCCGGCTTCCGCAGCAACCACATCGACCCGAACGCGCGCCATTGCATGGCCTCGGCGGTGATGGGCTTCATGCGCACCTTCGGCATGGACGAACCCATGGGCTGCTACGACGACATCGAGGCCGCCGACGCGTTCGTGCTGTGGGGCTCGAACATGGCCGAGATGCATCCGATCCTGTGGACGCGCGTGACCGACCGCCGCCTGACGCACCCGCACGTCAAGGTCGCCGTGTTGTCCACGTTCGAACACCGCAGCTTCGAACTGGCCGACATCCCGATCGTTTTCAAGCCGCAGACCGACCTGGTCATCCTCAACTACATCGCCAACCACATCATCACCAGCGGCAAGGTCAACCGGCAGTTCGTCGACCGCCACACCAGTTTCAAACGCGGAAACGACGACATCGGCTACGGCCTGCGCCCGGACAATCCGCTGGAAGTGAAGGCGAAGAACGCCAAGGACGCGAACGGCGGCGAAGTCATCGACTTCGACCAGTTCGCCGCGTTCGTGAAGCCTTACACCCTGGACAAGGCGGTCGAGATGACCGGCGTGGAGCGCGGTTGGCTCGAGAAGCTGGCCAACCTGTACGCCGATCCGGACGTCAAGGTCATGTCGTTCTGGACCATGGGCTTCAACCAGCACACGCGCGGCGTGTGGTGCAACAACATGGTCTACAACATCCACCTGCTGACCGGAAAGATCGCGATGCCGGGCAACAGCCCGTTCTCGCTGACCGGCCAGCCGTCGGCGTGCGGCACCGCGCGCGAGGTGGGCACCTTCAGCCATCGCCTTCCGGCGGACATGCTCGTGGCGAACCCCGAGCATCGCAAGCATGCCGAGGAGATCTGGAAGGTCCCGCACGGCCTCATCAATCCCAAGCCCGGGTACCACGCGGTCGAACAGAACCGCATGCTCAAGGACGGCAAGCTCAACGCCTATTGGGTGCAGGTCAACAACAACATGCAGGCCGCTGCGAACCTTTACGAGGAAACGTGGCCGGGCTATCGCAATCCCGAGAACTTCATCGTCGTCTCCGACGCATACCCCACGGTGACCGCGCAGGCCGCGGACCTGATCCTGCCGACCGCGATGTGGGTGGAGAAGGAAGGCGCCTACGGCAATGCCGAACGCCGTACGCAGTTCTGGCACCAGCTGGTGAGTGCACCGGCGCAGGCGCGTTCGGACCTGTGGCAGCTGATGGAATTCTCCAAGCGGTTCACCACCGACGAATGCTGGCCGGCGGACCTCCTCGCGGCGAACCCGCAGTTCAAGGGCAAGACGCTGTTCGACGTGCTGTACAAGAACGGCAACGTCGATCGCTATCCGCTGTCCGATATCGCCGAGGGCTACCAGAACGACGAGTCGCACCATTTCGGCTTCTACGTGCAGAAGGGTTTGTTCGAGGAATACGCGACGTTCGGTCGCGGGCACGGCCATGACCTCGCGCCGTTCGATGCATACCACAAGGCGCGCGGCCTGCGCTGGCCGGTGGTGGAAGGGCGCGAGACACGCTGGCGTTACCGCGAAGGCAGCGATACCTACGTGCCGCCGGGCGAAGGTTTCCGCTTCTATGGCAACAAGGACGGCCGCGCGGTGATCTGGGCGTTGCCGTACGAACCGCCGGCCGAATCGCCTGACAAGGAATTCGACCTGTGGCTGGTCACGGGCCGCGTGCTGGAGCACTGGCATTCGGGTTCGATGACGATGCGCGTGCCGGAACTGTTCCGCAGTTTCCCGACGGCGATGGTGTTCATGAATCCCGATGATGCGCGCAAGCGTGGACTCAAACGCGGCGACGATGTCCGCATCGTGTCGCGCCGCGGCGAGATGCGCACCCGCGTGGAGACGCGCGGCCGCAACCGCATGCCCGAGGGCGTGGTGTTCGTGCCGTGGTTCGATGCCGGGCAGCTCATCAACAAGGTGACGCTGGACGCGACCGATCCGATTTCCAAGCAGACCGACTACAAGAAGTGCGCGGTCAAGATCCTGGGCGCATAGGAGTCCGGCCATGAGCAACGAATTCAAGCGAAACCGCCCGTTGTGGATCGCCGGTGGACTGACCGTGGCGGTGCTGGTGCTGGTGTTCATCGCAGGCTGGCTGTTCGGCAGCGGCAGCGAGAAGAAGCGCGAGGAGAAGCGCGAAGTCGCCGCCGCGCAGAAGGCGCAGCCCGTGCGTGCGGATTCCGCGCTGGGCCGCACCGACCTTCGCCAGATCGATGCGCTGCGTCGCGGTATTCCGGTCGACCAGGAAGCGGCTCCGCAGCCGCTGTGGCGCGTGCAGAACACGGACGTGAAGCGCGAGCGTGCGTATCCGATGCAGCCGCCGACGATCCCGCACGCGATCGACGGTTACCAGGTCGACAAGAACAGCAACCGCTGCATGCTCTGCCACGCGCGCGCGAACGCGGAGAAGTTCCAGGCACCACCGGTGAGCGTGACGCACTACATGGATCGCGACGACCAGTTCCTGGCGACGATTTCCTCGCGTCGTTACTTCTGCAACCAGTGCCACGTCGTGCAGACCGACGCGCCGTTGCTGGTGAACAACACCTTCCAGACGATCGACGCGGTGCTCGCCGCGGCCGAGGCCGGAACCGCCACTGCCGAAGCCGCGAAGAGGACGCCGTGATGCGCCGCCTGTGGGAACGCATCTGGAGTTGGCTGCAACCGGTCTGGCTCACGCTGCGACGGCCGAGCGTGCATTACAGCCTTGGTTTCCTGGTGGCGGCGGGCTTCATCGCGGGCATCATGTTCTGGGGCGGCTTCAACACCGCGCTGGAGGCGACCAACACCGAGAAGTTCTGCACCAGTTGCCACGAGATGCGCGACAACGTCTTCCAGGAGCTGAAGACGACGATCCACTACAGCAACCGCTCCGGCGTGCGCGCGACATGCCCGGATTGCCATGTGCCGCATCGCTGGACCGACAAGATCGCGCGCAAGATGCAGGCATCGAAGGAAGTGTGGGGAAAGATCTTCGGCACGGTGAACACGCGCGAGAAGTTCCTCGATCACCGTCTGGAGCTGGCGATGCACGAATGGGCGCGCCTGAAGGCGAACGACTCGCTTGAATGCCGCAACTGCCACAACTACGAATCGATGGACCTGACCCGCCAGAGCACGCGCGCGGCGCAGATCCACCAGCGCTGGCTGGTCACGCGCGAGAAGACGTGCATCGATTGCCACAAGGGCATCGCGCATCATCTGCCGGACATGGCGGGGATACCCCAAGGATGAGGGCCCCCGGGTGCGCTTACCCGGGCTACAACAGCGAGAGGCGATATCACGCACGTAGCCCGGGTAAGGCCGGAGGCCGCACCCGGGACGCGCGAAGCGCGACGTCACCCTCGCACCGACGCCTGATACAACGCCGCCATCTCCCGTCCGAAACACGCGAACACGACGCGTGAGTCCATATCGCGTGAACCCAGCCAGTCGCGTACTTCGCGCACGGCGATCTGCACCGCCAGCTCCGGCGGATAGCCATAAACCCCGCAGCTGATTGCCGGAAACGCGATCGATCCGCCGCCGCTTTCATCGGCGAGCGATAACGACGCGCGATAACACGACGCCAGCAACATCGCTTCACCGGAGCCGCCGCCGCGCCACACCGGCCCGACGGTGTGGATCACATGCCGGGCAGGCAGCCGATGGCCGCTGGTGATGCGCGCCTCGCCCGTGGGGCAGCGCACGCCGGGGCGCACCTGCGGCAATGCGCGGCATTCGGCGAGCAGACCCGGCCCCGCCGCGCGGTGGATCGCACCGTCCACGCCGCCACCGCCGAGCAGCGCTTCATTCGCGGCGTTGACGATGGCATCGACGTCGAGCGTGGTGATGTCGGTTTCGAGGATTTCGATGGGCATCGCTACGCACTCACCGTTGTCCTTCCTCCCCATCGTCCCGGCCTTCGCCGGGATGACGTTTATCTTCGATCGTCACCGCGACCCGTCACCGCAACCCGGCCCGTCTCACTTCAACGAAGCCAGCCACTCATCATCCGACCCCTCGTTGACGCCCTCGAACAGGAACGTGGAGAGGTAACGCTCGCCGGTGTCGGGAAGCATCGTGAGGATCACCGCGCCTTCGTCCGCATTGCGCGCCACTTCCAGCGCTGCGGCGGCGGTCGCGCCGGCGGAGATGCCGACGAAGATGCCTTCCTCCTGCGCGAGGCGACGGGCGGTGTCGCGCGCGAGCACGTCGTCGATCGGCAGGATCGCGTCGGCGACATCGCGGTTCAGCACTTCGGGCACGAAGTCGGGCGTCCATCCCTGGATCTTGTGCGGCTGCCATTCCTTGCCGGCCAGCAGCGAAGCGCCCGCCGGTTCGCAGGTGGTCACGCGCACTTCGGGGCGCGCCACCTTCAGCACTTCACCCACGCCGGTAAGCGTGCCGCCCGTGCCCCAGCCGGTGACGAAGTGGTCGAGCCGGCGGCCGGCGAAATCGCGCAGGATTTCCGCTGCCGTCGTCTGCCGGTGGTATGCCGGGTTGGCCGGGTTGGTGAACTGGCGCGCGAGGAACCAGCCGTGCTTTTCGGCCAGCTCCGCCGCGCGGCGCACCATGCCGCTGCCGCGCTCGGCGGCGGGCGTGAGGATGAGTTTGGCGCCGTAGGCGCGCATGAGCTTGCGGCGTTCCATCGAGAACGAATCGCTCATCACCGCCACGAAGTTGTAGCCGCGCGCCGCGCACACCATCGCCAGCGCCACGCCGGTGTTGCCGGAGGTCGCTTCGATGACGGTGTCGCCGGGCTTGAGCTGGCCGCGCGCTTCGGCGTCCAGGATGATCGCCAGCGCCAGGCGGTCCTTGACCGACCCGCCGGGATTGAAGGCTTCCACCTTCGCGTACAACGTGACGTGCTTCGGCGCGAGGCGGTTCAGACGCACCACCGGGGTACGGCCGATGGTGTCGAGGATGCTGTCGTGGATCATGGGGAACTCCTAAGCGCGGAAGGGCTCGAACGCGAGGGTGTGATCGCGAGGGTATGGACGCGATGGCTTGGAGCGAGGACGCAGAGCGCGGGCCGGAGCGGCCAGATCGCGGCCTGGCGGTCGCCAGTCGCGGCCGTCAACGAGACCGTCATCGGAGAGTGCCACAGTCCGGTTTCAGATCCCGTTCGGCCCCGTAGGGGGACAAAGCCGCCGGTCGGGGGAGGCGCCTTGCGGGGTCTGGCGACTGGCCGCGTTTGCGTAATGAGTGGTCAACCAATGGGCTACGCAGGCGTTGACCCACGACGGCTAGAATCCCCGGGGCCCGGAAAACGGGCCAATCACGCGCCTCAAGCACCACATCGTCCGTTCTTTCCAGGCAGCCGCATGCGACCTTGTTCCAGATCCAGTCTTCGCGCCCTCCGAGCCGGCCTCGTGCTGGCCCTTGCCGGCGCGATCGTCGCATGCGGCAGCAACGGCGCCGAACAGCGCAAGGGCGGCGACGGCGACCGTCCCATTCCGGTGACCACGCAGCAGGTCCGGATGCAGCCGTTCAGCGACACGCTGCTCGCGCTGGGGAATGTAAAAGCGCGCGAATCCATCACCGTCACCGCCAAGGTCAGCGAGACGGTGCAGCAGGTGCATTTCGAAAGCGGCGACGTGGTGGCCGCAGGCGCGCCGCTGGTCACGCTCACCGGGCGTCAGCAGCAGGCCGCGTTCGAACAGGCGCAGGCCACCGCGAACGAAGCCGACCAGCTGTACCAGCGCCAGAACGAGCTCGCCGGCCAGCAGCTGATCGCGCGCTCGCAGCTCGACACGCAACGCGCCATCCGCGACGCCGCGCGCGCGCGCGTGGCGCAGATGCGCGCCGACATCGGCGACCGCGTGATCCGCGCGCCGTTCGCCGGCGTGCTCGGCATCCGCCAGGTCAGCCCCGGCGCGCTGGTCACGCCGGGCACGGCGATCGCCACGCTCGACGACACCGCACGCGTCTACGTCGATTTCCCGGTGCCCGAGGCGATGATCGCCACGCTCGGCGTCGGCCAGCAGGTCGCCGGCACGAGCACCGCGTATCCGGGCCGCAAGTTCGAAGGCCAGGTCAGCACGATCGATGCGCGCGTCGATGAATCCACGCGTTCGGTCGTGGTGCGCGGCGATTTCGCCAACCCCGACCGCGCGCTGCGCCCCGGCATGCTGTTGCAGGTGCGGCTCTCGCGACCGGAACGCCAGGCGCTGCTGGTGCCGGAAATCTCCATCGTGCAGGTCGGCACCGATTCGTTCGTCTACCGCGTCAAGCCCGATTCCTCGGTCGAACGCGTGGACGTGAAGATCGGCGCCCGCCGCGAAGGACTGGCCGAAGTCGCCGAAGGCCTGAACGTCGGAGACCGCATCGTCGTGGATGGCACCGGCAAGCTGCGCGTGGGTGCGCGCATCGTCGATTCGGCCGGCGACAAGGCGCCGGCGGGCGAGGTCGGTTCGGCCTCCAAGAACAGCACGGCCAAGGCCGGCTGATCGAAGAGGCGACGCCATGAACCTGTCCGATCTTTCGATCCGCCGTCCCGTCTTCGCCACGGTGATGAGCCTGCTCATCATCGTGCTGGGCGTGATGGCCTTCTCGCGCCTCACGCTGCGCGAGCTGCCGGCGATCGATCCGCCCATCGTCTCGGTGCAGGTGAACTACCCCGGCGCCTCGGCGGCGGTGGTGGAAACGCGCATCACGCAGATCCTGGAAGACGCGCTCGCCGGCATCGAAGGCATCGAGTCCATCGAATCGCGCAGCGTCAACGGCCGCGCGTCGATCAGCATCGAGTTCACGCTCAACCGCGAGATCGAAGCCGCCGCCAACGACGTGCGCGACGCGGTGAGCCGCGTGCTCGACCGCATGCCCGACGAAGCCGATCCGCCGGAAGTGGAGAAGGTCGAGTCCGACGCCGATCCGATCCTGTGGCTGAACATGAGCTCCACGCGCATGGACACGCTGCAGCTGTCCGATTACGCCGAGCGTTACGTCGTGGACCGTCTTTCGTCCGTCGACGGCGTCGCGCAGGTGCGCATCGGCGGCCAGCAGCGTTACGCGATGCGCGTGTGGCTGGACCGCGACGCGCTCGCCGCGCGCGGCATCACCGTCAACGAAGTGGAGAACGCGCTGGAAGCGGAGAACGTCGAGCTTCCCGCCGGCCGCATCGAATCCAACGCGCGCGACTTCACCCTGCGCGTGGCGCGCAGCTACCAGAAGCCGGAAGACTTCGCGCAGATCCCGCTGGGCAAAGGCACCGACGGCTACATCGTGCGGCTGGGCGATGTGTCGCGCATCGAACTGGCTTCGGCCGAACGCCGCGCGTACTACCGCAGCAACGGCGAGCCGAACATCGGCCTGGGCATCGTCAAGACCTCCACCGCCAACAGCCTCGACGTCGCGCGCGCCGTGCGCGAGGAAGCCGAGAAGGTGCAGAAGACGCTGCCGGAAGGCACGAAGATCTTCGTCGCCTTCGACACCACGATCTTCATCGAGTCGGCGGTCGAACGCGTGTACCACACGCTGATCGAGGCGATCATCCTGGTGCTGGTGGTCATCTGGCTGTTCCTCGGCAGTTTCCGCGCCGCGCTCATCCCCGCCGTGACGGTGCCGGTGTGCCTGATCGCCGCGTTCATTCCGCTGTACCTGTTCGGTTTCTCGATCAACCTGCTCACGCTGCTGGCACTGGTGCTCGCCATCGGCCTGGTGGTGGACGATGCGATCGTCGTGCTGGAGAACATCCAGCGACGCACCGACCTGGGCGAACCGCGCCTGGTCGCGGCCAAGCGCGGCACGCAGCAGGTGGCGTTCGCGGTGATCGCGACCACCGCCGTGCTCGTCGCGGTGTTCCTGCCGGTCGGCTTCATGGAGGGCAACACGGGACGCCTGTTCCGCGAGCTGTCGGTGGCGCTGGCCGGTGCGGTGGCGATCTCGGCCTTCGTCGCGCTGACGCTGACGCCGATGATGTCCTCCAAGCTCGTGCGCCCGCACAACCAGGAGAAGTCGAACTTCGTCCACCGCTGGGTGAACGCGCGCCTGGACGGCATCACCACGCGTTATCGCGGGTTGCTCTCGCGCACGACCGGCATGAAGACGTCGAAGATCTGGCTGCTCGTCGTCGGCGTCATGTTCGCCACGATGGTCGTCAGCGGCCTGCTGCTGAAGCTGGTTCCCTCGGAACTGGCGCCGGCTGAAGACCGCGGCAACTTCCAGATCATGATCCAGGGCCCGGAAGGCGCGGGCTTCGACTACACCGTCAACCAGGTTCAGCAGGTCGAGAAGATCGTCGCCGCGCACACCGGCAAGGGCGAAACCATCCAGCGCTACAACCCGCGCGTGCCCGGTGGTTTCGGCGCGAGCGAGGAAATGCACACCGGCCGCATCGCGGTGTTCCTGCAGGACTGGAAGGATCGCAACGTCTCCACCGCGAAAGTCGCCGATTCGCTGCGCGGCGAGCTGTCCAAGCTGCCAGGCGTGCGCGCGATGCCGCAGGTCTCCGGAGGCCTGGTGCGTTCGCGCGGCCAGCCGATCAACATCGTGCTGGGCGGCCCGGAATACGCCGAACTCGCGCAGTGGCGCGACAAGCTGATCGCGAAGATGGAAGCCAACCCGGGCTTCTTCTCGGTCGATTCGGACTACAAGGAAACGCGTCCGCAGATGCGCGTGGAGATCGACCGCCAGCGCGCCGCCGACCTCGGCGTGCCGGTGACCGACATCGGCCACGCGCTGGAAACCATGATGGGCAGCCGCCGCGTCACCACCTTCGTGCAGAACGGCGAGGAGTACGACGTGATCGTGCAATCCGACCGCGAACTGCGCGCTTCGCCGGAAGATCTCGCGGCGATCCAGGTGCGTTCGCGCGACGGTGCGCTGATTCCGCTGTCGAACCTGGTGACGCTGCGCGAACTGGCCGAGCCGGGCAGCCTCAACCGCTTCAACCGCCTGCGTGCGATCACGATCAGTGCGGGCCTCACGCCGGGTTATCCGATGGGCGAGGCGATCAAGTGGCTGGAAGACAGCGTGCGCACGGAGCTGCCGGACCACGCGCAGATCGACTGGAAGGGCGAATCGCGCGAGTACATCCAGGCCGGCGGCGCGGTGCTGCTGACCTTCACGCTGGCGCTGCTGGTGGTGTACCTGGTGCTCGCCGCGCAGTTCGAAAGCTTCATCCATCCGTTCGTGATCATGCTGACGGTGCCGCTGGGCGTGCTCGGCGCGTTGATCGGCCTGGCGGCGACCGGGGGCACGCTCAACCTGTTCAGCCAGATCGGCATCGTGATGCTGGTGGGCCTGGCGGCGAAGAACGGCATCCTGATCGTCGAGTTCGCCAACCAGCTGCGCGATGAGGGACGCACCATCCGCGAGGCGATCGTCGAGGCCGCTTCGGTGCGCCTGCGCCCGATCCTGATGACCTCGATCGCGACCGTGGTCGGCGCGATCCCGCTGGTGCTGGCCGGCGGCCCCGGTTCGGCGAGCCGCGCGACGATCGGCATCGTGGTGATCTTCGGCGTGTCGTTCTCGACGCTGCTGTCGCTGTTCGTGGTGCCCGCGTTCTACGTGCTGCTGGCGAAGTACACGCGCTCGCCCGAAGCGGTCGCGCAGGAGCTGGAGAAGCTGGAGGCGAGCACGCCTTCGGTGGGTGGGCACGCTTGATGCGACGTCCGCGTTCGTAGCCCGGGCAAGGCCGAAGGCCGCACCCGGGACGAACGCTGCGGCAAACCGTTCCCCGGGTGCGCTTCGCTTACCCGGGCTACGAGCGCCGGGCCCAGCTGAACACGCGTTCCGCCTTCCGGCCCGCCGTACGCGTACCCTGTGCGCATGCCCGCCCTGGCCCCCAGCTCCCCGTTCGAATCGCAGCGCCTCATCGGCGAGGGCTTCGTGCTGCGGTCCTGGCGTCCGGGCGACATCGATTCCCTGCTGCACCATGCCAACGACGCCGATGTCGTGCGCGGCCTGAGCAGCCGTTTCCCGCATCCATACACGCGGCGCGACGGCGAACGCTTCCTCGCTGGCGAGATCGTGGATCTCGACGATCCCGTGTTCGCCATCGAAGTGGATGGCCAGGCCTGCGGCGGCATCGCCGCGCGGCCCGGCGATTACGAGCGCGGGCAATCGGCGGAGCTGGGTTACTGGCTCGGCAAGTCGATGTGGGATCGCGGACTGATGACGCGCGTGGTCGCGCTGTACGCGCCGTGGGCGATGCAGCGGCTGTCGCTGCACCGCCTGCAGGCGACGGTGCTCGACTTCAACCAGGCATCCGCGCGCGTGCTTGAGAAGAACGGTTTCATCGAGGAGGGCGTGGCCCGCTGCGCCCTCGTGAAGAACGGCGAACCGCACGATCTTCGTGTGTTCGCGAAAGTGAGAAGGAGTTTGTGTGACGCACCGTGATCCGCCCAATCGCCCGCCACGCGGGCCGCGCCCTCCCGGCCCGCCTTCGCGCGATGCCGCGTCCCCGTGGGGCGGCACGCATGTACGCAGCCGCAAGGAACGTTTCGAGGAGAACACCACGCGCTTCCGCCGCGATCGCGATGCGCATGACGCGCCGGCGCAGGCTGCTCGCGCGCGCGATGCCCATCCGTTCGAGAACGAGCACGACCTGCACGCGCACGAAGGCGAGCACGCATCGCATCCCGCGCGCGAACGCCGCAGCGCGGAGCTGCGGCTGTACGGTCTCAACGCGATCCACGCCGTGTTCGCGCGCCGCCCGCAGGCGATCCGCAAGCTGTATCTGGCCGAAGCGCGCATTCCCGCGCTGCAGCCGCTGTTGAAGTGGTGCGTCGCCAACCGCGTGGGGTATCGCGTGGTGGACGAACTGGACCTGCACAAGCTCGCCGCCAGCAGCCACCACGAAGGCGTCGTCGCCGACGTGCTGCGCGAGGAACCGCAGTCTGTGTCGACATGGCTGCGCGACCTGCCATCCGGCCCGCAATGCGCGATCTGGCTCGACGGCGTCGGCAATCCGCACAACTTCGGCGCGATCCTGCGTTCGGCGGCGCATTTCGGCGTTTCGGCGATCCTGTTGCCGAAGCATTCCACCCTTGCGCTCTCCGGCGCCGCCGCGCGCGTGGCCGAAGGCGGCGCCGAAGCCGTGCCGCTGGTACGCCTGGGCCGCGAGGACAACGCCATCGCACAGTTGCGCGGCGCCGGCTTCACGCTCGCGGCAACCGTGGTGAAGGGCGGCACCGACGTGTTCACCGCGCCGCTGCCCGAACGCACGATCTACGTGCTCGGCGCCGAGGGCGAGGGCATGGATCGCGAACTGGCCTCGGCCTGCGACCTGCGTCTGTCGATTCCGGGCACGGGCCTGGTGGAAAGCCTCAACGTCGCGTCGGCGGCGGCGGTGTTGCTGGCGGCGTGGAAGGCCAGGCGGGGCTGACCATTCCTACGTCATCCCGGCCTTCGCCGGGATGACGGTGATGTAGTCCGCAGTATGGGTTCAGCTTCGCTCAACCCATCCTGCGAAGCTGGATTCAGCGACGCCCCACATGCACCGGCAAACACGCCCGGATGCACGTCCCCGCGCCGGCAACGGTTTCGATATCGAACGTGCCGCCCAGGTGCGTTGCGCGTTCGCGCATGGCGATCAGGCCCAGACCATGGACGTCGTCCGGATCGAAACCGCGTCCATCGTCGATGATCGACAACAGGATCTGGTCGCCGCGCGGTGCGAGCAGCACCGTCACCTGCGTCGCGCCGGAATGGCGCAGCACGTTCGTCAACGCTTCCTGCGCGATACGGAAACACGCCAGTTCGACGGCAGGATCCGGGCGCTCGGGTAGAGGCGTCAGTTCCAGCTCGAGCGCCGGCATGCCGCTGCGGAACAGGCGCTCGCATTGCCAGCGCAACGCGGCGACCAGGCCAAGCGCATCCAGTTGAGGCGGACGCAGCAGGATCGAGATGTCGCGAAGTTTGGCGATGGTCGCATCGGCGATGCCGACGATTTCCTCGACGATCTCGCGCCTGCCGTCCTCGTCCTCGCCTTCGATGGAAGTCGCCGACATCTTCATCGCCGAGATCGCCTGGCCGATGTCGTCGTGCAGTTCGCGCGAGATCGTGCGGCGTTCGTTTTCCTGCACGTCGATCAGGCGGCCGGTGAGCGCGTGCAGTTCCTGCTGCTGTTGCTGCAGGTGCGCGGCCAGTTCGACCTCGCGCGTGTCCGAACAGGTGCGGCGCAGCATC
>Ga0209256_1002241_pt1 | contig 16445 bp, 7 predicted proteins | sample AraplaCol_mCL_r2_2_FD_184270 | JGI IMG/M metagenome (GOLD analysis project Ga0209256, IMG submission 184270) | Arabidopsis root microbial communities from North Carolina, USA - plate scrape MF_Col_mCL_r2 (SPAdes) (version 3) | ecosystem: Host-associated > Plants > Roots > Endosphere | place: USA...
CGGTCGACATCCCAGGGCATGGCGCCTTCCAGGATCAGCTTCTGGGCCTCGCGCTGGCGTTGGGCCAGCATGCGGTTGCCGACGAAGCCGTGGCAGTTGCCGACCAGCACGGCGACCTTGCCGATCTTCTTGCCGATCTGCATCGAGGTGGCGATCACCGACTTGTCGGTCTTGGCGCCCCGGACGATTTCCAGCAGCCGCATGACGTTGGCCGGCGAGAAGAAGTGCAGGCCGATCACGCTTTCCGGCCGCGAGGTCGAGGCGGCGATCACGTCGATGTCGAGATAGCTGGTGTTGGAGGCCAGGATCGCGCCGGGCTTGGCGATCTTGTCCAGCTTGCCGAAGACCTCCTTCTTGATCTCCATCAGCTCGAACACGGCCTCAATGATCAGGTCGCAGTCGGCCAGGTCCTCCAGGTTCATCGACGGCGTCAGCAGGCCCATGCGCTTTTCGACGTCGTCCTGGGTCAGGCGGCCCTTCTTGGCGGTGTTCTCGTAGTTCTTGCGGATCACCCCGACGCCACGATCCAGGTTCTCCTGCTTGGCCTCGATGATCGTCACCGGGATGCCGGCGTTGAGGAAGTTCATCGAGATGCCGCCGCCCATGGTGCCGGCCCCGATCACGCCCACCTTCTTGACCGGGATCAGCGGGGTGTCCTCCGGCACGTCCGGGATCTTGGCGGCCTGGCGCTCGGCGAAGAAGACGTAGCGCTGGGCGGCGGACTGGCTGCCGGTCATCAGCTCCATGAACAGCCGGCGCTCTTCCTTCAGCCCCTCGTCGAAGGGCAGGTTCACCGCCGCCTCGATGCACTTGATGTTGTTTTCCGGCGCCATGAAGCCGCGGAACTTCTTGGCGTTGGCCTTGCGGTATTCGCTGAAGATCTCGGGCTTGCCGCGCGCGGCCTCGACTTTCTCGTTCTGGTCGCGGATGCGGCGCAGGGGCTTGTCCTCGGCCAGCACCACGCGGGCGAAGGCGATGGCGCCGTCGCGCAGGGCGCCTTCCTCGACGATCGAGTCGAAGAGACCCATGGCCAAAGCCGCCTTGGCCGGCACGTGCTGGCCGGTGGTGACCATTTCCAACGCCTTCTCGACGCCGACCACCCGGGGCAGGCGCTGGGTGCCGCCGGCGCCGGGCAGCAGGCCGATGTTCACTTCGGGCAGGCCTGCCTTGGCCGAGGGCACGGCGATGCGGTAGTGCGCCACCAGCGCCACTTCCAGGCCCCCGCCCAGCACCGTGCCGTGGATCGCGGCGACCACCGGCTTGGGCGAATTCTCGATGGTGTTCTGCACGTCCTGCAGCGACGGACCGGTCATGGCCTTGCCGAACTCGGTGATGTCGGCGCCGGCGATGAAGGTCTTGCCTTCGCAGATCAGCACGATCGCCTTGACCGCCGGGTCGGCGATGGCGGCCTCGAAGGCCTTGGACAGCCCCTCCCGCACGGCGGCCGACAGGGCGTTGACCGGCGGGGAGTTCAGCGTGACGACACCGATGTCGCCTTCGACGGTCAGATCGGTGACGTTGTTGATCGCGGCCATGGCTTGCTCCACCCCTAGTGCTGCGGTTGCGTTCTTTTGAACGGTTGTTTGAAGCAAACCCTGCACGACCCGGCGACGAAGTCCAGAGGTCCGTAACGGCGCCGCGAATTTAGGCGCCGGCCATTGACGCCGCCGAATTCATACTTGAAGTTCTAAAATACGAGTTTCAGCCGGAGCCAATCCGTGCGGGCGGGGGGAAGCCGCCGAGGAAAGCGACCGCAAACACTGCGGAAACGCCAATGTGTGCTCCGACTGTCGAGGGCGTATGCGTAAGAGGTCGGCGTCGGGACGCGGCTTGCACACGTCCCATATCTTCTAAGCCGGTCACCCCACGCTTGCGCGGCGCGCCGTTTCCGCGCGTCGGACTTAGGTGAAGCGCACTCGGCGCGGGAGCTCGCTCCCGCGCCGCTTTCTTGACGCACGGGGATAGCCCCTACCCGTTGCTCTCCGTCATCGCCGCATAGACCAGGGTCCGCAGCTCGCGCCGGATCGGATAGGCCGACGACGGAATCAGCTGAGTCATGAAGACCACCGCCAGGTCCTCGACCGGGTCGATCCAGAAGGCGGTAGAGGCCATGCCGCCCCAGAAGTATTCGCCTAGCGAGCCCAGGTTCTTGGTCCGGGCCTGGTCGACCGTCATGGCGAAGCCCAGGCCGAAGCCCAGTCCCTCGAACACCGCTTCGCTGAACAGCGACTGGGACATCTGGGTCAGCTCCAGCCCGCCCGGCAGGTGGTTCATGGTCATCAGCTTCAGGGTCTTGGGGCTGACGATCCGGGCCCCGTCCAGCTCGCCGCCGTTCAGCAGCATGCGGCAGAAGCGCATGTAGTCGTCGGCCGTCGACACCAGCCCGCCCCCGCCCGACTTCACCGAGGGCTCGGACAGATAGCGGCTTGTGGTCGGGTCGTCCTGCAGCACGACCTCGCCCTTGGGATTGAGGGTGTAGCAGGCGGTGAAGCGGTGGCGCTGGTCGTCGGGCACGAAGAAACCGGTGTCGACCATCTTCAGCGGGTCGAAGATCCGCTGCTTCAGGAACACGTCGAACGGCTGGCCCGAGATCGCCTGGACCAGATAGCCCAGCACGTCGGTGGCCACCGAATAGTTCCAGGCCTCGCCCGGCGAGAACTCCAGCGGCACGGTCGAGAGGGCCTCGACAAATGCGTCCAGCCCGCCCTCGCTGTCGACCCCGTCCAGCTTCAGCTTGCGATAGGCCGCGTCGACGTTCGAACGCTGCTGGAAGCCGTAGGTCAAACCGGCGGTATGGCGCAGCAGGTCGATGATCCGCATCGGCTGGTCGACCGGCGAGGTCTGGAAGGCGCCCAGGACGCCGGCCTGGAACACGCCCAGTTTCTTCCACGACGGGATGAACCGATGCACCGGATCGTCCAGTGCGACCTTGCCCTCCTCGACCAGCATCATGAAGGCGATCGAGGTGATCGGCTTGGTCATCGAATAGATGCGGAACAGGCTGTCGGCCTTCAGTGGAAGCCCGCGCTCCTTGTCCGCCGAGCCCAGGATCGTGGTGTGCGCCAATTGGCCGCGACGCCAGACCTGAACCAAGGCGCAGGGCAGCTTTCCGGGCCCGACGTAGCGTTCCTGGATGAAGGCGTCGATGCGCTTCAGTCGGTCCGACGACAGACCCACGGCTTCCGGCGTGCTCAAGACGATATCCCCTCTGCGGTCGGCCACCCGGACGTTCGCCAGGGCGGCGTACTGTTTTGCGTACTGTTTTGTTGGCGCGATCGAAGAGCCGGTACGTCGAAACCTGCCCTTTACCCGTTCGTGCGCATATCGATTGAAAACTAGGGAACGGGGATGGGCAAGCCGTTGCGCGACAAGACCCCTGACGGGCCGTGCGAAACGACGACGGGGCTCGGCATCGAGCAGGCCGCCGCCGACTGGTTCTTCGAGAGCAGCCTCGACATGTTCGTGGTGCTGGAAAACGACGTGGTCGTCCGGGTCAATCCTGCCTGGACCACCCTGACAGGCTGGACCTCGGACGAGACCCTGGGCCGGCCGATCCGCGACTTCTTCCACCTGCATGACACCGACACGATCCGCGAGATCGGCGCCACCCTGCGCGCCGCGGGCGAGGCGCGCTCGGAACACCGACTGGCTCGCAAGGGCGGCGGCTGGCTGTGGGTGTGCTCGCGGACGAAGATGCTGCCGGCGCCGTCCGGCGGCGAAGCCCTGCTGATCGTCTTCCAGGACTTCACCGAAGACCGCACCCGGCGGATCGAGCGCCAGCAGTCCGAGCGCGCGAACGAGCTGCTGCGCAACACCGCCGGCGTCTATGTCTGGCGCTTCGACCCACGCAAGGGGATCTACACCTTCGAGCAGGACATCCCCACGCCCTCCGCGCCCCAGGGCGGCGTGCGGACGATGACCGTCGACGAGATGACCGCCTCGACCCATCCCGACGATCGCCAAAGCGTGTGGGACGCCTTCAGCCACACCCTGGCGACCGGCGAGCATCACATGCAGACCTACCGTTATCTGGATCCCTCCAGACAGACCTGGGTGTGGATGCGGGCCGCCTGGCGCGGCGTACGCGGCTCCAGCGCCAAGGCCTGGGACGTCATCGGCATCAGCCAGGACGTCACCGAGCTGGTCGCGACCCGCGACGCCGCCCTCAGCGCCGCCGACGCCAAGGCCCAGTTCCTGGCCAATATGAGCCACGAGATCCGCACCCCGATGAACGGCGTGCTCGGGGTCATGCACCTGCTCAAGCGTGAGAAGCTGTCGAATGACGGCCGCCAGCTGCTGAACGAGGCCCTGGGCTGCGGCGCCATGCTGTCGGAGCTGCTCAACGACATCATCGACTTCTCCAAGATCGAAGCCGGCAAGCTGGAGCTGCATCCCGAACCGATCGATCCGGCCGCCCTGCTGCGCAGCGTCGCGGACCTGCTGCGCCCCCAGGCCCGTCAGAAGGGTCTGACCCTGGACGTCACGGTCGATCCGGGCGTCGGCTGGGTGGGCGCCGATCCGCTGCGGCTGCGCCAGGCGCTGTTCAACCTGCTGGGCAACGCCGTGAAATTCACGCTGGAGGGCGGCGTCCAGGCGCGCCTGACGACCATCGGCCCCCCGGACGCGCGACGGCTGCGCTTCGAGATCCAGGACAGCGGCGTGGGCATCGACGCGGCCACGGCCGATGGCCTGTTTCAGCGCTTCAGCCAAGCCGACGGCTCGACCACCCGCCGCTTCGGCGGCGCGGGCCTCGGCCTGGCCATCACCCGGCGCCTGGCCATTCTCATGGGCGGCGACGTGGGGTTCCGCAGCCCGCCCGAAGGCGGTTCGCTGTTCTGGCTGGAAATCGCGGCTTCGCCCGCGTCCGAGGCCGCCGCCCCGGTCGAACACGCCGACACCGCCCTCTTAGCCGGCCTGCGCGTCCTGATCGTCGAGGACAACGCCACCAATCGACTGATCGCGGGCCGCCTTCTGGAGGCGATGGGCGCCACGGTCGAAACCGCCGATGACGGCGCGCAGGGCGTCGAGGCCGTCGAGCGCAGCGGCCAGGGCTTCGACCTGATCTTCATGGACATCCAGATGCCCGGCCTGGACGGCGTCGAGGCCACCCGGCGCATCCGTGACCTGGGCGGCGAGGCCGCCTCGACTCCGATCATCGCCATGACCGCCAACGCCATGGCGCACCAGCGCGCGTCCTATATCGCGGCCGGCATGAACGGGGCGGTGGCCAAGCCCCTCTCGCCGGGCGCCCTTGTGCAGGCCATCGTCGAGACGCTGGGCGACGCCGCCTGCCCGGAACGGACCTCCCTGGCGTCCTAAATTCAGGCTCGATGCATGGCCCTCGTCCTTCGACGAATTCAGGATGAGGACCGTGGCTGGCTCGGCGACGGCAAAACCCGATCCTGAGCCTGTCGAAGGAGAGTGTTCGGCTCAGTCTCGGATCCGTCCTGGACCTTCGAACCGCGCCCCCGCCTCAATCCTGCAACACAGGCGCAAGATTCCTGGCTCACGAAAGCGGCGCCGAAGCCCGTTCCGCGCCTTGTGGTGAAGCCGGGGCTTCCTAAATTGGACCAACGGGTCCAAAGGACCCGCGCACGGGCCGCGAGCAAGGGGGCGACACATGGACGACGGCCGGATCGCGAGCCCCGCCACCGAGCGCTATGCGAAGAAGAAAGAGGCGATCCTCGCCGCCGCGACCGCCATCCTGAACCGCCAGGGCGTCAAGGGCATGACCCTGGCTGACGTCGCGGCCAAGGTCGGGCTGATCACCACCAGCGTCACCTACTATTACCGCAAGAAGGACGACCTGGCGGCCGCCTGCTTCATGCGCGGCCTGGAACGCTTCGACGCCCTGGTGACCGAAGCGGCCAAGGCCCCCGACGCGCCCACGCGCCTGCTGAAGTTTCTCGACCTGTATCTCGACCTGAACCGCCGGGTGCGCCTGGGCGAGGCCGCGCCCCTGACCAGCTTCACCGAGATGAGGGCGCTCAAGGAGCCCCTGCGCGGTTCGGTGCAGGGCGCGTTCAACGACCTGTTCCGCCGGGTGCGCGGGTTCTTCGAGGGCCCCGAGTTCGATCACCTGGACAAGCGCGACCGCAACGCTCGCACCCATCTTTTGCTGGAGCAGGTGTTCTGGTCGGGCTCATGGCTGCGCCGGTACGACACCGACGACTACGGCCGCGTGCGCGACAAGATGTACGACATCCTGGTCAACGGCCTCGCCCCCAAAGGCGGGTCCGAGAGCTGGGCGCCGCTGGCCCTGCCCGACCCGACGCCGCAGTCGCTCGAGGGCCAGGAGTGGCGCGAGACCTTCCTCGTCGCCGCTACGCGCCTGATCAACCAGCGCGGCTATCGGGGCGCCTCGGTGGAGGAGATCTCGGCCCAGCTCAACGTCACCAAGGGCTCGTTCTACCACCACCACGAGGACAAGGACGCCCTCGTGGTCGAGTGCTTCGAGCGCACCTTCGCGGTCACCCGAAAGGCCCAGGCCGACGCCCGCGCCCTGGCCAAGGACAGCTGGGAGCAGTTGGTGTCGGCCACCGCGGCCCTCGTGGCCTACCAGCTTTCGGACCATGGCCCGCTGCTGCGTGCGTCCTCGATGGGGGCGCTGCCGATCGAGATCCGCACCGAGATGACCCAGGGCTACGCCCGCGGCTCCGAGCGCTTCGCGGCGATCATCTCGGACGGCGTGGCCGAGGGTTCGGTCCGGGCGGTGGACCCGATGATCGCGGCCCACATGATCAACTCCATGCTCAACGCCGCCGCCTCCCTGGGCGTCTGGGCGCCCGGGCTGGAACGCGAGCAAGCGGCCAGGCTGTTCGCCCGGCCGCTGCTGACGGGATTGTTCTCGAAGTAGCGACGCTGGACTGGGGACACACACTTATTCCGTAGACCGCGCCCAGCTGGACATCGATCGTGGCGTGAGCGTGTGTCCCCGATCCTGCCTAGAACTTCTTCTTGACGCCTAGCTTGTAGGTGCGGCCCAGCGGGTCGCCCGTGAAGGGGTCGTAACCGAGGTCCAGGCGGGCGTAGGAAGGGTCCTGATCGAAGATGTTGGTCACCGTCGCCGACAGTGTGGTGTCCCAGGGCAGGAACACCCGATACGAGATATCGGTCAGGATCTGGGTGTCGATCTTCTTGCCGTTGGCCACCTGCACCGCCGCGCCGGTGGAGTCCTTGTAGGCCCCGGCCGCGAACGGCGCGGTGCGCTGATCTTCATAGCTGTCGATGTAGTGGACCGTCAGGCGGACGTTGTGCGGCCCACGGGTCCATTCGCCGAACACGTCGCCTTTCCATTGCGGGATCGGCACGGCGATGGTCTGGTAGTTGAGCAGGCCCACCGCGTCGAAGGCCGGCGTCACCACCACGCCTTCCACGGTCTGGGCGTCGATCTTGTACTCGGCGATCCAGGTGGCGTTGCCGCCCAGCCGCAGGTCGCCGCCGATCACGTCCTCGAAGATGTAATCGGCCGAGAAGTCGACGCCCGAGTTCTTGATCGACGGCCCGTTGACATAGTTGGTCCTGAGGCGAGCCAGGGACGAGATGGTGTTGCAGTTGGTCGAGAAGGTGAACCGCGCCTGCAGGGCGGCGTAGGCCGGGTTCCCGCAGTTGTTGGCTCCCGTCGCGCCGTTTGGATAGAGGGCGTTGACCATGCCGCCCACCGGCTCGGCGACGATCGGCTTGTCGAAGTCGAATTGGAAGTAGTCGATGCTGGCCTTGAAGTTGCCGCTGCTGAACAGGACGCCGGCATTGTAGGTGTTGGCCTCCTCCGGCTGCAGGTTCGGGTTGCCGTAGATGTCGACGGCGCGGAAGACGCCCAGGATGCTCTGCAGCGACGTGACCGACGAGGTGACCAGCTGCGGGTCCGGCGGACCGCGGAAGGTCGAGCCCGCCGAACCGCGCAGCGCCATCCACGGGGTGGCCTGCCAGCGCAACGCGACCTTGGGATTGAAGGTCGAGCCCGTGGCCCCGCCATAGTCCTCGTAGCGGGCGGCCAGTTGCATCTGCAGGGTCTCGGTGAACGGCACCGACAGCTCGCCGAAGCCGGCCATGATGTCGCTCTGCTTGTCGGCCGGGGTGTTGACGCCCAGGAACATGAACGGCCCGTTGCGGACCGAGCCCGTGCAGTTGGTCACGCCGAAGTCGGGCGTGTTCACGCACGGATTGATCAGGGCGTTGGAGATGTCGTTGTAGTCCGACTTGAAGTAGGTGCGCCGGTACTGCACCCCGGCGGCCCAGGCGATGTCGCCGCCCGGCAGGCTGATGTTGGTCTTGCCGTTCAGCACCGCCTCGCCGACGAACAGGCGCGAGGCCTGCTTGGTGGTCAGCTTCTGGAAGAACCAGCGGGTGACCTCCTCGGTGTTGGCCAGGTTGGCGTTGTAGGCGGCGTTGGCCTCGCCCGTGATGGCGTTGCCCGGGATCGCGTTGGCGAAGGGGTTGTAGAACAGGCAGCCGTTGACGCCGGGCACGCCCTGGATGCCGGGGGTGGCGGCGTCGGTGTCGCAGCGCGGACCGCCCAGGCCGCGCAGGGCCAGCTGGAAGCGGTTGACCAGGGTGTCGTACCCGGTGCGAATGCCGATCTCCTGCGAGTAGGTCAGCGCCATGTTCCAGCCGATGCCGTTGTCGAACTCGCCCGACAGGTCGCCCGACACGCGGTAAGCGTCATAGGACCGGGCGCCGATCGAGGGGCCGTAGCCGAAGGCGGGGTTGCCGCCCAGGCCGTAGGGCCTGTTGGCGGCGTTGATCGCCCCGCCCGCCAGGATCGTCGACGGCACGGTGGTCTGGGCCCCGGTCACCAGGCTGGTGGTGGTGATGGTCGGGTTGGCGGCCATGAAGGCGATCAGGCCGGGATTGTTGGCCGGCACGTAGTAGCGGCCGACCAGCGACGGCGCGAGCGCCACCTCGGACGTAGGCACCGCCAGGGCCGCGTAGGACGGCGAGGTGTTCCAGTCGGGAACGTCGGTATGGCTGTACAGGGCCTCCATGTGGAACTTGGTCTTGGCCGACAGGTCGGCGTTGATCTCGCCATAGGCCTGGATGGCGTCCTGCTTCTCGACCAGGTTGTCGAACGGCGTGTAGTGCCAGTAGCAGACCGGCGTCAGCCCGCTGAAGCCGGCATAGCCGCCCAGGCTGGTGCAGCTGGGATCGCGGAAGCCCGTGGTCGAGGCCGCCGCCGGGATGAAGGTCGACGGATTGCCCGCCGCCGACCAGCCCGCTTCGGGATTGCTGAGGTAGGGCGTGTTGGCCCAGTCGCGATCGGCGACCGACAGCTTCGAGCGATGCTGCCAGCCGACGCTGGCCAGCAGGTTGGCGTTGTCCCAGACCTTGCCGTAGGTGACGTTCAGGCCGTAGTCGCCCTTGGACCCATCGATGAACCGGTAGTCGGCCCCGGCCTCCAGGCCGTTGAAGTTCTTGCGCGTGATGAAGTTGACGACGCCGGCGATGGCGTCCGAGCCGTAGGTCGCCGCCGCCCCGTCCTTCAGCACCTCGATCCGCCCGATGGCGGCGCCCGGGATGATGTTGGTGTCGACGATGCCCGCCCCGGCCGCGGCCAGGGGGTTGATCGCCAGGCGCCGACCGTTCAGCAGCACCAGCGTGCGCTGGGAGCCAAGGCCCCGCAGGTTGACCGAACCGGAGCCTTCCGAGCCCTGGGCGCGGCTGTCGAACTGGTTGGTGTCGCCCAGCACGCCGTTCGAGACCGGCAGGGCCTTCAGCATCTCCACCGTCGACGGCGACCCCTGCTTCTGCAGGTCCTCGACGCCGATCACGTCGACCGGCAGCGAGGCGTCCTCGGGCGTGCCCCGGATGAACGAGCCGGTGACGATGACCTCCTCCACCATGACCGGCCCCTGGTCATTCGAGGGGCGGGTCTGGGCCTGGGCGGCGCCGGCCGCCATGGTCACTACAAGCGCGCCCCACATAAGGGTTGGGCCCGAGGCCCCGCGCAGGAACATCGTCTTCTTCATGGTCTTCCCTCCCGAGCTGCTTTTTTTGAACGCAGGTCTTTTGGGCTTCGGGAAACCTAGTCGGCGGCGCGCCTCGCGCGTCGGCCGGCGCACGCGGAAGCTCTCGCCCCCGCGCCACGCAGTGGACGCGTTTCGAAAATCAAAGATGCGTATTCGCGAGCCGACAACCGCGGGATCCCCCTAGGCCTGGTACTGGAAACGCTTGACTGAAAAAGCCCGCAATTCCGCACGGGCGGACACTCGACCCGGGAGTCGAACATCCGTTTCGATGATGCGGTATGTTTTGACGCCACGTCAACCGCGCATCGGTCCCGCCCCTCGGTCAGGCTCCGAATGACAGCCGGGATCGGCCAGACGAAATATTCGAAGCGGCGGTGTCGCAGGCCCGCCTGCTCGTTCGTCATCTCTCCAGGACGGTCGCCCGCATCCAGCGCCGACAGGAGAACAAGCGTTGGCGCACAGCCCTTCCAATTCGCTGCCGGCGTACCCAATTGAACGAACGGCGATCGGCCGCGTTAGTGCCGCGGCGGTGGTCTTGGGGGCTCCGACGATGACTGCTTTTTCAGCCGGCCGTGCGGCGGGCGGCGCGACGCGGCCGACCATTTCGCTAAGACATTTGACTATTAAATCACTTAACAATAAGGGTCGCGTCCATGACGACAGGCGATCCCAATCCGACAAAGGGCGTATGGCGCAACGCGCACGTGCCGCGCGACCCGATCGGCCAGCGCCTGAAGACCATCTCGATGCTGACGCGCCAGATCGGCCGCAAGATCGGCGAGAGCCTGGGCGTCAACGTCACCGACATGGCCGCCCTGGAGCAGCTGCTGAACAACGGCCCGATGACCCCCAGCCAGCTGGCCCAGCACCTGAAGGTGACGACCGCCGCGGCCACCCAGATCGTCGACCGCCTGGAACGGGCCGGCCATGTGGCCCGGCAGCGCGGGGCTCAGGATCGGCGCAAGATCTGCGTCGTGCCGGTGGAGGCCTCGGTCGACCGGGCCTTCGAGCAGCTGGCGCCGATGATCGAGGGCCTGGACGGCGTCATCGACCGCCTCTCCGCCAGCGAACGCGAAGTGATCGAGCGCTTCCTGGACCAGGTCGTTGACGTCTATGGCGCCATCGCCAGCCCTTCGAGTTCCGAACCCTATTGTTGAGATCAAGACGACCGTCCTCCCCCGTTCGGTCCCGCCCGCAGGTGATGTGTTGATGAGTGAAATCATGACCGGAGAGCGCAGGCGCCCTCGGCCATTCCGATCCGGAGCCTCGTTCCTGGCGCTGAGCTTGGCGGGCCTGGCCATGGCCGGCTGCGTGAACACCCCGCGCCCGACGCCGAACACCCAGCTTCCCGCCGCCTACGAAGCCCCGGCCGGCACGGCGCAGGCGGACCTGGATCACTGGTGGACCAGCTTCAACGACCCGCAGCTGACCGGGCTGATCGAGACGGCGCTGGAGCGGGCGCCCGACGCCCGCACGGCCGCCGCCCGGCTGGACGAGGCGCGCGCCGTCCGCACGGGCCAAGTGCGCCAGATCTGGATTCCCAATACCCCGCTGACCGGCAATGCCGGCCGCACTCATACAGACATTCTCAGCCAAACCGTCCCGCCCGGCGGCATCCCCTTCACGAGAGGCGGCGACACCGACAGCTATAACGCCAATTTCGACGTCAGCTGGGAGCTTGACCTGTTCGGCCGCAAGCGTGCGGGGCTCGGCGTGGTCAACAACGACTTCGCCGCCGCGCGCTTCGCGTACGAAGGCGCCCGCGCATCACTGGCCGCCAATGTCGCTCAGTCCTATTTCCAGGCGCGGGGTCTCGCCGTTCAGTTGGACGACGCCCGCCAGACCGAGCGCATCAACACCTCGCTACGCGACTTCGCGGTGAAGAAGTCCAACGCCGGCCTGATCGCCACCTCCGAGGCCGACCGCGCCGAGGCCGACTTGGCCTCGACGCAGGCCCGCGTCTCGAACCTGGAAGCCCAGCTGGACTCAGCGCGCCGCAGCCTGCTGATCCTGATCGGGCGCGGAACTGAGCCGCTTGCCAGCTTGCCCGTCGACGCCAGGCTGGACCTAGCCCCGCCCGTGCCCGCCACCATTCCCGGTGAGTTGCTTGGCCGCCGCCCCGATGTGCGAGAAGCCCAGGCTCGCTTGGCCTCGGCCTCCGGGACGTTGAAGATCAACGAGCTGGCCTTGCTCCCGACGTTCAACATCACGCCGGGGTTGGGCCTCTCCAAAAGCGTGTCGCCCAGTTTCGGGGGCGGTAGCGGGACGAGCTCCACTAGCACCTCCACTTGGACCATCGGGGCCAACGCCTCGATCCCGGTGCTGAACATCCCCGCCCTGCTGGCCGACATCGACGCGCAGAACGCCCGTACTCAACAAGCGGCCATCGCCTTCGAGAAGGCGATCCAGACCGCCTATGGCGAGGCCGAGAACGCCATGCTGCAGCTGGCCGCCGACCAGCGCCGCATCGACGTGCTGACCGCCGGCGAGGCCCGGGCCGAACGCGCCTACAACGCCAACCGCAAGGGCTACGCCCTGGGCCTGATCGACCTGACCACCACCCTCCAGGCCGAACAGTCCTGGCGCCTGTCGCGCACGGCCCTGACCGACGCGCGCACCGACGCCCTGCTGCACGCGGTCCAGACCTACAAGGCCCTGGGCGGCGGCTGGTCGCCCGACACCGTCGTCGCCCAAGCTCCGGCGCCGACCCAAGTTTCCTCGAAATGAGATCCTCCCCCATGACGACCCGCACCGCGCTCGCCGCCATGATCCTGATCGCCTCGACCGGCCTGACCGCCTGCGGCGACAAGAAAGACAAGCCCGCCGCCAAGGCCCCCGCCGCCCAGTCGCGCACGGTCAGCGTCGGCTCCATCGAGACCCGGCCGCTGGGCGGCGGGGTCGAGGCCTCGGGCCTGTTGGTCTCGCGCGAGGAGGCCGCCGTCGGCTCCGAACTGAGCGGGTATCGCGTCGCCCGCCTCTATGCCGACGAAGGCGACTATGTCCGCGCCGGCCAGCCCCTGGCCCAGCTGGACGACACCCTGCTGCGGGCCCAGGTCGAGCAGCAGGCCGCCGTCACCGCCCAGTCCCAGGCCGAGGCCAAGCGCGTCGCCGGCCTCGACGGCCAGGGCGTGCTCAGCCAGGAGCAGATCGAGACCCGCCGCTACCAGGCCAAGGCCCAGGAAGCGGCGCTGAAGGAAATCCGCACCCGCGCCTCGCGCATGACCATCACCGCGCCCGTCAGCGGCCTGGTCCTGCAGCGCGGCGTGCAGCCGGGCCAGATCGCCGGCGGCGGGACCACGCCGTGGTTCACCATCGCCCGCGACGGCCTGGTCGAACTGGACGCCGAAGTCAATGAAGCCGACCTGTCGGGCATCCGCCCCGGCCAGTCGGCCCAGGTCAGCCTGCCCAGCGGCCAGTCGGTCTCGGGCGTCGTGCGCCTGGTCAGCCCGCGCGTCGACAGCAACAGCCGGCTGGGCAAGGTGCGCGTGCGCCTGCCCGTCCGTCCCGACCTGCGCCCCGGCGGCTTTGGCCGCGCCACTTTCGGCGCTTCGGGCGCGCCGGTCACGGCGGTGCCGGAGTCGGCGATCCGCTACGAGGCCGACGGCCTGTCCGTCATGACCGTCGACAGCAACAACCGCGCCCACCAGGTGCGGATCAAGGTCGGCCAGAAGGGCGGCGGCTGGGCCCAGATCGTCGAGGGCCCACCGGCCGGCACGCGCATCGTGCTGGGCGGCGCCTCGTTCGTCGCCGACGGCGACATCGTCCGTCCCGCCAACACCCAGCAGGCGGCCCGCCGATGATTGACGAACACAAGAGCGGCGAGCTCCGCGTCTCGGCCTGGGCGATCAAGAACCCGATCCCCGTCGCGGTCCTCTTCATCGCCCTGATCATCGCCGGCGTCGGCTGCTATCTGGGCCTGCCGATCAAGCAGTTCCCGAACGTCGAATTCCCCGCCGTGACCGTGACGGTCACCCAGAGCGGCGCCGCGCCCGGCGAGATGGAAACCCAGGTCACCCGTCCCATCGAGGACGCCGTGGCCAGCATCTCCAACGTCAAGACCATCCGCTCGTCGGTGGTCCAGGGCGCCTCGACCACCACCATCGAGTTCGAGCTCGGCGAAGACCTGCAGAAGGTCACCGACGAGGTGCGCTCCAAGGTCGACCAGACCCGCGCCATCCTTCCGCGCGAGGTCGACGAGCCGATCGTCCAGCGCCTGGAGATCACCAGCGCCCCGATCATCACCTACGCGGTCTCGGCCCCGAACATGAGCGCGACCGAACTGTCGTGGTTCATCGACGACACAGTCACCCGCGCCCTTCAAGGTGAAAAGGGCGTAGCGCAGGTGGCGCGGGTCGGCGGCATCGATCGCGAGATCAACGTCATCATCGACCCCGACCGCATGGCCAGCTTCGGCGTCACCGCGCCGCAGTTGAACCAGGCCCTGGCCAGCTTCAGCGTCGATGCGCCCGGCGGTCGGGCCAACATCGGCGGTCGCGAGCAGACCCTGCGCGTGCTGGGCGCGGCCACTACCGTTGAGCAGCTTCGCAACATCACCATCCCGATCGCCGGCGGCCGCTATGTAAAGCTGACCGACGTCGCCCAGGTCGGCCAGGGCTCCGAGGAAGAGCGCGGTTTCGCCCGCCTCGACGGCAAGCCCGTGGTCGCCTTCCAGGTGATGAAGACCCGCGACTCCAGCGACGTGGCCGTCGAGGATCGGGTGAAGGTCGCCGTCGACAAGCTGGCCGAGCAGCAGCCGGGCGTCACCTTCGTGAAGATCTTCTCGACCGTCGACGAGACCCGGGCCAGCTTCGCCGCCACCGAGCACACCCTGCTGGAAGGCATGCTGCTGGCCTCGCTGGTGGTGTTCCTGTTCCTGCGCGAATGGCGGGCCACCCTGATCACCGCCATCGCCATGCCGGTGTCGCTGATCCCGACCTTCGCCTTCATGTCCATGATGGGCTTCTCGCTCAACGTCGTGACCCTGCTGGCCCTGACCCTGGTCATCGGCATCCTGGTCGACGACGCCGTGGTCGAGATCGAGAACATCGAGAAACGCGTTGCCCGAGGGCAGAGGCCTTATCAGGCGGCGATGGAAGGGGCCGACGCCATCGGCCTGGCGGTCGTCGCCACCACCTTCACCATCGTGGCGGTGTTCGTGCCCGTCTCGTACATGCCCGGCACGCCCGGCCAGTTCTTCAAGGAGTTCGGCCTGACCGTCGCCGTGGCGGTGCTGTTCTCGCTGGTGGTCGCCCGCCTGCTGACGCCCCTGCTGGCCGCCTACTTCCTCAAGCCCGCCAAGGACCCGCATCCGCGTCGCGAGTTCAAGGGCTTCTACCGTGACGTCCTGGACTGGTCGCTGGACCACCGGATCCTCAGCTGCATCATCGGCGGGGTGATCTTCGTCGGCTCGATCATGCTGGCCGGCTTCCTGCCCACGGCTTTCCAGCCGGCCGGCAACGCCAACTACTACTACCTGAAGATCCAGGGTCCCCCGGGCGCGACCACGGCCGACATGGAGCGCACCGTCCAATCGGTGACCACCATGTTCCGCAAGCGCCCCGAGACGGCCCACGTCTTCGCCCAGGTCGGGTCGAACATCGGCAGCGGCTGGGGCGGCCAGAGCGGGTCCGACATCCGCGACGCCACCGTCACCATCGTGCTGAACGGCAAGCGCGACCTGACCGTCACCGAGATAAAGCAGGTGGTCCGCGACGGACTGCGCGAGATCCCCGACGCCCGGGTCAACCTGCTGGGCGACTGGGGCACGTCGGACGTGCAGACCATCCTCACCGCCGAGGACGGCCCCCTGCTGGAACGCACGGCCGCCCAGGTCGAGCGCGAAATGCGGGGCCTGAGCACGGTCGCCGACCCCCGCCCCTCCTCGCCGCCCAGCGGTCCGGAGATCATCATCAAGCCCAAGGCCGACGAGGCCGCCCGCCTGGGCGTCAGCGCCGCCGACATCGCCGCCATCGCCCGCGTGGCCACGGTGGGCGACATCGATCCCAACGTCGCCAAGATGACCCAGGGCGAGCGCCGGATCCCGATCCGCGTGCGCCTGCCGGCCGAGACCCGAGCCGATCTCGACGCCCTGGGGGCTCTGCGCATCCCCACGGCCAGCGGCGGCACCACCCGGCTCGACACCGTGGCCGACCTGTCGTTCCAGGCGGGGCCGGCCAAGATCGACCGCTTCGCCCGCAAGCGTCAGCTGACCATCGAGGCCGACCTCAACAACGGCGCCCAGCTGGGCGAGGCGATGGCCGACGTCAACAAGCTGCCGACCATGGCCAAGCTGCCAGCGGGGGTCACCCCCGCCGCAGCCGGCGACCAGGAGGCGTTCGTCGAGCTGTTCACCGGCTTCGCCATCGCGCTGCTGTCGGCGGTAGGCTTGGTGTTCGGGGTGCTGATCCTGCTGTTCCGCAGCTTCTTCAAGCCGATCACCATCCTCTCGGCTCTGCCCCTGGCGATCGGTGGGGCGTTCTT
>Ga0209256_1002242_pt1 | contig 16445 bp, 11 predicted proteins | sample AraplaCol_mCL_r2_2_FD_184270 | JGI IMG/M metagenome (GOLD analysis project Ga0209256, IMG submission 184270) | Arabidopsis root microbial communities from North Carolina, USA - plate scrape MF_Col_mCL_r2 (SPAdes) (version 3) | ecosystem: Host-associated > Plants > Roots > Endosphere | place...
GCGCCATGCGCGAAGCGGCGGCGCTGCTCGCACGCGATGAGCGCGCGCCGCGTCCCGCGCCTTCGCGTCCCGCGCCTGGGCGTGCGCAAGGCGGCGATCGCTTGATGCAGTCGCTGCTGCGTGCCGCCGGCGGTGCCGACGAAACGCGCGTGATCGAGATCGTCGGCGACATCGCCACGCTGCGCGGCAACGCCGCCGCCAAGCGCGCGCTGTGGCCGCGCCTGCGCGCGCTGCGCAAGGATTCGCGCGGGTGAACGCGCTCGCCTCCGACGCCGGTCAACGCCCGGCGCCCGGCGCGCTGCGTCCGATGCGCGAGGACGACCTCGACACCGTCCACGCGGTGGAAATCCGCGCCTATGAGTTCCCGTGGACGGTCGGCATCTTCCGCGACTGCCTGCGCGCCGATTACCCGGCGTGGGTGATGCAGATCGAAGGCCGCATCGTCGGCTACTTCCTGATGAGCATCGCCGCCGACGAGGCGCATGTGCTCAACATCTGCATCGACCCGAAGGTGCAGGGACAGGGCCTGGGCCGTCAGCTGTTGCGCGCGCTGATGCGCGTCGCGCGCGGGCGCCGCGCCGAGCGCGTGTTCCTGGAAGTGCGGCCGTCCAACACCGGTGCGATCGCGCTCTACCACTCGGAAGGATTCAACGAGATCGGCCGCCGTCCGCGCTATTACCCGGCGCGCGACGGACGCGAGGACGCGCTGGTGATGGCGATCGAGCTGCTGCCGGAGGAGTAGTAGCGCCGCAGCGCCCGGCGTCTGTGACATCCTCCGGACCAGGACGTTTGCCGGGGGGATACGGAATGGATCTGTCGTTGCGTTGGTCGGTCTGGCTCGCGCTGGCCCTGGTCGGGCCGCTCCACGCTGCAGAGCCCGCCACCATGGAGAAGGTCGAGGTCACGGCGAAGATCGTCCCCGTGGTCCTGGAATCGCCTGCCTGCGATCACGAGAAACTCGGCGCGGTGGAGATCACCATCGGCGAGAAGGTCAGCGAGATCACCCAGGACGACAAGGTGCCTCCTGTCGATTACGGTCGCGCCATGGACAAGCTGGTGGCCGCGGCGCAGGACCGGGGCGCCAATGCCGTGGTGCTGCGTTTCCATCAGGGTGTGTATTTCACCCATCAGGGCAGGAAAAGCCGCAAGCCGGTCTATGTGAAGCTGCGCGGCGCCGCCATCCACATGACGCCGGAGGCATTGGCGCAGTGTCCGCTGACGCCGCTTTCGGTTGCCGAACTGGAGGCGCGATCGCGCGAGGGAAAGCCGATGAATGTGAATTCGCGCACGGCGTTCGAGCGCGACGACTGATCGCGGTGACGTGATTCGCCGATAAGGGCGTGCCTGCAGGTGCCGGGGCGATGGGTTTCGCGGGACGAAACCCATCCTGCGAAGCTGCTTCGATCCATCCGCTTCGAATCATCCGCAGGGGTTGAGCGAGGCGAAACCCATCGTGTGCGGCAGCCGCCATCCGTGGCGACGTGAAGCGCCGCTTCCTTATCCCAGCTTCTCGCGCTGCACCGCCAATGCATCGCGCTGCAGATTCCAGTCGGCCAGGCGCTTGCGCTCCTGTTCGACCACCGCCGGCGGCGCATTGGCGACGAAGGTCTCGCTGGCCAGCTTGTTGTGGCACTTGGCGATCTCGCCGTCGACGCGCTTGAGTTCCTTGTCCAGGCGCGTGCGCTCGGCACCGAGGTCGACCAGCCCTTCCAGCGGCACCAGCAGTTTCATCTCGCCCAACACCGCGGTCGCAGCGGCCGGTGCGGCGTTTGCGTCGTCCAGCAGCGTGATGCCGTCCAGTCGCGTCAGGAAGCGCAGCTGCGAATCGAAGCGCAGCGCGCGTTCGCGATCGCTCGCGCCCGCGTCGGCGAGCAGTAGCGGCACGGTCTTCGACGGCGCGACATTGAGTTCGCTACGGATCTTGCGCAGCGACGTGACCATCGCCATGAGCCATTCGACGTCGCCTTCGGCCGCGGCGTAATCCTGCCCGGCGAAATCCGCCGCCTGCGGATACGGGCGCAGCATGATCGTCTTTTCGCTGATGCCGAGCTTCGGCGCGACCTGCTGCCACAGCTCTTCGGTCACGAACGGAATCAGCGGGTGCAGCAGCGACAGCAGGCGCTCGAGCACGAACAGCAGCGTGTGGCGCGTGCTGTTCGCGGCGACGGCGTCGTCACCCTGCAGCGCCGGCTTGGCCAGTTCGACGAACCAGTCGCAGAACTCGTTCCACGCGAATTCGTACAGCGCCTGCGAAAGCAGGTCGAACCGGTATCCGGCGAAATGCTGTTCGGCCTCGGCGGACACCTTCGAAAGACGCGAAAGAATCCAGCGCTCCGGATCGGTCTTCGGCTGCGGAACGCCGATGAAATTCGCGCCTTCGGTGTTCATCAGCACGAAGCGCGTGGCGTTCCACAGCTTGTTGCAGAAGTTCTTGTAACCCTCGGCACGGCCGAGGTCGAACTTGATGTCGCGGCCGTGCGTGGCGAGCGCGGAAATCGTGAAGCGCAGCGCGTCGGCGCCGAAGGCGGGGATGCCTTCCGGGAATTCCTTGCGCGTGGCCTTCTCGATCTTCTCCGCCATCTTCGGCTGCATCAGCCCGCCGGTGCGCTTGGCGACCAGGTCGTCGAGCGTGATGCCGTCGATCAGATCCAGCGGATCGAGCACGTTGCCCTTGGACTTGGACATCTTCTGGCCGTGCGAATCGCGGATCAGGCCGGTGACGTACACGTCGCGGAACGGCACGCGGCCGGTGAACTGGTCGGTCGCCATGATCATGCGCGCGACCCAGAAGAAGATGATGTCGAAGCCGGTGACGAGCACGCTGGACGGCACGTAGCGGTCGAAACCGCGCTCCGCCATCGCCTGCTCATCGGGCCATCCCATCGTCGAGAACGGCCACAGCTGCGAGGAGAACCACGTCTCCAGCACGTCGCTGTCCTGCGAGAGCGTCGTGCCTGCGGACAGTGCGTGTTTCGCGTGCACTTCCTCCTCGGTGCGGCCGACGTAGATCTTCCCTTCGTCGTCGTACCACGCCGGGATGCGATGGCCCCACCACAGCTGGCGGCTGATGCACCAATCCTGGATGTTTTCCATCCAATGGCGATAGGTGTTGATCCAGTTCGCGGGGACGAACTTCACATCCCCGTTTTCGACCAGTTCGAGCCCGCGCTGGGCGAGGCTGTCCATCTTCACGAACCACTGGTCGGTGAGGTACGGCTCGATCACCTGTCCGGTGCGATCGCCGCGCGGCACCTGCAGCTTGTGCGGCTTGGTTTCGACCAGGCGGCCTTCGGCTTCCAGGTCCGCGAGCACGACCTTGCGCGCTTCGTAGCGGTCCAGTCCGCGGTATTTTTCCGGCGCGTTCTCGTTCACCGCCGCGACCGGGGTGAAGATGTTGATCAGCGGCAGGTTGTGGCGCTGGCCGACGGCGTAGTCGTTGAAGTCGTGCGCGGGCGTGACCTTCACCACGCCGGTGCCGAATTCGCGATCGACGTAATCGTCGGCGATCACCGGGATTTCGCGCCCGGTGAGCGGCAGCGTGACGGTCTTGCCGATCAGGTGCGTGTAGCGCTCGTCCTGCGGATGCACCATCACGGCGACGTCGCCGAGCATGGTTTCCGGACGCGTCGTGGCGACAGTGAGTTCGCCGCTGCCGTCGGTCAGCGGATAGCTGATCGACCACAGGAAGCCGTCTTCCTCTTCGTTGACGACTTCAAGGTCGGAGATCGCGGTCTTCAGCACCGGATCCCAGTTCACCAGGCGCTGGCCGCGGTAGATCAGGCCGTCCTCGTACAGGCGCACGAAGGCTTCGATCACCGCCTGCGCGGCCATCGGGTCCATCGTGAAGACGCTGCGCGTCCAGTCGCCGGACGCGCCGATGCGACGCATCTGCTTCTCGATGATGTCGCCGGACTGCTGCTTCCACTCCCACACCTTGCCGATGAAGCCGTCGCGGCCGAGGGAGTCGCGCGTCTCGCCAGCGCCTTCGGCGGCGAGGTTGCGCGAGACCACCATTTCCGTCGCGATGCCCGCGTGGTCGGTGCCCATCTGCCACAGCGTGTCGTAGCCGCGCATGCGGTGGTAGCGGATCAGCGCGTCCATCAGCGTGTGCTGGAACGCGTGGCCCATGTGCAGCGTGCCGGTGACGTTCGGCGGCGGCAGCAGGATCGAATACGGCTCGCCCTTGCCGCTCGGCTGGAATACGCCGCTGGCTTCCCACTCCTGGTACAGGCGGGTTTCGAACTGCTTGGGGTCGTAGGAGGAGGCGAGGGAGGACATAGGAGCCGTGATGGGTGATTCGTGATTCGGGATTCGTAACAGCGGAGCGGGCGGGTGGCTCTTCGAATCTCGAATCTCCAATCCCGAGTCCCGGCTCCTCACATGTCGTACTTCTTCAACTCCAGCCCGCGCGACTGGTACTGCTTCCAGCGCTCGCGCAGCGGGCCGCGTGCGGAGTCGTCGGCCGGTACCACTTCCAGTACGCGGTCGAAGCTGCCGTCGACCGGCTCGTCGCGCAGGTTGATCACCAGCGCGCGCATCGGCGTGTCGGCGTCGGGCGTGGCGATGAGTACCGGCGTGAGCTCGTCCTCGTCATCGCCGGCAAGCTGGTGCGGGATGTACGCGTCGGCGTCGAACTCCCACAGCAGCTCGTCCAGGCGCTGGGCCTGTTCGTCGTCGCGCGCCAGCACCAGCGTCCACAGGTTGGCGTCGTGCGCCTTGCGCGCCAGTTCGCACACCAGCAGGAGCGGTTCCTCGCGGAACCGGTCCTTCTGGATCAGGTAGAAATCGGCACGCGCCACGCGATCAGGCCGCGCGGTCCAGCAGCCACTGGCTCAGCAGGCCGACCGGACGGCCGGTCGCCATGCCGCGCTTGCCTTCGTCCGACGCGGAGCCGGCGATGTCCAGGTGCGCCCAGCGCTGGCCTTCGGCGAAACGGCCGAGGAAGCAGCCGGCCGTGATCGCGCCGGCCCAGCGGCCGCCGATGTTGTAGACATCCGCGAAGCTGGATTCCAGCAGGGTCTGGTATTCGTCCCACAGCGGCAGGCGCCAGGCGCGGTCGAACACGTTCTCGCCGGCGTCGATGAGTTCGGCGGCCAGGTCGTCGTGCTTGCTCATCAGGCCCGAGGCGAACTTGCCCAGCGCGACCATGCACGCGCCGGTCAGCGTGGCCACGTCGATCAGCGCCTGCGGCTCGAAGCGCTGCGCATAGGTCAGCGCATCGCACAGGATCAGGCGGCCTTCGGCGTCGGTGTTGCCCACTTCGATCGTCTTGCCGGACATGCTGGTGAGCACGTCGGACGGACGGTACGCATCGGCGTCGGGCATGTTTTCCACGGCAGGCACGATGACGACGAGGTTGACCGGCAGTTGCATGCCGACGGCGGCGACGAACGTGCCCATGACGGTGGCGCCGCCGCACATGTCGTACTTCATTTCCTCGATGCCGCCCTGCGTCTTCAGGTTGATGCCGCCGGTGTCGAAGGTGATGCCCTTGCCGACCAGCACGTACGGCTTGGCGTCGCCGCCATTGCTGTACTTCAGGACGATGAGCTTGGGCGGATTGGCCGAGCCGCGGCCGACGGCCAGCAGCGAGCCCATGCCCAGTTCGGTCATCTGCGCGACGTCGAGCACCTCGCACGAGGTGGTCGGGAAGCGGCCGGCGAATTCCTGCGCCTGCTGCGCCAGGTACGCCGGGTTGCAGATGTTCGGCGGCAGGTTGCCCAGCTCGCGCGAGAACTGCACGCCGGCGGCGATCGCCTGGCCCTGTGCCAGCGCGAGGGCGTCCTCGCCCTGCACGGAGAACGTGCGCAGGCCCGGATCGTCCTTCTTGCGCGAGGTGCCGAGCGTGGCGGTATAGCGATAGCACGCGTGGTCGGCGGCGATCACGGCCTGGCGGATGTTCCAGGCCTTGTCGCGGCCGGCGACGTCGAGTTCGGACAGGGTGAACAGCGCCGTCGACACCGGGCCGCTCTTGAGCGTGCGCGCGGCGTCGCCCACGGCCTTGAGGTACTGCGGCACGCCGAACTTGCCGGCATCGCCCAGGCCGATCACCAGCACGCGCGGCGCCGAAACGCCGGGCAGGTCATGCAGCAGCGCGATCTTGCCCGTCTTGCCGCTGGCGTCGCCGCGTTCGAGCAGCGCGCGCAAACGGCCATTGCTGGCGTCATCGAGGGCCTTCGCCGCGGGCGTCAGGCTGTTGTCGGCAAAGGCGCCGACCACGATGCAGTCGGTGTGGGCGGCGGCAGCCGCGTCGCGGTTCAGGTCGAATTCGAGGGCCATCCAACAGATTCCCGAGCAGATTGAGAGCGAACAGATTGAGAGCGAGCAGTTCCGTACGGTAGTTCCGTACGGAGTACGACAGTTCCGTACAATTGGGCGGTGAGGGGGATTCGATCCCGGGCCGCGCAACGCGCAGCCGCCTCATGCCCACGGACGAACCTCCGATTCTAGCAGGCCGCACAAACCGGCCCGCGGACCGGCGGGGCCGGCGGCGGCGGTCGAGGCGGCAACGGCGGACGCGACGGGCGCAACAGGGCCTGCGCCACGCCCACGCGCCGCATGCGTCCGCTGCCGCACACTGGCCCGTCCATCCCCCGAATCACCAGGCGCAACCGACCCGATGCCCAAGCTGGACCGCTACCTCATCAGCGAATTCGCGCAGGCGATTTTTGCCACGCTGATCGTCCTGCTGATCGTCACCGTCGGTGGCGCCTTCACCGACGTGCTCCAGGACATCGCCCGCGGTCGCGTGCCGGCCGGACTGATGCTCGCCCAGCTGGGGCTGGTGCTGCTCAAGTGGCTGCCGCTGATCCTGCCGCTGGCCATCATGCTGGGTCTGATGATGGGCGTGGGCCGGCTTTACCGCGATTCGGAAATGCCGGTGATCTCGTCGATCGGCGTCGGGCCGAAGCGGATGCTCAAGCCGCTGCTGCTGGTCGTCGGGCCGCTGGTGGGCGTGGTCGCCGCGTGTTCGCTGTGGCTGGGGCCGTGGGCCGACCGCGTGTCCAAGCAGATGATCAACGACGCCAACCGCAGCCTGGTGATGGCGGGGCTGGAACCGGGCGCGTTCACGGGCATCCCGGGCGGCGGCGGGGTCATCTACGTCTCGAACATGTCCAAGGACGGCAGCGGGCTGGAAAAAATCTTCGTCTATCGCGACAGCGGCGACGGCAGGATCGACGTGGTCACCGCAAACGACGGCAAGCTCACCGTCGACGATGCGGGGCATCGCTATCTCACGCTCAATAGCGGCTTCCAGGTCGAAGGCCAGGCGGCCGGGTCGAAGGAGTTCCGCCTGCTGCGATATGCGCGCAACGAGATCCTGCTGCCTGCCAACGACGAGCGCTACGACCCCGATTCGCCGGACATGCAACCGACCCTCCAGCTGCTGGGCGACAGCAGCCGCGAGGCGCGTGCGCAGCTGCATTACCGCATCGCGCCGCCGCTGCTGGCGCTGGCATTCGCGCTGATGGCGGTCCCGCTTGCGCGCAGCATGCCGCGCCAGGCCCGCTATGGCCGGATCCTGGTCGGCTTCCTCGCCTACCTGATCGGCCAGAACCTGATGACCGCCGGCCGTGGCTGGCTCGCAGACGGCAAGATCGCCAGCGGCCTGGGCCTGTGGTGGCTGGTGGTGCCGATCATGGTCATCGCGCTGTGGCTGTATTTCACGGACGGCCGCCTGGGCCGCCGCAAGGCCGCGCCCGCCGGCAACGGAGCGCGCGCATGAAGCCGTTCCCGAAGATCCACGATCTTTATGTCGGTCGCATCGTGCTCGGAACCGTTGCACTGACCTGGGCGGTGCTGGCCGGGCTCGACGTGATGCTCGGCCTGGTGAGCGAGTTCGGCGATATCGGCAAGGGCAAGTACGGCTTGTCGGAAGCGTTTGTCTACATGGCGCTCAGCATTCCGCGACGGCTCTATTACCTGTTTCCCTACGCGGCGGTAATTGGTTCGCTGATGGCGTTGGGCCAGCTCGCGGCGACATCGGAATTGACCGCATTGCGCGCACTCGGCCTTTCGCGTCGTCGCCTCGGTCTCGCGGTGGCCGGCGCACTGGCGTTGATGACGGCGGTGATGGTGGTCAACGGAGAGGGCATCGCGCCGTGGACCCAGCAACGCGCCGACGCATTGAAGTCCGCCGCCAAGTCGGGCAACACGGTGACCGCGCAATACAGCGGGCTGTGGGCGCGCGAGGGCGAAACCATCCTCAGCGCCGTCGGCGGCCAGGAGCGGGAGCGCAACGGCGAGCGTTTTCTTGAACTGAACGACGTCAAGCTCTTCGAGTTCGCGCCGGATGGGCACCTGCGCTCCCTCGCGAACGCCCGCATTGCAGAACATCGCCCCGGCGGCTGGGTGTTGCGCGACGTGACGCGCAACTATTTCGAGGAGCGTTCGGTGCGCCAGGTGAAGGTGCCCGAGGAGCGCTGGAACTCGCAGCTCGATGCCACCGCACTTGCGGCCGGCACCGAGCGCCCGCGGTATCTCTCGGCGATGGACCTGCGCGCGGCCATCCAGTACCGCGAACGCAACGACCTGGACGCCTCGGAGTTCGAGGAACACTACTGGGGCCGCTGGTTCTATCCGATCAACGTGCTCGCGCTTTGCCTGGCGGCGGTGCCGTTCGCCTTCGGCACGCTGCGCAGTGGCGGCATGGGCAAGCGGTTGTTCATCGGCATCGTGTTCGCGCTGGCGTTCTGGCTGTTGCAGACGCAGTTCGTGAAGCTGGCGACGGTGTACAAGTTCGACTATCGCATCGCCTACATGCTGCCGACGCTGATCATGCTGGGCGTGTCGATGTTCCTGTTCCGTCGGAGGAGTGGGTGAGGCAGGCCGCTTACGCGGCACTGCCGCGTGGCCTGCCGAACGCCCGGCCATGGAATGGTCGGGCAGGGCGATCCGAAGCCAATGCGCGACGCCATGGATGGCGGCGTCCAGCTCACCGAAGAAGGTTTCTGCGGTTGTTGTTGCTTCTGAGCGCGATCTAAGCCCGCTTCCCCAACCGCACCATCCGAGTCCCGCTGGCCCGGTCGTGCCACGTCAGCCGTTCGCGATCCACCCACGCCCACCAGAACCCGAGTCCGGCGAGCAGGAGCGAAACGCTCCCGACGACGAACCGCATCACCAGGGCACGCGAATCCGGCGCGGAAACGCCATCGGCCGAAACGACTTTCAAGCGCCACGGCCGCATCCCCAGCGTCTGTCCGCCGCGACGCCAGCTCAGCAGCGCGTAGGCGCCGGTGATCAGCCAGCACACCACCCAGAGCGACAACTGCAACGCGCTGAACGGCGCGATGTTCTCGCGGCTCGCATGCCCGCTGATCGTGAAGCCCACGGTGAACACCAGCGAGGCCAGCATCCACATCGCGATCACCGGCCACATGTCGTACACGAGTGCGAGCATGCGCCAGCCAATGAGCGCGGAAGGACGGGACGATGCGGAGTTCGATGCCATCGCATCAGGATAGCCGCTAAGCTGCGGCGATGACCGCACGCACGCCCGCGCAACGCCGATCCATCGCCATGGCGCTGCCGCCTCTGCCCGACGAAGACGCCGCGACGATCGGCCGCTTCCTCGACGCGATCTGGGCCGAGAACGGCCTCGCCCAGCCCACGCTCGACAGCTACCGGCGCGACCTGGAACTGCTCGCGCGCTATCGCAGCAACCGCAAGCACGGGCTGGCCGGCGCCGACCGCGCCGCGCTGTTCGACTACCTGGCGTGGCGTTCGCAGCAGAACTACTCGCCGCGGAGCAATGCGCGCCTGCTGTCGGCGCTGCGGGCGTTCTACGCGTGGCTGGTGCGACGCGGTGCGCGCGACGACGATCCGACCGCGCTGCTCGATCCGCCGAAACTGCCGCGTTCGCTGCCCAAGGCGCTGGCCGAAAGCCAGATCGAAGCGCTGCTCGCCGCGCCCGACATCGCCACGCCGCTCGGTCTTCGAGACCGCGCGATGCTCGAACTCATGTACGCCGCTGGCCTGCGCGTGAGCGAGCTGGTGAACCTGCCCGCCACCGCGGTGAACCTGCGGCAGGGTGCGTTGCGCGTGATGGGCAAGGGCAGCAAGGAGCGCCTGGTGCCGCTGGGCGAGGAAGCGCAGCACTGGCTCGAGCGCTACCTCGCGCAGGCTCGGCCGCAGATCGCCGGCAAGCGCGCGCTGGCGCCGCTCTTCCTTTCCGTGAATGGCGAGGCGCCGACGCGCCAGCAGTTCTGGCTTCTCGTGAAGAAGTACGCAGTGGTCGCCGGCATCGACCCCGAGCGCATCAGCCCGCACGGCCTGCGCCACAGCTTCGCCACCCACCTGCTCAACCACGGCGCCGACCTGCGCGCCTTGCAGATGTTGCTGGGCCACAGCTCGCTTTCGACCACGCAGATCTACACGCTGGTGGCGCGTGAGCAGCTGAAGCAGCTCCACGCAAGGCATCACCCGCGGGGGTGAGGCAGGCCGCTTACGCGGCACTGCCGCGTGGCCTGCCGAACGCCCGGCCATGGAGGGCCGGTCCGGGTGATCCGAAGCGAGAACGTGACGCCATGGATGGCCGCCGCAGCGCCATCGAAATCCATGTTGCGCGCCACTGGCGCGCGCGGCCGCGAACGCCCCGCCAGGGATGGCCGGGCCGGGCGGTTCGAAGCGGAACGCCATGGATGGCCGCCGCAGCGGCATCGAAATCCGTGCTGCGCGGCACTGCCGCGTGGCCTGCCAAGCGACCGGGTCAGTCGCCACGCCAATCCCCGATAAACGCCCCTCCTGACGCCCTCCCGCACCGGGACCTACGACACTAGTCCACCCGCCCCTGCGTGCCACAATCGGCCATTCCCCCTCGCGGCTCCGGCCGCCCGACAGGATTGCGAATGAAACGACTCGTCCTTGCCGTGCTCGGCGCCATCAGCCTGTCCGCCTGCGCCCAGGCGCCCGGCGGCAACACGGATCCGGTCCCCGCAGCGACGACCGCGGCGGCCGCCAAGCCCGCAGCGGCCCCCAAGGCCGCCGCCGGCACGCCCGACGCCCGCGCCATCGAGGCCGTGCGCGCGCTGAACCCGCAGGTCGAGGTCGAGCGCGTCGCCGCCGCGCCCATGCCCGGATTCCGCGAAGCCATCGTCGCCGGCCAGGTCGTCTACGTAAGCGACGACGGCCGCTACCTGTTCCTGCCCGGTTCCGGCGGCGCGCTGTTCGACGTCGCCGCGAAGAAGAACCTCAGCGAGGACGCGATGGCCGGCATGCGCGCGCAGCTGATCGCCACCATCCCGGCCAGCGAGCGCATCGTCTTCGCGCCGGCCAAGCCCAAGTACACCGTCACCGTCTTCACCGACGTGGAGTGCGGCTATTGCCGCAAGCTGCATAGCCAGATCGCCGAGTACAACCGCCAAGGCATCGCGATCGAGTACCTGGCCTTTCCGCGCATGGGCCTGGGCAGTGACGACTACCACAAGATGGTCGCCGTCTGGTGCGCGCCGGACCGCCGCAAGGCGCTTACCGCCGCCAAGAGCGACCACGGCCCGACCAAGGCCGACTGCAAGACCAGCGTCAACCAGCAGTACGACGTCGGCCAGCGCGTCGGCCTGACCGGCACGCCGATGATCGTGACCCGCGAAGGCATCCAGGTTGGTGGCTACCTCCCGCCGGCCGCGCTGCGCGAAACGCTGGACAAGCTCGCCGCCGAGCACGCGCGCACGGCCTCCGCGACGCCCCCCAAGCCGGGCACCTGAGCTTTCCTACCGCACGTTCCGACGCCGCCTGATGGGCGGCGTCGGCGTTTTCGGACCCGGCATCGGCCAGTTCCGGCGGCGGGCAGGCGAGCGCTTGGGTACAATGTCGGGCCCGACGTTGCACGGTTCCCCGGACATGATCGTCCTCGAGGGCGCTTCCGCCCTGTCGCCGTTCCGACTGGAACGGCTCCAAGCCCGACTGCAAGCCATCCATCCGTCCGTCCGCCTCATCGGCGCATGGCCTGTCTACTGGGTTGAACCGGAAACCGGCGCGACGCCCGATGCCGATGCGCTCCGCCGCATCCTCCAGGCCGAGCCCGCCGCCGCGCCGCGTGCAAGCGATGCGGTTTCCCGCTACGTCACGCCGCGCCTGGGCACGCTGTCGCCCTGGGCGAGCAAGGCCACCGAACTGCTCCACGGCGCCGACCTCCCGGTCAAGCGCGTCGAACGCGGCACGCGCTACGACCTGGCGGGCTGGCCGTCCGATGCGCCGACGCAGGGCGCACTGGCGAAGGTGCTGCACGACCCGATGACGCAGTCGCTGCTGGAAGCGCGCGAGGATGCAGTCGCGCTGTTCTCGGTGCCCGCGCGCGGCGAACTCGAACACATCCCGCTGGCCGACCTGGAACTGGCGAACACGCGCCTGGGCCTGGCGCTGGCAGACGACGAAATCGCCTACCTGCGCGAGCGTTACGCCGCGCTGGGCCGCGAGCCCTCGGACGTCGAGCTGATGATGTTCGCGCAAGCCAATTCCGAGCACTGCCGCCACAAGATCTTCAACGCATCGTGGACCATCGACGGCGTCGAGCAGACGACCTCGCTGTTCAAGATGATCAAGCACACGCACGCGACCACGCCCGAGCACACGCTCTCGGCGTACAGCGACAACGCGGCGGTGGTGGAAGGCTATGCGAGCCGCCGCTTCCGTCCCGATCCGCACACGCATGCGTACCGCGAGGAAGCGCAGGTCGATTCGGCCTTCGCGATCAAGGTCGAAACGCACAACCATCCCACCGCGATCGCGCCGTTCCCCGGCGCGTCCACCGGCGCCGGCGGCGAAATCCGCGACGAAGGCGCGACCGGTCGCGGCGGCCGTCCGAAGGCCGGCCTGGCCGGTTTCAGCGTCTCGCACCTGCGCATTCCGACGTTGCCGCAGCCGTGGGAGCGCGAGCGTTCGCTCAACCCGCGCATGGCCACCGCGCTGGATATCATGATCGAAGGCCCGATCGGCGCGGCCGCGTTCAACAACGAATTCGGTCGTCCGAACCTCACCGGCTATTTCCGCAGCTTCGAGCTGGACGAAGGAACGCAGGCGCGCGCCTACGACAAGCCGATCATGCTCGCCGGCGGCCTGGGCGCGATCGACCGCGTGCAGGTGAAGAAGCTGGGCCTGCAGCCCGGCGACGCGGTGATCGTGCTCGGCGGCCCGGCCATGCTGATCGGCCTGGGCGGCGGCGCGGCGAGCTCGGTCGCCTCGGGCGAAAGCCACGAGGAACTCGATTTCGCCAGCGTGCAGCGCGACAACCCCGAGATGGAACGCCGCTGCCAGGAAGTCATCGACCGCTGCGTCGCGCGCGGCGAGGACAATCCCATCGCGACCGCGCACGACGTCGGTGCGGGCGGCCTGTCCAACGCGATCCCCGAACTGCTCCACGACTCCGGCCTGGGCGGCGTCATCGATCTTGCGAAGGTGCCCAGCGACGATCCGTCGCTCTCGCCGATGCAGCTGTGGTGCAACGAATCGCAGGAGCGCTACGTGCTCGGCATTCCGGCCGATCGCGTTGAAGAGTTCGCAGCGATCTGCGCGCGCGAGCGTTGTCCGTTCGCCGCGGTCGGTTACGCGACCGCGGAAGAGCGGCTGGTCGTCGGCTATGGCGCCACGCTCGAAACCGCGCGTGAAGCCGGTCGCGAGTGGCCGATCAACCTGCCGATGGACGTCCTCTTCGGCAAGGCGCCGAAGATGCACCGCGACACGCGCCGCCCGCCGGCCGCACCGTGGCCCGCGCTGCGCTGGGACGGCCTGGAGCTGCGCGACGCCGCGCTGCGCGTGATGGCGCATCCGTCCGTCGCATCGAAGAACTTCCTGGTCACCATCGGCGACCGCAGCGTCGGCGGCCTTACCGCGCGCGACCAGATGATCGGTCCGTGGCAGCTGCCGCTGGCCGACTGCGCGATCACGCTGTCGGGCTTCGACAACTTCGTCGGCGAAGCGATGGCGATCGGCGAGCGCACGCCGCTGGCGCTGATCGACGCCGCCGCCGCCGCGCGCATGGCCGTGGGCGAAGCGATCACGAACCTGTGCGCCGCGCCGGTCGAATCGCTCAACCGCGTCAAGCTGTCCGCCAACTGGATGGCCGCTGCCGGCCACGACGGCGAGGACGCGCGCCTGTTCGACGCGGTCAAGGCCGTCGGCCTGGAGCTGTGCCCGGAGCTCGAGCTGAGCATTCCGGTCGGCAAGGACTCGCTGTCGATGCAGGCCCAGTGGCATGCGGACGGGAAAGCGCACAAGTCGGTTTCGCCGGTGTCGCTGATCGTCAGCGCGTTCGCGCCGGTGGTCGACGTGCGCGCGCAGCTGACGCCGCTGCTGTCGCGCGAGGACGAATCGGAGCTGTGGCTGATCGGCCTGGGCGCCGGCAAGCAGCGCCTGGGCGGTTCGGTGCTGGCGCAGTGCCATCCCGAAGCGGCCGATGGTCAGGGCACGTTGCCCGCGTTCTCCGGCCCGCTCGGCGTGCCGGACCTCGACAACCCGCAGCGCCTGCGCGACTTCTTCGAACTCATCCGCGATGCGCGCGAAGCCGGTCTCGTCCACGCCTACCACGACCGTTCCGACGGTGGTGCGTTCGCGGCGCTGTGCGAAATGGCGTTCTGCTCGCGCGTGGGCCTGGACATCACGCTGGATGGCTGGGGCGACGATCCGTTCCGCACGCTGTTCAACGAGGAACTGGGCGCGATCGTGCAGGTGTCGGTCGAGGACCGCGCCGAGTTCGCCGACCTCGTCGCGCGTCATGGCCTGATCGACTGCGCACAGCGCATCGCGCGTCCGACGACGGCACCGGCGATCCGTGTGCGCGACGACGGCCAGACCCTGGTCGAATGGCGCTGGGACGAACTCTTCGACGCGTGGTGGTCCACCAGCCACGCGATCCAGAAGCTGCGCGACAACCCGGAAGGCGCCGACGAGGAGCGCACCGTCGCGCGCGATTTCAATGCGCCGGGCCTGAAGACCAAGCTCACGTTCGACCCGGCCGACGACATCGCCGCGCCGTTCGTGAACACCGGCGTGCGTCCGAAGGTCGCGATCCTGCGCGAGCAGGGCGTCAACGGCCAGATCGAAATGGCGCTGGGCTTCACGCGCGCCGGTTTCGAAGCCGTCGACGTGCACATGAGCGACCTCATCGCCGGTCGCGTCGATCTGGCCGACTTCAAGGGCATCGCCGCCTGCGGTGGCTTCAGCTACGGCGACGTGCTGGGCGCGGGTCGCGGCTGGGCGACGTCGGTGCTGGAACGCAGCGCATTGCGCGATGCCTTCGCCGCGTTCTTCGCGCGCGAGGACAGCTTTTCGCTGGGCGTGTGCAACGGCTGCCAGATGCTGTCGCAGCTCAAGCCGATCATTCCCGGCGCCGAGCACTGGCCGAAGTTCCTGCGCAACCGCAGCGAGCAGTTCGAAGCGCGCTTCGGTCTGCTGGAAGTCATCGAGTCGCCGTCGCTGTTTCTGCGCGGCATGGCCGGGTCGCGCATTCCGGTGGCGATCGCGCATGGCGAAGGCCGTGCCGAGTTCGACAGCGGCCTCGACCAGGCCGCCGTGAACGTGTCGCTGCGCTACGTCGATGGCAACGGCAACGTGGCCACGCGTTATCCGCTCAATCCGAACGGTTCGCCCGACGGCATCACCGGCCTGACCAGCAGCGACGGCCGCGCGACGATCCTGATGCCGCATCCGGAACGCACCCTGCGCACGGCGAACCTGAGCTGGGCGCCGTCCGACTGGGGCGACGATTCGCCGTGGATGCGCATGTTCCGCAACGCGCGCGTCTGGGTGGGCTGAGAAGGCACTCGCGGGATGGGTTTCGTATGAACCCATCCTGTTCGCCGTCGCGGTTCGATGGGTTTCGCTTCGCTCAACCCTTCCTACGAACTACGAATTCCTGATGACCGTCATCCCGGCGAACGCCGGGACCCAGGCCCATACGCCGGGGCACGCCACATCGACGGCTCGCTTCGCCGCCTCACCGGCTGAACGAGGACCCGGGTTGCCAACGTGGCATTCGCCCTCAACCATCATCGCAACGAACGCCGGGGCCGGCGACTGCAGGGTGCGCGCTGCGCCCTGCATCGGACGCACGCCGCGAATCACTCCTGCGGCCGGACGTTGAGATACGCCCCCGCCATGTGCAGCGTCGCCCACAGGTCGTTCGATTCGATCGCCACCGAGCGGTCGAACAACTGCTCCGCATTCGCGCGGTCGCCGTTCAACAGATACATCGCGCCGACCTCCGCCAAACCCGTACCGTCATCGTCGCTGGTCGTGAAATAGCGATCGAACAGCGGCTTGGCCTTGTCCCACTCACCGGCCTCGCTGTAGACGCGGGCGATACGGAACACGTCGCTGTCCTCGTGCTTGCCGTTGAGGAGAGCGTCGAAGATCGCCTGGCCTTCGGCCTTGAAGCCGCCGAGGTAATACACGCGGCCCACCGCGATCTGCTCCCAGCTGCCCTTGCCGGCTTCAAGGCCGAAGGCCAGGCG
>Ga0209256_1002243_pt1 | contig 16442 bp, 10 predicted proteins | sample AraplaCol_mCL_r2_2_FD_184270 | JGI IMG/M metagenome (GOLD analysis project Ga0209256, IMG submission 184270) | Arabidopsis root microbial communities from North Carolina, USA - plate scrape MF_Col_mCL_r2 (SPAdes) (version 3) | ecosystem: Host-associated > Plants > Roots > Endosphere | place...
TCTGGCCGTGGGGCAGGGCGATGTCGCCGCGCTCGGACAGCAGCTGCATGACGATGGCGGTGGAGGTGAGCACGAAGCCCATCGCACCGATGAATGCGACGACGGGCTCATAGCCGAACAGGAGGCCGACGCCGGTCAGCGCGGCGGTGCAGGCGGCGATCTGGAGCGTGCCCAGGCCGAAGATCTGCCGGCGCAGGCTCCACAGGTGCGAGGGGCGCATCTCCAGGCCGATGACGAACAGGAACATCACCACGCCCAGCTCGGCCACGTGGAGGATCGCCTGGGGGTCGGAGAACCAGCCGAGCCCGAACGGGCCGATCACCAGCCCCGCGGCCAGGTAGCCCAGCACCGAGCCCAGCCCCAGCCGCCGGAACACCGGCACGGCCACCACGGCGGCGCCAAGCAGGGCGACCACCTTCACCAGATCGTTGGATGCCACTTCCGCCATCGTCCGCCCCTGCTCGTATGAACCGCATGCCCGTCTGAACCGCATCGGCCCCCGAAGCCTACACGGGTGGCAAGAAGGGCCGGTTTCGCGTAGAGTCCGCCCCGTTCAGCGCACGGCTGCCTCCCCGCAAGGGTACGTTTCCCAGGTATGCCCGCCGTGGACCGCATCGCGGTCCGAGTACACGGCTTCTATCCCGCACGTCTTTCGTAGCGCAGACACGGCCCGGATCGTCCGGTCGCCGTACAACAAGATCGCCCACGGCGCGGTTCAGGGAACGCCGGGGTCATCACGCGACGTAATGTTCGTCGCCGCCGTATTCCGGCGGTGCGACGCGATGGCGCGCGACAAGGAGCAACACCGCATGACGACCGAAACCGGGACCTTCGAAGCCCTGGGGCTTTCGCCCGCCCTTCTGCGCGCCCTCGCAGAACAGAACTACACCACGCCGACGCCGATCCAGGCCCAGGCCATTCCGCTGGCTCTGGCCGGCCACGACCTGCTGGGCGGCGCCCAGACCGGTACCGGCAAGACCGCCGCGTTCGGCCTGCCGCTGCTCAACCGCCTGTCCAAGCAGACCTCCCCGAACGGCTACCGTCGCCCGCGCGCGCTGGTGCTGGTGCCCACGCGTGAACTCGCGGTGCAGGTCGCCGACAACCTGCGTTCGTACGCCAAGCACATGCGCATGAACGTCAGCGTCATCTTCGGCGGCGCCGGCATGGGCCCGCAGGTGGAGATGTTCCGCCGCGGCATCGACGTCCTCGTCGCCACGCCGGGCCGCCTGATCGATCACCTCGATCGTGGCACCGCCAAGCTCGACGCCGTCGAACTGCTGGTGCTGGATGAAGCCGACCGCATGCTCGACATGGGCTTCCTGCCGGCGATGAAGCGCATCCTCGGCAAGCTGCCGCGCGAGCGCCAGACGATGATGTTCTCGGCCACGTTCGAGTCGCAGCTCAAGGCGCTCGCCGTGGAATTCATGCACTCGCCCAAGCAGGTGCAAGTGGCCGCGCAGAACACCATCGCGCAGACCATCACGCATCGCGTGCACGTGGTCGACGCCGGTCGCAAGCGCGATCTGCTGGTCAGCGTGCTGAGCTCGCGCCACACCGACCAGGCCATCGTCTTCGGCCGCACCAAGCACGGTTGCAACCGCCTCGCCGAACAGCTCGAAGAAGCTGGCCTGGCCGCGGTCGCGATCCACGGCAACAAGAGCCAGGCGCAGCGCCAGAAGGCGCTCAACGCGTTCAAGGCCGGCAAGGCGCGCGTGCTGGTCGCAACCGACGTTGCCGCACGCGGGCTCGACATTCCGAACCTGCCGCTGGTGATCAACTTCGAACTGCCGATGGTCGCCGAAGACTACGTGCACCGCATCGGCCGCACCGGTCGTAACGGCGCCAGCGGTGAAGCGCTGTCGCTGGTCGCGCCGGAAGAGGGCGGCCTGCTGCGCCAGGTGCAGAACATGCTGAAGGCATCGGTGGAGCTGGTGGAAGTCGAAGGCTTCGCGCCGAGCCGTCCGATCCAGATGAATGCCCCGCTGCCGAACCCGCGCCAGAAGGCGCCGGTGGCACGTCGTCCGGCGAATCGTCCGCATGGCAAGCCGGCACCGCGCCACGCGCATGCGGGTCCGAAGCAGCATCGCAGCGGCGGCCAGGGCCGTGGCTCGCGCAACGGCGTCGCGAACGGCTGAGCTTCCGCTCCAGCGTCCGGTTGAAAGAAGCGAAGCCCCGGCCATGCCGGGGCTTCGTCGTTTCCGTCGTTCGGCGAGCGGTGCGGCTTACTTCGGCTGCAGCTGCGCCTTCAATGTGCCGTGCTCGATCGGTGCCGACGTGTGTTCGTGCACGACTTTCCAATCGTCGCCGCGACGTTGCAGGGCCACCGTCATCCGGTTCGACAACGAACGCAGGATGGCGCCGTCCGTCGCCTGCGCGCTGTAGGTGACGGTCGCGTAGCCGAACGCCACAGCGTTATCGACGAACGATTGCACATCGTCAAAGGTGACCAGAACGCGCTCATCACCCAGCGATCCGAACCAGCCTTCCGCCATGCGCCGCCATGCCGCGATGCCCTGCAGCGACCACTCGCCCCACATATCGAACACGTGGACGTTGGCGTCGTACAGATGCACGAACGCGTCGACGTCCTTGGCCAATACCGCCGTCCGGTAGGCATCGAGCATTCGGGCGACGGGGTCGTTCGCGGGATTCATGGCCTCTCCAATGAGTCAGTCTTGCGGCGGATCGGAATCGAGCACCTGCACCGGTGCGCCGCCGGTCGTGCTCGGGAGCACGGGGGCATCAGTCACGAGCATCACTACGCCCGGCGTGAGCAGCGGCAGCACCGCGGCGACGAAGTCGTGCGGGATCACCACGCGGTCGATGGTCTCGGCGCCAAGCAGCTGGCCGGCATTCGCGCCGTTGCCGGGGATGCCGATCGTGCTCCAGTTCGGCATGCGCGTGCCCGGCAGCAGCGGGTTGTCGCCGGTCATGAAGCCGTCCTTGACGATGTATGCATGCGTGCCCAGCGGCTGGCCCGGGTTGCGGATCAGCACACGCGAGCGGCCGATCTCGATGCCATTGCGAAATACGATGACGCGCTCGTCCGCAGCGCTGAGCAGGATCGACACGGGCCCTTCGGTCGACACTTCAGGACGCCAGCGATACTTCTGCCCGGCATCCAGCGGCGGGATCGCAGCTTCGGCGCCGGTGTTGGGATTGATCGGGATCAGCGCACCCGGATGCGCCGTGTCTTCCGGCGATCGTCCTTCCTGCGACACCACCACGACCATGCCCGTGTTCGAGGAGTCGAACAGCAGTCGCGCGAACTCCGACGGCAGATGCACGCAACCGTGCGATTCCGGATAGCCGGGCAGTCCGCCTGCGTGCAGCGCGACGCCGTCCCAGGTGAGCCGCTGCATGTAAGGCATCGGCGCGGCGTTGTAGACGCTGGAACGGTGGTCCTTGTCCTTCTGCAGGATCGTGAATACGCCCGTCGGCGTTTCGTAACCCTTGCGTCCGGTGCTGACCGTGCTCACGCCGATGGGAATGCCGTTGCGGTACACGACCGCGCGCTGGTCCGACAGGCTCACCACCACCGCGAGCGGGCCGGCGCGGTTGTCGCCGCCCCAGATCCATTCGCCGGGCTTGAGCTGCGAGGGCGATGTATTCGCCGAACTGGACTGGCGAGCCCCCCACTGGGGGACCGCGGATACCGCGGAGCCGCACAGCAACGACAGCGACAGTGACAACAGGAGGCGGGACGTTGCGTAGCCCATTTCACGAAGTCCGATTTCACGAAGTCCGAGCCAGCCTAGCCTGAAGAGAAGGTTTCCCGCCATCGGCGACTGAGGTTTTTTCAGACGGTTCTCATTCTGCGCAGCGACACCGGCCGCCAAGATTCAACCCATGACGCAGGGCCTGCGAGCCCTGACTTCCACTGGCTTCCAATCGAGGCGCACCACCATGATGAACAATCTGCACAATCCGGCCGAGACGGTCCCACAGTTGTGGAAGACCCGCTACGGCGTCATGAATTCGGTCCCGGGCCGTTGCCCTGCATCGCGCTCGCTCGCGCAGTACGGCGAATGGATCGAGCAGGAACTGGACCAGCTCAGCGAGATCGTCGCCGACGACCAGCATGTGCTCGAGTTCGGCAGCGAGTATGGCGCGCATGCGCTGTGGTTTGCGCGCGCCGTGGGCGACCGCGGCGTGGTCCACGTCGTCGAGCCGCGCCGCATGGTGATGCAGCAGCTGTGCGCCAACGTCGCGCTCAACGGCTTGCAGAACGTGCACACGCATCCGATGTGGCTGGGCAGCGCGAGCGGCATGGCGGAACTGGGCTCGATCCTGCCGGACCTGGACAGTGCCGTGGAGCGCAGGGAGCGCGTGCCGGTCCGTACGCTCGACGAACTCGAACTGGATGCGCTGCACCTGATCAAGATCAACTACGCGGGCGAATTGCTGTCGGTCCTCGAAGGCGCCGCCGGCACGATCCGCCGCCTGCGTCCCAACCTCTACTTCCGCATGGGCGAGCAGGAAGCGGCCGAAGAGGAAGTGCGTCGCGTGAAGGACCTTGGATATCGCGTCTGGTCGCACCTGCCGTACCTGTACTCGCGTAGCAACCAGGTCGGCAATCCGGTCAACATTTTCCCCGGTCGCGTGTACCAGAACGTGATCGCCACGCCGCAGGAAGGTGGAGTCGCCTTCGAGCGATTGATCGAACTCTGATCGCGCGGCTTCGGGGAGGAAAGGGGCATGGACGGGAACAGCAATTCGCGGGCCTCGCACGCTGTTCGCGGACGTGTCCTGCGCGGGTGCATTCCTGCAGCGGCAATACTGGTGCTCGCGGCTTGTGCGCGCTGGCCGATGCCTGTGCCGGGCGGGATTGCCACAGACGCGGCGACTCACGATGCCGCGACGCGGGCTGACACGACCGAGGTCACGCATTCGTCCGGCGGTGTGACACATGCACGCGGAGTTGCGCGCAACACGAGTTCGAGAGCGGCTGTCGCGGCGTCAATGCCGACGGGTTCGAAACGCGTTGCTGCGGCCTCGGGTTTCACGGAGTTCGATCGCGTTGTCGCGTCCGCTCGTACCGCGACGGAAGCACGCGTTGCGTCCGCGCAGGATGTGACCGTCGCAAGCCCCGATTCAGACGGCATCGCTGGAGCAGGGGCTGCATCGGGCACAGGCAGCGCAGTCGACGCAACGCCAGGCCAGGTCAAATTTGTCGCGGGCGTGGCCGATGCCGCTCCGTCGTCCGTCGCCACTCCTTCGGGGGCTGGCGTCGATCTCAATGTTCGCGGCTCGCGTCGCGATTTCGGCAAAGCCGACATCGAACAGCGGGCCAAGTGGTGGCTGGCCGGTATCGCTGCCACGTTGTTGTTGCTTCTCGTCATGGGTCGGCGCAAGCGCCGCGCGAAAAAGGTCAAGATGATGAACTCGCCCACAACCAAACCGGTTGCACCGCATTCGTCGGTACCTTCGCTGCGGGCGCGGCCGACTGAGAAGCCGCAGGTCCGCATGTTCGCCGCACGCGAAATCTATGCGCCCACGCACGAGTCGCATCGTGCGCCGTGGGAGGCACCCGTGACTACCGACGGCGGGTTCGCGCACTGTTTCGAGATCGACGACGAGATTGCGGAAGGCCTGCTGTTCGTGCCAGAACCCGGATCGCTCGGCGTCGAATCGCGATCGCTCCCTGCCTTCGCCGCACGATCGTGCGACCCGCCCACCGATCCCTGGGACGCCCCGTGGACGACGAAGGACGCGATCGACCCCATCGCTCCGCCGCTGGATTTCGCGGCCGCATCCGACTCGCCCCAGGCGATGTCGCTTGCCGAAGCGTCGTTGCAGGCGTGTGCCGAGCAGGAGCCGTGCGACTTGTCGGCGCCAGAGATCGTCGATCAGCCGACGTCGAATGTCGGCACGGCGTTCCCTGCGGGAGCCGCCATCGCGGCGATCGGCGCGATCGCTGCCATCGAGCGTGGCGCGCCTGCTGATGCGCCTGCCGCGCAGGAAACCGTGGACACGCAGGCGGCCGAAGTGCGTTCAACGTCGGTCGTAGACGAATCCACACAACATTCGGGCGCCACCGTGCTCGATCCAGCCGCGCTCGGCCTTTCCCCCGCAGTGCCGCGTTCGTTTGCCGAGGGGGAGTCAATGTCGTCGATCGGCACCGAGCGGACGTTCGCATCGCAGCCGGCTGCACCACAACGCGATGCAGTCGGCGACGCACGCGCACTCATCGAAGCCGGCGATTACGCCAGCGCACTGGCGTCGCTCGACGAAGCGACGAACGCCTCATCGCCGCCTTTCGAAGTCTGGATGATGTCCGCGCTGTGCTGGTGGCGGATCGCACGCGAGGAAGGCGGCTCGAAGGCTTATGCCAATGCGGCCTCCGCCATGGAACGCCTGCTCGAACGTGATTCCTCGCAAACGGACATCTGGTACCGCGCCGGCACGTGCCGCCTGTTGCAGGCATCGGGCGAGGACGGTGCTGCGAAATGCGCGACGCTGGATCTCGCCGTGGCCGCGTTGCGACGTGCCGCCCCGGAAGACGGGCACGCCGACCCGCTGCGCCTGGCCACGCTGGGTGACGCGCTGTTCGAGCGAGCACTCGCCGCGACCGATGAAACCATCGCATCGCGTGCCAAGCGCATGGCGGACGCCGTGCATGTCTTGCGCGACGTAGCGCGAACCACAAGGGATCCCTCATCCACGGCTTCGTGGAAATTGCAGGAGGCGCTCCAGGCCCAGGCGAACCTCTTGTCGAGCACCGATGCTTCGAAGGTGCGCCAGGAAGCCGACGCGGTGCTGGCGGCAGGAGCACACGGCGCCGTCGAGGACGAACGCCTCGCGTGGTACGCAGCGAAGGTCGAAAACGAACTCGCGCATGCCGAGCTCGCACAGGGTGCGACGCGCACGCTGCACCTGCGCACGTTCCGCGAGAACTATCGCGATGTGCTCACCGGCCCCGACGCCGCTCCCCAGTTGCTCCTGTGCTGGCTGGAACTGCTGGCGCTGGAAACCGGCCACCTGCGCGGCGATGCGGCGCACGCGCGTTTCGACGAAGGCGAGGTCATTCTCAAACGCCTGGATGCACTGTTGCCGGGCAACGCGCACGTGGCGCTCGCCCGCGCGCGATTGCTGCGTCGCCGCGCCGCGCATTCGGGCACTGTGTCGCGTCCGGCGCCGCTGGCAGACGCGATCGCAGGGCTGATGCCGTTCGTCGAACGCGGCGATTCGCCGCAGTTGCAGATCGAGACGGCCGAACTGATGCTCGATCGCGCGGCCTGCGTACCGTCGGCGCAGACCGCCACGGAATACGCGCGTGCCGAGGCGATGGCGTCGGGGCTGCTCGGACATCCGGTGTTCGCGATGGCAGCCGCGCGTTGCGTGTTGCAGGCGCGACTTGGGCAGTCGGACGGTGCGATCGACTCCGAGGCATGTCACCGACTCGAAGCGATGGCGGGCAACGATGTCCGCTCGCGCTGGCTGCTGGCACGCGTCGCGTTGCGCAATGGCGCACCGCGCGAGGCGTGCGGGCATTGCGAAGCGGCGGCACGCTCGGGTGCGCGTCTCGACCAGTCGTTGGTGCAGCTGTGGGACCAGGCGAGCCGCCAGTGGAGCACGACGCTCCACGGCCAGAAGGATGCGGCCTGGCTCGCCAACCGGCAGAGCCTGCGTTCGGCGAGTTGAAGAACGGCGACCGAAGAGCGCTGCGCGCCGGATTCGACGCGCGGATCGACCGGATCAGAGTTCGATCAACCGCTCTGGGCGAACGTCCTGACCCGCCTGCCGATCAGCAGCCAATCAACCGGAAGTAGACGTCTCGACTTCCGGCTTGTGCGCCAACGCCCTGCGCGCGGCCGGGCAGTTGAGCAGGGCCGAGCGCGCAAGCCAGGCCTGGTCCGGGTAATACGAGAAGACGAACTGGCCGCCCTTCAGCAGGTCGATCATCGGTCGCGCCACCGCGCTGCGCACCGCCGGGCAACCCCAGCTGCGGCCCAGCCGGCCCATGCGTCGGCCCTGCGCGGGATCTACATACGGCGCTCCGTGCATGACGATTGCACGCGACATGGCGGCGTCGTTCACCCCGGGTTCCAGCCCGCGCATCCGCAGCGAATAGCCGTTCTTGCCGGTGTAGGTGTCGGCGGTGACGAACAGGCCAAGGCTGGACTGATGGCTCCCGTCATCATTGGAAAACCGCGTCGCCATGTTGTCGCCCGACCCCTGGCCGTGTGCGACGACTTCCTCGTACAGCAGGCGGCCCGCGACGAGGTCGAACACCCACAGCCGCGGCAACAGGGACGGGCGGCTGTAGTCGATGATCGCCAGACGATGCGCATCGGCGCCGACGCCATTCGCCTGCGCGCACTGCATCGCCCCGAGGGCAAGTTCGAGCACCTTCGGATCCGCGGCGGGGGCCAGGCGCGACAGCCAGCGCCCGCCGGATGGCGATGCGGTCGACTTCAGCGTCGCGGAGGTCGATGCGACGGGGCCGTTCTGGGGAGCGTGACGGTCCGCGCCCACGACCGCCGGAGCGGACAACAGCAGGGCAGCAACGGTGGCGAGGCGCGACAGGAAGGGCATGGACGAATTCGAGTGGGTGCGAGGCCGGATTTCACGTCCCGGCAGGGCACCCGAAGCGGTCGTCCGCCGGGCGCAGGAACTCAGGAATATAGGGGACGGGGGCCGTGAAACAACCCGCGACCGCCATCAGCGCGATGCACGTTCAGGTCCGACCCCGGGCCGCAGGGCCGCAACACAACCTCCTCAAACGTCCCGAAAAGGAAAGGCCGGACCCTCACGGGCCCGGCCTTTCCGACAACAGGGTGGAGCGGGCGAATCAGCCCTTCTTGCTTGCGATCCAGCGATCGATCTTCTGCTCCAGCACGGCCAGTGGCACCGCGCCATCCTTCAGCACTTCGTTGTGGAACTCGCGGACGTCGAACTTGGCGCCCAGTTCCTTCTCGGCCTTCGCGCGCAGCTCCTTGATCTTGAGCTCGCCGATCTTGTACGCCAGCGCCTGGCCCGGCCACGCGATGTAACGCTCGGCTTCGGCGACGGCGGTCGTGTCGCTGACGGCCGAGTTCTCCTTCATGTACGCAATGACCTGATCGCGCGTCCAGCCCTTGCTGTGCAGGCCGGTGTCGGTGACCAGGCGGATCGCGCGCCACAGCTCGTTCTGCAGGTAACCGAAGTACGAGTACGGATCGGTGTACACGCCCAGGTCCTTGCCCAGCGATTCGGCATACAGGCCCCAACCTTCGGCGAACGCGCTCTGGATGCTCCAGCGACGGAACGCCGGCATGTCCTTCAGCTCGATCTGCGTGGCGATCTGGAAGTGGTGGCCCGGGATCGCTTCATGCAGGTACAGGTCTTCCGCGTCCCAGATCTTGCGCGAGGGCAGGTCGTAGGTGTTGACGTAGAAGATGCCCGGACGCGTGCCGTCCTCGCTCGGCGGGTAGTACTGGCCGCCGGCCGCGGACTTCTCGCGGAACGGCTCGACCGGGCGGATTTCGAACGGCGACTTCGGGACCACCGAGAACTGCGTCGGGATCTTCTCGTTGATCTTCGCTTCCAGGCCGCGGTAGTACTTGAGCAGTTCGTCCTGGCTCTTGAACTCGAACTTCTTGTCCGTTTCAACGTACTTGAAGAAGTCCTGCAGCGAGCCCTTGAAGCCGACTTCCGTGAGCACCTTCTGCATCTCGCCGTGGATGCGCGCGACTTCGTCCAGGCCGATCTGGTGGATCTGCGCCGGCGTCAGGTCGGTAGTCGTGCTCTGCTTTGCGTTGAATGCGTACCACGCCTGGCCGTTGGGCAGCTTGTCCAGGCCGAAGGTGTCACGCGTCTTGGGCAAGTATTCGTCGTTGACGAAGGCGCGCAGCTTCTTGTACGCCGGCATCAGCTGCTCGGCGATCATCTTGCGGTAGGCCTCGGTCAGGCGCGTCTTGTCGGCGTCGCTGAAGTCCTTGGGCAGGTTGGTGATCGGACCCCAGAAGAGCGTGTCTTCAGGCTTGTCCTTGATCAGCGCGTCCAGCTGCGGGACGACCTTCTCCATCAGCGCCTTCGGCTGCACGACGCCGGCGGCGATGCCCTGCTTCATGTTGGCGATCTCGGTGTCGAACAGCACCGGGATGCGCGCGCCACGGGCGAGCCAGTTGTCGTAGTCCTGCACCGTCTTGAAGGGCTGCGCGCCGCTGCCCGAACCGAACTGCACGGCGAGGCTGGCGGTGCTGTCCATCTGGTTCACCGGCGTCATCCAGCCCGGGAACTGGAACGATTCGATCTGGTCCTTTGCGTCCTTGGTGAAGATCTCGTAGTTCAGCAGGTCCTGGCCGGTGAGGCCTGCAGAGCCGACGGCTTCGACCTTCGCCAGCCAATCCTGGATGAACTTCTTCGACTCATCGCGATACTGCTGCGAACCGAAGTCGGGCAGTTCGGCGTTGTAGCGCGTGTCGCCGGTGAAGGTCGCCAGGATCGGATTGTTCTTCAGGTACGCCTCCCAGAAGTCGGCGTAAAGCTTGTTGAGCTGGTCGGCCTTGGCCTGCGCATTCTGCGTGGCGGCGGGCTTGTCGGTCGCGGCGGTGTCGGTGGCGGGCTTGGAGCAGCCGGCGATCGCGGCGGTGACGGCGAGGGCAAGCAACAACGGGCGGAGCTTCATGCGGTTCTCCTGGTGGATGTGTGTGCGTCAGGCCGGAACAGGGCAGGCACGGAGCGCAGCGTAAGGCGGGCGGGCGATGGGAGCAAAGTTCGTGTTGCGTTTTTGCGTTCGTGCGAGTGGGTGTCGGTAGCCCGGACGCCGGATACGCAATCCCGGGTGCGCTTCGCTCACCCGGGCTACAGAAGCGGTCAGGCCTTCTTCTCGGCGATCCAGCGATCGATCTTGCCTTCGAGGATCTCAAGCGGCACCGAACCGTCCTTCAGGACCTCGGCGTGGAATTCACGCACGTCGAACTTGTCGCCGAGCGCCTTCTCCGCCTTCGCGCGAACGGCCTTGATCTTCAACTCGCCCATCTTGTAAGCGAGCGCCTGGCCGGGGATCGCCATGTAACGTTCGGCTTCCGCAGTGGACTGGGTTTCGCTTTCGGCGGAGTTGTCGAGCATGTACTTGATGACCTGCTCGCGCGTCCAACCCTTGCTGTGCAGGCCGGTGTCGACGACCAGGCGGATCGCGCGCCACAACTCGTTCTGCAGGTAGCCGAAGTACGAGTACGGATCGGTGTAAACGCCCACGTCCTTGCCCAGCGATTCGGCATAGAGGCCCCAGCCTTCGCTGAAGGCGATCTCGCTGCCGAAGCGGCGGAACTTCGGCAGGCCCGTCAGCTCCTGCTGCAGCGCGAGCTGGAAGTGGTGGCCCGGGATCGCTTCGTGCAGATAGAGGTCTTCGGCATCCCACGTCTTGCGCGTCGGCAGGTCATAGGTGTTGACGTAGAACACGCCCGGGCGCGAACCGTCCTGGCTCGGGCGCATGTATGAACCGCCGGCTGCGGACTGCGCGCGGAACGGTTCCACCGGGCGGATCTCGAACGCCGCCTTCGGGATAAGCGAGAACTGCTCGGGGATCTTCTGGTTGATCTTGTCTTCCAGGCCGCGGTAGTACGCCAGCAGCGCGGGTTCGTCGGCGAAGGTGAATCGCGGGTCGTCCTGCATGAACTTGAAGAAGTCGGCCATCGAGCCCTTGAAGCCGACCTGCTTCATCACGCCCTCGATCTGGCCGTGGATGCGCTTCACCTCATCCAGTCCGATCTGGTGGATCTGCGCCGGCGTCAAAGCGGTCGTCGTCGAATTGCGCGCGTTGAAGGCGTACCACGCGGCGCCGTTCGGCAATGCGTCCAGGCCCGAAGTCGCGCGCGTCTTCGGGAGGTATTCGTCGGCAACGAACTTGCGCAGTTCGCGATACGCCGGCATCAGCTGCGTTTCGATCAGCTGCTTGTATTGCTTCGTCAGACGCTGTTTGTCGGCCGCGCTGAAATCGGCCGGGAAGTTCTTGATCGGGCCCCAGAACAGCGTGTCCTCGGCCTTGTCCTTGATCAGCGCGTCGAGCTGCGGAATCACCTTCACCATCAGCGCGCGCGGCTGCACGACGCCGCTCTCCACGCCTTCGCGCGAATTGGCGATGGCCTGGTCGAACAGCACCGGCGCCTGTGCGGCGCGCTTGAGCCAGTTGTCGTAGTCCTTCACGGTCTTGAACGGCTGCGCGCCGGTGCCGGATCCCAATTGCACGAACGTCGCGGCGAAGTTGTAGAACTGGTTGATCGGCTGCTGCCAGGTCGGGAATTTCTCCGATTCCAGCGAGTCCTCGCGATCACGCACGAAGATCTCGTAGCTCAGCAGGTCCTGCCCGTTCAATCCGTTGCTGCCGACGTCCTTCACCTGCTTCAACCAGCGCGTGTTGAACTCGTGCATCTGCTGGCGGTACTGCGCGGACATCGTGTTCGGCAGCTGGTCGTTGTAGCGGGCGTCGCCCTGGAACGTCGCCTGCAACGGGTTGAGCTTCAGCAGCTCTTCCCAGTACTGCTCGTACATCGCGTTGAGGCGCGTGGCCTTGGCGTCCTGCGTCGCGGTGGCGGCGGGTGCCTGCGCGAACGCGGTGGAGGGCAGGGCGGCCGCGCCGCCCAGGATCAGGACGACGGCGAGGGGCAGGCGGAGCGTCAGGCGCGCGGGATGCGGCATGGGAAAATCCGGGTTGACGGGCGACCCCGCAGGCTCGCCCGGCGGCCCGGGGGTGGCATGGGCCGAAGGTCATGCGCGCGAGGTGGACGTCGCATTCCCGTAATCGTCATTCCCGCCTGCGCGGGGTGGCGGCAGGAAAACCTAAGCCGCCGCCTGCTCGCGCAGTTCGTGCGCGCGCGCTTCGCCCAGATACCGGATGATCCCGGCACGCACCACGTAGATGAGCGGGATCAGGGCCACCGCCGCGAGCATCTTGTACGCGTAGTTCACCGTGCTCACCGCGAGGAACAGCGACGTCGGCCACTTCTGCGGCCCCAGCACGAACGCGATGTACAGCACGACGAAGCTGTCGACCAGTTGCGAGACGGCGGTGGAGCCCGTCGCGCGCAGCCACACGTGCTTCTCGCCGGTGACGCTGCGGATGCGATGGAACACCGCCACGTCGATCAGCTGTCCGATGATGAAGGCCACCAGCGAGCCGGCGATCGTCCACATGCCCTGGCCGAACACCGCCGCGAACGCCGCCTGGTAATCCGCCACGCCCTGCGCCTGCGCGGCCTTCACCCACCAGTCCGCAGGCGCGAGCGCGATCGCTGCGAACGCGAACAGGAAGCCGTACACGATGAGCCCCGCCGCAAGGTACGAAATCATGCGCACGCCGCGGCGGCCGAAGAACTCGTTGATGACGTCGGTCATCAGGAACACCACCGGCCACAGCAACGTGCCGGCGGTGAAGCTCAGCGAGCCACTCTGGCCGAACAAGTTCCACTGCAGCGGTGCGATGCCGAGCGTGTCTTCCAGCGCGAAAATCTTCACTCCGATGAACTCGGCCAGCACCGCGTTCACGCAGAAGAACGCGCTGAGGATGATGAACAACCGCACCGCGCGATCGTCGAGCGTGCGCGCGACGGTAAGCGGCGCGCGGGGTGTTTCGGCAACGGGCACGGATTGGCTCACTGCGCTCTCCCCTTCGGCGCGGATGTCGTGTGCAACGGGCTTACGGTGCGCTATCCGGGATCGGCGGCGGCGAGAACGGGATGGTATCCGGCGCGACCGCGCCACCGGAGATGATGAAACTCATCGCCTGGTCCACGCTCCAGTCGGTTGGCGTGATCTTCTCCACCGGCACGATTTCCAGATACCCCGACGTCGGGTTGGGCGTGGTCGGCACGTACACGGCGGCCAGTTCGCGACCGGTGCCATGCTCGCGGATCACGCGCGTGACAAAACCAATCGACTTCATTTCCTTGTGCGGGAAATCCACCAGAACCACGCGCTGCGTGCCATCGGGCTTGGTCTGCAGGATGTCGAGCAGCTGGCGCGCGCTGGAGTACACGATGCTCGCAAGCGGAATGCGCCCGATCAGCGCCTCGAACCAGCGCAGCAGGCGCTGGCCGATCACGCGGCGCGCCATCACGCCGGCGAACAGGATCACCGCGAGGGTCGCCAGCAACGCCAGGACGGTCCGCACCCACGGTTCGTCCATCCACGCCAGCTGGTGGTAGCTGTTGGCAACGTTCTGCAGGACCGGCCCGATCAGCGGCGCGCTGATGTCCGACAGCATCACGAACACGAACTTGACCACGACCCAGGTCAACCAGATCGGCAGCAGGGTGAGGAGGCCGGCGAGGAAGAGCTTCTGCAGGCTCGGCTTGGGCGCCGCGGGCCGCGCGGGCGCGGCGGCGGGGGACGCGGGGGGATGGGGGGAGTTCGGCATGGCGCGGATTGTAGAACCGAACGGCCAGGCATTCCCGGGCCATTCGTTGCGTTCCGTGGCGGGACGTCCCGCGCTGGCGCTCAGCGCTCGCGAACGAGGCGGAATCCCACGTCGTCGTATCCGCGCGAGGCGGCGAGGGTGCGTTCCTGCTGGCGACTGCGCCACGAACCACCGGCGACCTGGCGCTGCTGGCAGTTCTGCCCGCAGTCGCGCAGCCACAGCGAAACCGCGCGGCCGTCGATCTCCACCGGCGTCTGCGTGACTTCCTCGGCGCTGGGCAGGCGATAGCGGCGGCCCGTCTGCGCGCTGAACCACTGCGCATACGCCTGCGCATCCTCAAGCGAGATGCACACGACCGGATCGTTCTCGCCCTGCCGGAAGCCGGGCTGTTCCCAGTCGCGCGGATCGAGCATGCGCAGCAGGGAGGCGCGTTCGCGGCACAGTGCCGGCTCGCGTCCGTTGGCGGCGGCGAAGCGAGCGTATTCGCGACGGCTCACCGGACGCGGCGTGAGCGCCACGCTGACCTTCGCGCTGCTCTGCGAAACGGTGTCGAGCGTCGCGCCGCGCGCCAGCCCCTTCGGCAGCGCCTTGGCCTGCGCGAGCAGACGCGCGTCGAGCTTGCGCGGAAGCTCCATCCTGTCGGCAAGCATGGTCAGGCGCTGCACGTCGGCGCCATCGCGACGCTTCACCGCCTGCTGCAGTCGTGCATCGAGCGCAACGCCGGCGGCATCGCGCAACTGCTGCTGCGCGGGCGAGTTGGCGGTGCCGGTCTGCTGTCCCAGGGCGATCGCGCGTGAATGCAGTTCGATCGCGCGATCGTCCCTGCCGTCCTTCACCGAGCGCACGATCTGCTCGGAGAACGCAGCGGTGAGCTGGTCGATGGCCTTGGCCACATCCGGATGCGTGCTGTCGGTGTGCCACGCGAGCAGCACGCTGTCGAATGCGTTGGCGTCCTGCGGTTCGGTCAGGCGGCCGCGCGCGATCTGCTGGCGTGCGTCTTCCAGCGCGTGCTGCAGTGGCGCTTCGGGCAGCGGTTGCAGCATCGCCGCGGTGGGATCCACCGATGGCGTCGCCTGCGGCGAAGTCGCCATTGGCGTGATGGGCGCGGGAGTAATGCGTTCTTCGTCGCGATCGAAACTGAAAGCGAGCACGACCAGCGTCACCGCGGTCACGCCCACCGTCGCCCACACCGGCATCGCCCAGCGCTGCGTCGGACGCAGGCGTCGCAGCGTTTCCAGCGCGGGCGTCCACGGCTTGCGCTGTTGCACGGCGCGGATGGCGTTGGCCATCTGCGCCGCGTCCTGGAAGCGGTTCGCGGCCTGCTTCGACAGCGCGCGATTCATGAAACGCTGCCAGTGACGAAGATGATGCGGAATCTTCGGGATCGGATCCTGCGCGTGCATCACCGCCATCGACAGCGCGTCGGCGGCTTCGAACGGCAGGCGACCGGTGAGCATTTCCCACAGCAGCACACCGAGGCTGTACAGGTCTGCGCGTCCATCGACGTCTTCGCCGCGCGCCTGTTCCGGCGCCATGTACGCCGTGCTTCCGACTGCGAGGCCCGCGGTGGTCACGCGCGGACCGAAGCCGCGTCGCAACGCGATGCCGAAGTCGGCGAGCAGCACGCGTTCGCTTTCGTCGAACAGCACGTTCTCGGCTTTCACGTCGCGATGCACGACGCCGCGCGAATGCGCGTACTCCAGCGCCGACAGCAGCGTCAGCGCGATCTCGATCGCGCGCGGCTCATCCTTGCTCAGATCGCGCTGGCCGAGATGGCCGCGCGGAAGATAGGGCATCGCGTAATACGGCAGGCCGTCGTATGTGCGGCCGACCTCGAAGATGCCGACGATGTTGGGATGTTCCAGGCGCGCGATGGTGCGCACTTCGTTCTCGAAGCGGCGACGGCTGACTTCATCGGCGAGTGCGACAGGCAGCATGACCTTGATCGCCACCTCGCGCGCAAGCGCAAGCTGGTGACCCAGGTAAACGGTCGACATGCCGCCGTGGTTGATCACCTTGTGCAGGCGATAACCGGCGATCTCCGGCAATGGCGATGCGTTGTCGTTGTTGCCTGCAGAACCGGACATCGCGGCCCCCTGTC